>Ga0194039_1000067_pt1 | contig 66366 bp, 63 predicted proteins | sample JunL228m_MetaG_FD_148679 | JGI IMG/M metagenome (GOLD analysis project Ga0194039, IMG submission 148679) | Anoxic zone freshwater microbial communities from boreal shield lake in IISD Experimental Lakes Area, Ontario, Canada - Jun2016-L227-8m | ecosystem: Environmental > Aquatic > Freshwater >...
GCGACGCAGGCCTGCTGCCAATTCTGGGCGGGAGGGGAGATGTTGGGACCTCCCACCCCTGCATAGTTGCCGGAGAGCAGGGTGCCCACCAGATAGTAGAGCCAATCGGGATCGGCCATACAGTCGCTGTCGGTATAGGCGAGGATCTCACCCGTGGCATACGCTGCCCCGACATTGCGTGCGTAGCTCAGGCCGTGATTGGTCTGATAAATCGACTTCACCCAGGGGTGTCCCTTGACGATATCCTGCGTATTATCTGTCGATCCGTCATCGACAACCACCACCTCGTAATTGGGATAATCAATCTTTTTGAGAGATTGAAGACATGCTTCCAAGGTCGGCCCTCCGTTATAACCGCAGACAATCACCGAGACCTTCGGCACGCGGGGCAGTGTGGCCCGGTGAGTGATGGAGAGTTTGTCATCAAAGAATCCTTTCACAGTGGAGAGCGCTTTCTTCGGTGTGCGGTCACGCTTCACCAGACCGAATGCCCAGTCGAGAATCTCGTTGCCTCCCCGATGCCATTCGTCGGTCCATGCGTAAAGAATCGTTCCGGCGAGTCCTCCGCGCACCACGGCATCGAGATGCCAGCCGATCATTTCGGCCTGCTCCTCCTCGGTATGGCGGATGGTGTCCATGCCGAATTCGCCCATGATGAGCGGCTTATCCTCGGCCAGATTCTGAAGACGGGCCAGATAGCGTTCGAAATCCTCCCGGCGATGGAGGTAGACATTGAAAGTCAGGAAATCGACATTCTGCGGGAGCAGATACTCGGTCGGAGGATAGCTCGCGTAGGAATAAAGGACGGTCGGGTCTTCGCGACGGGCGATATTGACCAGATGCTCGACGAATTCCGTCACCCGTTTGGCACCGAGCCAACGCACCATCGAGGAAGGGATTTCATTGCCGAGTAAATAACCGAAGATTGCAGGATGTCCCTTATGCTCTCGGATCGCATCCCGCACGGCCTGCTCAACCGAGGCCCGTACCTTGCGGTCATTGAGGAACTCCACATGCTCCATCCAGGCAATGCTGAAGAGCACGCGCAGTCCGTTCTGATGACAGATGTCGAGGAACCATAAGGGAGGAGTCGTGTAGATTCGGATCAGGTTGGCACCCGTCTCCGCGATGACCGCCATGTCCTTAGCCACCTGCTCTTTCGGCCCGTATTGGAATCCCTCGGCATCGGGTGCGAAAGGTCCATAGGTGACCCCTTTGGCAAAAAATTTCTTTTCCCCCTCGAAGAAAAACTTCGAGCGGACAATTACGCGTTCACTCACCCAAAGATCGGTAGTGGATTGTCTCTGCAAAGTCCAGTTGGAAGGGGTAGAGCCTTTGGATTTTTGCGCCGCTCTTCATTGCTTCTCTAAAACATGAATTCCAGATTGCGTCGCAAATTTATGCCTTCTTGACAGTAAAGGGGACGGATTTTTCCCCGGCGACAAAGATAAGGAGTTTAACGGGGACTCCGCCCGTGTTCACGCCATTGTGCAGGAGATTAACGCATTCGGCGAGGGTATCGCCTGTATGAAAGGTGTGCTTGCCATGGCCCTTGATATCCACAGTGATTTCACCCGAAAGGACATAGCCGAAGAGGGGGACGGGATGTGTGTGCCATCCAGTCTGTTTGCCGGGAGGAATGGTGACGACCAGAATCGAGACCTCGGCGGAATGTGTATGTGGGTATTCGATTTGTTGTCCTGCGAAGTTTGTCGAGGTGCGCAGGAGGGGGGTGACCCTGACATCAAAGTTGTAATCAGGCTTTGCCTGTTCACCCCGAACGGAGAGGGAGAGGCAGAGTGTCAGTGCAGCGGCGAATAGGGATGGGCGGATCATGAAGTCTGGAGGTGGGGATTAGATTCCTCTCATCGACTCGATGGTCGGCAGTCTGCGGCGTTTGTCACCGAGGCGGGGGATGCAGGCGATGAGTGCTTTGGTGTAGGGATGTTGGGGAGAATGCAGGATCTGCTCGGTCTCGCCATATTCCACGACTTCACCACGGTACATGACGGCGACATTTTGAGCGAGACCTCGGATGATGGCAAAGTTGTGAGTGATCAGCAGAACGGCCATCCCAAGCTCTCGCTGGAGTTCACGCAGCTTGTCCAGGATCTGAGCCTGAATCGTCACATCAAGCCCAGTCGTTGGTTCATCGGCGATCAGGAGATCAGGACGGGCTGAGAGAGCCATGGCGATCATGACGCGCTGCTGCATCCCGCCGCTGAGTTGATGCGGATAGTCATGCAGGCGGCGGGCAGGTTCATTGATCCCGACGGCGTCAAGCCATCGGATGATCTCGGCATCCTGATCGTGCGTCGTCTTTTTCACATCAGGGCGGTGAAGTTGGATCATCTCCGCGATCTGGCTGCGGATGGTATAGACGGGATTGAGCGAGGTGGAGGGTTCCTGAAAAATGTAGGCAATCCTGCCTCCTCTCACGCGGCGAAGTTCTGCATCGGAGGCTTTCAGAAGATCCTGCCCTTCAAAGAAAATCTCCCCTCCCTGATAAACTGCCGGAGGGCTCGGTAGTAGTCGGGTGATTGAAAGGGCGGTGACGCTCTTGCCACTGCCGCTCTCACCGACGATGGCGAGAGTTTCACCCTTATTCAGAGAGAGTGAAACACCATGGAGTGCTGGAGAGAGACCGATGTCGGAAGAAAATCCGACTTTGAGATTTTTGATTTCAAGCATGGTGGACATAATGATCAGCTTCGGTTTTCTGCGGCCTCCTGGAGGGCATTGATGGCGAGGTAGAAGGAGAGTGCTGCTAGCAGGATGGCGAGGCCAGGGAAGAGATTGAGCCACCATGCATCGAGGAGATAGGATTTTCCTTCGGCGATGATATTGCCCCAGGTGGCCTGAGGGGGCTGCACGCCAAACCCAAGAAAACTAAGACCCGCTTCCGTCAGGATGGCATCGGGAATGCCAAGTACAGCCGTGACAAGAATCGGTGCGGCGGCATTGGGAAGAATATGGCGGGTGATGATGCTCCAGTGACCTTGTCCGAGGACGCGCGCGCCCTTTACATATTCGGTTTCACGGAGTGTCAGAAACTCACCACGCACAAGCCGCGCTGTGCCCGTCCAGCTGACAAGGCCGATGACAACGACGATATTGATCATGCTGGGGCCCAGAATGGCCACTGCTGTCAGGATGAGGAAAAAAGTCGGAAAGCAGAGGAGTGCATCCACAGAACGCATCAGGATCTGGTCGGTGAGACCGCCGAAATATCCTGCTATCGCACCGACTACGAGTCCGATGCCGAGTGAGACAGCCACGGCGATAAATCCAACAGTGAGGGAAATCCCCGCTCCGTGAAGCATCCTGGAGAGCACATCGCGGCCCAGATTATCTGTGCCGAGCCAATGCTGTGGTGATGGAGGGAGGAGTTTCTGTTCCAGATTTGTAGTGTTCGGATCACAGGGCCAGTGATGTCCTGTTGCTGAGAGAATGGCCGTGCCTCCCGCCGTAATGGCAAAGAACAAAATGACGATTACTGAGATCAGGGCAATCGGCTGCGCCCAAAAACGCCGCCAGATACGAGTCCCCGGTGTCTCGGTTTCACTGGCTTGAATTGTCTTGGCGGTGAGCGTTGTCATGACTACTCCAATCTGACCCTAGGATCAACCGCAGCATAGAGGAGGTCGGAGATGAGATTGCCGAGCAGGATGAGTGCTGCCAGAACGAAATTCAGCGCAACAAGTGTCGGGTAATCACGCTCTAGGACCGCCTCATATCCAAGCCGACCCATGCCCGGGTAGGCGAAGATGGTTTCGATGACCACGGAACCGCTGATCATTGCAGGAAGCAGCATTCCGATGCCTGCAATGAGGGGGCGGATGGAATTGCGGAGAGCGTGTTTGTACAGAACGACCTCCTCGGAGAGTCCTTTGGCGTGAGCTGTGCGGATATACCCCTCGCGCGTGGTCTCAATCATTGTTGCTCTGAGGTATCTGGATTGAGCGGCAAACCCGCCGAGCGCGAGGATGCTTGCCGGAAGCAGGAGATGCCAGATCCTGTCCAGAATAACGGCCAATTCATTGGGAAAGGCGATGCCGTAGCTCTGGGTTCCGAGGATCGGGACGCCGAAGTTTTTTACCAAAACAATGGCGACGATGTAGGAAATCCAGAACCCAGGCAGCGCGATAAAAAGAAAGGCAAAGAAGGAGCTAGCCATATCCTGCCAGTGACCGGCATACCGGGCCGCATAGACGCCGAGGAGCGTGCCGAAGGAAAGGGAAATCAGGATGGCGGTGAAATTCAGTGAAAGGGTAGCCGGGAGGCGCTCCAGAATACGGGACATGACGGGACGGTCATCCTTGATGCTGCGAAGATTGCCCGTGAACAGGTCACGCATGATGAAGGCATATTGTGTCGGAAGAGGCTGATCGAGATGAAATTTCTTGCGGAAAGTGGCCTTCACTTCGGGCGAGATCTTGGGATTCAATTCACCCCACGGATAGGGACTGCCTGGAGTCAGCGTCACAATGAAGAACGAGATGATGCTGATAATGAACAGCAGCACGACGCTGAGCGCGAGACGGCGGATGATGAAGGAAGTCATTGGGGAAAATTCTGAAATACTGAAAAGCTAAAATTATATTGCTGAAAAAGAGGGCACGGGAGAGGGATTTTCCAAATTTCAGGTTGTTAGCGTTTTAGATTGTTCCCAAGGACGGAGTCCTTGGGGGGATATTCCGGACGGTAGAACCACTCCATGTTATAGCTCCAGCCAGCCTTGGTCATCGTGATCGGTGAGTCAATCCATTCACCCGCCTTGGATCCCGGCTGGCGAAGACGATAGCTGTTTTTCCACAGGACGGAGGTCGATTCTGGGACAAAGAGGAAGAGGTAAGGCTGGTCATTGTAGATGGTCTGCTGTAGTTCTTCCGCCAGCTTCAGGATCTCCGGCCGGCTGTATTCCTGACGCAGATCGGAGAGGAGATGATCGACCTCGGGGTTCTGGTAATCGACGAAATTCAGTTCTTCGGGATGGGTCTGGCTGGAGTGCCAGATGGCGTATTGATCAAAGTCATTCCCTAGTCCCCAGCCCAGCACGATGGCGTCAAATTCCCCCTTGTTGACAAATCGCTTGAGCAGCACCGCCCATTCGTAGATTTCCACCTTCACCTCGACCCCGACCTGCTTGAGGTCATCCTGAACGAGGGTGGCGATGTCACGGCGGATTTCGTTCCCATTATTGGCGAGTAGGGTGAAGGAGAGGCGCTTGCCATCCTTGACCCTGATCCCGTCCGATCCGGGCTTCCAGCCTGCCTGATCGAGCAAGGTCCGGGCCGTAGTGGGATTATAGGGGAGGGCCTTCACCCGTGGATCAAAGAACCACATCTTCGGTGTGAAAATGCCGGTTGATTGGACTCCTCGTCCATAGATGATGTATTTGATCATCTGCGGGATATTGACAGCTTGCGCGAGGGCCTTACGGACTCGGAGGTCCTGAAAGAGTGGGCGGCGTAGATTCCAGCCGATGTAGTTGTACATATTCCCGGAGGAGCTGAAGAGATCGAAGCGTTTGTCCTTCTCGAAGCTCTTCACTGCCCAGGGATCGACATTCCAGAAATCGATCTGATGCGTCTCAAAAGCCAGTCGCAGTGTCAGGGGGTCAGGCAGGACACGGAAAACAACGGAGTCGAGCCAGGGAGAGCCAAGATAGTAGTCGGTATTTTTGACCAGACGGATGTATTCGTTGGTTTTCCAGGAATCGAATTTGAACGGGCCGGTGCCGATGGGGTGTCGGTTATAGAAATCAGCCCATTTGGAGGGCTCAATATTTTCCAGAAGGTGGGCTGGGAGGATAGCTCCCATCCAGCTTAGGAGGGCTGGGGAGAAAGGTTTCTTGTAGCGGACGATGACCTCGTAAGGGGTCGGAGCAGTGACGGATGAGACCAGTTCGAAATCTGAGCTGCGGGGAGAGGCGACACGGGGATTAATGATCGCCTTGTAGGTGAAAAGGATATCGGCTGAGGTAAAGGGAATGCCGTCGTGCCAGCGAACATCACGACGGAGTGTGAAATGGATGATCGGCTCCGCAAGGAATGAGGTAACAACCGATTTATTATGGAAAGGGATGTAATAGATTTCTTTGTCCCTTAAAGCTTGCGCTATTGCTTCGCTAGCTTTGTAGCCAGGTTCACTGAGGCGAATGATGAGCTTGGTGCGAGGAGCAAGTTCAGTTGAAGTAATCGGCCAATCGGGATGGTTAGTACGAGCAAAAATATCGAGAAAGCTCTTTGCCTTCTTCGCCTCCTCCTCTGTGGCAAACTGAAATGTCGTCTCCTGCGAGAGTTCCCAGTTCGTAGCCAGATCGCCGACGACTTCGAGATTCTGGTTATATTTTAGAAGGCCGTTAAAAATCATACCTCCGACTTCCGAGGAGGCGGAGTCGGCCTGCTGGATCGGATTGAGCGTGGAGGGTTCGCCGATGGTGCCGATCGACATTTCATTTTTCTTAGCCACAGAGAGGAATGTCGCATTCAGAAAAGCGGCGACCAGCAGCACGATCAGAAGAATCGGTATGCCATAGAGAAAGAGCCGTATTGTGCGCATTAAGAGGAAATGAGGCTGTTAGGCTGTAGGCTATTGGGCTGTAGGGTCAAGAAAGGTGTGATGCACAGCTATAGATGGATGCGAGTTCTTCATGAAGCAAGTGTAGGAAATCTCTAAATAATCACCTTTGGGGGTTGTCCGGCTTGGTACTCCATGCTTTGCTACTTGGCTCATCATGAAAGTCACCATCGAACAGAAAGAGTCCTGCATCGTCGATCTCCACATCGAGCTTCCTCCTGAGCGTTTTGAGTCGGAGTGGAAGGAAGTCGGTGCGGAATACCGCCGTCATGTCAATCTCCCAGGTTTCCGCAAGGGAAAAGCTCCTCTCGCCATTGTTGAGAAAAAATACGGGCAGGACATCGAGCAGGAAGTGACCCGCAAGCTCCTGGATGCCGCTGTGCGCGATGCGATCACCGAGCAGAAGCTCAAGCCTGTTCAGAGACCAAATGTGACCGAGATCAAACTGGAAGGTGATCGTTCCCTGCGTTTCACCGCGACAGTTGTGACCCGTCCGGAGATTGCCCTGCCAGAATACAAGGGGCTTGAGGTGACCGTGGAAAAGCCGGTGGTGAAGGATGCCGAGGTGGATCAGTTTCTCGAAGGTCTTCGGGGTGATCTGGCCGAGTTCAAGACCGTCGAGGGTCGAGCCATCGCGATGGGTGACTTTGCCGTGCTTGATTACGAAGGATTCATTGATGGCAAGAGTCTTGCCGAGAGTTATCCTGACTTGCAGCCGACCTATGCCGGCCGCAAAAATTTCTGGATCCTCATGGAGGAAGATCGTCCGATTCCGGGCCTGGCCGCTGCGATGATCGGAATGAATACCAGTGAGAGCCGTGATTGTGAGGTGACTTACCCCCCTGAGTTCGGTGAGGAAAAACTGCGTGGATACAAAGTTGTCTATAAAGTAACCCTCCATGAGATCAAGGAGAAAGAGCTTCCCCCAATTGATGATGCATTTGCCGAGAAACTGAGCCCCGGCTCGACTCTTGAGAAGATCCGTGAGCAGGTACGCGAACGGCTTCTGGCAAACGCCGAGCAGAATTTTACGCAGTCAGTTCGTGGCGAAGTGGTGAAGCAACTCCTCGCTCTGGTGACGATGGAGACACCCTCCACGATGGTGCAGCAGGAGAGCAGTACAATCCTCAAGGAGATTGTCCGCGAAAATCAGCAGCGGGGAGTCGGTGAGGAGGAACTTCGCGCCCATCAGGAAGAGCTTCTGGGTGCAGCCCGTCAGAGTGCGGGTGATAAGGTGAAGCTGAACTTCATTCTGGGTGAAATCATCAGTCGGGAGAATATCTCCGTTTCCCACGACGAACTTGCCTGGCGGATCACCAACATGGCGGAGCGTTATCAGATGACTCCTCAGAAACTGGTGAAGGAACTTCAGAAGCATCGGGCCATCCCGGGCATCGAGGAGGAGATTGCTTTGGGCAAGGCACTTGATGTGGTCGTTTCCCATGCTAAGGTTAATGGGGAAGAGCCCAAACCAATCCTGACTTCCGCCTCGACCCACACTCATGATGAAGAACATGTCCATGGCCCCGGTTGCGGGCATGATCACTAAGACGCAAATGACCATGACTCCCATGTCCCAATCCCGTAACTCTCCTTCCAATATGCTCATCCCGATGGTGGTTGAGCAGACAGGTCGAGGCGAACGAAGCTACGACATCTACTCAAGACTGCTCAAGGATCGCATTATTTTCATCGGCACCGGCATAGACGACCATGTCTCCAATCTTGTGATCGCCCAACTACTCTTCCTCCAGATGGAAGATGCCAAGAAGGACATTCATATTTATATCAACTCCCCCGGTGGTTCCGTCACTGCTGGACTGGCGATTTATGACACAATGAAATTCGTGACCTGTGATGTGAACACCTACTGCATGGGCATGGCAGCCAGCATGGGGGCATTCCTACTCTGCGCGGGTACCAAAGGGAAACGCTTTGCCCTGCCCAATTCCGACATCATGATCCATCAGGTCTCCGGTGGTGCTCAGGGTACTGCCAGTGATGTCGAGCGGAGTGTGGAGTTCATGTATAAGCTGAACCGCCGTCTCATCAAGATCATCGCCGAGAACACTGGGAAAAGTGAAGAGCAGGTGAAAAAGGATGCTGATCGCGATTACTACATGACAGCTGCCGAGGCCTGTGAATATGGCCTTGTTGATGAAGTCGTCAAATCCCGCAAAGAACTCTCCAACCCACCCGAGAAACTTTCCGATCTCAAGGAGTAAGGTTTTCACTTAAAATCACTTCAAGCCCAACTAGAAAGACTCCCTGCTATCAGTCAAAAGAAATATGGCCAGATCCAGTAATCTCACGATGTGCTCCTTCTGCGGAAAAAGCCATGCGGAAGTCCGCAAGCTCATCGCCGGCCCGGGAGTCTATATTTGCGACAGCTGCATTACGGTCTGCAAGGGAATCCTTGATAAGGAGGGAAGTGACGACGGAATCGGCAGCGAGGGACATGAACTTGTTGTACCTAAACCCTCTGAGATCCGGCGCGAGTTGGATGCCCACGTGATCGGGCAGGATCTGGCTAAGAAGACTCTTTCGGTGGCTGTTCACAATCATTACAAAAGGATCGCTTTAGAACGAAATGGAATGCCTGCGGGTTTGCTCACTGATGGGTTGGCAGATGTCGAAGTCGAAAAGAGCAATATTCTGCTCATCGGCCCCACCGGCTCAGGAAAGACGCTGTTCGCGCGCACGCTGGCCCGTATTCTGGATGTTCCCTTCTGCATTGCTGACGCCACCACGCTGACAGAGGCGGGTTATGTAGGCGAGGATGTCGAGAATATCGTGCTGCGCCTGCTTCAGAATGCCGACTATGATGTGAAGCGGGCCGAGATCGGAATCGTCTATATCGACGAGATCGACAAGATCGGACGCAAGACGGATAATGTCTCCATCACTCGCGATGTCTCCGGCGAGGGGGTGCAACAGGCCTTGCTCAAGATTCTGGAGGGAACTACCTGCAATGTCCCCCCGCAGGGTGGGCGCAAGCATCCCCATCAGGAATATATCCAGCTTAACACCCAGAATATTCTCTTTATCTGCGGTGGTGCCTTTGTCGGACTGGACAAAATCGTCGAACGTCGTCATGGGGGAAAAACACTCGGATTTCACACCTCTGACCTGAAAGTGGAGCCGATGAAATTTTCGGCGATCCTTGCCTCGGTGGAGCCTGAGGATCTTCTTGCATTCGGGATGATTCCCGAGTTCATCGGACGACTTCCTGTCCTTGCCTCACTGGAACAACTTACAGAGGAAGAACTCGTGAAAATTCTTACCGAGCCACGCAATGCCCTAGTGAAGCAGTTTACCAAACTGCTGGCCATGGATGACATCTCCCTGACTGTCACCAAGGATGCGCTCCACGCACTTGCCGAATCAGCCGTCAAAAAGGGAACAGGTGCCCGCGCCCTCCGATCCCTTCTTGAGAAGATCATGCTTGATGTCATGTATGAGGCTCCCGATCGGGATGATCTTGCGGGAGTGACGCTTAACCGTGCCGTTGTCGAGGGACGTCGCTCCCCCTTGGTGCGTCGCCGTCAGGACAAGGACGCCGCCTGATCTCATCACGATTGTGGTCCGGCTGGCGGAGCTTGAAATCGTACCCGTTCCGGGTCGGATGACACCTAATCAGGATCTGTCCGCAGCCCGTGAGGCACTCCTTGCGAAGGCTGCTGCCTACGCTCGCATTGAATGTGATTTTGGTGCGGCCAAGGGAAAATTTCTGACCGAAAGCGGCGTGCTTAATCCAGAGGTCTTTTTTTTCGGGATCGAGGGCCTATCCTCTCGCGTCACACGGACCAATAAGAAGATTCAACGGCTTGGCATTCCAAACGCCGCCCTCTGGCGTGGGTGGGGCAAGGAATCGCTCGACGCCCTCGTTCCTGACAGCTGGCTGGACACGCTCCATGTTTCCTTCCCTGATCCGTGGCCCAAACGCCGCCATTGGTTCCGTCGATTGGTAAATTCGGAATTTCTGGCAATTGCTGTGCGAAAGCTGAAAACTCCTCAAGATGACTGTAAAGGAGGCATCCTGCGTCTCATGACGGATCATCCCGGTTATTTTGCAGCGATGAAGGATCAACTGGCTGCACAAGGAGAATGGATGGAAGTCTCGTGGAAAGATGATTTGAATCGACCGATCACGGAGTTTGAAACCATCTTTCTGGCTAAGGGTGATCCGATCTGTCGCATCGCCGTGCGAAGAAAACCATAAAAATACCGCAACAAAATCCGGTTTTTCATGTTTGATTCAAATTATTGCTCCGTGTGCGGGCAAGCTTGCTTTTCGTCTGATCCGTAACCTTCTATCATTCTTTAACCAGTGACAGTTCCTCCTTCCGAATCAGAGACTTCGGATCAGATTCTGATGCAGGGTATCGGTCGTGGTGATACGCAGGCATTCCGGGAGTTCGTTGAACGCCATCAGTCTCTAGTGATCGGCATGGTGGCTCGTATGATTGGTACTGCTGATGCGGAGGATGTGGCACAGCAGGTTTTTCTTAATATCTGGAAATCCGCACCCCGATGGAGACCCGAGGCGAAGGTGACAACATGGATGCTCACCATTGCAAAGAGGTTGGTCTTCAACGAATCGCGTCGTCGCAGTCGTGCCCGCTTGATCCCCCAATCACAGGATGAAGAGGAGAACCGGGATTACCCCGACGCCTCACCGGGGCCGGATCGTCAGGTGCTCGAGCGGGAGTTGCATGACGCCATCGAATCAGCGATTTCATTTCTTCCGGAAAAAGAACGACTCGCCCTTGTGCTCCGTCAGTATCAGGAAATGCCCTATGATGAGATTGCGGTCGTCCTCGGGATGAGCCTCCCGGCAGTGAAAAGCCTTCTCTTCCGCGCCAGGGAAAGTCTGAAAATACGCCTGAAGCCCTATCTGGAGAGCTAAAATATTGTCCGTAAAGCCAGTGATTCTTACGCCTATGTCACGGTGAATTTGGGAAGGATTCTCTCCTTGTCTAGACAGCATTGAGAGACCACTCTTTCTCCACTTTTTATGAGCACCACCGAACGCGTTCTTGTTATCCGCCGATCTCTCTTTGATGAACTCGGTTCCTTTCATGGTCTGAACTCCGAGATCAGTCGCTATCTGCCGGTTTTTCTGGAGCCGGAGAACCATTTTTTTGTCCCTCGTGCCGAGGCGGAGGAAGATCCCTCGCTCAAGCAAATCATTCCCTATGTGGTGGTGACCCATGATGACAAGTTGCTTCACTATCGCCGTGGGAGTGGTTCTGGGGAGACACGCCTCTTGAAAAAGGGATCCGTCGGTATCGGCGGTCATATCAATGATGGTGACGGGCTTGGTGCTGCCTTTGATGCTGACGCCTATCAACGGGCACTGATGCGCGAACTCATGGAGGAATTAAATATTGCCGGATCGTTTATCGAGCGTCCGCTGGCTTTACTGAATGATGATTCCAACCCCGTGGGGGCGGTCCATCTAGGCATTGTCCACCAGTGCCAGATCTCCTCTGCCGATGTGACTGCCAATGAAGAGGCAATTGCCGAACTTGGATTCCTTACTCTGGAGGAGTTAGCTGCCCGTCAAGATCATCTGGAAACATGGTCCCAGCTTGTTATTCAAGGTTGGAACGATCTGAGGACGCTAGGATAGAGGACTTTTAACGGATAGTCTTCTACCAATTCTTGATCCAGGTATTGCTCGACGACGAGCCTCCCGCTGTGGACCAGAGATCATAATTGTTACTCCCGTTATTGGGGGAGCCGTTTGTGTAGATATAATTATAAGGGTAGCCAAAAGGATCATTATATCCACTCGCGTTAGTAGATTTAGATTTAAACTCAAAATAGACCTTCCCGCTTGATGGCATGAGATTGGTGACAAGCGCCGCTGATGATCCTGGTGCACTATTGCTCGGATAATCCCCGTTATCGGCCTTGAAGCTCTCAAGCGCAGCCCCAAGTGCTGCGATCTCTGCAGATGCACGATCCCTAGCACCCTTCTTTTGAACAAAACCAGCAGCGGAGAGAACAAGAGCCGCTAAGATGGCGATGATCGAGATCACAACCAGCAACTCGATCAGAGTAAATCCTCCGGTTGGCCTGAAAGTATTGACTGACGATGCAGTGGGCTTTGAGAGACGCACGAAACGTCCGCGGGGAGTCCCGAATATTCTGAAAGTGGTTGGCTGTTGCATGAAGTATGTTCGGAAGTGGCCTATTGCTGCATCCCCTGAATGATGCCGATGAGTGGCAGGAAAAGAGCGACAACAATCCCACCGACGACCACGGCAAGGAAGACGATCATAATAGGTTCCATGAGGGAGGTTAGTCCTGCCACTGCATTATCAACTTCATCATCATATAAATCGGCGACTTTTAGAAGCATCTCGGGCAACTGGCCTGTTTCTTCACCCACATCAATCATGCTTACCACCATGGGAGGGAAGACCCCACTCGCCTCCATGGGACGGACGATGGATTCACCTTCCCGGACACTGTCGTGGATCTTGGAGATAGCTGTTGCGATAACAGCGTTGCCAGCGGTTTCCTTGGTGATGTTGAGAGCCTGAAGGATCGGTACGCCGCTCGTAACCAAGGTGCCAAGTGTGCGTGTGAATCGGGAGATCGCATTCTTGCGGGTGAGATCTCCAAAGAGGGGAGCTTTGAGCATGAATTCATCAAGCAATACCGATCCCTTGGGGGTAGCTGCGAGATATTTGAAACCGGCATAAATTCCACCCCCGACAAGGAAAATCCAGAGGATGTTGTGGGAGATTCCTCTGCTGGCACCAACAACGATCTGGGTAATGAGGGGGAGAGGTTTCCCCCCAAGCATGTCGGCAAATATTTGCTCGAATTTCGGGACGATGAAAACCAGCAGACCGGCCACAATCACGACAGCGATGATCAAGACGATCGAAGGATACATCATGGCTGACTTGACTTTGCCTTTCACTTTCTCGGCCTTTTCCTGGAATTCGGCTAGCCGATTGAGGACGATTTCCAAAACTCCTCCCAGTTCACCAGCCTTGACCATGTTCACATACAGCTTATTAAAAATCCTCGGATGGGCGAGGAGGCCGTCACTGAAATTACTACCGCTCTGCACCGAGTCGGCAAGTTGGGAAATCGTTTTTTTGAGTACCAGATCGGGTTCCTGATTTCCAAGAACCGTTAGCCCGCGCAATAGCGGCAGTCCGGCGTCGATGAGGGTTGCCAGCTGACGGGTGAAGATCGTCAGGGTGGCGCTTTTAATTGTTTTCTTTTCGAGGAATGGGAGGGAGATTCCTGCGGACTTTTTCCCTGCCGACTTGGCGGAGGCTGGGGCCGATTTTTTTGCTTTGGCTTTGCTGCCTGTAGCCTGTTCTTTTACACTAGTTGGGAAGAGTCCCTGACTCCGTAGGAGGTTGGTAGCCTCGGTCTGGTTGGCAGCGTCTATGTGATCAGTAACTTGTTGCCCTTGTGCGTCAAGGGCTACGAATGCAAAGGAGGGCATAGCTGACTTTTAATGGGGGAGAGTGTGTTCTGTCGAGCGGAGAGATGAAGGATTCAGCTTTGCTGCAGGTAGGGATTGGAGCGTCGCTCATCCCCAATTGTTGTGGAGGGGCCGTGACCCGGGTAGACGATGGTGGAGGGAGGCAAGGGGACGAGCTTTGTGTTGATTCCTCTCAGCAGCAGATCCCTGTCGCCGTCCGGAAGATCCCAACGGCCTACCCCTCCGGCAAAAAGCACATCGCCGCCGAAGAGCATGCCACCTGTTTCAGTATAGAGACATAGACTGCCGGGACAGTGTCCCGGAACTTCAAGCAAATCGAAAGTCTGTCCCAGCAACCGCGCGCCCTTTCCTTCCTTTAGAAGATGACTTGCTGCAACTGGTTCGACTTCAAGATCGAGTCCAAATCGGCGAAGGAGATTTCTGTCAGCCAGCATTTCCTCGGTGGTGGCGTGCATGGCCACCGGACAATTATGAATCCGTGCAATTTCGGCGGCATCCCAGACGTGATCATAATGACCGTGTGTCAGCACGAGAAGGGAGATGGGAATATTTCTCATTGCATTGGCAGTCCCCTCGGGGGCGTCGATCAGGATATTACCGTCCGGGCACGCGAGAAGATAGGCATTGGTCTGTAACGCACCTCCAGTGAACATTTTCAGGCTGTCAGGTGTCAAAGGGACATTCATTTCATGAAGTTTGCTTTTATGTCATCTCTCTGCAACGCTGTTATTTCAATGACTTCCTGTCTCTCCAAAGTGGTGCAACCGATCGTTGTTGTTTTCTTTTGCTGGGCGGGTTTCCTTTCGGGTGCAGCCACCAACGTCGTAGCTACGAACTCTACCGATATGGGGCCGGTCGCCGCCACCGTGGCGCGGATGCTGGAGCAGGGACATTATCTTCATCCTCTTTCCCTTTCGGAAAAAAATCCACCGCATCCTGAATCGGAGCCAGCCCAGTCCATGTCTGAAAGGGTGCTCAAGAACTATCTGCAGATGCTTGATTACAATCATCTCTACCTCACCAAAGGGGATGTGGATGAATTCAAGGACCGTTTTTCCACCACTCTGGCAACCGATATCTTGCATGGAGATCTCACAGCTCCCCGGGAAATATTCACCAGATTTCGCGAGCGAGTAGGGGATCGTGTTACCAAAAACAAGCTGTTGGCTGCAGCCTCTCATGATTTTAGCAGTAATAAAATGGTGCAGATTGATCGCAAGAAAGCCCCCTGGCCCACCGATTCCGCTGAGGCCGACAAACTCTGGGCTGATCGCATTGAGGCTGAACTTCTACAGGAACACCTTAGCGAACATCCCATTAATCCACCAGCCAAGGTGGTGACCAAACGCTATGAGCAGGCTCTTAAAAATGTGAATGAGCAGAGTGATGAGGATGTGATCAAGACCTTCCTGAACGCCCTTGCGCAGAGTTACGATCCCCATTCCGATTACATGAGCCCGTCTGATATGGAGAATTTCATGATTCAGATGAAACTTTCGCTTGTTGGGATCGGGGCGGTATTGAGAACAGATGATGGGTATGCCAAGATCTTTGAGGTGGTGCCTGGAGGGCCTGCTGATAAAGATGGACGGCTCAAGCCTAACGATCGGATTGCGGCTGTGGCCCAAGGTAAGGGGCCGTTTGAGGATGTTGTCGATATGAAGTTGGACAAGGTTGTAGAGAAGATTCGTGGCGACAAGGGGAGCGTGGTACGCCTTCAGGTGATACCGGCCAACACTACCGACCCTTCTAAGCGAACTATGATAGAAATCACCCGTGATGTCGTCCAACTCAAGGACGCTGAGACGAAGGGTGAGGTCATCGATATGAAAAATGCGGAGGGGAAGACCGGCAAATATGGCTGGCTGACGGTGCCCTCATTTTATAACAGCGAGATGGATCACAAGGAGGGGCAACGGGTGGCCAGTACGACCAAGGATGTGCGGCGGATCGTGGAGCGGATGAAAAATGAGGGGATTCAGGGTCTTGTCATCGACCTACGTCGGGACGGGGGTGGTTCTCTTGAGGAAGCCATCAACCTGAGCGGCCTCTTTGTCGGACCCGGACCTGTTGTGCAGGCCAAGGATTCCAATGGAAGGGTCAGCGTTTCGGAAGATAACGAAAGTAAACCTTTTTACGACGGCCCTGTTGTCGTGCTGATCAATCGTCTCAGTGCTTCTGCCAGTGAAATCTTTGCGGCGGCACTTCAGGATTATGGTCGCGCCGTGGTTGTCGGGGATCAGCGAAGCTTCGGCAAGGGCACCGTCCAGACTCTGCTAGATGTGGGTAAATTCATGCCTCTCTTTCATGCGCAGGGTGCTGGTGCAGGATCGCTCAAACTGACGATTCAGAAATTTTACAGGGTGTCGGGAGGTTCCACCCAACATCGTGGCGTCCTCTCCGATATTGTAATACCGTCTCCTACCGACACACCGGAGATCGGCGAGAGTGCTCTTCCTAATCCGCTGTCCTATGATGAGGTGGATCCCCAACCGGTCAATAAATTCGCCACCACATCCCCCTTTATCGAAGCGCTGCGCCACCGCTCGATGGATCGTGTCGCCAAAGAATCCGAATTTCATTACATCAACGAGGATATGAAGATCCTGCGCCAGAAGCTTGATCTCAACGAGCTCTCTCTTAATGAAAAGATTCGCAAGGCGGAACTGGCTGATGACAAGAAGAGGAAAGAGGCCCGTAACATCGAGCGTAAACAACGTGCTGGATCCGAGCCCATAGCGTACGAAGTCTCCTTGGACACGGTGGACAAGCCTCAGCTCCCGCTGGTTACCAAGAAAAAAAATCCGGCAAAAGATCCTGATGCGGATCAGGAGGACGGAAAGGCTACTGTTGATCTGCCGGATCCTATTCGTCATGAGGCGCTCAATATACTGGGCGATCTTTCAGCGATCTCCCGACCGCTCCAGACTGCGGGAAGTGCCCTGTAAAGACATCTGAATTATGACTGGAGGCGGGATTGACACATTGAACGGGTCATTTTAATGTCGAAACTCAATCCCTCCAAAATTTCAACACTACAAAAGCCGTGAGCGATCCCTCCATCGATAATCCAAGTCTTCCGCCAGTCCCACCGGCCCCGGGAGCTCCCATGAAGCTGCCGCCGCTTAAACTTCCCCCCAAACCTATCGCAGTGGGAATTTCCTCCACCTCGATTCCTCCAGCGGGCGGTCCTCCGGCACCTTCCAAGACCATTCCTCCAGCGCCGCCACTTGCCACACCACCATCTTCCTCCGGAACCTTGACTTCGGCTCCCGCACCTATCAAGCCTCCGGGGCCGCTGATTCCGCCATCCGTACCCAAAGCTCCAGGGAGCTCAGGTTTAGTGCCGTTGGCGCCCAAGCCCGCGGTATCCAGCCCTGACAATCGGCCATCAGATTCCTTGCCATCTTCAGCTACAAAACCGGAAGCAGTTCCTCAGCAACTTCCTCACCCTCTCCCACAAGCGACAATCAAGTTACAGGCCGCTCCTGCCCCGGCCTCTGCTGCACGCAAGACCGCAGAGGTGCCCGCCGGTTCATCGACATCGGAAAAGAAAGTAAAGGCACCTTCTTCCGAGTCGCCGGAAATTTCCGATGAAGAGAGTCGGGAAAATGCCGTCGATGATATTCCTCTTCCTATAGCCATTGCTGCTGCGGTGCTGGCTTTGCTCGCGGTTGGCGTACAAGTCTGGACTTGGATTTCCTAAGGCACTTTTTCAGACTCACACAGTTTCACAAACCCATCATACATTTTATGTCCTCACCTCATGTAATTGAACTCACTGATGCAACCTTTGATGAGACGGTGGCAAAGTCACCCGTACTGCTCGTTGATTTTTGGGCTCCATGGTGCGGTCCATGCAAAATGATCGCGCCTGTGATCGAGGAGATTGCAGCCGAACTTGCCGGTAGTGTGACGGTGGCCAAGGTCAATGTTGATTCTGCTCCCGGAGTTGCCGGGGCGCAGCGTATCACGGCAATTCCCACCCTCTTCATCTACAAGAACGGGATTCTTGTGGAGCGCTCGACAGGACTTGCATCCAAGGCAGCCCTGCTTGAGAAACTCAAGTCAGCCTAGCAGATAGGTTTTATTTTTCCATCGCATTGCGCACGGACTGGTGATGGAAACTCCCCGTGACCAAGGCTATGCGATGCCTGCTGAGTGGGAGCTTCATGAGGCAACCTGGATTTCATGGCCCCGGAGGGAGGGCCTGAGTTTTCCTGAGAGCTATGATCGTGTCGTACCTGCATTGGTTCAGATGTCTGCTGCAATAGCAGAGTCAGAGATTCTTCGTATTAATATCTCTTCACCCGAGCAGGAGAAGGAAGTCAGCGCAGTTCTCTCTCTCGTCGCTCCGATGGAGCGTGTGGAGTTCTATCCAATCCCCACAAACGAGCCTTGGTGCCGCGATCATGGGCCAATTTTTGTCAGGCGAAAGAAGGAGCCGATTCTCGCGATCAATGATTTTGCCTATAATGCCTGGGGTGGTAAATATCCACCTTATGATGCTGATGATGTCGTTCCGACGAAGATAGCCAATCTCTTCGGACTACCTCTCTTTGAACCCGGTTTCATCCTGGAAGGAGGATCTGTTGATACCAATGGCAAGGGAACTTTGCTTACTACCGAATCCTGCCTCCTCAATCCCAATCGCAATCCCACAATGTCCCGTGAGCAGATTGAGTGTGGCCTTCGCGATTATCTTGGAGTGGATCAGATTCTCTGGCTTGGCGACGGTATCGAAGGTGATGATACCGATGGGCATGTGGACGACATTACTCGCTTTGTTGACCGTTCCACTGTGGTGACCGTTGTGGAACCCGATCGGACCGATCCAAATCATCTTCCGCTGGATGAGAATCTAAAAAAACTCCAAGCCATGTCGCTGAGCGATGGAACTGAACTCTCTGTTATTGAGATGCCGATGCCCCCTCGCATCGATCGTGACGGTCTGAGACTTCCCGCCAGTCATGCCAATTTCTACATTGCAAACACGACGCTTCTTCTTCCTGCCTTCGGGGGAAAATCAGACCATGTAGCCGCATCCATTCTTGCCGATCTTTTCCCCAGGAAAAAAATACTACTCATTGATTGTCGTGAGCTGATCTGGGGATTGGGTGCTTTTCACTGCCTTACCCAGCAGCAACCCGCAGCCACTGTATCGTAAAAAAATCATCCTTGCAGGCTTGCAAAATGAGAGTCTGGGGATTCTTCTCATAGCTTAATTTTCATGAATATAGAACTCCTCCAACTTGCCGCCCGCGATGCTCGCGGGCTCGCTATCGACGCTGTCACCGCCTGCAAATCCGGACACCTCGGACTCCCGCTGGGAGCTGCTGATATTGGCGCAGTGCTTTTCGGCCATGCCCTTCAACTGGATCCGGCAAACCCCCGATGGGTCAACCGCGATCGCTTCATCCTCTCTGCCGGTCACGGGAGTATGTTCCTTTACTCCTGGCTTCATCTTGCTGGGTTTGATCTTCCGCTGGATCAGGTTAAAAAATTCCGGGTTTTGCACAGTATCACTCCGGGTCATCCGGAGTTTCACGAGACTCCCGGCGTCGAGGCGACCACGGGGCCGCTCGGTCAAGGGGTTGCCAATGCAGTAGGTTTTGCCATGTCGGGAAAAATGGCTGCTGCTCGTTTCAACACGCCGCAACACACCATTCTTGACAACCATGTCGTGGTCCTTGCCGGTGATGGCTGTCTGCAGGAGGGGGTTGCCGCCGAGGCTTCCTCCCTCGCAGGTCATCTTGGTCTCGATAACCTGATCCTCTTCTATGACGCGAACAATGTCACCCTTGACGCCATGCTCCCTGTAAGCCAGAGCGAGGATGTGGGTGCCCGTTACCGTGCCTATGGCTGGGATGTTCAGGAAATAGACGGTCACAACTACGGTGCTATTCTGGCCGCCTATGAAAATGCCAAGGGTGCAAAAGGAAAGCCTCAACTGATTGTCTCCCGCACGATGATCGGCAAAGGAATTCCACAGGTGGAGGGAACCAACAAGGCCCATGGCGAAGCCGGTGTGAAATTTGCCGATGAGTCCCGCAAGGCTATGGGTCTTCCAGATGAGAAATTTTTTGTTTCCCCCGAAGTCACTTCCTACTTTGCAGAATTAAAGGCCAGGCGCGCAGCCATCCATGCGTCATGGGAGAAGGAGTATTCCGCATGGCGCTCCGCCAATACCGAACTTGCAGCCCTTCTTGACTCAGGCATTAACAACGAGGTGCCTGACATCCTCGCTGCAATCCCTGTCTTTCCGGAAAATGAAAGCATTGCCACCCGCAAGGCCAGCAGCATCGTGCTTCAACCGATCTCCAAAGCGATGCCTCTTTTTATCAGCGGCAGTGCTGACCTTCATGGCTCGACCCTGAACTACATCGAGAATGGCGGCAACTTCGACCGTCAGGACAATGCCGGTCGGAACATTCACTTCGGCATTCGTGAGCATGCCATGTGTGCCATTCTCAACGGCTATGCCTACGACGGCATTTTCCGTCCAAGCGGTGCAACCTTCCTCGTTTTCAGTGACTACGGCCGTCCCTCCATCCGTGTGGCAGCACTTGCCAAACTTCCGGTTCTCTACATTTTCACCCATGATTCCGTTGCGGTTGGTGAAGATGGGCCGACCCACGAACCCGTGGAGACGGTTGCGGCTTTGAGAGCCATCCCTGGTCTTGACGTCATCCGTCCCGCCGATCCAGAGGAGACCGCCGGTGCTTATGCAGCCGCCCTGGAACACATTCACGGCCCAACACTCCTGTCGCTCTCCCGCCAGAACCTTCCAAATCTGAAGGAAATTCCCGTCGATGTGCGCCGTAAAGGTGTCTTTAAGGGTGCCTATATTGCCCGTAAGGAAACAGCGCCCCTTGAAAGCATCATTCTTTCCGCAGGAAGTGAAGTCCATGTGGCTCTTGAAGCGGCAACGACTCTCGGCGCAGGAACACGAGTGGTCTCTGTTCCCTGTTTCGAGCGATTCCTTCGTCAGGATGCCTCCTATCGTGAGGAGGTGTTGCCATCGGGATGCCGTAAGCGTATTTCCATCGAGGCCGGCATCTCCGATCCCTGGTTCCGATTCGTTGGTTTGGACGGCAAAACCATTGCCATCGACCGCTTCGGACTCAGCGCTCCCGGTTCGACTGTGCTTAAAGAACTCGGGATCACAGCTGATGCGGTGGTGGCAGCTGCCCGATCACTGTAACCCAGCGGTTATTTTAAATTTTAGCACCAAAGAGGGAGATGACATCTTCCTCCCTGGTGCTAAGGTGACTCGTGCCATCTATCACGGGTTGGTTTCATTTTAGTCTTCCGGATTTTCAGTATGCCTTTCTGAGCATCTTGCTGGAGGGTATTCCCTTCCTGCTGGGAGGTGCAATCCTCTCAGGAATTCTGGAAGAGTTTCTTCCTCAGTCGCTCATGACACGACTGCTGCCTAGCAATCCCCATACGGCGGTGATCGCAAGCGGATTTCTGGGATTGATCTTTCCTGTGTGCGAATGCGGCATAGTACCCGTGGTGCGCCGATTGATGAGCAAGGGACTTCCTGTCTCCTGCGGTGTGACCTACATGCTCTCCGCGCCTATCGTTAATCCGTTGGTCCTTCTCAGCACGCTGGCTGCCTTTCGAGGACAGGCGGCCATTGAGATGACTTTTCTCCGATTTGGAATTGGACTTGCGGTTGCCATTATGGCGGGACTGGTCGTTACCAATTTTCCGGCACATTTGATTGTGAGTGATGATGTGCTGGATCCAAACGGAGGAAATCATGAGCATCATCATGATGATGTTTCCCGTAGTCTCCTCGACCGGTTCCAGAATGCCGCCGAAGTGGCTATCCGGGATTTTCTCGATGTGGCTGTCTATTTTGTGATCGGTGCCGGTGCCGCTTCCCTGTTCAGTACGGCGGTAAATCAGGAAATCATTCTTCCGCTTGCCTCAAACCCCGTACTTTCGATTGTCTCGCTCATGGGGCTGGCCTCCGTACTCTCTGTCTGCAGCACCACCGATGCTTTCATCGCGGCAACGCTGACATCGTTCCCGATGGCGGCAAAGCTGGCATTCCTTGTCTTTGGGCCCATGCTCGATCTCAAGCTGCTCTTTCTTTACGGTGCCGCCTTTTCCAAACGCTTCATTCTCTGCCTTGCCGTCTCTCTCTTCCTTGTGATCGGAATTCTCTGCTGGCGGATCGGCTTGCTCAACCTCGGATGGTGACACGATGAATGCCTCAATCCGCTCCCTCCGCGACTCTCTGTTGCTTTTAATCTGGGGGTTTTTTGTGTTATGGCTCCATTTCAGCAAATTGCTCCCGACCTACATCCACCCATCGCTTCAGCCCTATACCGTGGGAGGGGGAGTGTTTCTGATCATCCTGGCCTTTTTCTCTCTGCGTGGATTATATCGGAAAAAACCCTCAGTCAGCTGTAGCTATCATGATCAATGCTGCTCTCACGCCCACGATCATGAGGATCATGATCACCATCAGGGTGGTGATACAAAAGCTGGCCCGATAATTTTTAAAACGGCCGTGCTGCTGCTCCCGTTGGCGGTTGTCCTCATCGGGCAAAACAATCACTACACGATGAGTACGATCAACAATCGTGGAATTGTTCAGGATCTTGCCAAGCTTCCTTCAGCCAAGGCTTCTTCCCCCCGTGTCTTGTGGGCTACTTTGTCTCACTCATCGACCTTGGAACAGCCCAAACCAGACAGTTCAAACGCAATGCCGATTCAGGTCATTGATCTGCTTTATGCCGTTCAGATGCCGACCTATCGTGAGGATTTTGAGGGTAAAATGACTGAGCTCATTGGCCAGTTTGTGCCGCTTTCGGTCGGTAATCCCAAGGGAGACCGTTTCCAGGTCATCAGGCTCTTTATCACCTGCTGCGCAGCTGACGCTAAACCGGTGGGTGTGACTGTGCAGTATGACGGGTCGCTTAAAGTTCCTGAAATGGGTTGGGTCAAGATTACCGGAATCCCCACCTTTCCGATGGAAGGAGGGCGCCGTACGGCCGTGCTGAAGGCTACCAAGGTGGAAGAATGTCCCGCGCCATCCGAACCATTTGTTTATTAGGTTTCCTGTCTTGGCAGACAGCCGCACTTCTGGCCGTACAGGATGATGGCTGGCGTACGGCCGAGCCTGGCTGGCAGTATAGCTTTCCGCGTGATCACGGTCCGCATCATGAGTTCAAGACCGAGTGGTGGTATGCCACAGGCAATCTCGTTGATGACGCAGACGATCCCAAAACCAAAGAACAAGGTTATGGTTTTCAGCTCACCTTTTTCCGTCAAGGAATTCGTCCAGGTAAGAAACCTGAAAGCGCCTCCCGCTTCCGTGTCACGGAACTTCCTTTTGCTCATTTTACCTTCACGGATGTGCATGAAAGGACTTTTAAATTCACCCAGAAATCTTCACGGGGAGCGTTTGGAGAGGCCGGATTTGCAAAGCCTCCGGGTCGCATTGCCTGGATGGATGATTGGTTGCTGGAAATGGATGAATATGGACGATTCCACCTCAAGGCTTCGGGGGAGGGAAGATCTGTTGATCTCCTGCTGACTCCCGATCGGGAACCGCTGATTCATGGTGAAAAGGGAATCAGTCAGAAATCCGCAACACCGGGTCATGCTTCTCATTACTATTCCCTGACCCGTTTGCAGGCATCGGGAACGGTGTCAATCAATGGTAACATGCACCCTGTTCATGGCCTCGTCTGGTTCGATCATGAGTGGGCAAGCAATTCGCTTGCACATGATGAAGCAGGTTGGGATTGGTCGGGGCTGCATCTGAGTAATGCTGAGGATTTAATGATTTTCAGGATTAGAGACGCAGCGAAAAGAGAAGTCTTTCACTCTGGGACTTTATGCGAGGCAAACGGAACAACGCACAATATCAAGGATCTGGAACTTACTCCCGTCGGTACATGGAAGAGTCCACATACCGGGGGACTCTACCCGGCCTCCTGGCACCTTCGGATTCCATCAAGGAGACTAGAACTCACCATTGTGCCAAAACTAGCAGATCAGGAACTCGTGCTGCCACCCTTTGCCTACTGGGAAGGAGCCATAAAGGCAAACGGTACAAATCAGGATCAACCAATTCAGGCAGAAGGATATTTTGAAATGACTGGTTATGGGGGGAGGATTCTGGGGCTGAGCCAGTAAAGAGACTTACGGTCTCCACACTTCTGTCTTGATTCGCATTTTTCAAAGAGTAATTCTGAACCGTCAATGTTTAAAGTCAGCTCCCCCCTTCTGCTGGTGTCATCAGCTTTTCTTGCGTTTCAGATGATTGCAGCGTCACCTCTCGAAATCCATGTTTCCACCAAAGGAATAGCCGGCGCTTCAGGCAACGCCTCGGAACCATTGCCAAGCATCAGTGCCGCCCGTGATCTCATTCGCTCCCTGCCTGCTGAGCGTCGGACAAATGGCGTCACCGTTTTAGTGGGAGATGGTCTATATTCCATGCCGGAGGGAGTGCTGCTAGAAACACAGGATTCAGGCACAGCCGATTCTCCCATCGTTTATACAGCTGAAAAAGGGGGCCGTCCCTTGCTTGTGGGAGGGCATACCGTAACGGATGACTTTCTGGAGCCGGTGAAGGAGCCAAAACTTTTAGATCGTCTCGATCCCCTGGCCAAAGATCATGTTCGCCAGGTTGACCTTTCCAGACTAGGAGTGCAGAAAATCACACCCTTCGCCCAGGCATTTGCAGAGACTTGGCGTCCTCTTCAGGTAGTCCACATGACCAATACTCTGCCAATGTCGAGGTGGCCCAATGGTGAATATGGGTTTACCACGATGCAAAGCGTCACCGACAACGGTGATGCAACACATGGCGGAACTTTTGTCTATCGTGAAGACCGCCCCTTGCGTTGGATGAAGGCGATGAATGATGGGGGTGTCTGGTTACGCGGGTTTTGGCGGGTGCCCTGGGTCATCAACGGTGCCCAGGTGAAAGAAATCAACGTAACCAATTCCACGATCACGCTGATGAAGGATGTCGGCGGGGGAATAGGATCCAAATACAAAAAGGATGCAATGGGTCGGCGATGCGGTGATGGAACGGAAGCATGGTATGCCATCAATCTACCGGAGGAAATCGACTCACCCGGCGAATGGTCGATAGACTTCAATCGCAACCTACTGCTTCTATGGCCACCCGAAGGTATCAACAGGGAAAACCCACTTCTCGTTGCAGCCAATACGAATCCTATCATCTCCCTGCATGATGTGAGCTATGTGGCCATCAAAGGATTGTCCTTCGCGGGTTCGCTGGCACCGGCAATCGAGATCAGGGGGGGGGAGGGGAATCTCGTGGCCGGTTGTACGGTTCGGAACATAGGAAAGACTGGTGTTTTTGTCCGTGAAGGCAAGCATCACAAGATCATTAGCAACGATATTGCAGAGACTGGACTTCGTGGTGTGGACATCACGGGTGGCAATAAGGCCACCCTTGAGCCAAGCGGTCACGAGGTGATTAACAATGATATCTCCCGTGCTGGAAATGATTTTCCGGTTCCCGCAGTGATGGTCGGTTATGGATCTGCCAATGATGAAAGACGCAATGCCGTCGGCATTCATCTCAAAAATAACCGCATTCATGACTCGGCAAATGCCGGGGTTGTCTTTGGCGGTGCCGATAATTTGTTTGAGCTGAATGAGATTTATAGGGTCGGCCTGAATTCAGGGGATCTCGGAGGGTTCTACGGCTACAGCGGATTCACGGGTTTCGGAAACTCTCTTAGGAATAATTTTGTCCATCACAGCATGAACGCCAATGCCTTCTATGTGGATGACGGCACCAGCGGAGTGACCGTCAGTGGCAATGTTGTCTATAAGACGGCCATGGGTGTATTGATGGGTGGTGGTCATTACAACCGATTTGAACACAACATCATGGTTGACTGCCCCAAGGGCATTCATCTCGATGACCGGGGTATTTCCCGTAAATACACCCTTAATGACAAGCGTCTTGGGGGAGACATCGCCTTAATCCCCTTTAACCAGTCCCCATGGAAAGACCGTCATCCCGAGCTAGCCGCCCTTGTGGCCAGCGGGGAAAGCACCATACCGAAGGGCGATGTGGTTCTTGGAAATGTTCTCATCAATTGCGCAACCCCAATCGAGCTTCCGAAGCCCGAGAATTGTGCGGGTATCGATGTCAAAGGAAATGTCACCAACGGTGTGACTGCCGACTTCCTTGATGCCGAGAACTTTGATTTTACATTAAAGCCCGGATCGACACTTGTCGCGTCGATCGATGGATTCCCTCCGATTCCTTTTCATGAGATCGGTCTCCAAGTAGATGAGTACCGCAAGAGCATTCCACCCCGTGATATGAAGCTTCTGCACGAAGGGGATACGACAAAGAGGAAATTCAGTTCCACAACGGACATTGATGCCTCTAACAAAAAATAGGCATATCTAGAATTCCCATGAACGATTTTCCGGGAATGACTCTTCGCACCCCCCATGTGCTCGATTTGGTCCATGACAATCCGGGTGACGCCCCTTTTGTCACTGCTTTCAACGATCCCGAGACACTGAAGTCATTCGGTTACGATGCAAAGGTTTTTATGATCTTTGATTCTCCCCAGTTGGCAATCAATTGGGAGGCTTTCGACCCCTCGATTTTTCCAAGGGGAAGTACGGAACGAAATTGGGTGGAGGAGAAGGCTGCCAGGTTGAAGCGGCTTTACGGTGATGTCAAATCAGCCGGCCTGAGTGTGCTCTGCATGTCCGATCTGATTCTTCTTCCAAACAAATTAGCCAAGAAAATGGAGGAAGAGGGGACAGATTGGCGTGATCCGCGTCATCCACGCACCCAGGAACTTCTCAGACACATGATCGCCGAGAGTTTTGAAATTCTCCCTGAGCTCGACGGTCTGATCGTCCGTATTGGCGAGACTTATCTTGATGATGCACCGCATCATGCCGGTGGAATCCGCGAAAAAAAATCCCCCGAGGAGACCATCATTCCACTCATGCAACTCCTCCGTGAGGAACTTTGCGTGAAACGCTCGAAACAGCTCTATTTCAGAACATGGCTTAGTTTTGATACGGATGAGGAAGCCTATCTTAAGGTCAGTGAGGCTATCGAGCCGCACCCCCTGCTGACCATCAGCGTGAAGCACTGCGAGGGAGACTTTCATCGGGGCAACCGCTTCAGCCGTATTCTGGGAACAGGCAGGCATCCACAGATCGTCGAGGCTCAGTGCGCCCGGGAATATGAGGGCAAGGGATGCTATCCTAATTATATCGGCGAGGGAGTCATCAATGGTTTTGAGGAGTATTCCAACACCATGGAGTCTTCCGATCTCAAAGGCATACAGGAGTTTGCGGCAACGAGTCCTCTCTATGCCGGAGTCTGGACTTGGAGTCGTGGCGGCGGCTGGCTTGGCCCTTATACCAGAAACGAATTTTGGTGTTCACTCAATGCCTGGGTGATGGCGCAATGGGCGCGCAATCCAAGACGGAGCGAAGAGGAGGTTTTCAACGAGTATGCACGGGAAGTGCTGAAGCTATCCCCTGAGGATGGATTGCTGTTCAGAAAACTTTGCCTGCTTTCGGCCCAAGCTGTCGTTCGCGGGAAGCGTACCACTCATAACGACATCCGGCCCTGGTGGAGCCGTGACCAGTATATCCGTGAGCCAGATTTGCCCAAGGATCCGGGGCTACGGGAGCGTGTCCTTCGTGAGAAGAGCGAGGCTCTGGACATTTGGGATGAAATTTGCACGCTCTCCCAAGAGATCCGCTTTGCTGACGAAGTGACAACAAGTTTTGTCAGGGTGACTTGTGACTACGGTCGGTTCCTTTACGCAATCTATCGACTCAACTTCGTGATGAAAGATTGTGAAGAAAATTTTGATCCGTTGGCTGCGGAGCAGTTGCTCCGGGAATATGAAGTCATCTGGCAAGGTTGGCGTGAGTATGCGGAAAAGCATGCCGATTCACCAACTCTCTACAAAGAAGAAGGCTTCCGGTATACGCCAGGTCAGGGAGCTTCAGGCGATGAAAAACATGGCGTGGGTGCCCTTGCCGGGAAGCTTGCAAAGAAACTGGCCAAAACAACGAAGTAACACGCTACCTATCATGAACACCAAACTTTTTGATCTTAGCACGGAAGTCGCAGTCGTCATCGGTGCCACAGGTGCTCTGGGAGGCGCTCTGGCAGAAGGACTGGCATCTTCCGGTGCGACGGTCGGGGTACTCGGTCGTAGTAAGGAACGCGGGGAAGCCTGCGTGCAGCGAATTAGGGAGGCGGGAGGCAGGGCGCAGTTTTATTCCGTGGATGCCACAAGCTCGGAAAATCTCAAGGCTGCCCATCAAGAAATTCTGGAATCCCTAGGTGCACCAACTGTTCTGGTGAATGCTGCCGGCGGTAACAGCGCGAGTGTCACGGTGACTCCTGAGCAACCCTTTGAAGCAATTTCAACCGAGGACTGGAGATTCGGATTTGATTTGAATCTTGTGGGAGGAGCCCTTCTGCCTTGTCAGGAATTTGGCCCCGCCATGGTTGCACAGCGAAAGGGGAGCATCATCAATATTGCGAGTGTCTCCGCTCACCTGCCGCTTTCGCGTGTCGTGGGCTACTCCGCAGCTAAAGCTGCCGTGATTAGTCTTACCCAGTTTCTTGCCCGTGAATGGGCTCCTTACGGGGTGAGAGTCAACTCCCTTACTCCTGGCTTTTTTCCTGCTGAGCAAAATCGCGCCCTCTTGTTCAACCCCGACGGCAGTCCCACGCCGCGGGCACAGTCCATTCTAGGACACACGCCGATGGCGCGGTTCGGAGAGGCGAAAGAACTTATCGGTGCGGCGGTTTTTTTGGCGGCGCAGAGAGCGAGTGGGTTTGTCACCGGAACCGATATCCGTGTTGATGGCGGATTCCTTTCGCAGACCATCTGATCATGGATTCCGAAGTGATTTTCAAGATTGCGGAAGAGGGTAGAAGCCTGACTTTTGGTGAGGTTGAAGAAATCGTTTCCAACGCATGTAAGGCCGAGGACTATAGGGGCAAGCGCATCCTTCTTATTGTTCCCGATGCTACCCGTACCGCCCCTGTGGGGATGCTCTTCAAGGCTGTTTATCAGCAGATCGGGAGGCAAGCATCCTCCTGTGATGTGATGTTTGCCCTTGGGACACATCCTCCAATGAGCGAGGAGGCGATGCTGGCTCGATTGGAAATCACAGCTGAAGAGCGGTTAAATAAATATGGTCCTTTCCAGTTGCTTAATCATGAGTGGGACAATCCCAACGCTCTTTTGAAACTGGGGACGATATCATCAGAAGAATCGAGGCGTCTGACAGCGGGGCTTTTTTCGATGGAGGTCCCCGTGACAATCAATCGGAAAATCTTTGATTACGACAAGCTCATCATTATCGGGCCAGTGTTTCCTCACGAAGTGGTGGGCTTTTCCGGGGGCAACAAATACCTTTTTCCAGGAGTGAGCGGGCCGGAGGTGCTGAATTTTTTCCATTGGCTGGGGGCTGTCGTTACAAACCCTATGATCATCGGCAACAAATGGACACCTGTGCGTAAGGTTGTCGATCATGCAGCGTCAATGGTCGGTTTGGACAAACTCTGTTTTTCCATGGTTGTCAAGGGGGCGGATCTTGCGGGTCTTTATGCTGGTACGCCGGAAACTTCGTGGAACGCCGCCTCCGAGCTCTCACGCAAACTTCACATTATCTATAAGGAAAGACCGTTTCATACGGTTCTCTCCTGTGCCCCCCCGATGTATGACGAACTCTGGGTAGGTGGCAAATGCATGTACAAGCTCGAACCCGTCGTGGCGGACGGGGGGGAATTGATTATCTACGCCCCGCACATCCATGAAGTCAGCGTGGTGCATGGCAAGCTTATTGAGGAAATCGGCTACCACTGCCGTGATTATTTCCTCTCCCAGTGGGAGAGATTCAAGGACAGGCCGTGGGGGGTTCTTGCCCACTCCACGCATGTGCGTGGCGGAGGAAAGATGGAGGATGCCATCGAGAAGTGCCGTATCCGCGTCACACTTGCAACAGGCATACCGCCGGAGGTCTGTGCCAGAATCAACATGGGCTACCTCGATCCGGCGACTATTGATGTCGAGAGCTATGCCAACCGTGAAGAAGAGGGAGTGCTTCTGGTTCGCAAGGCAGGCGAAATGCTCTATCACCTGCGCGAGCAACCGGAGTGGGCAGGAGGAAACCTTCTCCAATGAAACTGTTTGTCGTAATGGGAGTCTCCGGTTGCGGAAAGAGCAGTGTGGCGAAGGAGCTTGCAGTGCGAACGGGAGGATTATTTCTCGATGCAGATGATTTCCATCCTTCACAAAACAAGGAGAAGATGCGTTCGGGTATTCCCCTTACTGATGAGGATCGCTGGGGTTGGCTGAATGCCCTCAACAGGGAGTTGAAAAATCTAGCCAAACACGGGCGTTCTGTTTTTCTCGCTTGTTCCGCCCTACGCCAAGTCTATCGTGACCGTCTTGCTGCGGGGCTTTCCGATCTCCGCTTCATTTACCTCAAAGGTTCCAAAGAGTTGATCATGCAGCGCCTTCAGAGTCGTCAGGATCACTTCATGTCACCAGCTTTGTTGGAGAGTCAGTTTTCAACGCTGGAAGAGCCGAAATCCGCGATTGTTGTCCCTATTGATGATGCATTGCCGCAAATCGTGATTAAAATTCTAGAAAAGGTGGCTCCAATCCAATGAAGACTGTATTTTCACAACGCAGTGCGTTATTTCTCGATGCCTGTACCATAAGAAGCCTGTGCATTTTGAGATCTCTATCTGTGTGAGTCGGATCGAATAAAAATACTCGCTCAATGATTAGGGATACCGATATGGGGGAGATTTCGGTAATATCCCGCCAGATCAAGTCCATATCCGACAACGAATTTATCAGGTATTTCAAATCCGACGAAATCGGCAGATTTCTCTTTTGAATATTCTTTCCTGAGAAGAACACATGTGCGAACAGAGATTGCTCCGCCTTCAAGTAGTTGCTCTTGCAGGGTTTGCAGTGTTCGGCCGGTATCGAGAATATCATCCACAAGCAGGATTTCCTTACCTGCCACCGCCCCAGGGATACCCCAGGGTAATGTGATGATACCGGAGCTAGAAGTGTTGTCACCATAGCTGGAGGCTTTGAGCGGAAGGAGCGTCATCGGGAGAGTGATCTCACGCATTAGATCTGCTGCAAAGATCATTCCTCCATCAAGCAATGGACAGAGGCAAAGCTGGGCTCCCCCCAGCTCGCTGGTTATTTGCACGCCAAGCTCTCGCACCCGTTTGCGGATGGTTTCTTGATCCAGTAGAATCTCGTAAAGTGTGTTATTCATCATCAGGATTGAGAGAGCCAACAGCTCGAAGTCCGTTCTTGGAGAGCTCAAAAATCTCGGTCGAAGCCGGCATGGGAGAGATCAGATAATCGTCCCGTATCGCGTCTCTCATCAAGGGAAGGTGATTGGCCAGTTTTGGAAATATGCAGATTTTATTTCGCGTCGGGATGGCAATCAGCAATTCCGGACCGAAGATGGCGCTGAAATACTGAAGAAATCCAGGCTGCATGATACAGGAAGCTGTCGTGGGATTTTCCGAAACAATGACAGCCATCTGAATTACGCCGTGATTGTCACGGATCATTTGAGGATCAATGGTGGCGAGTTGAAGCGCCTGGCGTTCCCGGGCTGCCTTAACAAAACGATCCCACTGCTCGGAAGTTTGAAACTCTCTTCCTCTCACAAAAGTGATTTCACCCGATTTTGTAACGAAGGCGGGAGCCAGTAGTGTTCGTTTGGATAAAGGGAGATATCTTGAAATGGAGGGGCGTTCAAAAGAAGGAACGATGAGCAGAGATGGATCGCCCTTCTGATCACTTGCCGGAACACCTGATGATGCTTTCAGCGTCATTAGGGAGAAAAAAACTACCAATGCCATACAGCAACACAACCGCTGGTCTTTCTTTGCCCTGACGGTTAAAAGGGATGCTGTCATGATTACTTTTGTAGAAGGAAATTTGGAGGAGGTGCTGCCGACAATGATCGTCGTGAATGCCGGAGGAATCGGCTATCAGATTCTCATTCCTCTCTCCAGTTACAACAAGCTTCCCGTTTTGGGATCTCGCCTGCGTATTCTGACCCATCACCATGTGCGTGAGGATTTACAACTCCTCTATGGCTTTTCCTCCGCGGAGGAACGCGATCTTTTTCGGTTGCTCATGGCCCATGTCACGGGAGTCGGCCCTAAACTGGCGCTTGCGATTCTCAGCGGCATGCTTGTCGAAGAGTTTAAATCGGCTGTCGTGAGATCAGACATTGTTGCGATTTCCCGTATCTCCGGAGTCGGTAAAAAGACAGCAGAGAGAATAGTCCTCGAACTCAAGGACAAACTTGGGGTCGCTGCTGAATGGGAGGCTGCTGCGAGGGAGAATACCCCCACCGGTACTGAACGCCATCTGCATGACGCCGTGTTGGCATTGATCTCTCTTGGTTACAAGCAGGTTGATGCCCACAAGGCCGTCAAGGCGATCCTCCCAAAACTCTCCACCTCAAATACTCCTGACATTGCCGTGGAAGATGTCGTTCGTGAAGCTCTGAAACATCTGCTTTCATGAGCATGGAAAGCTCTTCCTCAATTGCCGGCGTGAGTCTTGGAAACCTCCGGCAGCAGATTCCCGAAGGGGAGTTTTTTGCGGGTAAAACGTGGCGTTGGTCGCCGATCCCATTTCGTCTAGCCCCTGCCCTTTCCAAGGAACTTGAGACGATGGGGCATCGTCTCCTCCAGTTCGCCGAGGCATGCGAACTCCTCTACCGCCAGAGTGTCGAGGGAAAGCAGCCTTCCTGGATTTCCAAAATTCTCGATCGGGGCAAGCCCCCCGGGGTCGTGGCTCTTGGACGGGATCCTGCATTTAAGGGCGCGATAGCCCAGATTATCAGACCTGATCTTGTGTTGACTGAAGAAGGATTTGCAATCTGCGAACTCGACCAGATTCCTGGAGGAATCGGACTTACGGCATGGCTGAACGAAACCTATTCAAATTTCGGTTTTAATGTGATCGGTGGAAAGCAGGGAATGTTGGAAGGGTTTGCCTCGATATTGCCGAGAGGTGAAATTATCGTTTCTGAAGAGGCGGCGACTTATCGACCCGAGATGGAATGGTTGAGCAAGCGGCTTGCACACTGGAAAGGCTCTCCTGATTGGCATGTCGGTGATTCCTCGACCCGTGAGTCGTGGGAGGGAAATGTCTACCGTTTCTTCGAACTTTTTGATCTCGATCAGGTCTCTTGCTCCGCTAATCTCTTCCGAGATGCTGTGGCTGGCAGAGTGAGTGTGACGCCGCCACCCAAGGCGCAGCTTGAGGAAAAGCTCTGGTTTGCACTTTTCTGGATGGCTCCGCTGAGGGAGTTCTGGTTGCGTCAACTTGGTGAGCGTGGGATACAGACCCTTCAACGCTGGATTCCATACACATGGATCTTAAATCCGGAGCCGCTTCCTCCGCAGGCAGTCTATCCACGGCTTGATATTCAGGAATGGAAATCGCTTGAGGCCTTCAGCCAGAAGGAGCGCAATCTGATTATCAAGATCAGTGGTTTCGATGGCCGGGCTTGGGGGGCACGCGGAGTTTCCCTTGGATCAGATCTCGGACGGAGTGATTGGGAACGGGCAATTACAACCGCCTTGGAAGAGTTCCCTGAGCACCCCCATATTCTTCAGATTTACCGTCATTCCATACTCCTGGAGCATCCGGTGTATGATGACACAGGAACAGTGCAGACGATGAAGGGGCGCGTGCGACTGAGTCCTTATTTTTTCGTCAATGATGGCAAGGCAAATCTCGGCGGCGCACTCGCGACAATCTGCCCGGCGGATAAGAAAATCCTGCATGGCATGACTGATGCGATCATGGTGCCGACACAGATTGGGACAAGTTGAGTCTCTGTTCTTCTGCTCGTGTTTCCGAATCTTCCAGCACGGGCATCGGGTGATGAAGAAGCTTAGAGAGTAAGGCTTCCCAATGTTCCTGTCCTGATAGGATCTCGATCTCAATACGAAGATAGTAGATGGGAATGGAGTGTTGGGGGAGGCGCGGCATCCGAACGGAATCCTTCTCTGTTGTCAGAATACAGGAAACATCACGACGCTCGCATCTCTTCAAGAATCGCTCCATCTCTCTTTTGGAATAACGGTGGTGATCGGCAAAGCTCTGGGTCAATTCCACTTCCACACCCAGGCGGCGCAATCCGGCTTCAAAGCTCTCTGGTGAGGCAATGGCCGACAATACCGCCGCTCTTAGTCCATGAAGCGTCTCCAGCGGAAGGATTGTGCCCGTGGTAAGATCCTGCAACTCCACTGTACGGTGACGACACTCCAGAATGGGAGCAGTCCGGTTATAAGTTCTGATTCGTCCATGCAGTGCGGAGAGATCACCGCCGTCGCATTTGGTGATCAGGATATGAGTCGCTCGTCGGAGGTGTTCCGGAGGTTCCCGGAGGGTGCCGCGCGGAAGTAGATGTTCGTTTCCAAAAGGAGCTTCGCGGTCGATCAGCACAAGATCGAATCGCCGGTGCAGTTTCAGATATTGAAGTCCATCGTCCAGGATCAGCAGATCGCTGTCCAAAGCCGAAACGGCATGAAGGCCGCAGGCGACGCGGTTCTTTTCCACCACCACGGCAACACCACGCAGGTTTTTTGCCAGCATGAAGGGTTCATCACCGGCTGTTTTGGAATCGAGAAGAAGAGCTCCACCTTCCGATACGACTCGTACGGCATTTTTCTTTTTACCGGGCTGGCGACGACGGACGCTCTTATAGCCACGGCTTAGAATGGCGACTCTGCGTCCCCTTTGAGAGAGATCGCGGGCGAGCTTTTCCACGACCGGCGTTTTCCCCGTCCCTCCGACTGTCAGGTTGCCGATGCTCACGACGGCGCATCCGAGCTGATGCTTTCTAAGGAAGTGCGTGCTGAAAAGGTGAAGTCTAAGGACGACAATCCTGTAATAGAGCGCGGAAATTATCAGCAACAGCCACCGTAAAACGACTGCCCTTTTTCCCGCACGCCTTTCCAGGATGACATCAACGGCAAACTGTTCGAGAGTGTCAAAAAATCTCCGCATTGTCAGAGAGTGGCAGGTAATTATCCCTTGAGAACAGTTGCCCCTTGGTTATCAGCGGTGCAAATCACGGTCTTTGATCCTTTAGGAGCCTTGACTATCATCATCTTGGCAATGCGTGGTGCGCTTGCTGCGTCGGGAGCCAATGCACAGATTGTGGATCCGGAGCCACTGAGCCAGCCACCGACTGCACCATTGAGTTCTGCGGCCCGGATGACATCGGGAAGAAAGGGAACCAGTTTCGTGCGATATGGCTGGTGAAGACGATCTCCAAAGGCACCGCAGAGCAGATGATACCGCTTGGTGGCAAAGGCAACGGCAATGACTGCTGCATCCGCTGCATTCGCTGCGGATTCGGAGACGGAGATCGACTTGGGCATTACCTTGCGGGCATCGGGAGTGGACACCTCAAAGTTGGGAATCAACAAAATAAACTTGAGGGCTGAAGAGACGGTATATCGAAGAGGCTCGGCAAGAGCTCGGGCAAGAGTGAACCCTCCAAAGAGTGCCGGTGCGGCATTGTCAGGGTGGCCTTCCAATTCGGCGCAGAGACGGAAAATGCCATCACGGGAAAGAGGAAGGCCGCAGAGTTTGTTAAGACCCATCAGGACACCAAGTCGAACAGTAACACTGCTTCCCAGACCGCGAGCCTGGGGGACGCTCCCCTTGATTTTCCAGTCAAAGGGGAAAGGAATCAGTCCGCTCCCATTGAAAAAACTTTCCGCTGTGGCTTCCACCATCGGGGGGAGGGAAGTTGTTGGCTTTTTTTGAGTGATGGTGACCAGATTGGAAAGATCGAGGGCCAGGCCAAAGGAATCAAAACCAGGCCCGAGATTGGCCGTGGTTCCAGGAATGGAAACTGTGACGGATTTGGAAATAGAAAGCGGGAGTTTTTTCCGAGGAGACATCATGTCATTCTATGCAACCTGCTGCTGCCTGGAAGGGCAATTCAAGATTCATCCTGCATAGACATCTTTAGGGGAAATTCCTTTCAGATTATCTCTAGAACCCTTTTTAATACCTCGTATCGAGGGATCCAGTTGTAAGGAGCAAAAAATTAAGGAATGATGCACAAAACATGATTGATGCTTCTGCAAGAGGTGAAATGACCGTGATGCCAAAACCCAGCATCAAGGATCCTTGCTATGTGAATGCAATGGTTCATTTCTACCGTGGCGAGCTTGGCCGGATCATGATCTGGAGGCAGAGGTTGGATATCACAACGAACTGGGCCATCACCACGACGACGACCATTGTCTCGGTCTCGTTTGGGTTCAGGGAGATGCCTCATTTGATCTTCTTCTTCAATCTGGTCATTGTGTTGGCAATGCTCTGGATGGAAGCGCGTCGATATCGATTTTACGATGCTTTCCGTGTAAGGGTTCGCCTTTTGGAGGCGCACTTCATGACCTCAATGATTTCGCAAACTGAAAAACCACTTGAGGGACGATGGAGGGAGGAACTCTGCGAGGATCTCCTGATACCGACTTTCAAGATGTCACGATGGGAGGCGCTTGGTCGTCGCCTCAAAAGGAATTATGCCTTTATTATCGCCATCATTTTGATCGCATGGACCGTAAAGATCTTCATGCATGCCAAGGAGCCGATCAATTCTCTCTCTTCGTTTTACCGGGCCATGGCAATCGGTCATCTACCGGCATGGCTTACGGCAATTACCTTTATCGTGACCATTCTTGGATCGGCGTTTTTGATTCTTTATTCCACTAAGAAAAGAATATCTGAGGAAGGTGATTTCAGCAGCTATGTAAGAAATCCAGAGTCATAGTTAAATCGCGAAATCTCGATACTCTGGCCGAGCAACCTCGGTGGGCGGAAGCAACATTCCCGCAGCGACAGTGGTGTTGGTGCCCGGTTCGATAAGAATGAAAGAGCCCGTGAGCCTGTTTGTTGAATACCCATCGTAGATCAGTGGTTTGGCGGTTTTCAGTCGGATCTCCCCGAGATCATTCATCCCAAGTTCTGTCACCTCTTTCTCCGGATCAAGAGTAGTTATGTTGATTTTGTGATCAATGGCTGTCACGGCCGCTTTTACAGTCTGCGTGGTGTGCTTGAGGAGATACTGACGCCCTGCCTGAAGCGGGCGAGGATTCATCCAGCAGATTTTTGCATGGAGATCGGAGGATGCGCCGGGAAGATCTGCCGCATCCACAATCACATCGCCGCGACTCACATCAAGATCATGTTCCAGTAAGAGGGTGACAGATTGCGGACTGAAGGCTTTCTCCAGTGGCCCGTCAAGGGTCCAGATCTGCTTGATCGTTGTGGTAAATCCTGCTGGCAGCACCATCACTTTTTGCCCAACCCTAACGATACCTCCCGCAATTTGTCCGCTGAGACCCCGGAAATCATGAAGGGAGTGATCGGTGGGATTATTGGGGCGATTCACCCATTGAACCGGAAAGCGAAAATTGGAGAGGTTCCAGTCGCTGGCTATATGGATGGTTTCCAGATGACCGAGCAGGGTGGGGCCGGGATACCAAGGGGTGTGGGATGAGGCAAAAACGATGTTGTTACCATTGAGCGCACTCACGGGGATGAATTTCACATCCTTGATATCAAGACGGGGAAGAAACTCCTCAAACTGATCCTTGATTTCAAGAAATCTCTCCTCACTCCAATCAACAAGATCCATTTTGTTGATCGCTACGACAAGATGAGGAATATGCAACAACGAGGCAATACAGGCGTGCCGACGGCTCTGTTCGATCACTCCCAGACGCGCATCGATAAGGATAATCGAGAGATTGGCCGTGGAGGCCCCTGTCACCATGTTGCGGGTGTATTGGACATGGCCGGGTGTGTCGGCGATGATAAACTTGCGATAGGGTGTGGTGAAGTAGCGATAGGCCACATCGATTGTGATTCCTTGCTCTCGTTCGGCTCGGAGCCCATCGGTGAGATTGGCCAGATTGATCTGACCTCCGCCTGTGATGTCTGCAGAGCGTTCCAGAGCCTCTATCTGATCCTCCATGAGAGACTTGGAGTCGTAGAGCAGGCGTCCGATCAGAGTTGATTTTCCATCATCGACGGAGCCGCAGGTATTAAAACGCAGAAGATCGACGGGGTGGTTAGAACTTAAAAGTTCAGATTTGGAAGCTGGCATGACAAAAGACTGTTGTGGGCGTGCAGACGTTGAGGTTTTAGCAAAGAGTTTTGAATCTGGCAGAGCTGGATTTCCGCGGGACATCTCACAACTGCTGACTTAATTTTTCGAGTTTCAGGTTTAGGCTTTTAGAAATATCCAGCTTTTTTCCGATCTTCCATGGCAGCTTCCGAGACACGGTCGTCAGCACGAGAACCTCGTTCTGTAACGCGGGCTGCGGCAATTTCGGCAATGATGTCGTCGTAACTTCCGGCAGGGGATTCGACGCAGCCAGTGGTGATGATATCACCGATGGTTCTCACTCGCACGACGAGTTCTCTGACCTCTTCATTCCCTTTGGCAGGCATTAGATCCGAGTTCGGTACCCATTGCCCACCACGGCGTACACACTGGCGCTTGTGGCTGAAGTAAATTGAGGGAACCTCAAGATTTTCCCGTCGAATATATTCCCAGACATCCATTTCCGTCCAATTTGAGAGTGGGAAGACACGCATGTTTTCACCGGGATTCAGACGACCATTGTAAAGATTCCAAATCTCAGGCCTCTGGTTTTTAGGATCCCACTGGCCGAAATTGTCACGGAAGCTGAAGAATCGTTCTTTGGCGCGAGCCTTTTCCTCGTCACGCCGTGCACCACCGATGCAGCAGTCGAAGCGGAATTCCTCGATAGCCGCCAGTAAAACGGGAATCTGAAGTTGGTTGCGGCTGATCTGGCCGGGAGCCTGCACGGCGATACCTATTTTCAATGCCTCATCAACTGTGCGGACGATGAGTTTTGCATTCAATTCGGTCGCTCTCCTATCGCGAAACTCAATCAACTCGGGGAACTCGTGCCCTGTCGCCACATTCAGGAAGGGCATTGGAATCTCGGAGGGACGGAAGGCTTTTTCAGCTAGCCGAAGGAGGCAGATTGAGTCTTTGCCGCCGGAGAAAAGAATGGCGGGCCGTTCAAACTCCGAAGCGACCTCACGCATGATATGAATCGCCTCGGTTTCGAGATAATCAAGATGGTCTAAGTGATAACCGGGCATGGAAAATTGATAAAGAATTTGAGATTGGGGATTTTGAAAGAATGAATTTCAGAATGTCGCTGCTGATTTTTATGCTGCTGCCGTAGCTGCCGCTCCCCCCCAGGCAGCGTGGAGACCACACTCCCTTTTCTCATCAGCTTTAGCCGGGTCAAAATAGTCCCATTCATTCGGAAGGTTGTTTTCTGCAAGATAAAATTCCATCTCCTCATCACTGAGATGAAAGACAGGGCTGATCTTGAGAGAGCCAAAGTTGGCATCCGCAGAAACGATGTCCAACTCGGCGCGGTTCGGATTCTGCACTTTACGGAGTGCTGTGATCCAGATGCTTGGCGAGAGTTCGCTCATGCCCCGCTGGAAAGGTTCAAGTTTCATCAGGGCGCTGAATTTCTTAAGCCCCTCCTCATCGTCCGGTCCAGGAATCGGGCCGTCGATGGCATCACGGTGAGCCGGAGTGATCTTTGGCAGATAGGCCGCCAAGTTCAGCCCTAGGAGTTTCTGAAGCTTCTCTGCGTGCTTGTAGGTGGCCGGACGGTTATAACCGTGATCGACCCACAAGACCGGAATATCAGGCTGAATGCGAGTGGCCAGATGCAGGACGACAGCCTCATAGGGACGGAAGTTGGTGGAGACGATGGCGCGTCCATTAGCCCGAGCGATCGCCCACTGTATGATTTCAAGAGGTGTGCGGCCATTCAGATCCTGATTCCAAGCCAAGATTTGATCGTCCGTGACTGTTGGTGACATGGCGGGTAGGGTCGGTGTTTTAAGCGCGGGGTGTCCCGACACTGTGAAAGGTGGCATCCTGTGGAAGCACCTCACGATCACAGTAATCACCGAAGCCTTCCTCATTGCGGCGCTCAAGCGCATAGCGTTTGATGATCGGCGAAAGGATTGTCACTGCCTCATCAATGGTGATGCTGGACGAAAAGAGGCGATTCAAGCGGGTACCGTTGTATTTTGCCCCCAGATAGAGTGCATATTTACCGGGAGCCTTCCCGACAAAGCCTATCTCGGCGAGATAGGGACGGGCGCAGCCATTGGGGCATCCGGTGATGCGGAGGCTTATGGCATCATTGCGCAGACCGGACTCATCCAGGACTTTCTCGAACTTTTCCAGGATGGAGGGCAGATCTCGTTCGCTCTCTGCAAGTGCCAGACCGCATGTGGGAAGGGCCACGCAGGAGAGCGCATTGAGGCGGAGAGAGGAACGATCGTTTTCTCCTGCAAGTCCATGCTTTACGAGAATAGCTTCGATTTCAGCTTTCTTCGTAGTCGAGACACCGGAGATGGTAAGATTCTGCGAAGGGGTGAGACGAAAATCCCCGCTGTGAATTTCTGCAATCTCACGCAGGGCTGTCTTCATAGGCCACCCATCCACATCCTTGATGCGACCGCTCAGGATGTGAAGGCCGTAAAACCAGCTGCCATCTGCGTTCTGATGCCATCCATGGGGATCTTCGATGGTGGTGAACTCAAACGGCTTGGCTGGAGTAAATTGAATACCGGAGCGTTTCTCAACTTCGGTGCGGAACCAATCAATGCCGCGATCCTGAATCGTGTATTTGAGCCTGGCGTGTTTGCGGTTAGTACGGTCACCATAGTCCCGCTGGGTGGTGAGGATCGCTTCACCGATCTGGTTGACTTTGTCGGCTGTGGTGAATCCAAGAACATCCGCGAGTCGTGGAAAGGTTTCTGCGTTGCCATGACTCATGCCAAGACCGCCACCGACCGTGACATTATAGCCGATAAGCTCCCCGTCTTCCACAATCGCAATAAAGCCGAGATCCTGAGAAAAGACATCGACATCGTTCGATGGGGGAATTGCGAAGCCCGTTTTGAATTTTCGTGGAAGATAGGTATCGCCATACATCGGCTCTACTTCAGGCTCACCTCCGGCAACCAACTCCTCGTCGAGGTAGATCTCATGATAAGCCCGTGTCTTGGGAAGTGCGTATTGGCTCCATGCCACGGCAGCTTCATAGACTCTCTGTTGGAAGCGATCGCGCTCTGGATTTGGCGGGGCCATGACATTGCGGTTCACATCACCGCAGGCAGCGATGGAATCCATGAGTGCTGCATGCATCCCTTTGATGAGTTTCTTCACATTGCCCTTGAGCACGCCATGAAACTGGAATGTCTGCCGGGTGGTCAGGCGCAGGGAGGGGGAGGCGACATCATCGGCAAGTTTATCGAGGACTAGCCATTGGTGAGCTGTTGCACGGCCACCTGGGAGGCGTACGCGGAGCATGAAGGCGAAGGCCTTCTCCTTACCTTCTTTTTTGAGGATATTGCGCACATCGCGGTCATCCTGCATGTAGAGACCGTGGAATTTTGAGAGCTGATTGCTCTCCTCGGAGATATTGCCCGTCGAGCTGTCAGCCAGATCAGTAGCGATGTTGCCTCTCAGGTGGCGGGAGTTGATCTTCATCACTTCGTTGACGGTAAGTTTCGGAGTGGTGGATGAGTTTGATAATTCGTTATTCATGAGTTAAAAACGATCTTTAAAGTCGTTTTAAATTTAGTTTTGAAATGTATCTATCGTTGATTTGGAGAAGATTGAAGGCAAATTTAAAGAGAGAAATGAATATTTTATCAGAGTGCACAAGCATGACTAGAAAAAACAGTTATTTTTCTAATATTATACGACATATTTTATCGTATAATATTTCTATGCTCTTGGATGTGCTGAGTCGTAGGCTTTTTTTAGGCGCTCGGTGGTGACATGAGTGTAGATCTGAGTTGTCGAAAGACTCGCATGGCCGAGCAGCGACTGAACACTTCTCAGATCAGCACCATTGTCGAGAAGATGTGTTGCAAAGGAATGGCGGAGTTTATGAGGACTCAAGGTTGACGGTAGTCCAGCATCGCGTGCATATTTTTTTAACAAGAGCCAGATGGAGCGATGACCGAGACGGCTTCGACTTTTGTTGATAAAGAGAGGGCCGCTGGTGACGCCAGCCTGATGCCGATAGAGGGAGATCGCTTCCAAAGCCAATGAGCCGACGGGAATGATTCTTTCTCGGGATCCTTTTCCCATGACACGCACAGTTTCTCCAATGGGATCAAGATCATGCACATCGACTCCGGCTAGTTCTGCAAGGCGAAGACCGGATGAATAAAAGAGTTCCAGAATCGCGGTATCCCGAGCCTTCATCCATTCCGGAGCCTGCTTGGATTTTTTTCCCATTCCGGTGGGTTGACCCAGAAGGGATGTGACTTGTTGTATCGTGAGAAATTGAGGAAGGGATTTCTCAAGTTTTGGCAGGGAAATAAGTTTCAGTACATTGGAAGAGACGACATTTATGTCTGTCAGGTGGTTATAAAAGCTTCGTAGTGCTGCAAATGAAAGGCGTATTGTCGCCCTCGATTTCCCCATTTTCATGAGTTCCAAGAGGTAGGCTCTGAAGTCGTCAGCAGTCGTTTCATCCCATTCTACCCCTGGGCGAAAAGAGCTGAAGTTCTCCAATGCCTGGCGGTAGGCTCGAAGCGTTTGAGGTGAGTAATTTTTGCCGCTTTCAAGATGGGAAAAGAAATCGGTTCTGAGAGGATCCGTAGATGCCACTTGCGAATCGGCGTTTTTTCTCATGAAGTATTTACTAGAACATCACAGGGTGCTGGAGGCAACCAAACGCACAGAAGCTCAGGTTATGGCATTAGGAAAAAATTTCGTTCTGGGAGATACCGGGGGAGCGATTCCACGATTCCATTCACATCATCATGAATCTCGCAGATAAACCACTCACCATTGGATTTCTTCGCAGGGGATATTCATCAAGTGGGGGAGTGGAGGTTTACCTAAAGGGGCTTGCTGGAGGACTGTACGCCCAAGGACATCGGGTTATTTTGTTTGGAACCTCCGAATGGCCTGATAAGGAATGGCCAGGAGGTGAGATCTTCAGATGCTCCGGTTCGACGCTTGCCACCTACATTGCGGAAATAGAACGCCATAAAAAAAAATGCGGGATCTCCTTTGATTTGATACTTTCTGTCGAGAAGGTTCCCGGATGCGATCTCTACCGCACAGACGAAGGGTTGCATCTGGCCTGGTTGACTGAGCGCAATAATCATCTTTCCCCCTTGGCAAGGTGGTTCCAATGGCGCAATCCCAAGCACCGCGAGAAGCTCCTTTTGGAAAAGGAGCTATTCCGCTCCTCATCAACCCGACGAGTGATTTCAATCTCCGAGAAAATCACGAGCGACATAGAACGCTATTACAGTTACCCCCACAGGCAGATCAGCATGATTAGAAACGGAGTGCCTCAGTACGGCATTCCTACCCAGGAACAACGACTGGCTTCCCGTAAAATCCTTGGGCTGGCTCCCGATGAAAAAATTATTCTCTTTGTTGGTACTGGGTGGGAACGCAAGGGGCTGAGGACAGCCATCGATGCTGTGGAATCGTGTGTCAGGGAGGATGCAAAAATTCTCCTGCTTGTGGCAGGAAAGGGGGCTGTAAGTCGCTACACCTCTCCTGTGGTTAAATTTCTAGGGCCGGTCAAGGAGATGAAATCGATCTATTGGGCGGCGGATATTTTCATTACCCCTACCATTTATGAGCCATTCTCACTTGCTGCATTGGAGGCACTGAGCGCGGGGTTGCCGGTTATTACAAGCTCAGCGGCCGGTATTTCAGAAGTGATGACACCGGGCGTTCATGGAGAGATTATCGAAAATCCGACCGATGCAACCGCCTTTGCCAAGGCCATTCGTGAATGGTTGCAAAAACTTTCCGTCACGGCGTTGGCCGCTCAGATCTCTGGGACCTGCTCAAGTCTGGCCTCGGAGTTTACCTTGGATCGTAACTTGAGTGAAACAAGCTCACTCATCCATGAAGTCATTGATGAAAAAAAGAGGGAATAACTCCCGTATCAACCCGGGTTCGGTTTATCCCACCCGGTGGACTGAGACTTCCACCACCATTTTTCTTGTTCCCTTTCCGCGGAAAGTCCCTCCCACAGGACGGATGTCTCCGTAGTCGCGGCCCGTAGCCAGCTTCACATAGCGGGTGTCAGGGACTCGCTGATGCGTGGGATCATAACCTTTCCATCCATAATTGGGTATAAAGACCTCTATCCATGCATGGCTTGCCTCGATCTCGCCGGGAAGCTTGTGCTGATTAAGAAAATATCCACTGACATAGCGTGCCGGGATTTTATGAATGCGGCAGAGCCCCAGCATCAGATGGGCAAAATCCTGACAGACACCCTGTTTTTTCTTTATCACTTCGATGGCCCGAGTGTTCACATTCGTCGAGAGGGGCGTATATTTGTAATTTCTGTGGATATACTCACCGATATGCATCGTATCTTTCCAGACATCGGTGACTCCAAAAGGCAGGGCATCCACAGCCTCTCTCCAGACCTCCGCTTGCAGGGAGACAAATTCAGAAGCATTGAGGAAGTCGAAGTGATAATCCCTTACTGAAGGATCATCAAGGGCTTCCAACCCTGCCAAGGGCAGCTCAAGACGAGTTTCTGAAATTGTCTGGATCAGGGAAGTAGCCTCCACTTCGAGGGATTCGTGAGGTTCGGGAACATCGAAGTAGTGCACACAATTGCCGTAAAAATCAGGATAGTCGCGGACAGAAGTCTTGGGATCGATGCGAAGATCGAATTCCTGGCATTTCTGAAGCTCATCCGAAACCGGTTGGAGGCGAGCTTCATTGAAACTGTCCTTGACCTTTCCTTCATAGGTATAGCGCGTCAGATGAGAGATCGAGAGAATCAGGGGTTCCGTCCACGGGGCGTCTGGGCTCATGATGGTTTCGTCGTGATGAACTCCCAATGTCATGACTGTTGCTGCTGCATTTGCTGCTGTTGCAGGAATATTTCGGCCTCTGCATCCACTGGCGGGTGATACATGAATTCCTGGTAAATGTGATCGTCAAGCTGATCGAGAGTCTTTTGAACCCCCTGGAGGAACTGATGAAGTCCGCTGTTGAGGATTTCCTGAATCGTCAGGAAGTTAAGATCAGAAAGTAGTTTACCAAAATTCCTTTCCTCCTGACTGCGATACTCACGTCGCTCTTTCCCACTGAGACGGTGAAGTTCTGCATCCAGGCGTTGGAGACAGTACCGGATGGAGCGTGGAAAGGTGGTGGAGAAGATCAAAAACTCGGCCACTTTATTGGGAATGATATCCTCCACATGAAACCGACGATAGGCCTCCAGAGCACTTGCAGAACGCAGTATTGCCTGCCACTGCGCTGCATCCACGGCACCGCCGACATCGGATACGCTCGGAAGCAGGATATGATACTTGAGATCCAGAATACGCGTGGTCTTGTCAGCTCGTTCGAGAAACTTACCAAGATTGATAAACTCATATCCCTCGGTGCGGAGGAAGGTGGAATCAGTCAAACCCTGAAACAGGTGGGAATATTTTTTAATCTGTTCAAAGAATTCATGGGCACCAAATTTCCATACTTCCTGGGCGTTCTTGGATTTCAGGAAGAGATAGCACTCGTTGATGGCCTCAAACATTTCCAACGAAATCTGATCCCGAACCTGTCTGGCATTTTCCCTCGCTGTAAAAAGACAGGAAATGATGGAGTTTGGGTTTTCCTCACGGAAGGTGAGGAACTCGGTAACACTCTCACTGTCGGCGCGTTCATAGAGTTTAAAAAATGTTTCTTCGTCACCAGCGGAGCATAGGATCGGAAGCCAGTGTTCCTTGAGTTGCTGGTCATTGAAGTCCGCAAAATCCAGCATGAGCTGGAGATTGACATCCAGAAGGCGAGCCACATTTTCCGAGCGCTCGATGTAGCGGCTCATCCAGTAAAGGGAATTGGCAACGCGGGAGAGCATCACCATATGATCCCGTCGAGTGGAAATCGGCTTCTGCCCCTGAAAAAGTTCGTTCATGATAGGTGGTGTAATTTTGTTGAAATTCGTGGAGGGAACCAGAATCGGGGGTCACTCAGGAGTCACCGTTGAGCACCCATGTGTCTTTGGATCCTCCGCCCTGGGAGGAGTTGACCACGAGTGATCCCTTGCGCAGGGCGACCCGTGTCAGGCCTCCGGGTGTAACTGTTATTTTTTCCCCATAAAGGATATAGGGTCTCAGATCGACATGCCTTCCCTCCAGTCCCTCTTCGCACCATGTGGGATGGCGGGAGAGTGAGATCGGATGCTGGGCAATGAAGTTGCGGGGATTTGCCCGTACCTGCTCCCGGAACGAATTAACTTCTTCCTTCGCTGCCCAAGGCCCCATGAGCATTCCGTAACCGCCTGCCTCATTGGCAGACTTGACGACCAGTTTTTCCATGTTTTCCAGGATATAGCTGCGATCCTCGGCTTCGCTTGCAAGGAAAGTATCCACATTGTGGAGGATGGGTTCCTCCCCGAGATAATATTTGATGATCTTGGGAACAAAATAATAGACCACCTTGTCATCCGCGACTCCTGTGCCGATGCTGTTTGCTAGACTGACATTGCCGGAGCGGTAGGCATTGACAAGCCCCGGAACGCCCAGAAGTGAATCCGGACGGAAGATTGTCGGATCGAGGAAGTCATCGTCGATACGGCGGTAAATAACATCGACGGGCACAAGACCGGATGTCGTGCGCATATAGACCCTTGCATCACGCACGACCAGATCGCGCCCTTCGACGATTGGAATACCCATCTGCCGGGCAAGGAAGGCGTGTTCAAAGTAGGCGCTGTTAAAGACTCCAGGCGTGAGCAGGACGACATTGGGCTGGATTGTCGCACCCAGCGAGGGAGGGGATACATACTGAAGAACCTTACGGAGTTCCGCGCCGTAACTGTCCACTTGCTGGACGCGTGCGGATCGGTAGAGATCCGGGAAAGCCCGTTTTAGGGCGGCCCTGTTTTCCAGCATGTAACTGGCTCCCGAAGGGCATCGCAGATTGTCTTCGAGAACGAGATAGTTACCCTCACGATCACGGATCAGATCGGTGCCGCAGATATGAATGTAAATATCTTTCGGGACATTGAATCCCATGAACTCCCTTCGAAAATGTTTAGCCCCGAGGATATAGTGCGGAGGGATGATGCGATCCTTTAGAATCTTCTGATCATGATAGATGTCGTGAAGGAAGAGATTGAGGGCAGTAATACGCTGGATAAGTCCCTTCTCCATGACCTCCCATTCATTGTTTGGGATGACCCTAGGCACCAGATCGAAGGGGAAGATGCGTTCAGTTCCCTGATCGTCATTATAGACCGTGAAGGTGACTCCGCTGCGCATGAAGGCGAGATCGACGGCAGTCTGCTTGCGTCTGTGCTCGGATGAATCAAGGATGCGGAATCTATCGGCAATTTTCTGATAGTGGGTTCTGACTTTTCCCTCATCAGTGAACATTTCGTCAAAAAAGTCTTCGGTTTTGTAGTGATCCAGGAGCATGGGTGTTTAGAAACGGTTTCTAGGGAGTTGGGGAGGGGTGAGGTTATTGAGAAAAGCAAATGCCGCGCCAAATCAAATTCTGTTGCTGGTAATCAATGATGGCCCAGTAACGCGTTGATAGTAAATTGGTAATTATCGCGGGCATTAAGTGCTTGCAGTCGTCCCTGTCTGTCGATGAGCCAGAGCGTGGGAATGGAGTTGATCCCAAATTGACGTGCGATGGAATTTTGCCATCCCTTGCCGTCGAAGGCCACCGGCCAGTTGATTTTGAGTGCGTTCAAGGCGGCATCCAGATCGGCCCGATCCTTATCCAGACTGACGCCAATCACCTTCAGCCCCTCCACATTCGAAACATAGGTACTGAAGTCCTTCATCCAGAGCAGGCAGGGAGCGGAGTCTGCAGCCCAGAAAACCAATGCAACCACCTGACCTCGATAATTGGCAAGGTCGATATTCTTACCGTCAATGGACTGAAAAGAAATGGTCACAACATTTCCCAGTTGATCTAGCCTCTTCATGTCGTCCCTGAGTCTCTGGGAGAGTGATTCCTCCTTGCTCAGGGAGATGGCCTGTTCGATGAGCGGTTTTTTCAGCTCCGGATGATTGTCACAGAGCGATGCTGCCTCGGCAAGTAGCCGTGCGGCCCGGCGATCCTCAGGAAATGCGGCGGCAAAAACCTGGGCACTGGTAACGGCTCTATCCCTTCGCTGGTCGGGATCATTTCCAAGGTTCTGCCACTGAAGCGAGATACGGCGGAACATCGCCTCTGCCCGCTTGGATTCATCGGGTGCCTGTTTTTCAAGCGTCATGAGTTTGCTGAGCGCGTCATCAACCGCTCTCTGATCCTGTTCCAGGGATCCTAGACGGGCCTGGGCCACTGTCAGGCGAAGCTTCGATTCATAGGCATGGCTATCGTTCGGAAACTCTTTCAAAAATGCTTCATTCACCGCAATCTGCTTTTCAAAGCGCTCCCTCATCGCCGCTTTGGCCTTGAGAGGATTCGGTGAAAGTTTCGTGACGGGAAGATCAAGCGCCGTCACGGTGGCCCAATCGGCCTGAAGGAGTGATGATCCTATCATGCAAACGAGAATAATCAGGAAGATGGAGTTTCTCAGGTTCATGGAGTGGTTGTGCGGGGGATTTTCAAGGCGAGACTCAACGGGCAATGATCGCTTGCTTCATTCCAAAAAGAAGGGCGCGCAATGCCTGAGTGAGACATGTCGATTTCGGGTTCCAGTTTCTTAGCAGTTAAAATGTAGTCAATCCGGGAATAGACATCGGCAGCACTCCAATATTCCGTCCATGATTCACCACGATCATCAAACAACGCAACGGCACGGAGGCTGTCGGGCCATTCCGGCTTTCCACTGATCTGCCAGAGTGGTTCCCCGTTTTTTGTATCGTTAAAATCCCCCATCAGGATCAGGCGTGTTGCAGGATCGGTTCGCAGGATGTCCCGTACGATCCGACGGATCTCCTTTGACTCCGCGAGGCGAAGCTGGGACTCGTCATACTCCGCAACCTCGAGCTTGGCCTTCAGATGCACGCAAAGGATGCGCAGACGGTATCCAGGGGCCGGTTCAATGGTCACATCAAGTAAGCCGCGGGGACTGTGAAGAGTGACTCCGTTCACCCAGAGGGGAAGTTCGCCTCGGGAGTGTCTTTCAACGATCGGATAGCGGCTCAACATCGCAATGTGTCTGGTCGTGTCGCTGCCTTGAAGATATTCAGCATAGGGATAGTCAATGCCTGTTTTTCTCAGCCGGGTTTGCACCTCTTCAAGCTGCCTCACTTCTCCGATTTCCATGAGTCCAATCACATCTGGATGAACCTCTTCAATCATTCTGGTGACGGCTTCCCGCTCGATCTCCGGCTTGCCTGCATTGCGCCTCAACTTTCCATTTACCCACCGGGGCATGGTCAAGTAGTTCTCCACATTGTATGTGGAGATGCGGATTTCTCCATTTGTGTCACCGATGGCCCCGGCACAAATCGAGGTCGTGCAGAATAAAACCAGTACGATCTTTCCGAAGATTGCCTGGCGGAAAGACACCGTGACAACTGTTAATCAGGACTGCTTTGGCACCTCTTTCTCCGAGGTAGAGGAGGGAGTCTGAACCGGTGGCGTGGTTGTCGGAGATTCGGGAGTTTTGGCCACTTCCTTGTCGAATTCATCTTTCGCTTTCTTAAATTCATTCACGCTCTGGCCCAATCCGCGCGCCAGTTCCGGCAGTCGTTTTGCACCAAAAAGAACGAGGATAATGACCAGGAGGATGATCAGATCGGGTCCGCTTGGCATACCAAAGGCCAGAAACCCGGGAAAGGATGCGAAAAAGTGCATATTTCATTCTTATCACCCCCTACGCCCCGTGCAACAAAACTCATTGAAATCGCTTTCCATAAGTTATTCCTCGATTCAAACAGGGGATTGTCGGACGGTTCAGATACCTGCATAGTTCACCGTCCATGGCTCAGTATCCTCATCGTGCGGTTTTAGCAATTTTTTTCATCACCCTCCCTCTCTTTCATGGAGTGTTGGCCTCGGAGCCTGTTCCTGAACAAAGCTTCTACGAACGCATTACCCACCCTGACCGGAGCCATAAAAGCGCGTTTCAGGGCAAAACCTTTCAGGCAGGAGGAGCGACATTCGACAAAAGCATGAAGACCGATAGCTACGCAGGAGTGAAGGAATTTTCCTCCAAGCCCTTCGCTGCGAAAGTGTTCGACGGTGCAAAAAAAAGCTGGATGGGAAAACTGATCTTCCCTGACAAGAAACTTCCGCAAAATCTTCAGGGGGAAAACCATGATGCCACCAAACAATTTGCATCCAAAGATCTTCCTCTCAGAGGCTACGCTGGTCTTGACAGAAAAAGCCCTTACGCAACCAAGGAGGATTTTGCAACCCGCCAGATTTCCATCAAGGGAAAGGCGCAGGGAGGGATCGATAATGATCAGCACCTTCGGGAGGCTATTAAAAAGGGGCTTTCTGTTGATGATGTCAGGAAACTTCTCAACAAAGCTCCCTAACTCTGCTCATCTTCCTCTTTCAACGGAAACTTCCAGCATCATCCACCCATTATGATTTCCTCCTCCCAGCAGTTAGAACCACTTCTCACCGGTTGCGCTCAGGTCCTGAGCAGGGATGAACTCAAGACCAAACTTGATCTGGGCCGCCCGTTGCGTGTGAAGCTAGGGGTTGATCCAACATCGCCCGATATTCACCTGGGACACACGGTGGGATTGAGCAAGCTCAGGCAGTTTCAGGAGTTAGGCCATGAGGCGATCCTGATTATCGGCGACTTTACCGCGATGATCGGCGATCCGAGCGGTCGCTCGGCCACGCGCCCTCATCTCTCCCACGATCAAGTGATGGAGCATGCCAAGAGCTACCAGACGCAGGCGTTCAAAATTCTCGACCCTGAGAAAACGACGATCCGTTTTAACGGGGAGTGGTTTGAAGCCATGGGATTTGAGGATGTGATCCGGCTTAACAGCCGCGTGACCCTTCAGCAGATGCTTCAGAGGGAGGATTTTCGGGATCGCATGGATCGGGGACTCCCTGTGAGGGCGCATGAGATCCAATATCCCATCATGCAGGGATGGGATTCCGTCGTCATCCGCGCTGATGTCGAGCTTGGCGGGACCGATCAGCTCTTCAACATTCTGGTCGGACGCGATCTCCAGCATGAAGAGGGGCAACATCAGCAGGTTGCCATGATGCTGCCGATTCTTACCGGACTCGATGGCACCCAGAAGATGAGTAAGAGTCTCGGCAATGCGGTCGGTGTGGCGGAAGCCCCGAGTGAGATGTTTGGCAAGTTAATGAGTATTTCCGACGGGCAAATGGAGGAGTATTTCCGATTGCTTCTTCACGAGAACCTCAACTCAGGACTTCACCCGATGGAGGCGAAAAAATCACTGGCTGAGCGCCTGACAGCCCGTTTTCATTCTGCCGCCGAGGCTCGGCATGCGAGGGAGGAGTTTGAGCTTCGCTTTTCCAAGAGAGATCTAGACTCTGCGGAATTGCCGATCTACCAGCCGCTCGGCGATATTCCCCATGACATCATTACTCTTGGAGTCGATGCCTTTGAACGAGTGCTAGGCATTAAAAAATCGCGTGGTGATCTCCGTCGTCTTGTCGATGGAGGAAGCGTCTCATGGCGTGGTGAGAAGATTACCGATCATAAGGCCATCATAGCAGTCCATGAGGGTGGTGTGCTCAAGCTTGACCGGAGAAATGCTGTGCGCATCGGGTGATGAGGCATCCGTAAATGTGACAATTTCTCCATAAAAGGAGATGAGGCTTGCCCAAGCCTTGTTTGAAATGGCATGGATTCCTGATTGCCATGACGATCAATCTCTTTGGAAAAACCACGCCCGCAGGTATTTCTAAGGCCAAACAGGCAGCTTCTGAATCGGTGACTGATCATGAAAGGCATCTTCTGGATGTCTGCTGTCAATCACATGATGAGGCACTTGTCGTCCTGAAAAGCCGCGAAGAGGGGCTCAATGATCTAGAGGTCGAAGTCGCTCGGGAGACTTGGGGAAGCAACGATCTCTGTCAGAAAAAGAAGCATGGGTTCCTCATGGAAATCCTGATGCGGTGTAAGAATCCTCTTGTGATTCAACTACTCGTCATTGCGACCATTTCTATGGCAACGGGAGACCCTGCATCGGCTTCCATTGTTACCGCCATGATTGTGATCTCAGTAGGTCTCTCTTACTATCAGGAGAGTAAGTCGGGCAGGGCTGTGGAGAAGCTCAATGCCATGGTGCAGACCAACTGCCATGTGATCCGTGGGGGAGTGGAGGTAGAGATTCCAATGTCAGAGATTGTTCCCGGTGACATAGTCTCCCTTCAGGCTGGTTCCATCATTCCTGCCGATCTTCGCCTGCTCTCCGCCAAGGACTTCTTTGTCAGTCAATCCTCCCTGACCGGTGAATCAATGCCGGTGGAAAAGCACGCCGACGCGCCGGAACATCCCTCCAAGGCGGTGATCGAAATGCCGAACGCCGTATTTCAAGGCAGCAATGTGGTCAGCGGCACGGCGCGGGCGCTGGTGATCAATACGGGAACGCGTACCCACTTCGGTTCAATCTCCGAGAAACTCGGATCGGCCCCTGTGCTCACCAGCTTTGACCGTGGTATCGCCGGATTCACCTGGCTGATGATGAGATTCATGATCGTCATGGTCTCCGTGGTTTTCCTGATTATCGGTCTGACCAAGCACAACTGGACTGATGCCATGATGTTCGCCCTAGCGGTATCGCTCGGCATGACCCCTGAAATGCTTCCCATGATGGTGGCTGTGAATCTGGCCAAGGGTGCGCTCGCAATGTCCCGCAAGAAGGTGATCGTCAAGAAACTGAATGCCATCCAGAACTTCGGTGCCATCGACATCCTTTGCACTGACAAGACCGGTACGCTGACACAAGACCGTGTGATCCTGGAGAAGTATGTCGATGTGACCGGACGGCAGAGCGAGGATGTCCTCCGCTACGCCTACATGAACAGCTATTACCAGACGGGCCTTCGCAATCTCCTGGATCGCTCCGTTCTTTCCCATACCGATCTCGATGTTGATCGCGGCTGTCGCAAGGTGGATGAGATACCGTTTGATTTCCAGCGCAAGAGAATGTCGGTCGTGGTCGATTACGAGGGTGACCATGTGCTCATCTGCAAGGGGGCGGTCGAGGATATCTACAAATGTTGCACCCATTATCAGGTCGATGACGAGGTCTACATGATGATCGACCTGATCAAGAACGACCTGATCGAGGAGTTCGAATCCCTCAGTCGTGACGGATACAGAGTCCTTGGCATCGCCTATCGTGAATTTCCGCGTGAAAAAGGGACATTCACCATAGCTGACGAGAGTGATCTCGTTCTGCTTGGCTACATCGCCTTTCTCGATCCTCCCAAGGAATCAGCCCAAAAAGCTATTTCCTCTTTGGCTCAATACGGTGTCTCGACCAAGATTCTCACCGGAGACAATGCGCTCGTCACCCGCAAGATCTGCAAGGATGTACATCTTGACTCAGGCGAGATCATTACCGGAGACCAGTTGATTGATCTTACCGAGGATCAACTCGGAGAGTTGGCGGAGAAAACTAGTGTCTTTGCCAGACTCTCTCCGGCGCAGAAGGAAAGCATCATTCTTGCCCTTCAAAAGCGCGGGCATGTGGTCGGTTACATGGGGGATGGCATCAATGACGCCCTCTCCATGCGTGTGGCCGATGTCGGCATCTCCGTTGATACGGCGGTTGATGTCGCCAAGGAATCTGCCGACATCATCCTTCTGGAGAACAGCCTCATGGTACTGGAGGATGGCATTCTTGAGGGGAGGAAAGTCTTTGCCAACATCATCAAATACATTCGTATGGGGGCCAGTTCCAATTTTGGCAACATGTTCAGCATGACGGGGAGTAGTTATTTTCTTCCTTTCCTGCCCATGGCGGCAACGCAGGTTCTGGTCAACAATCTCCTCTACGATTTTTCCCAGATCGGCATTCCCTATGACAATGTCGATTCCGAGTACCTCCAGAAACCAAGAAAATGGAACATCGGCAACATCCAGCGCTTCATGATGTTTGTGGGGCCGACAAGTTCCCTCTTCGATTACACTACCTTTTTCATCATGCTCTATTTCTTCAAGTGTCATGACTTGGGACTTCCTGCTCCCTCGGAACTGCTGCATCGCTTCCCGGGTGGGCCGGATGTGGCCCCTGATAACACCTATGCAGCGGCCCTCTTTCACTCGGGTTGGTTTGTCGAATCGATCTTCACCCAGACATTGATCGTCCATGTCATCCGTACTCGTAAAGTGCCCTTCATCCAGAGCGCACCGAGTGCCGTACTCCTTTGCACAACGCTCACGATCATTCTGATCGGTTCTCTCCTGCCATATATTCCTCCTGTTGCCGCCTATCTCGGTTTTGTCCCCCTGCCTGCCATCTATTGGGCCTTTATTGCAGCCACCATCCTCTGTTATGTGACCCTTACTCATTCCGTGAATGCCTGGTTTGCCAGCAAGTACGGGATTGATTAAATCCTCGCTTGCTTAACTATTTAAACTCATGAAAGCCCTTCTCAATGCCCTTCAGGAGGGCCGCCTTGTGGAACTTCCTGATAGTGTCAAAAACGATGCCCTTGAGTTTCTCGGCACGCTGATCGAGGCCATCCCTGAGGTTCCCGATGATGATGGTGTCACGGAGAAGGTGTTTGCCCGTGAAGCCCTGCACAATACCGGCATCGGCAAGGGTTGGGCCTGTCCGCACGCCACGACGGAATACGATGGGGAACTTCTCTGCTCGGTGGGTTGGAGTCCCGATGGCGTTGATTACGGCTCACCTGATGGCATCCCCGTGCATCTCATGGTGATGTATTATGTGCCTGATTCGCAGCGCAACGCCTACCTGAAGGAGATCTCCCAGCTGGCCAAGGCAATCCATCAGAACGAGGATCTTCAGAAACTTCAGGAACTGACCGAACTCTCCGAAGTCCGCCATGCCCTTCTTGATGCCATCACGCATGCCATCGAGTCAGTGGCACCCGAGTCGCGTGCCCGCATGATCCAGCTTGAGGTACGACATGCCGCTGCCGAAGCCTCCGAGGATCATGGTGCACCTCTCTCTCTGGACTTCATCGCCCATGCGATCCTGCCCGTCTCCATACTCCTTGTTCCGGGAGCGAAGCCAGTGGTTCTTGCCCAGGACAGATTACTTGTGGAAGCACTCGAATCCGCCTCCTCGCTCGCTCAGGATCTCGAAAAATCAGGCCATGCGGCCCATGGTGATCTCAATATTGTGCTGCGATCCAGCGAACATTATGCACCGGATCGTACGCTTCATGAGTGTATAGCGTTTCGCGGTGCCACCAAACCCGCGTAGGCGGGGGGGTGGGATTTTTGCGCTGTGGTGTGTTCTCCTGCGCTAGCAGTATAAAATATACAGCTTCGCTTGGAGGCCTTGCACAGCATCAAAACTTCCTGCGCCTGGGAACCGTAGGAGAGACATTCTTATAACGGCCCGAACTGAGAGATCCGTATGATGGTGATCTCATCCAATTCCGACGAACGCCTAGGATTCTCTCCAGTGATTTGTAAGGCCTCCCGGTAAGTATACGCATGTTTTCTTGGGAAAATATGCCTCCAATGGGAAAATATCTCCCTCGGAATCAATGAGCTTATCTCCGCTCTCAATTATGCTTTCAAATCTACTGTGTACCATCGATAGAGCTAGAGCGAGTGACTGCAATGAATCCTCTCCGAAGATGTCATTCAGCTTCCCATCCAAGCCATATAAGGCAACTGGAGTTCCCCAATATCCTTTTGTAGAATCGTATGGCAGTCCAATTTCTACGCAAATTGTGGATCTCCCGCCACTCGCTTTGAGCCAAATCAATTCTTTGCGAGCTATAGGTGATTCATCTCTTTTCATGGTTTGGTTGGCTGTGGCCTAACATATTTTAGAATGACATGTCATTCTAATGCGATAATGGGTGACACGATTCTGAGCCCCAGAGGTCGCTCTATCGTTTATGAAAATAGGCGACTCTCGCCGTGATGCCACAGAAGAGATGCCAGGGGATCGTTCCCGAGAGGTCGGCCACTTCGGAAGCGGTGATTTCTTTTTCTCCTTGCCTGCCAACCAGGACGGCTTCATCGCCGACTTTGACCCTGCCTGCACGAGAGATATCGACGATGATCTGATCCATTGTGACGCGTCCGAGCACGGGACAGCGTTTGCCATTGAGAAGCACGGCAGCTCCTTTTCCGGAGAGTTGGCGCGGATAGCCATCGGCATAGCCAGCCGGTAGGATGGCCACGGTCAAGGTACGCGGTGCGATGAAGGTGCTTCCATAGCTGATTCCATGCCCCTTTGGAATCGGCCGCACAAGTGTGACGGCACTTTTCCAGCTCAGAACCGGTTTGACAAGCTTCTGCATGTTGCGAACCGGCGAGACTCCGTAGAGCAGTAGTCCGATACGGACAAGATCCCGTGTCTTGGAAGGATGAAGCATGGTTGCTGCGGAATTGAGCACATGAACGGGGACACCTGGGATGAGGGGATGCAGCTTTTTCAGAAGGGCGTCAAATTTCGCCAACTGTGACTTGGTGAACGGTGTGTCGCTGTCCGCTGAAGGGAGGTGTGTGGAAATACTGTGAACCGAGAGCGGTAATTTTCTGATTCCCTTGAGAATTTCAAAAGCCTGATCAGGGATTGCACCGAGGCGACCCATCCCGGTATCGAGGGTGAAATTGATCTGTGTCGTGGCAGCTTTCTTGAGCTTGCTGGCTGCTTTGGCAAAGCGGCGGGCCTCCTCCAAAGACGAGATGGCCGGGATGAATCCATGCCTTGCAATCTCCTCGTATTCCGCATGAAGGGCCGCACTCAGAAGAAGAATCGGTTTTTTCTTCTCTGTTTGACGGAGCTGGATGGCCTCACCAAGGGATGCCACGGCAAAGACTGCAACGCCACTACTAAGCGTCGCCGCAATCTCATTGAGTCCATGACCGTATCCATTGGCCTTCACAACCGCCATTAGGTCCGCACGGCCAGCCAGTTTACGCACGGTTTTTAGATTATGCCTCAGGGCGGCATGGTCAATTTCCACCCAACAGCGTCTGGGCTGACTGGAGGGGGTTGGGAGGCTCTTGCGGGACATCGTTTGAGTATGCAGGAAGAAGTCCTGGGGGAAAAGCCCCTGATTTATCGATGCCCGTCAGTAGCTGGTTGTCTCCAGACTTGGTTTCCTGATAGGATCTCCTGATGAAGATCATTGTCACAGGGGGCGCAGGGTTCATCGGTTCCCATGTGGTCGGAGCTCTCCTTGCTGAAGGACACTCAGTGACTGTCCTCGATGATTTTAATGACTTCTACGATCCCTCGATCAAGAGGGCCAATGTTGCGGCCTACCCATCGCCGATCGAAGTTGCTGAGATTGATCTGCGCCAGTGGGGGCCCGTTCGGGATCTCTTTACCAGAGTGAAACCCGATGCGGTCATTCATCTTGCGGCACGAGCCGGAGTGAGACCCTCCATTCTTGACCCCCAACTCTATATCGACACCAATATCACGGGAACCTTCCATGTGCTGGAGGCTTCTCGTTTGGCCGGTTGCCATCAGGTGATTTTTGCCTCCAGTTCCTCTGTCTATGGACTCTCCAAGATTGTTCCTTTCCGTGAGGATCTGCCGCTGCTTCAGACACTCTCCCCTTACGCTGCAAGCAAGATCAGCGGAGAACAGCTCTGTGGCAATTTTGTGAATCTTTACGGATTCCGCGTTGTAGCCCTTCGTTTCTTTACCGTTTATGGCCCAGGCCAACGCCCTGATCTTGCCATCCATAGCTTCACGGATGCCATTGAGCATGCCCGTCCCATCAAACAGTTTGGTGATGGAACCACCCGTCGGGATTACACCTACATCGATGACATCGTGCAGGGCATCCTTGGGGCTCTTGCCTATGTCCAGGGTGAGGAGGCTCGGTTTGAAATTTTCAACCTTGGTGAAAATGAGACCACAACTCTGGCCTCATTGATTTCCGCCATTGAGCAGGCGCTTGGCAAGAAAGCCATCATCGAACGACTTCCCGAACAGAAGGGGGACATGCCGCTTACCGCAGCCGATATCACCAAGGCCAGAACCCTGCTAGGCTATTCTCCCAAGACTCCGATCAAAGTGGGAATTCCTAAATTTGTCGCCTGGTATCGGGATCTCCGATCCAAACAATCTCCCAACTGATGATCCCATACTCCCCAACTTCTTTACTTGGGGAGCTGATTCGCATCCCGAGTGTCAATCCCGAAGGCGAACCCGGAATTTCCACGCCTGGTGAAGCTCGTCTCGCAGGTTTTCTGGAATCACACCTCCGAACTCTCGGCGCCGAGGCATGGCTTCAGGAAGTCCTGCCTGGACGGCCCAATGTTGTCGCCCGTTTCCCGAGCGATCGCCCGGGAAAACCTCGTCTCTTGCTGGCTCCCCATACCGACACGGTAAGCGTGGCTGGCATGACGATAGATCCCTTCAACGGTGAAGTGCGTGAGGGGAGGGTTTGGGGCCGAGGTGCGAGTGACACCAAGGGGCCTATGGCTGCGATGTTGACGGCATTGGCCCGCATGGGAGGGGTGATTCCGACGCTCGGTCATGAGATCTGGTTTGCCGGACTCATGGGAGAGGAGTCGGGGCAATATGGTGCCAAGGCCCTTGCCACTTCGGAGCATTTTGACTTTGTGATCGCGGGAGAACCGACTGATCTCAAGACTGTCTATGCACATAAAGGTTCTCTCTGGATCACCCTGACCAGCCATGGAAAGGCTGTCCACGCTTCCGCACCTGAGCGCGGGGAGAATGCGATCTACGCCATGAGCCTAGCGATCGAGAAGATCCGCAGTGAAGTCATCCCCCAACTCGATCAGCTCAGCCATCCCCTTCTTGGCCGCACGACCTTGAGCGTCGGAACCATCAAGGGAGGATCCAAGACAAATGTTGTGCCGGATCATTGCGAGGCGACGATCGACATCCGTTTGATTCCCGGTCTAGCTCCTGAGCGCGTCGTTGAGCTGATCAGAAAGGCGGCCCCCTCTCTTCAGCTATCCTATCTTAGTTCCAAGCCCTTGGACACAGATCCTGATCATCCTTTGATCGGGAAACTTGTGAGGCTGGGGGCTTCTCCCGTTGGAGCTCCATGGTTCTGTGATGCCGCCGTGTTTGCGTCTCAGGGAGTGCCTGCTGTGGCACTGGGGCCCGGTTCCATCGCACAGGCTCATACGGCTGATGAATGGATTGCCGTGGGCGATTTGGAAGCAGGTGCGGAGTTCTTTGAGAAATTCCTACTCTCGCTAGCGTAGGGCCTCGTATAATTCGATGGGAAGCCCATCGGGATCGGCAAAGAAGGTGAAGCGTTGGCCCGTCAGTTCATCCGTGCGAACAGGTTCGACGATGATCCCCTTGAGGGTGAGATCCGCGATCTGGACATCGAGATCCCAGACCAGAAAGGCGATATGTCTGAGTCCCTGCGCTTCCGGGCGATTGACTCGTGGAGGAGGATCGGGAAACGAAAAAAGCTCGATCTGTCCACCTCCGGGGATGGCAAGATCGAGTTTCCAAGAATCACGTTCCGCACGATAGGTCTCGCAGAGAATCCCAAATCCAAGAACTTCGGCGTAGAAGGCTTTGGAGCGGTGATAATCCGAGCAGATTATTGCAACATGATGGAGGGCTTTGATTTTCAAGTTGCTGATCTCCTCGATTGATTAGGGTGACTTAACTGGCCGAGAGATAATCAGCAACACTATCAAAGTTGGCTGTCATACCTTCCTTGCCGGTATTCCAGTTGGCAGGGCATACCTTACCCTGCTGCTCGAAAAACTGGAATGCATCGACGATGGCGCGCGCATCGAAATGGGGAGCCTTTTTTTCGACGAGTGTGGACATGTGATGATGGGTATTTGTTTTGAGACTTACAGAAAAGCAAAGCATGAGCGGAATAGGGATCAAGGAGAAACATCTTCTGCCTCTGCGCTTGCCCGCCTCGCATGACAAGGGATAGCCTCACTCTCTTTATGAGCAAAGGTAACGAAAGCGCTATCTCTCCACGGCGTGGGGAGGATTTTCCCGAATGGTATCAGCAAGTGGTTCGCAGTGCCGAAATGGCCGAGAACTCCGAGGTCAGGGGATGCATGGTGATCCGTCCATGGGGCTATGCCCTCTGGGAACGGATGCAGGGTGCGCTCGATGCCATGTTCAAGGCGACAGGCCATAAGAACGCTTACTTTCCGCTCTTCATTCCCTTGAGCCATCTTCAGAAAGAGGCCGATCATGTTGAGGGATTTGCCAAGGAGTGTGCCGTTGTCACCCATCATCGTCTGGAACTTCATGACGGAAAACTGGTTCCCGCTGGGGAGCTGACAGAACCGTTGATCGTGCGACCTACTTCCGAGACGATCATCGGAGCCACCTATGCCAAATGGGTGAAATCGTACCGCGATCTCCCGATTCTGCTCAACCAATGGGCCAATGTGGTCCGCTGGGAACTTCGACCCCGTCTTTTCCTCCGCACGGCAGAGTTCCTCTGGCAGGAGGGGCATACGGCACATGAAACAGAAGCAGAGGCTATTGTGGAGACGGAGAAGATGCTCGGTGTGTATGGAGATTTTTCCGAGAATTGGCTGGCGATTCCTGTGATTCGTGGAGAGAAGAGCGAGAGCGAGCGCTTCCCCGGGGCAGTCCGCACTTATTGCATCGAGGCCATGGTGCAGGATCGCAAGGCTATTCAGGCAGGCACTTCCCATTTTCTGGGCCAGAATTTTGCGAAGGCGTCAGGGATCAAGTTCCTTTCCCGTAACAATACCGAGGAGTTGGCCTGGACTACGAGTTGGGGGGTGAGCACACGACTCATCGGCACGCTGCTGATGGCCCATGGTGACGATGACGGTGCCGTGATGCCCCCTCGGATTGCGGCAACACAGCTAGTCATTATTCCGATCACTCCCAAGCCTGAGACTCGTGACGCCGTGCTGGCCAAGGCAGAGGAAGTCGCTGCTTCCCTTCGATCGGCATGCTATGCAGGAGAAGCTCTCCGTGTGGAAATCGATGCCCGCGATCTTGGCGGCGGTGTAAAGAGCTGGGAATGGATCAAGAAGGGAGTACCCCTTCGGATCGAGATCGGTCCTCGCGATCTGGAGTCGGGGAGTGCTGCTGTCGCAAGACGGGATAAGGGACCGAAGGAGAAGGAGTTTCTCCCAGCTGATTCTCTCGCTGCGCGTGTGCCAGATCTGCTAGCTGAGATGCAGCATAATCTGCTCGACCGTGCCCTTGCCTTCCGCAGAGAGCATACCCGGATGATCGATACCAAGGAGGAGTTTTACGCTTATTTCACGCCTCAGAATTCCGAAAAGCCTGAGATTCATGGCGGGTTTGCCCTCACTCATTGGAATGGAAGCGCAGCAGTCGAGGCCAAGATCAAGGAAGACCTCAAGGTCACGATCCGATGCATCCCCGAGGAATCGGAAGAGTTTCCCCTACAGCCGGGGATTTGCCCCTTTACCGGTGAGGCAAGTGCTCGCCGCGTTATCTTCGGCAAAGCCTACTAGGCTTGGGATTTTCGCCCGGAGTGGCGTTGCGCTGTGCTTGCAGTATGTCATCATACAGCTGCGCTTGGGCGCCTGACTCCGCATCGAAAATCGAGGAGCCTAGATTCCTTGACCTCATGGCAAGGCTTGCGAAACTTTTTTTAAGGTGAGCGCGTTATCGACTGACTGTGTCGTTTTACTTAAAAAATCAAAGCGCAACGCCTTTTCCCTTGTCTCCCAAGGCAAACCAAGCCTTCATCTTGAGCAGACTTCCCTCTATGACCGCTACACTCTTTGGCTGCATGGTCGGTTTTATTGCTTGGTTTCTTGTCCGCTATCTTGTCGCGGGGCTTTATACCGTTAATCAGAACGAGCGGGCGGTGAAGACCTCTTTTGGTAGGGCCGAAAGGGTCGGTGATGCCATGACAGCAGATTCTCCGATCGCCCAGTATCTCACGGAGGAGGATAAGAAACTCTATAACTATCCGCAGGTTCGTGTGATCGAGCCAGGAGGTCCCTATTTCAAGTGGCCATGGGAGGCGGTTCACAAGGTGGTCATCGCGACCCAGACGATCAATATGGCTTTTGATCCAGAAAATCCACGAGGATTGGATTCCGAAAGTATGTTGGAAGCGGTGACCAAGGATCAGCTCAACACAGGGCTCAAGGGTCAGATTCGCTGGCATATATCACAGCGCAATCTTTACGCGTATCTCTTTGCCATCAAGAGTCCCATCACACATGTGATGGCCTACTTTGTCTCTGTCCTGCGCGAACGGATTGCCAACTTCGAAGCTCCGGCCAATGCGCAGCAGGGTGATGCAACGGCCCTGCACAATATCGCGGCCACGGCGGTTATCGGGATTTCAATCAATGATCTGCGTAAGAATCTCAGTGCAATCAATGATCATATGGATCGTGAGTGCGGAGATTCCGCGGCACGCTACGGCATTTTTCTGGATGCCTCGCTGATCACCGGAATTGATCCTCCCCCGGAAGTGGAGTCGGCCCTTGCGGCGATCAATACCGCCTACAATCAGGTTTCCTCAGACATCAGTCTGGCGCAGGCCGCGGCTGACCAGAAGATCGTCCAGTCGAAGCGGGCTGTTGAAATCGAGACATTGAAAGCGCAGGCAGAGGTTCAACCAATTGTTGCGCTCGCGGAACAGTTGAAGGCTCTCAAGCAAAGCAGTCAGGGTGCCCTTTCAGCCTATGTGCGGAATGTGCGCCTCAAGCTCTTTAGCGAGGCCACCCGTGTGATCCTGGAGGGGAATAGCCATGAATGATTTTACTCTACCCGTTTCAGTGATGCAATTTCTGGGGGCTGCAGTCGTGACCTTTGTTGGAATGTTTTTCTTGTTTCCCTCGCTGCTTGCCATTGCCCGTATTCTGGGCATCTACACGATTATCCATGAACGCGAGGCCAAGGTGTATGTCCTGTTTGGAAAAGTCATTGCTGTGATTGATGAGCCAGGTATTCATTTTCTGATTCTCAGACTCGGTATCAATGCGCCCCTCGTCATGCTTCTTGGCCAATGCCATGTCATCGATCTGAGGCTTGATCAGCAGTATCTTCGCAGCACGCCTGTGAACTCCGAAGAGGGGGCACCGATGGGAATCGGCATTTGGTATGAAATGGTCGTCAGCGACCCTGTGGCCTATCTGTTTAAGAATGCCGATCCGCGCGGCTCCCTTGCGGCCAATGTCGGAAACTCCGCCGTCCGATGCCTCAGCAACATGCCGCTGGCCAAGATGCTGCAGGATCGCCACCCGATGAGCCAGACCGTGAGAACGGAGGTATCACCACTCTCCAAGGAATGGGGATACAGTCTTGGCTCCATCTATATCCGCAAAGTTCATTTCAGGGATGCCGGAATGATCAAGCAGATCGAGGCCAAAGTGGTGAACAGGCTTCGTCAGGTGACTTCCGCAATCAAGCAGGATGGCACCAATCAAGTGAATATCATTGCAAGCACGGCAGAGCAGCAGGCGGCGGTAGAGTTTTCGAAGGCGGCCGCCATGCGTCCCCAGATTGTAGGGGAGGCATTGAAAAACATCTCCCAGGATGAGGAAATCTCCCGTTCCCTCTTCAAGGTGCTTGAGACGCAAAATATCATTGATGGCCAGGCGGTTATAACGCTCATTCCTGAGCGGTCAGGAATATTGAGTGAGCTGCTTGCTGTACCTAGTGATGGCAAGCCACCGGCAGTTCCCAAAAAGTAGGTTTAGGAAGTTTCAATAAAAATCACTCCGGCTTTGCGGCGGGCGTGTTGGTTGCCGGGGAGATTTATTTTTGCCGTACCGATTCCTTGGTCATTAAATTCAAGCAGCGATGCCAGGCGCTTGACCTCTGCAAATCCACCTTCTTCAACCCCTTGACGCTTCAGCCATAGATGGAGGACTCGGCGACGGATTGCGGGATGAAGTCCTTGTAAGAGTTTGACCGACAACTCAGACCGCATTGCGATCGAAAGAGCTATACCGGAGAGAAACTCATCCTCCTCAGCGAGGATATGGGCACTACGGATGATCGCTGTCTGGAACGATGAGCCAAAGAGCTTCTCTATGAGAGGAAGTAGCTTCAGCCTTATTTTGTTCCTCGAAGTATCAGCAATGGCGTTGGTCTCATCTTCACGATGCTTGAGGTTTCGCTCAGCAAGGTAAGTGAGTAGTTGCTGTTTCCGAATGTCCAGCAGTGGGCGTTGAAGTTTAAGAGTGATTCCGTCAATGCTGCGCTCGGAATGTGGTTTCATGCCGGCCAGTCCTGCCGCGCCAGAACCCCTGATAAAATTAAAGAGGCAGGTCTCAACCTGATCGTCAGCATGATGGGCAAGGATGAGATATCGTGTCCGATGGTGTTTGGCGACAGATACCAGAAATGTGTAACGGGCTTCTCGTGCCGCGGTTTCAATTGAGAGTTGCTTTTCCTTCGAAAGCTTGCGGACATCTGCTGATCCTAATTCAAAGGGGAGGGAATGTCGTTTTGCAAGTCGCTTCACGAAGGCTGCATCGGCACGGGAGTGAGTCCCGCGAAGATGGTGGTTGAAATGTGCCACAACGAGATTCTTTAACCCCGCTTCTAGAAGGAGATGAAGCAGCGCCACAGAATCAGCTCCACCGGAGACTGCCAAGATGAGCTTTCTCTTTCCGATCAGGGCAAGCTTTCGCAAAACCTCTGCTGCCAGAGGATTGAGTGTTTGCTGTGACTTAACCAATTTGCGCGGCACCGAAATAAGGTTGGAGAGGTTCAGGCAGGATCAGAGATCCACCCGGGAGGGTATGAGTCTCAAGAAGGGCGACATAGAGGCGGGGCAGGGCGGTTCCGGAACCATTGAGTGTATGGCAGAACTGGTTTTTCCCATCAGAGTTCTTGTAGCGCAGATTCATGCGGCGAGCTTGATAATCGCCGAAGTGTGAGCAGCTGGAAACCTCCAGATAGGCTCCTTGGCCGGGAGCCCAGACTTCGAGGTCATAGGTGCGCGCGGCGGAGAATCCGATATCCCCGGTGCAGAGTTCCAGAACGCGATATGGGAGTTTGAGAAGTTGGAGGACTTTCTCCGCGTCGGCCGTCAGGGACTCTAGTTCTTCTGCCGCCTGCTCCGGTGTGGTGATTTTGACGAGTTCCACCTTGTCGAATTGGTGCATTCGGATCATGCCACGGGTCTCGCGTCCTGCCGATCCCGCCTCACGACGGAAACATGGAGTGCAGGCTGTAAGTTTTACAGGAAGCTGGGATTCGGAGAGGATCTCGTCGCGATGAATGTTGGTCAGGGAAACTTCCGCTGTCGGTGTCAGAAACGCGACGCCATCGTCGAACCCATACATGTCATCCTCAAATTTCGGAAGCTGTCCGGTACCTTCCATGCAGTCGCGCCGGACCAGTACGGGAGGAGCAATCTCGGTGTATCCGTGGGAATGGGTTTGGAGATCAAGGAGGAAGTTAATTAGGGCTCGTTCCAGCCTGGCCCCTGCTCCGGTAAAGAGAACATAGCCACTACCGCTGATCTTGGCTGCCCGTTCCATATCAAAGAGCCCCAGCCGGGCACCGATAGTCACATGATCCTCCTTATTCATGGGGGCGGGTTCGCCCCAGTGCCTGATGGCAACATTTGCTTCTGCATCGCTCCCTTCCGGCAGTCCCGGTGCAGGGAGATTAGGTACACGCAGAAGGAGATGGCGTTGTTCCGCATCCAGTTCAGCAGCAAGGCGGCCAAGCTCCTCCATCTCGTTGGCAAAAGTTTTTACCTGAACTTCAAGTTCGCTGGAATCTCCTCCGTTCCTCTTGATTCCCCCGATTTCTTTGCTGAGGCGATTCCGCTCCGCACGAAGGTGCTGGACCCGGGTTTCGCTATCGCGACGGCGGGCATCAATGGCAAGAATCTGATCCACCAGATCGGAGAACTGGGACGAACGCGTGGCAAGGCGTTTCTTGATTGAATTGGGGTCTTCACGGAGCAGTCGGATGTCGAGCATGGGAGGAAGCTTAGAACTGAAATTTGAAACCTGAAACCTGAAAAATTCAACTTCCTGGATTTGAGGCTCAGATTTCAGGCTTAATTCCTCTCTGCCGTGTTGTCAGAATGAAGGACTTAGTTAGGATGTCGTTTACATCTATGGC
>Ga0194039_1000068_pt1 | contig 65678 bp, 53 predicted proteins | sample JunL228m_MetaG_FD_148679 | JGI IMG/M metagenome (GOLD analysis project Ga0194039, IMG submission 148679) | Anoxic zone freshwater microbial communities from boreal shield lake in IISD Experimental Lakes Area, Ontario, Canada - Jun2016-L227-8m | ecosystem: Environmental > Aquatic > Freshwater >...
TCCAACAGCAGCAGCAGCTCCAGCTGCTGCTGCTGGAGCTGCTGCTGCTGTTGGAGCTGCTGCTGTTACTCCGAGTCTATCTTCTAAAGCTTTAACAAGCTTAGAGAGTTCAAGAACTGTCATTCCTTCTACATAAGATATGAATTTTTCCATTTCAGCAGTAACAATTACTTCTGACATTGTGGACCTCCGTTTGATTTATTTAAATTTGGCTTAATTATTAATTAATTAGTAGCAGCTTCTTTCTTGTCTTTGTATGAGCTAAGCACATATATAGGACTTGCAAGTTTTGCATTAAGAACGCTGACAAGGTTTCTAGCAGGAGCCTGGAGAACACCAAGTAATTGAGCATAAAGAACCTCTTTTGGAGGCAACTTTGAAATAGCTTCAACATCAGCGGCTTTCAGGAGTGAACCTTCAAGGTAACCGCATTTGAATCCTACTACTGCAAATTTCTTTAAATACTCGCTTACGACTTTAGCTACTGCACTGCAATCGCCTTTACCGCTGATAAGAGCTGTATCGCCTTTAAGCTTGACATTTGCTAAATCTTTAAGACCTTTAAGCTCAGCCGCTTTTAGAATATAAGTATTCTTCAATACCTGACAATCAGCACCGACTTTATCAAGTTGTATTCTGAGTTGCTCAAAATCCTTAACTTTTAGTCCCTTATACTTTATCATGTAAAAGAAACTAGACTCCACAAGAACTGTGCCAATATCATTGACTATTTGTTTTTTTTCAATTCTCATTTTGCCACCACTTTTATGTAGTCTTTAAGGCTAATCTTTAATCCCGGACTCATTGTAGAACAAAGAGTTCCAGCTAATAAATATATGCCTTTTGCGCCTGATGGTCTTGCGGAAATAATTGCATTGACTACTGCACTGCAATTTACTTCAAGCTGTTCAACAGTAAATGAAAGTTTTCCGATTGGAACATGGGCTACTCCGCCCTTGTCTGCTCTGAACTCAACTTTACCGGCTTTTGCTTCTTTCACAGCGCCTACTACATTGTCTGTGACGGTTCCAGTTTTTGGATTAGGCATCAAACCCTTTGGTCCAAGAACTTTACCAAGCGCCCTTAATTTCGGCATATCGCCAGGAGTTGTAATAAGAGAGTCAAACTCTAACCAACCACCTTTAATTTTTTCGATAAGGCCATCTAATCCAACTATGTCTGCACCAGCTGCTTTAGCTTTTTCGGCTACTTCTGCTGAAGCTACAACAGCTACTCTTATTTTTTTTCCTGTCCCGCTTGGAAGACTTACGGCTCCTCTTACGGTCTGGTCAGACTGTTTAGTATCAATACCCAGTCTTAGAGCAATTTCTACTGTTTCATCAAATTTGACATGAGGAATGCTTTTCAATAAAGCTAGAGCTTCTTTAATGTCATAGACTTTTTGGCTTTCGATTTTCTCGACCTGAGAACGGTACAACTTACTTCTATTCACCTTGCACCTCAATTCCCATACTTCTTGCAGTACCCTGGATAATTTTTTCTGCTGCTTTCAAGTCTTTGGCATTAATATCCTTTTCCTTGATTTTAGCAATTTCCTGCACTTGCTTCCTTGTAACCTTGCCTACTATTTCTTTACCGGGCGTCTTTGTTCCTGATGCAAGACCTGCGGCCTTTTTCAGTAGAATCGATGCCGGTGGAGATTTAGTTACAAAGGTAAAAGAACGATCCTGATAGACAGTAATGACTACAGGAATTACAAGCCCAGCTTGAGCCTGTGTAGCAGCATTAAACTTCTTGCAAAATTCCATAATGTTCACACCAGCCTGACCTAATGCAGGTCCAACTGGTGGCGCAGGATTTGCAGCGCCGGCAGGAATTTGCAGTTTAATAACTGCTGTTATCTTCTTTGCCATATTTTACCTTAACTTATGTGGGACGAAAGAACGGATTTTCTACCACATGGTTTTTCATATACAGTTAAATGCAAAATCAAGAGGTCCGTTCGCTATTACGCTTCCTTCTCAACTTGCCAAAATTCTAATTCAATTGGTGTATTTCTACCGAAAATTGCGATGAGAACCTTTAATTTCCCTCTTTCCTGATCAAATTCCTGAACTACACCTTCAAAGTTCTCAAACGCTCCATCTTTTACTCTGACTCTCTCATTTACTTCATATTGATTTTTATGAACAACATTCTCTTTTCTTTCCTGAACTTGACTTAGAAGATTATTTACTTCAGAGTCTGAGAGAGGCATAGGTTTACGGTCAGCTCCACAACCAATAAAACCGATAATTCCCTGTGTTTCTCTAACAAAATACCAGACATCGTCACGCACTTTGCCTTCTTTATCATATAAATCCATTCTCAACAGGACATATCCAGGGAAAAATTTTCTTGATGAAGTTATTTTTTCGCCTTTCTTTACTTCGGATACTTTTTCTACGGGAATAAGCACTTCGTAAATAGGCATATTGTTGCCTTCTAATTTTAACTGTCTTTCAAGATTTTCCTTAGCTTTGTTTTCATGTCCGGAAAGAGCTTGTATTACAAACCATTGCCCTTGTTTTCTTTCTTCAGAAGTACTCATTTTTTCAAAAAAACCTTAAGATAGATTAAAACCCTGTTAGTACGCGGATAATTTTTTGACTTGCAAAATCTACAACAGAAACAAATGCTGCCAAAACTCCAATAGCTACTATAACAATGATTGTAGTTCTAAAGAGTTCTTCCCTCTTGGGCCAGGAACATTTTCCAATCTCTTCTATTGTATCTGAAATAAATTTTCTTGTATTTGTCAACCAGTTATTCATAAATTTAATTGGCAGGTGGAACAGGGCTCGAACCTGCGACCTGCGGTTTTGGAGACCGCTGCTCTACCAACTGAGCTATCCACCTCTGTTCTCTTTAGACAGTTATTATTTTGTTTCTCTGTGAAGAGTATGTTTTTTATCAAATTTGCAAAATTTTTGCCTTTCTATTCTGTTTGGCGTGTTCTTCTTTTCTTTAACTGTAGAATAGTTTCTTCTTTTACATTCTGTACAAGCCAATGTGATAATTTCTCTAGCCATTGTATTTCACCATAACTAAATTTGTCCCGAGTACTCTCAGAGCATCGGGACAAATAAGATAATTCAATTTTTATTACTGGATAATTTCAGTAACTCTACCTGAAGCAACAGTTCTGCCGCCTTCACGAATAGCGAAACGGAGAGTTTTTTCCATTGCTATAGGAGCAATAAGTTCAACCTCGATACTTGTGTTATCGCCAGGCATTACCATTTCTACGCCTTCTGGAAGTTTGACTATTCCAGTCACATCAGTAGTTCTGAAGTAGAACTGAGGTCTATAGTTTGTGAAGAAAGGAGTATGTCTTCCGCCTTCTTCTTTTGACAACACATAAACTTCGCCTTTGAACTTAGTGTGAGGAGTAATGGATTTTGGTTTAGCAAGAACCTGACCGCGCTCAACATCTTCTTTCTTGGTTCCTCTGAGAAGACAACCTACATTGTCGCCAGCCTGACCTTCATCAAGGAGCTTACGGAACATTTCAACACCAGTAACAGCTGTTGTAGCAGTAGGGTGAATACCAACTATTTCTACTGCTTCGCCAACCTTAATAATTCCGCGTTCGATTCTGCCGGTAACTACTGTTCCACGGCCTTCGATAGAGAATATATCTTCTATAGGCATAAGGAACGGTTTATCTATTGCGCGAACAGGCATTGGAATGTATTTATCAACAGCTTCGATAAGGTCGTAAATGCATTTTGTAGCCGGATTATTTGGATCGCCTTGAGCTTCCATAGCTTTTAGTCCTGACCCTCTGATAATTGGAATTTCATCACCAGGGTACTCATACTTAGAAAGAAGTTCACGAATTTCCATTTCAACTAGGTCAATCAATTCTGGATCATCAACCTGGTCTATTTTGTTCAAAAATACTACCAGCGCAGGAACACCAACCTGACGAGCAAGAAGGATATGTTCACGAGTCTGAGCCATCGGACCATCTGTAGCTGCGATCACGATTATAGCGCCGTCCATCTGTGCAGCACCGGTAATCATGTTCTTTATATAGTCAGCATGCCCTGGACAATCTACATGCGCATAGTGACGAGTCGCAGACTGATATTCTACATGCGCAGTATTAATCGTAATACCACGAGCCTTTTCTTCTGGAGCGCTGTCAATCTGAGCATAAGACTTTACTTCACCGCCGAATTTCTTCTGCATTGCCATTGTGATAGCAGCAGTAAGAGTAGTTTTGCCATGGTCAACATGACCAATTGTACCTACATTTACATGAGGTTTTGTTCTTTGGAATTTTTCTCTAGCCATGATCTATATTTCCTCCTAGCTATAAGTAATTGTATCCTTGATTGTTATTGCAAAATATATAAAAGTTTAAAAAATGGAGCCCACAACCGGATTCGAACCGGTGACCTCTTCCTTACCAAGGAAGTGCTCTACCAACTGAGCTATGTGGGCGCCGGAACTTATTTGTCCGGATTCCGGACTATCTATAATATACTATCAAACAACAAACCATAAATTGTTATGGTGCTCGAGGGGGGACTTGAACCCCCACGGATTACTCCACATGCCCCTCAAACATGCGCGTCTGCCATTTCGCCACCCGAGCGATGAAAAGGACTTTTATTTTACCATTGACTAAACTCAATACAAATTTTAAAACCAAAATTTTTTAAATTTTATTGAGCAAACGCCTTAGAAAGTATCTTTGAAGTGTCCTTGAGAGATTGAGGCATAATTTTTATATCGCCTATTACCGGCATAAAGTTTACATCCCCAATCCATCTTGGAACTATATGAAGGTGTAGATGAGCTTCACATCCGGCGCCTGCGGCGGCGCCAAAATTGTAGCCTACATTGAAGCCGGCCGGCTTCATAATAGCTGTTAATATATCTTTTGATTTAATCATCAAATCTGAAATTTCGTATAAAGTTTTTTTTGGCAACACAGATACATCGCCGAAATGTTCATAAGGAGCAATGAGGAGGTGCCCTGAATTATATGGATAGGCATTCAGCATCACAAAAGCATTGTCACCTCTGAAAACCACATAATCGTCATCATTTTTAGCCGTATCAGATTGTTTTCTATTGCATAAGAAGCATTCTCCATCTTTTGCTGAAAGAATATACTCAATACGCCATGGCGCCCATAAATTCTTAGATTCTCGCATTTATTATTCCTATTAAATATTTATTCGATATCAATCGGGAAGTATTCAGCGGCGTTGCTGTAAGATATTCCTTTAACAAGGCTACCATAGAAACCAATATCATTTGGGAGTTCGCCATTTTCAATCCAGCTCCCAACTATATCACATAGGAGTCTTCTAAAATACTCGTGCCTTGTATATGAAAGGAAGCTTCTTGAATCGGTAAGCATTCCAATAAAATTGCCTAACACAGCCATTTCTGACAAAGATTTCATTTGTGATTTCATTCCGCTTATATGATCGTTAAACCACCAGGCTGTACCAAATTGTATTTTCCCTGGAATACTTGAGCTGAAAGCTCCAACCAGCGAACTCAAAACTTCATTTTTAACAGAATTGATTGTATAAAGAACTGTTTTAGGCAAGCCTCCTCCTATTTCCATTGAATTAAGAAGAGAGGCAAGCTGAGGCGCAAAATTATCGTCTCCGATTGCATCAAATCCTGTATCAGGGCCAAGTTTGCTGAACATCGGATAATTCACATTCCTCATAACCCCTATGTGAATCTGTACAATCCATCCCTTTTCATTATACATGGGCGTTAATTTCAAAATTATATTGGTTTTGTATGCTTCGATTTCATCTTTAGTTATGTATTGACCAGACATCGCCTTAGTAAATATTTCAGCTACTTCATTGTCATCAGCGATTCTATAGGGAACTGTATCGAGAGCGTGGTCGGAAACACGGCACCCTAGCGAATGGAAAAATTCTATTCTTGTTTGTAGGGATTCAAGTAGTTTAGTATATGAGGAAATGGCAATACCTGAAACTTCCTGAATTTTCTTAACCCAATCGACAAATCCAAGTCTATCAATATTAATAGCCTTGTCAGGTCTGAAGGATGGAACAACTTTAGTTTTAAAGTTCTTAATTTTAGCTATTTCTTTGTGATAGGAAAGATCATCAATAGGGTCATCTGTGGTACATATAACCTTAACATTCGATTTTTTAATAATCGCGCGCACCGAGTAACTGTCTTTAGAAAGTAGGTTGTTGCATTTCGCCCAGATTTCTTCAGCGGTTTTGGGAGTCAATGGTTTATGTATATTAAAATATCTTTGGAGTTCCAAGTGCGTCCAATGATAAATTGGATTGCCCATACAATTAGGCAAAATTTCCGCGTATTTTAAGAATTTTTCCTTATCGTCGGCATCTCCTGTAATGTATTTCTCATCAACCCCGCAAATACGCATCAGCCGCCACTTATAGTGATCGCCCTTCAACCAGATTTCAGTTATATTTTTAAACTTCTTATCCTGAGCAATTTCTTTGGGGCTTAAATGGCAATGGTAATCATATATAGGCATTTTTTTTGCATAATCACGAAAAAGAGTTTTGGCCGCTTTAGAATTCAGAAGGAAATTTTTGTCCATAAAATCTTTCATAAATCAATTCTCCTTTTTTAGTCTATAAATACATATAAAAGCTTTTCAATCGTTTCTTGCTAATAGAAAGGGCTTTTTATTATTCTATGCTATAATTGGTTTACTTTCTCTTAAAAATAGAAAATTTTATTATTTGAAGGACACAAACATGAGCACTTTTATTAAGAATTGCAGAATTATTTCTGATTCGATTGATATCATAAACGGCGTTGTCGAAATCAAAAATGACATTATTGAAAATGTGTTTCCCAATACTGAAATTCAAATACCTGCCGGAGCTAATGTTATAGACGCAAAAGGAGATATGGTTCTTCCAGGATTTATTGATATTCACTGCCATGGAGCAATGGGATATGATACTACTGACGGAACGGTCGAATCAATTGAAAAAATTGCTGAAACAAAGCTGAAAGAAGGCGTAACAACCTTCTGCCCAACTACATTGACTCTTCCTTTCGAAGATTTGAAAAAAGCCTGTGAATGCGTGGAAGAATATAAAAGGAAAACTACATACGCAAAAGTAGCAGGAGTTCATCTTGAAGGACCATTCATCAGTACAAAGGCGGTTGGCGCTCAGAACCCGAAGTTCATAAAGAAGCCTGACATTAACTTTGTAAAAGAGCTTCACAAAGCCTCCAAAGTGTCAATTGTCTCTTTTGCAATAGAAGTTGAAGGTGCGACAGAACTCATTAAAGAACTAAACAAAATGGAAATAGTTCCTTCCTGCGCTCACAGTTCAGCTCTTTATGCTGACTTCAAAGAGGCAAAGAAATGCGGCTTGAAAAATATTACCCATTTCTGCAACCAGATCACTCCATTGCACCACAGGGAAATCGGTCTTGTTGGAGCAGGCTTACTTGACGACGATGTCAAACTAGAGCTTATCTGCGACAAAGTGCATGCATGCCCTGAAATGATCCAGCTCACATTTAAAGTCAGGCACGCTGAAAATGTTATGCTTATAACGGACTCAATGCCTGCATCATGGCTGAAAGACGGCAAATACCAGCTAGGCGGACTTGATGTAACTGTAGAACAATCAGTTGCAAGAATAACAGCATCAGGCAACCTAGCAGGAAGTACACTCAAATATTATCAGGCGCTCAAAAATGTATATGAAGTTACAGGCATTCCATTATCTGAGCTTATAAGGTCAACAAGCTATAATCAGGCAATATCTCTCGGCCTAAAAAATGTCGGAAAAATTGAAAAGGGATTTCTGGCTGACTTACTGATTGTGGATAAAAACTTTAAACCTTATACAGCATTCGTCAACGGAAAGAAATTTAATCTGTAAACTTCAAAACAAGGAGTTTCCTACATTGAGAACACCTGATCTTCAAAACCGAATTAAAATTTTCTGGGAACAGCAGGATAAATTCCGTAACCATCCGTTACTAACCGAGCTTCCAAATCCTGAAACTCATAATCTGTCTGAACTCGCAAAGGATGATGTTAAAGAAGCTATCCGTATGCTCCAACGGGCTGATGTAAAAGCTATTTCAAATATGTTTGACATCATTCCGGCCCTTGAACTGTTAAGAGCTGACGTTTTAAAAACTCTGAAAGCCGGAAATAAAATCTTAATATGCGGTTGTGGTGCAAGCGGAAGACTTGCAGTCGCCTTGGAATATCTCTGGAAAGTTTATAATCCAGTAAAGAATCGCAATTCGCTTGTCGGATTTCTGGCCGGCGGCGATAATGCAATGATCAAATCAATAGAAGGGTTTGAAGACCACAAGGATTTTGGCATCAAACAATTATACCAGGCCGGATTCAAAGATGGAGATTTGCTCCTTAGCGCTACAGCAAGCGGAGAATCGCCATTTGTCATCGGAAGCGCCGAAGAGGCTGCAAAAACTTCTGTAAAACCATATTTCATACACTGCAATACAAATTACGCCCTTAAAGGAAGAATAAAAGATCACCCTATCTACAATCCTGACATTAAAACTTTATCGCTATTTGTAGGGCCTATGGCGCTTTCAGGAAGCACAAGAATGCAGGCAACAACGGCATTGATGCTTGGAATAGGACTTGGACTTTTTTCAGACAATATAAAGAAAGACCTCGAACAATTTCTAAAGTTTTTCAAGAGTTTTGACATGACTCCAATTGATAACTTCATTATTTCGGAGTCTGAAGCTTATAAAAGGAAAGAGTTTATTTTATACGAAACTCAGCCCTGTTATGGGATAACTACGCTCACAGATACTACTGAAAGGTCGCCAACTTTCAATTTGATGCCTTTTGAAAACCAGCTCGATTCAAAGAAAGATCCGGCATTGTGCTACATTCTATTTTCTGAAGCTGAAAATTCTCAATCGGCGTGGGAACTTCTACTTGGCAGAGAGCCTAAAACTCTTGACTGGACAGATGAGACGAGCTTTAAAAGGCTTATGGGGTTTAACTTCAGCAAAAATATTATAGATTTCAGGGCTATTTATGCTCCGACTAAACACTATTTCAGAGTTAAGAAAAACGATATGCAAAAAGTTTTTCTTAAGTTTGACAATCACAATTTTTCTTTCGATGCTAAGAGCCTTTCCCCACTCTTTGAACAATTACTTCTCAAGCTCATACTCAATACTTCCTCCACTATTGTTATGGGCAGACTTGGTTTGTATGACGGGAACCTGATGACATCACTTTACCCGAGCAACAGTAAGTTAATTGACAGGGCAATAAGGTATATTGATTTCCTTCTTAAGATGAAGCACAAACTTGATATTCCATACGAAACAATCGCTAATAAAATGTTCAAGGAGCTCGAAATCTTACAGCCAGGCGAATCAATAGTCAATAAAACAGTCGCTATCATTGCCTCAGGAAATGGAGGTTCTCCAGAATGAAGAATATCTACATAGGAATTGACGGCGGCGGGACAAAAACTAAGGCAATAATTACAGATGAGAATTTCAAAACAATTGGTACAGGGTTAGGCGGCGCCTCAAATATCAGACTGTCTGTTACAGATGCCTGGAGCTCAATTTACTGCGCTATAAATGAGGCTCTTAAAGGTACCGGAATTACGCTCGATGATAGAGAATATGAATTTCACTCAGGAATGGGATTAGCAGGAGTTTCAATACTCAAGGCTAAAAAAGAATTCCTTGAAACGCCTCACCCTTTTAGAACCCTTATTCTCGAAAGCGACGCTCACATTGGATGCCTAGCTGCTCACGACGGTAAAGACGGGGCAATAATAAGCGTAGGAACAGGGGTAATAGGGTATCTTATCGAAAAAGGAAAGAATTACAGAGTAGGAGGTTGGGGGTTCCCCCATGCTGATATAGGCGGCGGAGCATGGATGGGTCTGGAAGCGGCCAAGCTGACTTTTAAGGCGATTGACGCAGCAATTGAATTTTCTTCATTGCCTAGCGATATTTTTAAAAAGTTCGATGGAAATCTATCAGATTTCGTGACATGGGCAAATGCGGCTAAATCTTCGGACTTCGCCACGCTTGCGCCATTTGTCATAGATCGCGCTCAAAAAGGAGATGTTCTTGCCTTGAAACTTATAAAAGCGTCCGCGCTTGAAGTTGACACTATGTACAACTGTTTATGCAAAAAAGTCAAAAATACTTCCACTCAACCCAAATGCGCCATTCTTGGAGGTCTTGGGAAATACATATATCCGCACATCAAGAAAAATAAGCATATTTTCATGCCGGACACCTCAAAAACTGCCGAACTTGGGGCTATATATATGCTACAACAAAATTTATCATTATCTTTTCATCAAATTACCAAAATAAATTAAAGGAGAAATTATGGAAGTCTTAATAATGCCTAATAGAAAGGCAGCAACAAACCTAACCGCAAAACTCATCGCTAACAAAGTTAAAACCAAACCATCATGTGTTCTTGGTCTTGCCACAGGAAGGACAATGGAAGAAGTTTATGATGAACTTGCCGCAATGAAGCTGGATTTCTCAAACTGCACAACATTCAATCTCGACGAATACATCGGCCTTGAATCTACGGACAAAAATTCTTACAGATTTTACATGAATGACCACCTATTCAAAAAAATCAATGTTAAGCTTTACAACACTTATCTTCCTAATGGCATGGCAAAGAACATGAAAGAAGAATGTGAAAAATACGAAAGATTGATGGCTGACCACGGCGGCATAGACATTCAGCTTCTCGGTTTAGGCAAATCCGGACACATTGGATTTAATGAGCCTCTCTCTTCTCTCTTCTCAAGAACAAGAGAAAAAGCGCTTACACACACTACAATCGAGCAGAACAGCCCTATCTTCGACAAACCTGAAGATATGCCAAAAAGAGCTCTGACAATGGGCGTAGGCACAATTCTGGAAGCCAAAAAGATTATCATGCTCGCCACAGGCAAAGACAAAGCTGAAATTCTTGCCAAAGCAGTTGAAGGCCCTATTACCTCAATGATTTCGGCTACAGCTCTGCAACTGCACCCGTCATGCACAGTAATAGTGGACGAAGATGCGGCATCTCTTCTAACTGAAAGAGAGTATTACAGATGGATATTCCAAAACGAACCAGAATGGGAAGCCTTTAGATAAACATAAAATTTAAGGCAAATAGATATGAAACTTAAGGGAATTATTCCTCCTATTGTCACGCCTCTAATCAGCCCTGACGAACTTGATAAAAAAGGTCTTGAAAGACTTATCGAACATGTCATTAAAGGCGGAGTTCACGGAATATTCATTCTTGGAACGACAGGTGAAGCGCCTAGCTTGAGTTACAAACTCAGGCACGAGTTAATAGAAAGAGCCTGCAAGCAGATTGCCGGAAGAGTTCCTGTTATGGTTGGGATAACTGACACTGCGTTTATTGAATCCGTAAATCTTGCCAATTTTGCCAAGAAAAAGGGCGCCGATTCAGTTGTTCTTGCTCCACCTTATTATTTCACAGCAGGGCCTGATGAATTAAGGGAATATATCGCCGACATGATGAAAGAAATAAGCATCCCTCTCTATCTATATAATATGCCAAGCATGACAAAACTCATGCTTGATGCGGACACAGTGCAATTTGCGTCTGAGATTAAAGGCATCAGAGGCATAAAAGATAGTTCCGGAAATATGACCTATTTCCATCTGCTCAAGCACAAACTCAAAGATAAAAAAGATTTCTCTTTCTTTGTCGGGCCAGAGGAAATTCTTGCTGAAGCGCTATTTATCGGCGCTGACGGCGGAGTAAATGGCGGAGCAAACTTCTGTCCTGAACTCTATGTAAATCTTTACAATGCAGCTCAAGCAGGCAACTGGGAACTTGCAAGAGAATTGCAGGAGAAAGTTCTAGATATAAGCGCTGCTATTTACACTGTAGGCAGATTCGGTTCGAGTTACCTTAAAGGAGTAAAATGTGCGCTTTCGCTGCTTGGAATATGCAATGACACATTGGCGCAGCCATTCCGCTCATTTAAAGAGCCTGAAAGGGAAAAGATAAGGACTCGCCTACAGAAAATAGGCCTGCTTAAATAACTACTTCGAAAAGAGGATTTACTTATGAAGAAGAAAATTGCGATATTCTGGCCAGGAGACTACAGAGCAAAACCAAATGAACTAGCTCTGCAGGGAGTTACACAAGCTACTGAACAAATGGAAAAAGCCTTGAAAAAACTCGGACATAGCCCTTACAGAGTAGAAGGTTTTATTACCAAACCACATGAAGCAATTGAAAAAATCAGTCCAATCAATGATCCAATAGTCGGGCTTTACACTCACTGGGTTTATGGCCCTCACACTACAGACGGGGTAGTAGGAAAAGACACGCCGCTACTTCTTGCAAGTAACTTTTCAGGCAGATGGCCTGGCCTTGTCGGGCTATTAAATACAGCCGCCTGCTTAGAATTTGTCGGCAGAAAGGCAAGCAGAGTTTGGACAGACTACGAAAACTGGACAGAAGATTCAGCTTTTATGTACCGCCTTGAAGAATGGTGCAAAACAGGCAATATCCACTATGCCTCTACTCAAGTTAAAAAACCTGGGAAAGTTTCAGAGAAAGCTTCGAAAATAGCTCAGAAAATTGAATCTGAAATAGCCAAGAGACGAATCCTGGCACTAATGCTTGGCGATACATCAATGGGAATGATCAACGGATATTTCGGTTCAAAATTCCTCACAAAAGTAGGGTTCACTGAGCACAAAGTCGACCAGGCATGGATTATTGAAAGAGGGATGAAGGTTACCCAGAAGAGAATTGACGAAGCCTATAAATTCGTATTAAGTAAAGGCGTAAAATTTCATTACGGAGAAAAAGGCGCTGAAGATTTTAATGAAAAAGCTACAAAGGAACAACTTAGAGACTATCTGGCAGTTATAGACATTGTCAGCGAATTCAAGGCTGACTGCGTAGGCTGGCAGTATCAATTGGGGTTAATCGGGCTTCGCCCTCCATCAGACTTCGCCGAAGGGCTTCTAAATTCAGTCTGCAGACCCGAATCAAATGGAGATACGATCGTTGATTCTACTGAAGGCGATCAGGGCAACCTCATTCCTATGGAGCTCATGAAGCGCATTCTCAAGAAGAAAAACCTTCATCAAGCAGTGATGTTCCACGATGTAAGATGGGGCGTCGAACACGAAGGCAGATTTATCTGGATTCTCAATAATTCAGGTTCAGCAGGGGCGTATTCCTACAACCACAAACCTGATTCTCTCGAAGGAGTTCATTCCTACAGGCAGCCTGCCGGATACTTCCCGGTTCCGGGCGGTACATTCACTGGTGAAAGTTTGCCGGGTGAAATCACATGGTCAAGAGCTTACATAATGAATGACGAACTCTATATGGACATCGGAAAAGGCGAAGTCCCGAAACTTGATGAAAAGAAGAAAGAAGAACTCTGGGGCGCTACTACAAGGCAATGGCCTTTCATGGCGGCTGACTTAGGAATCTCCAGAGATACGCTAATGGCCCACTACATGAGTAACCATATAGCAGTAGCTTACGGTAATATACAGGAAGAAATGATCGCATTGTCGCACAAACTTGGTTTTAAAGTCAGAGTATTTGGAAAGAGATAAAAAAATAAAATGGAAAGTCAAAAAGTTCAGATTAAAGATATTAGTTCATTAACTAGAAAAGCCCTAATAAGAGGTCAAATAGATAGAATTGTTCAAACCGGAGGACCTACAATTTTCTTTATTTCAGACGGCACCGGCAACCTCTCTATAAAAGGGTTCATCAAACCCGGAGAAAGGGCTTATCCTGAAATAGTTGAAGGAATGAGTGTTCAGGCACTAGTTGAAATCGGCGAATTCAAAGGTGAAATCGAAGGCGAAATCAGAGCAATCAAGGAATTAACGCCTAAAGAAGTGGATGAACTTCTTATTGCAATGAAGCAGATTGAGCTTGACAGAGCAAAGGTCATAGATATAGGATTTCTGGTCAAAAGCGATATTCTGGAAAAACTCAAAAGCAGATTTATGAAAGCAGCCTTGGAAATAAGGCTTGCCGTTATCCAGAACAGGCCAATTATCATCAGGCATCATAATGACTGCGACGGCTATTCTTCAGGTTTCGCCCTTGAGAGAGCAATTGTGCCGCTGATTATCAAGCAGCACAATTCCCTTAAAGCTCCTTGGGAATTTTTCCAGAGAGCCCCATGCCAGGCGCCATTTTACGAACTTGAAGACTCCATCAGGGATACTGCAAATTCGCTTCGCAATGTAGCTAAATTCTCGAATAAAATGCCTTTAATTGTCATTGCTGACAATGGTTCTTGCGAAGAAGATTTAATGGCAATCAAACAAGGCAAGATACATGGTTCTGATTTCATCGTAGTAGATCACCACGGCTTTGATAAAGATGTAATTTCAGATGAAGTTCTTGCTCACATCAATCCATTTTTAGTCGGCGAGAGCGGTTCATTTATATCTGCGGGAATGCTTTGCGTAGAACTTGCCAGATATATAAATAACGATGTGGAAAATATTATCCAAATAGCCGCAATGAGCGGTTACGCAGATAAAATCGACTTGGCAAATAAAGAAGCAATGGAAAAGTATTTAGAGCTGGCAAACAAAGAAGGCTATACCAAGCAACTGCTCTCTGACATCGGGCTCGTGATAGAGTTTGTTTCTTCCAAGGTCAGATTTATGGAAGTCAGAGAATATGTCGAAGTAGTTTTCGGTCAGCCTAGAGATAAGCAGGAAGAACTTGTCAAGCTTATGGCCCCTTACATCAAAGAGCTTGACAGAAAAGGACTTGCCATCGGAAAAGCCGGCGCAGTTCAGGAAATACTTGGCAATATTACATTGCAGACAATCGAAATCGAAAAATCATTTCCTGGATTCGGTTTCTTTCCAAAACCCGGAAGAGCTGTCAGCTTGATTCACGACAGTTATCAGAAGGAAACAGGAACAAGCGCTTTAGTTACAGCCGGGATTATGAATACAGCCATAACCTTGAGAGCCACTAATGGGGCTAATTTTTCACTTCATGAATTGAAGAAATTCCTGGCAGATAAGTCCCCAAATGCGTTCATTGAAGGTGGCGGCCATAAAAATGCAGGCGCAATAAGTTTCCTTCCTTGCAAAAAAGATGAAGTTGTTAAGTTTTTAAAAGAATTTGTGCTTGGTAGAGCCAATAAATCGTAGAACTTAATTTTGCTGAAAGGATTGTTTCATATGAAAGATTGTTTTCTTGGAATTGATGTCGGGACAGGAAGCGCAAGAGCAGGCATATTCACTTTAGATGGCGCGATGCTCGCTTCGGCAAGCAAGCCAATCAGAATGTGGAAATACGAACAGGATTTTGTCGAACAATCTTCTGAAGATATCTGGAATGCAATCTGCCATTGCGTCAAAGAAGCGATGAAAAAAGCTGAACTTCACAAAGAAAGAATTAAGGGAATAGGCTTTGATGCTACATGCTCTCTCGTGGCTATTGACCACGAAAATCGCCCTGTTTCGGTTAGTAAATCCAACGAAAACGAACAAAATGTAATAGTCTGGATGGATCACAGAGCTATAACCGAGACCAATTTCATAAATTCGACTAAACATAAAGTCCTTGAATATGTCGGCGGTATTATTTCTCCCGAAATGGAAACGCCTAAACTCTTATGGCTCAAGAAGCACAATCTGAAATGCTGGCAAAAAACAGCGAAATTCTTCGACCTTCCCGACTATTTGGTTTACAGAGCAACTGGCAAAGATGTAAGATCATTGTGCTCAACTGTCTGCAAATGGACATATATGGGGCATGTTCATGGCAAGACGCCTGACAGCGTAGGCTCATGGGATGATTCATATTTCCAGAAAATTGGACTAGACGATCTTGTGGCTGAAAACTACAGCAAAATAGGCTCAGTTGTTAGACCTATAGCAGAAAAAGTTGACGGCGGACTAAACAAAAAATCAGCCGAAGAACTTGGTTTAAACGAAGGAACTGCCGTAGGCGTCTCAATTATAGATGCTCATGCTGGCGGAATAGGAATGCTAGGCGCCCTAATCAAAGGCGATGATTCAATTGATTTTTCCAAACGCCTCGCGCTCATCGGCGGGACTTCCAGCTGTCACATGGCTGTTTCCCCCAACCCAAGTTTCGTTCCCGGCGTATGGGGACCATATTTCTCTGCAATGGTTCCAGAAATGTGGCTGTCGGAAGGCGGACAGTCAGCGACAGGCGCGCTTGTTGATCATATAATATTTTCACATTCAAAATCAGCCGAACTCAAAGATGAGTCTGAAAAAACAGAAAAAACCGTTTATGAAATTCTGAATGCAAAACTCGAGCAAATGTCGCACGATACTCAGTTCCCTGCCCAATTAACAAAAGAACTTCATGTCCTGCCTTACTTCCATGGGAACAGGTCTCCAAGAGCAAATCCTACCCTTAGAGGCATGATTTCAGGATTGAAACTTTCAGATTCAATTGAAGACCTAGCTTTGCTTTATTTAGCAACCATTCAAGCAATAGCCTACGGAACACGCCATATTATTGAGGAAATGAATAAAAGCGGTTTTAAAATTGACACTATACTCATATGCGGCGGTGGAACCAAGAATCCGGTTTTCATCAGAGAACACGCCGATATAACACAGTGCCGTTTAGTCCTTTCAAAAGAACCAGAAGCTGTGCTTCTAGGTTCGGCTATACTTGGAGCAGTAGCTTCGGGCGCTGCCTCTTCAGTTCAGGACGGAATGGCAAAAATGTGCAGAGCTGAAAAAATCATTCAGCCTTCAAAAGAGAGAGTCGCCTCCTACCACAATGCCAAGTATAAGATATTCAAAAAAATGTACGAGGACCAGATAAGCTACAATTCTATATTAGTAAACCATTAGAAGATTGTAGATTCTGGTTCCGAATTTTTGATGGTTAAACTAATTCCCCAAACAAACTCATAAAATCAAAAGTCAACATTCAAACAACTTTCAAACTGTTAACTGCCATTTGGATTTCAATTTACCTCAATCAGATAAGATCCGATGTGGAGTAAACCTTAAAATTAAGTTTTTTTTCATAACTTATAGGTTTTAATAATTTGTTAGCTAAAATGATTTTAATCGTGCAATCATAAGTTCAAGAAATAACCTGTTATGCTGAAAGTCAAAACATGCCTGTCAATAACCTGGGATAAAAACTATTTTGTCCACGGTGCTCTCCTGTGCAAAAGAGGCAAGAAGTTCACGCTTCTTGATTTTGCGTTTTCCGATGACAAAAATATTGCTTTCTCACAGAGATTATCAGAAGTCTATAATAAGCTTGATGGATTTAATAGAGAAAGAGTTGTAATTGGAGGATATGTCGCTAATGCTCTTACATTTTCTATAGATATTCCCAATCTTAAACCCACAGAAATCAAGAAATTTCTAGAGTTTGAGATAGGGCGTTATATTCCAGGGAATCTTGAAGATTTCACATGGATTTTCAGACCTGTTATATATCCTGGAGCTGACAAGAGTAAAATTCAGAGGGCTAAAGTTTTCGCCGTTCACAAAAAGACTTATGACCAGGGGGCAAAAGATATGATGGATTCCGCCATCAAATACGATGCCTTTTTATATCCATTCTTTGTCATAGATCCCTTCTATACTGCATTTGATCTATATCTTGAAAGCATTGATGAAAACTTCTATTCTAGCGCCTCAATTGAAGAAGAAGGATGGTTCATGTCTGCAATTCCTAAAAATGGGGCAGCAAGAGAAGCCATAATTGAAGATACTAACTTTGCTTTCCATCGTTTTGAGCCGGTTCTGAAAGAAAACTTGAAATACTACATCCCTGGAATAATTCTCGCGGAATATGCTCTTAACCCGACTTTTAACATTGAAAAGAAACATTTCTTTCCTGTTCCTCCGTTATGCAAACCCAGACGATTTAAAGTCCTTAAACTTGCGACCTTTGCCTTATTTATATTATTTGCCATCTTGACTTCATCCTATATTTTCAGAGAAGCAATTGATAACTACAAAACGATAGGAACTCTTAATAACCAGCTTAAAAGCTTAAAAATAGAATCTGACAATATCAAGAAAAAAATTGCAAAAGAAAAAAAGACCGATGACTTTGTTCAACTCATTTTAACTTCGGAACCCGACGATATTGATGCCATGAGTTTTTTGGACTATCTAAGCAAGGTAACACCAAAAGATGTCTGGGCTAATTATCTTAACACCTATGGCAACAGCGCTAATCTGACAATGCAGACCAATGGAAATTCCGATAGACTTATATCTGAGCTTTATAAATCTACAGATTTCACGCTTCAGAACAGCAGAAAGAACAAATCATCAGATAATTCGGAATACATTTACATAAGTCTGGTTAAAAAAGCGCCGGAGAATTCTACTGAGACTAACCAATGAAAATCAAATTCCCGAAAATAAAACTACCTAAAGCCCTGAGCGAAAATAAGTTCCTCAAAGGGAAGAAAAACTTTGTCGTTCCTATAGCTTGCCTTGTCGGACTTGTTATCGTTCTCTTCATTCTGGAAGAAGCCTTCGGAGTTCTCAGTATTACATTTCATGGTCAAGGTACTATCAAGAAGACCACTAATGAAATTGTAACTCTTCAGAAACAACTCCAGAGAGAGCAGGTATCTTACAAAGAAATACTCGACAAAGAAGCAAAACTAATTGGTCAAAAGCAGCAATACTGGATCACCAAACGAGATGGCGACATTAATCAGAGCTTTCAGGAAAAGATATCAAGCGCGGCCAAGAATGCTAAGGTTGACTTAAGCACTGCAGGTTCTGTCCAAGTTTCAAAAGTAAGCGATGATTTGAGCATGGGCGAAGTCGAAATATCATGTTCTGGCGACATGGAAGGTATCACAAGGTTTCTTTATGCCATGACTTACTCTACTCCTAAAATGTACTGGGAAAGGTTTTCTCTGAGACCTGACAACTACAATAATAAAGGCGTAATTTACATGACCTGCGATGTGAAGTTTATGATAATAAGCAATGATAATATTCTACAACTCTTCGGAATTGGAGCTAATAGATGATAAAAATTATTTATATGGCCTCAATTCCTGTACTGATTATTATTATATTAATATTCGCTATTTTACATATTACATACATCTCGCCAATTATTAATCAGGAAATGTCCAGAACTACAGAAACACTGATTAAAGATAGCCCTGCTCCTGGCTCATCCGAGTCTTCATCTTATATGTCAAATCCTCCAATCCCAAGCGGTATATGGAAAAATAATATTTTTGATCCCGCAAGAGCTCTAGCCTCTGAAGGGGGAGCAACTTCAGCTTCGTTAAAAGATGTCACATTGCTTGGAGTCTTTGAAAATGGCGATGTGTCAGGTGGAATTTTCCTTATGAGTAATTTGCCTTCAGCTGGTGGGCGACCATACGGCGGACCGCAGGGAGGAGCTCAGACTCCTTACGGAAATTCAGCTCAACAACCTCCACTGAACCCTAAAATGGTTTTTCTTGTGGGCGAAAGACTTCCAAATGGTTTTATGCTAAAATCAGTAGCAAAAGATTCAGTAGTACTCCAGGGCGGAGATGGTTCTGTAACATTAAACTTGGAATTTGCTGATGAAAATAGCGGAAAAAGACTAGCTGAAGCACAGAGAAATAATGTTCAACAGCAGGTAAAAATAATTGACTCTGGCAAGAAAGGCGCGGGCGGCTCTTCTTCAAGCGGAACAAATTCTTCCAGCGTGGTTATCAGGAATGCTCCTGACTCAAAACAAGGTTCATATTAACTAATATATTTATAGATAAAAAGGGAATTAAAAATGCCTAAATCAAATTTATTTAAAGGAAAGACTGTTACAACTCTTACAGAAGGGTTAAAGAATAATATTCAATATGTACTGCTTGTCATAATAATTATAAATCTTTTATATCTATGCATATACATTAACGGCAAAATGGACAGTTTAAAACAGGCTCAAAATAGATTTGAAAGTGAATTGCTATCACTTAGGTCAATGGTACAAAAAGAAACTTTAGCTGCAGAAGAGAGCGCTAATATCCGATACGAAGCGCTGCAGAAAGTCTATTCCTTGAACCTTGATCAGACAAAAACCATATCTCAGATACCGACTGATAATGCTTTCTTTAAAAAATGGCTGGTGGCCAATCATGAAGAAAATACAAAAAACCTCGAAGCAGTGAACAATAAGCTTACTTTGATTCAAGCAGACACAAAAAATTTAAATAACAAAATCGGTTTATTGAAAGTCAACAATAGCAAAGCTACTGCTGTTCCTGCCAGGGAAAATGTAGAAGCAATTTCGCTTTAATTTATAATTAGTTAATTATCAATATTTAGGAGAATATCTGACAACTATGGTTAAAAAATTCTGCGCTCGCCTATGTCCTGTTCTAAAGAAGAGGATATTTTGGGTTTTATCTATAACTTTATTTTCTATGCTTATTTCCTGCAATACGCCTATTGATGATTCTCTTCCTGAAAACAAAAAGGATAATCCCAATAATTTTACAGAGCAGCCTATTGTTCCTGTTGAGGTAAAGAAAGATTCAGTTGATGCTGCTCAGCAGAAAGTTAAACCAGTCGCAATGACTGGACATAGTGTTTCTGAATCTGATATTGACGGGTTAGACGATCAGTCAGTTTCGAATATACCATCCGGCGCGGAAGCACCGTTCTATACTTATTTCGCAGAAAAACAAAAAGACTTTAAAGATGAAAATCATGTAACTATCAGTTTTAATGTCGCGCCGATAGAAGAAGTCGTGCCTACTTTTGCAAAAATCCTTGATTTCAATTTCTATCTTGACCCTACAGTCAAAGGCGTAGTAACTATGTCAGTTGACTCAAATCTCTCCAAAGAAGATGTGTGGCAGATATTTGAACAGGTTCTGGTTTTCAGCGGAGCGTATTGCTCTGTACAAGACGGAGTAGTTCATATCCTCCCTCTGAGCGCTATGACACAGGAGAGAATTGTCAGCGGTGGAGAAAGATATCAGTCTAATGTAAGCGTCATTCTCTTCAGGTTGAAGAATATTAAGTCAACCAATCTTGCCCAGCAAATTAAACCCTTCTTGACTAATGGAGCTGTAATCATTGATGTTGCAGACCAGAATTCACTAATGATAGTAGAGCTTCCCAGCAATATGCCTAAAATTCGCTCAATCATAAATATGCTTGATGTAAGCAATAAGCATTCCTGGCCTAGAGCCGTTGTTAAATGCTCAAATATCGCTCCTAGCGCAATTGCTGCCGAATTGGCCAAAGTGCTCCCTGTTCTCGGATTTCCTGTCGAATATAATCCGCCTGATAACAACAATACGGGATCGGGATATAGTTCGCCACCACCATCAAAATCAGCTTCAGCAGATACAGACAACATTGGAGCTATAAATCTTCAGGCTATAGACAGGCTACAGCTTCTTGTGGTGTCTGCCGCAAATGATGAAGTTCTTAGTGAAGTTAAAAAATGGGTTGATGTTCTTGATAGAAGCGATGTAGGTGACCAGGATCAGATATTTATTTACAATATTATGAATGCAAGTGCTGATGACCTGATTCAAACCATGTCAATTATTTTTAATGTTACTGGCGCTACTCTGACTCCAGCTCAGTCAACTCAGAATAGCGCGACTGGAGGGACTTCCAGTTCAGGCGGTATAGGGGGCAGTTCACCTGGAGGCGGAAGTTCAAGCGGCGGTGGATCAAGCGGCGGCGGGTCCGGTGGATTATCTATGAGAGCAACTGCTTATGATGTAACTCAGGTAACAAGCCAGAATACTCAACAGGGCAATCAGGGAGGCAGCGGACAAGGTGGAAATAATCAAAATTCGACAAGCATATATAACTCTCCGATGAAAGTTATGGCTGATGCCAAGAATCAAAGATTGGTTATAAGATGCACTCCAAGAGCTTATGCTGTCGTAAAAGCTCTCTTGGATAGAATTGACACTATGCCTGCCCAGGCGCTTCTCTCCGTGACAGTAGCTGATATTACTTTCGAAAATGATCTTGATATCGGCATCCAGGGTGTATTTAAAACTGGAAGCAGCACACAGGGTACGGACTATGGATTAGGCGATAAATTCCCCGCTGGTGCTACTGGCGCAAGCGATGGAGCATCATGGGTTCTTAATTCAAAAAATGCTGATGCCACTTTCCATGCTTTGCAGACTGATAAAAAAGTAACCACGCTTGCCAAACCTGAAATTCTGGTACAGAGCAATTCTGCCGCTTCAATTTCAATTGGACAGTCTGTCTCAATTCAGACTGGATCATCAACCAATAACAACGGCACTACTAGCTCATACGACTATAAAGATGTAGGGATAATTATCAAAATGACTCCTCACATCACAAAGGGTGGGCTGATTAATCTTGAGTTTAGCCAAACTTCATCAAAAATTGATAATGCGACTAAAACTGACACTGGACCAAACCCGACAATCACTCAGGAAATCCTCAGTACTGTAATGAATGTTCCTGACGGGGGCACGATTGTTATTGGAGGCCTTGTAAAAAATGACACTACTGACAGTCTGGACACAGTTCCTTTCATAAGTAACATACCTCTTCTTAATCGAATGGTAGGTAGCACTTCGATTAAAAAAACAAGAGCTGAAATGCTTGTAATGGTTACGGCCAATATTGTTACAAAAACAAGCGACCTGGAAAAGATGACCGAAAGGTATCAGAACAGCGTTAAGCTAATCAAGGATGGCTTCTCGAAGGATGCCATGGATAATTCGGAAGTAATGCAGGCAGAGGACTCAAATAAACTATACATAAAAGGCGATTGATCACATAACTTCTTAATACTATGAATTTTCTTAAGTCATTAAATGATTTCTCAAAAGAATTTGCCAAATTCTACGAGGCATACCCTTTGGATATTTCGTCTAAAGAGCGCGAAAAACTTGATTGGGAACTCTGCAGCAGGGGAACTATTCCCGAAGCAGAACTTATAAGAACTTATTCCAGAGTTACTGGCATCGGTATTAGGGAAGAAGATGAGCTTGTTAATGTCGAGCAGTTTCCAAAAATGTCGCTGGACTACCTGGAAAATTACTGTTTCATTCCATTCAAATGGGATGAAAAATCAGTTGAACTCATATTAAGCTGCCCATACAGACTCGATAGCATCTCATACCTTTTTAAGCAGCTCTACAATCTTGACACTACATTTACCTATACAAGAAGAAGCGTCCTAGAGAGGCTGATTCAGGAAACATACAATAAAGAACCCGATGATGATGATCAGAGTTTAGGGCCTGCAGACAGCGAGGAAGCTTTAATGAATATGGCAACCGAAGCCAAGATTGTGCGGTTGATTAATGAAGTTTTCTCCCGTGCAGTCGAGATGAATGCAAGTGATATCCATGTGGAGCCTGAAGAAAATAAATATATAATCCGCTTTAGAATTGACGGTAATCTCACAGAGTTTATGTCAGGTTCAATCAATCAGTTCCCCGCTGTGGCTTCCAGAATCAAGCTTGTCGGCGGTCTGAATATAGCAGAAAGCCGACTCCCTCAGGACGGCAGAACCAATATCCAGCTTGGCAAAAGCGACATAGATGTCCGTATAAATACTATCCCGACACTGAGCGGAGAAAGCATAGTCCTTCGTTTATTGAAAAAAGACGGCATGGACTTTAACCTCAAAAATACCGGTATGCTTGATGGAATGCGTAAAAGATTTGAAAGCATAATTACGCTTCCTCACGGAATAATCCTTGTGGTAGGCCCTACAGGTAGCGGGAAGACTACGACTCTCTACAGCATTATGTCCCAGCTTAATACCCCTGATGTCAAAATAATAACTATTGAAGACCCAGTTGAGTACAGGATTCCGCGACTCTCCCAAATGCAGGTTAACCCAAAAATCGGGCTTAATTTTTCAAGTGGGTTAAGAAATATTGTCAGGCAGGACCCTGACATCATCCTCGTAGGAGAAATAAGAGATAGGGAAACAGCTGATATTGCCATCAATGCGGCGCTCACCGGGCACTTAGTTTTGAGTACGCTGCACACAAATGATGCCGTAGGAGCAATAAGCCGACTGCTTGATATGGGTGTCGAAGGCTTTTTAATCTCTTCTTCTCTGATAGCTGTTCTATCTCAAAGGTTAGTTAGAAGAATATGCAAAGATTGCCAAGGCAAAAGCGCCACGGATCCAAGCGTTAAATGCAAAACCTGTAATTCGTCTGGATTTAAAGGCCGGCTTGCAATTATGGAATTGCTTCTCATTGACGAAGAAATCCGAAAGGCGATAAATAAAAAAACAGATAACTCTGTTCTAAATAGTATAGCTGTCAAGAATGGCATGATACCGCTTGAAGAAGATGGAAGAGTGAAAGCCAGTATGGGTTTGACTACGGAAGCAGAAGTGCATATTGCCGCAAAGAAAGAAGAATAGAATGTAGCACGGGCATCTTGCCCGTGAAGTTTTGAGTTGAATTATTTTGTTTTCAGGGTTTCGGATTTAGATATTCGATTTTAGGATTTAATTAATTATGGGAATGTATAGGTACAAAGCCTCTGACAAAACGGGTAAAGTCATTGAGATTTCCATTGAAGCCGAAAATGCTCAGGAATCCTTAAAAAGACTCAGAGGCAGAGGATTAAACCCGCTTGAAAGCTATGGTGAAGGCGGTTCTGTAGGTTCTAAAGGAAAAGGTATCTTCAAGAGGAAAGCTTCTTTTAATGTTTATCAGTTTATAGATAGATTAGTCCCTCTTCTCAAAGCCCATATCCAGCTGCATCGAGCCTTGGGAATAATGGCTGACGGTACAGAAGATAAGAATCAGAAAGAAATTATCCAAAGTCTGAAAAGAGGGCTCAACGAAGGCAAGAAATTATCCGAACTTGTCAGAGCAAAACCCGAATATTTTCCCTCAATCTGCGCTAACCTTATTGAAGCAGGCGAAGAATCAGGAGCTTTAATAGAGGTTATGATTGAGCTAAAACACTTTCTTGACTACAAGAAAGAAACGACTGAATTCATGGTCACAAGTTCGATTTACCCTGCCATAATTATATTTGTCACATTCATTGTTATAGTTCTTCTTTTTACAGTATTTGTCCCCAGATTTACCAAAATATTTTTCGATATGGGCAAAACTCTGCCTCTGCCTACCCAGATAATGGTATGGATCAGTAATATCATGACTGGTTTCTGGTGGCTCTGGCTAATTCTCATTGCCGGAATCTCTTTTACTGTCATAAAAGTAAGAAGAGATGAGAAAGGTCGAGTCTGGTGGGATAGGAAAATGCTGAAACTTCCACTCATAGGCGGCATTATAAATGTAATGGAAATCGGCAGATTCACAAAAACTCTGGCAGTGCTAATCAAAAATAATGTTCACCTGATAAGCACTGTTAATATTGCCTCTAAAGTTCTGGAAAATAAAGAACTGAAACTATCGTTGGTTAATATAAATGCTGACCTCAAAGGAGGCAAAAAACTCTCAAAAGCGCTTTCCAAATCTTCTTATATGCCAAGAATAGTCCTGCAGATGCTTGAGATCGGCGAAGAATCCGGAAATATGGGGGAAATGCTTGGAGATGTAGCAGAACAACTCGAAAAAGATATGAAACTCAAAATCAAAAGGCTGCTCGCTCTTTTCGAGCCTGCCTGTATACTTTTTCTTGCAGTCGTGGTACTGACTGTGGTTATATCAATATTCCTGGCAATAATGGAAATGAACAATATTTAAATAATAACAAAGGAGGCGTCTTATGTTAAAAAGAAAAAAAACAAGATTTTTCACTCTTATGGAAATGGTAGTGGTAATTGCCATCATAGCATTACTGGCAGCTATCGTTACTCCCATGTACTTCAAGCATGTAAAAACGGCCAGAATCAATGCTTGCAAAACTCAGATCTCACTCTTAGGCCAGGCTGTCGATGATTACAGACTCGACACAGGCAAACTCCCAAGAAGTCTTAACGATCTTCTTACTAATGGCTCAGGCGCCAAGAAATGGAATGGACCTTACCTTCAGGCAAGTAAAATTCCGCCCGATCCATGGGGCAATGATTATGTATTTGTAATGCCCGGCAAATATGGAGATTACGATCTATACAGTTACGGTGAAGCTGGCCCTGGCGGAGGTTCGACTAGTGATGGAGTCATTGGCAACTGGTCAAACTAAAAACATCAGAAGAAGTTTCACTCTTCTTGAGCTTATATGCGTAATGGCAATATCGGCTCTTTTGGTTGGTATTATTATAGGCAGGGTTGGCAAAGTCCCTGCCTATCTTTCATTTAAGAATGCTCTTTCAAATATCTCAAATGTTCTGGATGAAGCATCTAATCAATCAGAGCTTACCGGCAGACAAGTTGTTATAGTTTATGATAATGGCATTTTGTACCCTAAAGACAATGAACTAAAAAGAAGAGTAAGTTATTTAAGTTATCGCATACCGCCATTTATCGATGTTTCATTTAACAACCATTCTCCTGACAATAAACAGTTTGTCTTCTTCTCTGACGGTTCATCAAGCGGGCCGGATATGAATTTTTCATTTAAGGGTCATACTGCAGTCTTAAAACTTTCCAAGCTTACCGGTATGCCCACCATAAAAACAAATGATTAACAAAATCAAATGCAATAGATTTTTTACTCTGGTAGAGGTAGTTATTGCTCTGGCAATTCTTGCTATGGGGATACTTAGCGCAATGTCCATAATTTCTTTTTCAAAAAGAAGAATGGACAGGGCCTACGATAGTTGGTACGCTCAGCACATGCTTGCTCAGGCCGCCGAATATTACCTCCTTTGCGGGGAAAAACAAATCCCGCCCGACATCTTCCCCTATAGAGGATATAACACTTCATGCAGAATCAGCGATTGTGCAAATATTCAGGGTGTTTCGGCAAATGCAGGAGGGAACTGGAAACTTTCCACTTATGACATTTCAGTCAGAGGCCCGAATGGACAAATAATCAGCCAGGTAAAAGTAGATAAAATATTTAAAAATGAAATCTTTCAAAAGTAAACGAAAACTATCAGCATTCACTCTCCTTGAGATGGTATGCGCCATGTTCATCTTCACGGTGATGATGATGATTTTGGGGTCAGGAATGTTTACTATCCAGCAAAGTTTGCGGAAAGTTTCAAGTAAAAGCGACTCGCTTATGTCTCTTCAGGTGTTGGAGAGAGTTTTTACCTTTTCTATCAGGAATGCTGTTCCTTTTCAGTGGCCCGATCAGTCAAAGACGAACAGGTCATTATTCATCGGCGAGCCCAATAGAGTCTCATTTGCCTATTTGCACAGAGTAGTTGATGCAAATGACGGCGGTATCAGGTTCATTCAATTCTATCTGGACAGAGGCCAGCTAATTGCGGCTTATAGGAAGATTCCTATTCTTCCTTGGGATGCTTCGACTATTAATTCAGCAGACAAGGAAGTTCTTGCCACAGGAGTTAACAGCATCAACATCCAGTATGCGGACAAGGTGAATAATCAAATAGTTTGGCAGAATAGATGGAATACGCAGAATAATATGAATATTCCGCTGGCTATTCAAATAAGAGTTGACTGGAAAGATGGCAGTTCAGAGCAATGGCTCAGGCGGACGGCAGGTTCCGGACAATTTGAATCTCTGGGTAATAGATACAGCGGAGGAGGCTCTTATGATTAAACCTCCAAATCCGAAATCCGAAATCCGAAATCATCAGTTTGAGAGGGGGGTAGCCCTAATAGTCGTATTATCATTTTTGCTTTTAATGTCGATGATTGTCTCGACTGTCGTAGTCATTTCTCAATATTCTTCGCGAAAAGTTAAAATCGAATCTGACCGAATAATTTCCGGTTATCTCGCAGAAGGCGCCGCTTCAAGACTGCAATGGCTTATGATGGATGATAAGAAAGCTCACCCAAACTCAAATGCGCTCAAAAGATTCGACAGCATAGCCAACGATAATACAGGCGTGAGCAAATATGTGGCAAATGGCAGTCCTGTGGCTGTTCCATACTATGACGCTCAAGTTACCGCCAGAATATACGACATGAGTTCAGGTTTAAATATCTCTGGAGGACAGGGATCCAATTCACTTAAACAGCTCCAACAGGTCTATACAGATACCCCTGGATTGTATAATGAGTTTAAAGTTTTTATTGATCGTTTCAGTGATTATATCGGAACAGGCGCCGGGCATAGCATCAATGGCATGAGCAAAGCCGATTACAATAATCTCGGGCTTTCCCCGCTTCCAAGAAACGGGCAGATGCAGTATAGAGATGAGGTTCTATGGATTCCAGGTTCTGAGGATTTCTTTGCTCCGGATGGAAACGGGCAGCTATCAATATTTGATATTATTGCGCCAGATTTTTATGTTAATCAAGTCAATTTTTTCTCTGCAAGTAAACTTTTGATAAGAGCTTTGTGCAATTATTCCGATCAGGATGCTCAGTACATCGTTAATGGAAGAGAAAGGTGGTTCCAAAGCCCTAATTTATCACTGTATGACTTCATTGACCAAAAGTATATGTCAGTCCTTAGGCAGAAATTCTCCTTTCAGGATTCAGGAAGCTATACCATCATTCTCAATGCCTCAGCAGGAGATGGCGCCTATGAAAGAGAACTGATCATTTCGCTTAAAATAGGAACAGCCATGCAAGGTGAATACAATCAATACTATGAGTATATTCTCTATTGAAATAAATATTTAGCAGATGTATTTTGCTTAATTCTGCACACTTAAGGAGAGATGCCGGAGCGGTCGAACGGGATAGTCTCGAAAACTATTGATGATTTTTAATCATCCTAGGGTTCAAATCCCTATCTCTCCGCCACTTATAATATTCATTAATATCTCAATTATTCAGATGCTCTTTTGAGAGTAATTGTGATAACTTCGGGCGGGCAGAAAAGCCTTCCGGTAAAACCGCTGCACCCTATTCCATTAGATGTAATTCCTTGAAGACCTTTGAACTTCCAGTAGCCTTTAGCCATTCTCCTTGGCGCTTTTGTGTTAGTAACTACAGGAATTCCACCGGGCAGGCATATTTGACCGCCATGAGTGTGCCCGTTAAGAGAGAGCAAATAATGGAATTTATCTGCTTGTTTATATGTATCTGGAGTATGAGAGAGAAGTATTTTAAAAGGGTTGACTGTGTCTATACCTTCTTCACATGAATAAAAATCGTGTGTACGGTAATAGCTGGCGTCGTCTATTCCTGACAAATAAATGCAGGCTTTGTTCTTTTCGATTTTAACTGATTCATTGATGAGCATTTTTACTCCTGATTCTTCTAAAAACTGCCCGAAAGCATATATGTCGTGGTTTCCAAGAATTCCGTAGATTTCCTTGCCCTTAAACTTTATACGGGCAATCAAGTTCGATGCAAAATTTTTAACTATCTGAATATTTTTACCTTTATAGCGGTGAGCATAATCTCCTCCCAAGGTACAGATATCGAATTCGACCCTATCAATTATTTCCAGCAATCTAGCTTCAATATTTTGAACTTTATCGGCATGAATATCTGTAAGGAATAAAATTTTGTACCCGTCAAACTCTAAAGGCAGACTCTCGAAGTAAAACTTGTGTTCGGTGAGCTTCAAGTCATGCGCGTGCTTATAGGCAATGCGTGAAACAAAAGTAATTTTGAATATGATTCTGAAGACCTGAATAGCAAAATTAAGGGCCAGAATATAAATCTTCTGCCTCGTATCTCTAGTCAAATATAGTAAATGCCTTCTAGCCTCTTTTAACTTTCGTTTTTCGCTGATTGGTCTCATTTTATTCAAAGTTTATTTAGCTGAAGGGTCAATTTTGTATAATGTTTCCAGAAATATTTTAAACCGGTATTCCCAGGCTCGCTCATCATGAGTGCCATATTTATCCTTAAAATAAAATAAATTTTTACCTGTTTCAAAACCTAATTTATTTTTAAATAATTTTACCACTTTCTTGCTTAAGTATGCTACTTCAGGTTCATCTAGTCCTTCATCTTCGCCCCAATCAATCCATAAAACAGGTTTGTTTTTAGTTTTTGTGATAGCTTTTGCGATTTCTTTTATGTATGCATTATTCTCAATTCTGATTTTTTGATTCAAAATTTCAAAAAATGCAGGGGAAAGCACTCCGGCATGCCCAAATTGATCGCTGTGCACACAGGAAATATATAAAGACGCTATAGCTCCGAAAGACGAACCTACTATTGAGGTTTTCTCACAAGAAGGATTTGTCCGATAATTTGCATCTATAAAAGGTTTTAACGAGCAGGCAAGGTAATTGGCATAGTCTTTAAGCCCACCGCAGCCATGAACTATTTCGCCAGAGTATTCATGGTAATTTTTTACGCTCAGGTATTCATAATTCCTGTCGATGGGATACACAGCTACGATTATTACGCTCTCAATAAGATTATGCTTAATTAGCCGGCTTAAGGACTTATGCACATTCCATGACCATGGACTTAAGCCTTCTGAGTCAAAGACAGTATTACCGTCGTTCATATAAACTACAGGAAAATGTTTTTTGGTGTTTTCATACTCGGGGGGCAGAAGCAGTTTCAACTTCCTTGGATATCCATCAATGTTAAACTCTTCGTAAGTATGGAAATATCCATACCTTGTTTTCTTCTCAAAATAATTTTGCCCGCTCTTTTTTTTGAGTTGATCCATATCTATTTATTCCTTATGAATAGCATGCAGCTAAGTATTGCAGAATTATAATCTTTTTTATTGTTAAAACCATTAAGTCAGTTAGACTGAATATTCAAAACTAAAAATTAGGAACAATATATGAAGCAAAAAATACTTCGAATCACAAACATCATTTTAGCGCTTTTAATTATCAATCAATTTTTATCCGGCTTTTTCAAAAAGGAAATAGGTAAGCCTCTTTTTGAATTACTCCATGAGCGTGGGGCGATACTCTTAATTATTGTCATAATACTGCATTTACTATTAAATTGGGGATGGATCAAGAACGCATATTTCAAAAAATGCTAGATTATTCAATGATTTAAAGCAGGCTTTATTGTGCCTGTTTTTAGAAATATGACTAAAGTTTAATCTGCTACTGTACAAAAAAATGAAGACTAGGATAAAATGAGAATTACTGTTCAATAAAGTTTCATAAAAAACTAAACAATATACTCAGGAGGTTTCAATGGGTAAAAAAGTAACAATTATCGGTAATCAGGCCGCCTCTCATGTGGCATACGCTTTCAGCGAAGTGGCCGCTATCTATCCAATTACTCCATCATCGGACATGGGTGAAATGGCAGAGCAGTGGGCTAATGACAAGCGCAAGAATATCTTCGGCACAGAAGTCATTGTATCTGAAATGCAGTCTGAAGCCGGAGCCGCAGGCGCAGTTCACGGTTCATTAGTAGCTGGTTCGCTAACAACTACATTCACAGCTTCTCAAGGTTTGCTCCTGATGATTCCTATCATGCACAAAGTCGCAGGGGAAATGCTGCCTACAGTATTCCATGTATCAGCTCGCTCTGTTGCATGCCAGTCTCTCTCAATTTTCGGAGACCACTCTGATGTGATGGGATGCAGAAATACAGGTTTTGCAATGATGGCAGCAGGTTCAATTCAGGAAGAAATGGACCTTGCTACAGTAAGTCATTTATCCACAATGGAATCATGCGTTCCGTTCCTTTCATTCTTTGACGGTTTCCGTACTTCTCATGAAATACAGAAAGTCGAAGAAATCGACTACGCTATAATGAGAGAACTTCTTGACCAGAAATTCGTAGATGCTTTCCGTAAGAGAGCTCTTCGCCCAGAAGCTCCGATGGCCAGAGTCGCTGCTCAAAACCCTGATGTGTATTTCCAGGGAAGAGAAACTATTAATAATCATTATGCGGCTGTTCCAGGAATAGTTCAGAGCTACATGGACAAACTTGCAAAGAAGATTAATAGACAGTATCATCTTTTTGATTATGTCGGGGCAAAAGATGCTACCAAGATAGTTATAGCTATGGGGTCTTCATGCGAAACTATTGAAGAAACTATTAATTACCTAGCTGCCAAAGGCGAAAAAGTCGGTGCAATCAAAGTTCGTCTCTACAGACCTTTCTCTGCAAAGGCATTTATCGATGCAATACCTGCTTCAGTCAAGAAAATCGCAGTTCTCGACAGAACAAAAGAACCTGGATCACTCGGCGAACCTCTCTACCAGGATGTAATTACAGCTCTCTCTCAGTGCGGAAGAAGCGGAATCAATGTAATCGGCGGCCGTTATGGTCTTTCCAGCAAGGAATTCACACCTTCTCATGTTAAAGCAGTATTCGATTATCTCGATGCCGCTTGCAAACATGGGTTCACAGTCGGTATCGAAGACGATGTAAGTCATCTTTCTATTCCTGTAAAAGAACACATCAATGCAGAAGCTTCTGATGTTATCGGATGCATGTTCTGGGGTTTGGGTTCAGACGGAACAGTCGGAGCTAACAAGAGCTCAATCAAGATCATCGGCGATCACACAGACATGAATGCTCAAGGGTACTTCGTTTACGACTCCAAGAAATCCTACGGCATCACAGTATCTCACCTTCGTTTCGGCAAAGGCAAGATCCAGAGCGAATACCTTGTAACAAATCCAACTTTCGTGGCATGTCACAATTCTGCTTACATCGGCCGTTATGATATGCTTTCAGGAATCAAGGAAGGCGGAATATTCCTTCTTAATTCAGAATACACCACAGAAGAAGTATTCGGAAAGCTTACAAGACCTGTTCAGGAATTAATCATCAAGAAGAAGATTAAATTCTATAATATTGATGCTCTTAAGATTTCCGAAGCCGCAGGATTAGGCGCAAGAATCAATACAGTAATGCAAGTGGCTTTCTTCAAGATTTCAGGCGTACTTCCTGAAGTTGAAGCCATCCAATATGTTAAAGACTACTTGAAGAAGACATATGGAAGAAAAGGCGACAAGCTCGTCCAGATGAACCTTGACTGCGTGGACAAAGTTTCAGCAGAACTCAAACAGGTTCCAGTCCCAGCAACAATTACTGAATCTTATGTATTTACTCCTATCATCAAGGCTGATGCTTCTGCATTTGCTAGAGATGTTATCAAACCTACTTTGCATCTCGAAGGCGATAATATTCCAGTTTCCAAGATGTCATTTGACGGAGTAGTTCCGACCGCTACATCGAAACTTGAAAAACGCGGTATCGGTCCTCGTATTCCAAAATGGCTTCCAGAAAACTGCATACAGTGTAATCAGTGCGTAAATGCATGTCCTCACGCTGTTGTTAGAGCTAAACAAGTTGATGCTGCCAATATGGCAAAAGCTCCAGCCACATTCAAAACTCTCAAGTCATCCACAAAGAATGACAAAAACCTACAGTACAAGATTCAAATCTATGTTGATGACTGCACAGGTTGCGGAGTTTGCGTAGAAACATGTCCTGCAAAAACAAAAGCTCTCGCATTCTCAACTCTTGAAGCAGAAACTGCCGCAGGAGAAAAGGTCAACTACGAATTCTTCGACAAACTACCGGAAAATGTTCTCGACGGCGTTGACGAAAAGACTCTAAAGGGCGCAATGTTCAAACAGCCTCTCTTCGAGTTCTCAGGCGCCTGCGCAGGTTGCGGAGAAACTCCTTATGTAAGAATAGCTTCACAGCTCTTCGGAGACAGAATGTTGATTGCCAATGCCACAGGTTGCTCATCAATCTACGGCGGCACATTCCCGACAATTCCGTATTGCAAAACTCCGGCTGGTCGCGGTCCGGCATTTGCTAACTCCCTCTTTGAAGACAATGCAGAATTCGGTTTCGGAATGCGTCTTGGCATTGACAGCAATAGATCTCAGCTCAAGATGAATGTAGAAAAAGTCCTTGCCAGCCCTAAAATGTGCTGTGATGAATGCAAGAACGCTTTAACCAAAGCTCTCGAAGTCTGGGACGGTAAAGGCGCTGAAGCAATAGCTGCTCAGGATAAAGTTAAATCCATTATCGACAAAGCAATCGCTCAAAGCAAATCATGCTGCCCTGAAAACACCAAATCTCTTGAAGTTATTAAAGAACTTGGCGATTATTTCGTTGACAAGAGCATCTGGATTATCGGCGGCGACGGCTGGGCTAATGACATCGGTTACGGCGGTCTTGACCATGTAGTTGCTCAAGGCAAAAATGTAAACATCCTTGTGCTTGACACAGAAGTTTACTCCAATACAGGCGGACAGGCTTCCAAGTCAACTCCGATTGCCGCAGTTGCCAAGTTTGCAAATGGCGGAAAGAGACAGGGCAAGAAGAATCTCGGATTTATGTGCATGAGCTATGGCAATGTATATGTAGCTTCAATAGCTCTAGGCGCCAATAGAATCCAGACCTTGAAAGCTTTCCAGGAAGCTGAAGCATTCAACGGCCCTTCAATCATCATAGCTTACGCTCCATGTATCGCTCACGGCATCAATATGATGAAGACTCAGACAATCCAAAAAGAAGCTGTAGAGTGCGGTTACTTCCCACTCTTCCGTTACAATCCTACCCTTGAAAAACCATATATTTGGGAAACAAAGGATCCAAGCGGAAGCTTCCAGGAATTCATCAGAGCTGAAGGTCGTTACGCACAGCTCAAGAAAACAGCTCCAGATGAAGCTGAAGCTCTCTATGCTGCAGCTGAAAAGGATGCTCAGAGAAGATTCAAATTCATGAAAGATCTCGGAAGCATTATGTAATTTAGAGCAGTAATTTAATCCAATTACCCCCTCTGTCGCAAGATTGAGGGGGTTTTTTATTTGCTCTTATCCTAGCAGAACTAAAAAATATCTTTTTTATTGCTATCTTTAAGTAAAAGCAAAATTATTAAGCCTAGTAAATGCCTATGGAAATTAAAATATACGGTGATTCAGCATTAAGGAAAAAAGCTCTGCCTGTAACTCAAATCAATCCAGGACTCAAAAGTCTCGTTTCACTTATGATTGAAATGATGTTTAAAGAGGAAGGCGTGGGGCTTGCTGCTCCTCAGTTGGGTATCAGCAAGAGATTGATTGTCATAGATTACAGACCTGAAGAAAGCAAAGTCTCAAATCCTATTTCTCATGGAGAAGCGTATCTTATACCTCAAATGCCACTGGCGCTTATAAATCCCGAAATACTTGGAGCAAGCAAAGAGACAATAATACGCGAAGAAGGATGTCTAAGCGTACCAAAGATTTATGCTAATGTCGAACGCTTCAAAAGCGTGATTTTAAAGGCAAAAATGCTCAATGGCGAGGATATAAATATTGAGTGCGGCGGATTGCTTTCTATAATTATCCAGCATGAAATAGACCACCTTGACGGAGTACTCTTCGTTGATAGGTTAAAGCCCGATGATCTTGCAAAGATTAAAAAAAAGCTCGATAAGCTTAAAAGGTAAAATTTTACAAAATGAATAAAAGAAACTTTTTCTCTGTCCTCTACTCTGTTTGTACAGGAACTTCTCTCTTTTCTGAAATAGCTAATTTCAAGATTATAAAAACGCTTTGGCATCTTTTAATTTTAGTAATTTTAGTCTCTTTGGCTTTCTCATTAGTCAGCTACTCCGGACTCAAAACTCAAATTGAAGCTGGAAGCGCTTTTATGCAGAAAAATTTTGGAAATATTCTTGTCGATAATAAAGGCATTTTTCCAAGCATTGAGAAAGACAAAGAAAAACACCTTAACTACGGTTATATGAGCGTAGATTATCTGCCAGATCAATCCAGCTTGGACAAATTCAAATTTCCATCAGAAATGAGCCTGTCAGGTTTTATCTGGACTCCATTCAAAGTCATCGGGTGGTTAAAACTCAATGACACACAAATAGTAGTTTACCCGGCTGTTTCGAGTCAGTACGACACTAGATTTCTTAGCATATATCCTAAAGAACAATTTGAGAGTTATATTAAATATTCAGATAAACTAGAAATATTTACCAATCTGATGCTAAGAGTTTGCATCCAATCGGATATTCCTGTCGTAGGAGCAGCGATGCTTAAGGAAGCAAATTCTTTCTCTGATTTTACGGCTGACTTTGCCTTGTGGTCATCTTTCATAGTTTTCTTTAAGTTCTTTATATCAGCTTTCTTCAATGTTATTTTCTACGCCCTGATTTTTGCGGCAATATATGCTTTTACCGAAAAAGGCGGGACTTTAAATTATAAACTAAAAAATTTCTTTGTTCTGGCAGTATATGTATCGTTTCCGGCAATTATTATCGGAACTATTTTTGAATCAGTTCAAACACAATACTTGGAATATTCGACAGTTTTTATAATTGTCTTTGTGATATACTTGTTCGTAGTTACCAATCAACTAAAGAGAAACAGTATCGCAAACAAAGTAAAATAATATTATTACAGCATAGAATTGTAGGAGGCTTATGGCAGATTCACAAAAAAGTATTTATGGTGTATCTTCTTGGTATTCAACACTTGCAGACCATACTTTCCCAACGACATTCGTTAAACTCAAAGACTCCGATCTTGAGCTGATGGCCAAAGGAATAACTGATGGAAGCGAAGTTGAGTCGCTGACAGCTAGAATTAAAAAAGCCCAATCGGCATTTTCGGGCGCTACTTTTGTTTTTGCTGATAATGTAGCTCCTACCGATACTCCAAGATTCACAGGTAAAAAGGGCGCTGTTCACTCTGCTCAAAGCGCATGGAATAATCTTGTTTTGAGCGATAAAGTTAAGGAAGCTGCAGAGAGAAAGGAATTTGAATTTATCTGTATAAGACCATTTAGGAATATGACATATCCAAGAGAGTTTAGATTGTTTATTTACAATGGCGAACTCAAGCTCATGAGCCAGATGCATCTCGAAAGACCATACCAGAGATTACTGTTAAGGCGTGAATTCTGGTGGGCTAAAGCTAAAGAATTTGTAGATGAAATATCTTGGCTTCTTCCCCAAAAAACAATTGTCATGGATATTTACTTCACATCCAAAGACGATATTCTGATAGTTGACTTTAATAAATGGGGTGAACCTACCAAAACGCTTTTGGCAGGAATCTGGACTTTAGATTGGAGCTCAGAGTACGGTCTCAAATTGATGGAATAAAGCCTTATCATCTGATTGCCAATGAATAATGATTAAAAAGAAGTCAACATATACTGTAATTGTAATAATCTTACTTTTGCCTTTGGCCTTCAAACCCTACCGTGATTTGTGCTATAAAATTGCGGCTGATTTCTTTTTTCCCTTTCTCTCGGCTCCAATCAGCATCAAAAATACCATCAATTCGAAAAGCCTTCTTGCTGAAACTAAACAGGATTTGATAGCTAAAGTCTTTAAACTTCAAAGAAAAAATATTGAACTTGAGGCAAAATGCAAATACCTAGAAAGCTTCAAAGACGAAAATGTCAGGCTGAAAAATCTCCTGAGCATCAAGCCTCTTCCTAAATATGACTATCTATATGCAGAAGTGTCGTTTAGGGACCCGTCTAAATGGTACCAGCAGTTCGTTATAAATAAGGGCGAAGACGACAGAGTTAAAAATGGATCTATTGTATTAGCTCAAAGTAAAAACAGTGAAGACGGCAAAATTCAGTTTGCAGTAGTAGGAAGAATCGGGCTCTTATCAAAGCACACTTCCGTAGTTTACACTCTGCTTAGCAATGAATGCCAATTAAGTGTGAGCATTCCTGCAAATGGTGCAAATGGAATTCTTAGAGGAGGAGAAAGATCCTCTTCAAGTATTTGGTCAGATATAAATTATCTTCCGAAGGATTTAGTTTATCCTCTAGGCTCATTGGTCACCACTTCAGGCCTATCTACTCTTGCTCCAAGAGGTTTAACCATAGGAAAACTTGACACGCCAAGAACTGATGATTCAGCAAAGAAAAGTCTCTATGAAAATGCCAGAGTCGAACTTGCCGCCGACCTCAATCACATAGACTGCGTATTGGTATTAGTGGAGTAAAATCACAATGGGTAAACTTATTTACATATCTCTGGTATTGTTTTTCTCCTTAGTTATTCAGATTTATACTGGCAATATAGGGTTGATTATACCTGTAATGGTTCTTTCAGTCTTTTACCTGACGATAACATTTGGCTGGCAATTAGGGATATTGAGCGGACTTTTGGGAGGCGTAACATTAGATTTACTTTACGGAAGGAGTCTATTTATTTCTCCGTTTATAAACATCATTGCATCGTTTTTTGCCATACTTTGGCTTCACAAAGGAGAACTCAAATTTCTTGCCTTACAAATGATACCTGCCTCAATACTAAGCTTCCTGTATATTGTGCCATTTATTTATCTGACATACCAGCAGACAGAACACGGCTTCCTTTTAGCGATTGAAAATATCGGAGCAATAATTGCATCAGTCCTGATAACAACGCTGTTATTCCCATGCCTGATAAAATTCCTCGACATGATAAATGGGCCGCTTGGGTTTAACTTTTATAAAACAACTCAAGACGAATGAGCATAGAAAACGACCAAACAAACAAACCCAGCAATATACGCCTTCTTATCATGTCGGGCGCATTCGTACTGCTGTTTTTTGTCCTTGTAGTCCGGCTGGGAATGATTCAGCTCTCAGGTGATACTGAATACAATGAATCAATTGATACTCAAAGCATAAGAATAATCCGTATTCCATCTGTCAGAGGGCAGATTTTGAGTTCTGATAATATTGTTATAGCTGACAGTATCCCGAGTTATGATATTGTTTTCCACCTTGCAGAAATGAGAAAATATGGCTCAAGAGACAAGAATGTTGACTATATCCTAGACCTTTCCTCCTTAATTTGCTCCAAAATAGGACGAAAAACTGACATTTCAAAAGAAGATATAATTGAGCAGATGAACCTATTTCCGGCCATGCCAATTACAGTTTTTTCATCCTTGAATGATAAAGAATTGGCAATAGCGTCGGAAATGTCACCTCCAATTCAGGGAGTAGAAATCGTCGTTGTTCCCAAGCGTTTCTATCCTTATGGCCCAATGGCCTGCCATATACTTGGTTATGTCGGACATGACGACCCTGGAGAAGCGCCTGATAAAAAGAAGTATTCATATTACATTCCTGACATCAAAGGAAAATCAGGATTGGAAAAGCTCCTGGACTCAAATATTACGCTTGGAGCCAACTACAATGGATTGAGAGGTTCAGCAGGCAGTAAATTAGTCCGAGTCAATGTTAAAGGATATGTCCACGACGATCTGGGCATCACGGAACTTCCGATCAATGGCAATAGCGTCAGCTTGACTATTGACTGGAAAGCCCAAAAAGCAGCTGAACAAATTCTTAAAGGCAAAAAAGGTGCAATTGTGGTACTCAATGCCAGAACAGGCGCAGTTTTAGTTATGGCTTCTGCCCCTTCGTATGACAGTAATATATTCACAAATGGCATTCCAAAAAAAGGTTGGAATGAACTTATGGAAAGCAAGGACAAGCCCTTAATGAATAGGCCTCTAATGGGTGAATTCCTGCCAGGCTCGATAATAAAACCGCTTGTAGCCTTGGCCGAACTCAAGGACAGAATCGGGCGCGAAGAAACTGTTTTTTGCGACGGTGCGGTAAAAATCGGCAATTCACGAATCAGGTGCTGGGCATGGAATTATGGCGGGCACGGAAGCGAAAACATGATTAATGCCATCCGCGATTCGTGTAATGTTTACTTCGTTACAATGGGAATACGATTGGGGCTTGATAATATCACTGATATGTACAAGCATGCAGGAATTGGGAGAAAAACCGGCATAGAACTCTCAGAAAGAACAGGGATTATTCCATCAAGAGAACTTAAACTTAAAATTGAAAAAACTCCCTGGACAAATTTCGATACCGGCCTTATCTCAATGGGACAAGGAATGATTTCTATTACACCAATACAGGCGGCAGTTTATACAGCTGCGATTGCAAATGGGGGAAAAGTCCTGCGCCCGTATCTTGTTAATTCTATTTATAATAATACTGGCAAACTTTTATTCGAAAACAGTCCTCAAGTTATTGACCACCTTCCAATCACACAAGCTCAAATAGATGTCATTAAAGAGGGCATGCACAATGTAGTTTACGATCCGAATGGTTCAGGGAAAAGGGCAAAAAATGATTTTATAGAACTTTACGGAAAAACAGGAACTGCTCAGATAGGTCCTCCAGATAACAGGACAAAATGCACTTGGTTTATAGGTTTTGGCTATCTAGGAAAAGAAGCTTACTCTATATGTGTTTTTGTCGAAGGCGGCCTTGCTGGCGGAATGACCAATGCCCCGATGACTAAAGCCTTCTTCGAAACTTGGATTGGAACAGATACTGCGGTTGTAGAAAGCTCTATAGGTGAAAAACCTTCCACTGGAGAAGAATTTATTCCTGCCGACTGACAAAATCGGTATATATAATTTCCCGTGTTTTGGGTAGGGCGATTTCGCCGAAAGCGGACGATATGGAGGGTCACGCTCCGTCGTGACCGTTAATATGCGGACGAGACAAAGCTCGTCCCTCCAGGCATAATATGTCGTTAAGTGCATTTAAGCAGGCTTCTGACAGTATATTACGCTTATTTCAGGTTTATTTGTGGCTGCTAGTTGTTTTCTACCCCCCCCCCATTAGATTTGCCTGTAAACTATTGGAACAAAGGCAAATAAATGAGTAAAATCACTAATAAATCAGAAAGTTCCGCTCTACTTCGCCAGAAGGCAGAAGAGAGCCTCAAAAAAAACCTACCTGAAACAAGTTCAAAGCTTTCTGAACTCGATACGCTGAAACTCACTCACGAGCTGCAAGTGCACCAGATAGAGCTTGAATTACAGAATGAACAACTCATGCTAGAAAAATCCACTGCCCAAGCTGTAGCAGAGAAATACACCCAATTATACGACTTTGCCCCATTAGGGTATTTTACGCTTTCCAGAGACGGAGAAATCATTGAGCTGAACTTAAGCGGCTCAAAAATGCTCGGCAAAGACCGCCAGAGTCTAAAAAACATACACTTAGGAGTTTTTGTTTCCGACGATACAAAACCAATTTTCAATGACTTTCTTGAGAAAGTCTTTTTCGGTAAATCCAAAGAATCCTGTGAAGTAACACTGTCAAATAATTACGACCTGCCAATGTATGCTCAACTTAGCGCAGTTATTAACGAAAATGCTGAACAATGTCTTCTGATTGCGACTGACATCACCGAACACAAGAAGACGCAAGAGCGTCAAATACTCTATATATACATCCTTAATCTGATCAATAAAAAGGGTGAGTATTTGGATTTAATCAAAGTTATTATGATGAGAATCAAAGAATACACTAAATTTGATGCCGTGGCAATAAGATTAAAGGAAGGCGAGGATTATCCCTACTATTTTACAAGTGGTTTGTCTGATGACTTTATCAAGGCGGAACGGTATTTGTGTGAACACGACAAAGAAGGCCTTCCTGTAAAGGATGAGAATGGAAATGTTCATTTAGAATGCATGTGCGGCAATATACTCTGCGGCCGAATAGATACACAAAAACCATTTTTTACAAAAGCTGGCAGTTTCTGGACTAATAGAACCAGCCATCTTCTGGCCGCTACAGCTGAGAAAGAAAAGCTGACCAGAACAGGGAACCGCTGTCATACAGAAGGATATGAGTCTGTAGCTATTATCCCGATTAAAGAGGGAGATGAAATTGTAGGTTCATTGCAGTTTAATGATAAACGAACTGATCGTTTTACTCTGGATTTTGTCGAATTTTTTGAAAAGGTGGGCATTTCAATAGGTATAGCAGTATCAAAATTGAAAAGAGATAAAGCGCTGATGGACTCAGAAGTCAGGTACAAGGCGCTGTTCAACGGCGCCCCCGAGGGAATAATCGTGGCCGACAAGCAAACAAAGCACTTCAGTTATGCAAATCCAGCTAGCTGCAGGATGTTTGGATACACTGAAGAAGAGATCTTACTTTTAGATGTGTCGGACTTGCACCCAGAAAAGGCCTTGAAGGATGTGTCGGCCGGATTTGAGGATGAAATTCAGTTGATTAACACTCCTTGCCTGAGAAAAGACGGCACCTTGTTCTACGCTAACATCAGTCCCACTAAATCTGTTATCTCAGGCAGTGAGCACCTTATAGGATTTTTTACCGACACCACCGAGCGCATGAAAATGCAGGAAGAAATCGATAAATTGAACAGTAACTTTGTTGCTTTTCTGGAAAATACCGGAGACTTCATTTACTTCAAAGACTTTAACAGTAGTATTCTTTTTTGCAGCCAGACCCTGGCCGACATCACAGGACATGCCAGTTGGCGCGACATGATAGGCAAAAATGATATGGAAATATTTCCGAAAGACACAGCGCAGATTTACTATGAAGAAGAATTGCCGATTTTCCGCGATGGGATACCACTTATAAACAAAATAAATCCTTTTTATTTTCCATCTGGAAAGAAAGGATTTGTCAGCACCAGCAAGTGGCCGCGCTTTAACAAGGAAGGAAAAATAATAGGATTGTTAGGGATCAGTCGCGATGTTACCGAACAGCAGCGGAAAGAGGAGGAGATTCGAGAGCGGACCAAGGAACTAAAATGTATCTATTCCGTCTCAGAATTGATACAAGAAGAAGATAATATCGAGCAGATATGCCACAGAATTGTTGAGCTAATCCCGGGAGCCTGGCTCCATTCTCAGATAGCCTGTGCCAGCATAACTTTTGAAGGTATGCAATATAAGACAGAAAATTTCCGCGAAACCCCTTGGCGACAGTTCGTCAGGATTAGCGAAACCGGATTATCAGAAGAAGTGTTGGAAGTGTGCTACCTCGAGGAACGCCCCGCCAGGGACGAAGGGCCGTTCTTAAAGGAAGAGAGAAACCTTCTCAATTCGATCGCCTTAAAACTTAGGTTGAAAATCGAAAAAATAAGATTGGAAGAAAGCCTGCAAAAAAGCCTGGATAACATGATTGAGGCTCAGGCCATTGCTAAAGTCGGAAGCTGGGAGCTAGAGATTAAAAATGGTTTAATTTCTTCTACCGATGAGTTCTGCCGCATTTTCGGTATTCTTCCCGGCGAAGTATGGACTTACAGAGACTTTATGTCATATGTTCACCCTGAAGATCTAAAAACGGTTAAACATGTCGTAGATGATGCTGTGACTAATATAAAACCCTACAGCGTCGAATACCGTATTGTTTTGCCAGATGACCGGATCATGTATATTCATGGAAGAGGCAAAGTAAGTGTTGATATAAACAATACTCCTGTGAAAGCGGCAGGTACCATTCAGGACATCACCATAAGAAAGCTTTTGGAATTAGAACTTATAGCAACTAAAGATTTAGCTCTTTCTGCCAGTAATGCCAAGTCTGAATTTATCGCCAACATGAATCACGAATTGAGAACTCCTCTAAATTCCATTCTTGGTTTTGCCCAGGTACTGCTTCGCGAATATTACGGAAAACTCAACGAACATCAGCGAGACAATATCAAAGATATCCTTGATTCTGGCGAACATCTTCTATCTCTGGTTAATAATAATCTTGATATCGCAAGCATAGAATTAAGGAAAATGGTACTAAAAATAGCCCCAGTCGAACTTAATAGATTGTTTAATCAGATAAAATTCATGTTCAGTGAGAAGACAGCAGCGCATAACATAATATTCGAATTTAAAACATCTCCCGATTTACCCAAAGAGTTCGATGCTGATGAACTCAAACTTTCACAAGTAGCTATTAATATTATTTCAAACGCTTTCAAGTTCACTCCGGATGGAGGAACTATCCTTGTTGAAGCAGTCAGGATACCTGATGATGAAATGATGATATCGATTACTGACAACGGACCAGGGATAAGCAAAGAGAAAACCATAAAACTTTTTACCCCGTTTGAGAGACTCGAAAGCAAAACCGAAGGTATAGGGCTCGGGTTGGCGCTAAGTTTAAAAATAGTGGAGCTTTGGCATGGGAAGATTGGTGTCGTTTCTCCGGCTGAAGGCAGGGATACAGGCTGTCGTTTTTATTTTACAATACCGTTAAACTTTAATAAAGAAGGGTGAACCATGAAAATCCTGCTGGTTGATGATGAAATAAGAAATCTGAAATTACTTGAAGAGATGCTTGGTATTTTTAATCATACACTGCTCAAAGTTATGAATGGAAGAATGGCGCTTTCCGTGCTTAAAGAAAATCCTGATACTGATTTAGTCCTGCTTGATGTGATGATGCCAGATATGGACGGTTATGAGACCTGCGCCGCCATGAAGGCTGATAATGCCCTTAAAGACATTCCAATAATATTCATTACAGCTCTTGCCGATGATGCCAACCAGGTAAAAGGCTTCAAATATGGAGCCGTGGATTATGTCACCAAGCCGTTTAAAATAGAAATCCTTGAAGCTAGAGTCAATACTCATCTGCTTATTAAAAAACAGCGCGATTCTCTAGTAAAGCTCTTAGCCGAAAAAGACGGGCTTATTTCTGACCTGACAGAGGCCATGGCTCATATCAAGACCTTGAAATCAATATTGCCAATCTGCGCCAGTTGTAAGAAAATAAGAAATGACGAAGGGTACTGGCATCAGGTAGATGCTTATATTGCGACTCATACAGACACTAAGTTCAGCCACAGTATCTGCCCCGACTGTATAACAAAACTTTACCCGGATATAGCTGCTGATCTTTTAAAAGAAATGGACAAATTAAATCAAGTTGTAAAAGACAAATCACAAACTTTAACTTGAAAAGCATATGGAAGAGAAGCACGGCATTCCAAAACAAGGGAATCAGGGTATGAAAATCCTGCTGGTTGATGATGAAATAAGGAATCTGAAACTTCTGGAAGATGTGCTTATCCCTCTGGGATATCAATTATTTAAAGCTTTAGACGCAGATAGCGCTCTGAAGATCGTCAGGAAAAACAGCGATATCGATCTCATTCTTCTGGATATCATGATGCCAGTAATGGACGGTTTTGAAGTATGCAGAATACTCAAATCAGATGAGCTCACAAAAAAAATCCCCGTAATTTTTCTGACTGCGCTCAAAGATGATGTAAATCAGGTAAAAGGTTTAACGGTTGGAGCCGTTGATTATATTTCTAAACCTTTCAAACTGGAAGTCCTGGAGGCCAGAGTTAAAACCCATCTGGATCTCAGGTGGGCTCTAAAACAGCTGGAAGAGATTAATCTGAACCTTGAAAATCTTGTCCTGCAGAGAACAAAAGAGTTGATACTTACTCAGGAAGTCACAATTGAATCCATGGGAGCACTGGCTGAATATAGAGATAAGGAAACAGGAAAACATATAATAAGAACCAAAGTCTATGTAAAAGAATTGGCTACTTTCATGAAAGGTCATCCCCGATTCAAAGATTATCTTGATGATAAAACCATTGGGATGCTCTATCTTTCGGCGCCGCTCCATATTATTCTGAAACAGGGCAAGTTAACTGAAGCTGAATTTGCAGAAATGAAAAAACATGCGATTTATGGAAGAGACATTTTAACTGAATCTGAAAAGAAATTGAGTTCATCCTCTTTTTTAAGGTGTGCCAGTGAAATGGCTGGCACTCATCATGAAAAGTGGGACGGCACAGGTTATCCGCTTGGGCTTAAAGGTGACACTATTCCAATTCCGGGCAGGCTGATGGCACTAGCAGATGTTTATGACGCGCTGGTTTCAGAACGGCCTTATAAGGTAGCTTTCCCTCATGAAAAAGCCGCTCATATAATCAAAGAAGGGCGCGGAACTCATTTCGATCCTGATATAGTTGATGCCTTCATAGCTCTGGAAAACAAGTTCAAGGAAATCGCCCTGTCTCCGTGTCCCTCATTTTGAGAACTCAATGACTTTCCTCTTTGAGTTTTCAAGATACCCTGATAAACTGAAAAGAAATCCAAAAGAATAGCGTTAAAGCAGATTTATATATACTTGAGCCTATTAAGCCTGAAAAAAGCCAATAGAAAAACCTTCTGCTCTCTTGTGTACGAAGATATGAATAACAACTTTATTAAAATTCTAGATAAAAAGCCACTAAATGACTAGTTGAGTTTTAGATGATATCAGGTTAGAATTGTTTTATCTGCGATACTTCGTACCTCAAAAACAGGAGATTTGTTAATGAATAACTATGATTTTCTCAGGAACTTTTTTATGGCTTTTTTGAAGGCCTGGAATATTTTTTTTGAAATGCCGTTTCCCACTTCCGAGAAGTTTAATAAAAAAATAAACTACTCAAATACTAATAATGATGATTTGGTGCTCTATGCCATTCCATTTGTGGGACTCTTAATAGGGTTCATAGCTTTTGTAATAATAGCTGCCATTTATTTCATATTCGGCCCTATCCCTGCATCTGTAGTTTGTTCTTTGATAGTAGTTTCCATCTGGGAAATTTTATCACAGGGAAAAGACACAACCGCTCTTATAACTAATCTGGCTACCAGATGGGAAAACTTCTCGAGTTCAAAAATGAGAAGACCCCCAAGTGATAGCGAGTCTAATTATGTTTATATTTACATATTCATCACTGTTCTTGTAATAAGAGTTATGAGTTTAGCTTTCCTTATTTACCATCATCACTTCGGCTGGATAGTTATCACTGCCGTGCTGATTATGGCTGTTCAGGGTCATCTTGCTTCCATAGGAATCAATAACAGCAAGGAAATTTATATCTACGCTGGAACAAAAGAACAGACAATCATGTGGATAATTGCAGGCATAATTTGCGTTATTTTTTCAGGATTTAACATTTTGCCGACAATATGCGCATTTGCAGTCATTCTATTCCTTGGAATAAAGACTAAAAACTACCTCGATAAAAATCATATGCTCAATGGTGAAGTCATAGGAATAGTCGGCAAATACACTGAAATATTAGTCCTTTTCATAGGCCTCGTATTCATTACCTACATCAACTAATCTAGCCAGTCATGAAAAATGTAATTGCAATAGACGGACCAGCCGCATCTGGCAAAAGCACCATAGCCAATCTCCTTGCTGCAAAACTTGGCTTATACTATATAAATACCGGCAATATGTATAGAGCCGCTACCCTTATTGCTCTTGAGAAAGGTATTGATTTAAATAACACTGTCGAGTCCGATTTTGAAGAAATAGCCACAGAAAATCAAATTACCTATGAGAAAGGCAAAGACGGTAAACTTGTCCTCATTATCAATTCATCTCCCGCAAACCTTGAAAAAATTCGCTCACCTGAAGTCGCATCTTTTGTAAGCGTCGTTTCCAAAAGCAAAGCCATACGAGATTGGCTTGTAGGTGAACAGCGAGAAATGGTAAAGCTCGGCGCAATTCTTATGGAAGGAAGAGATATAGGCACAAATGTATTCCCTGATGCAAAATTTAAATTTTTTCTTACTGCATCCCCTGAAGTCAGAGCCAAAAGAAGATTAGCCCAGTCAGGAGAAACACTAGAAGGTGCGACTGTAGCAAGCGTAGCAAAAGATATTGCCATGAGAGATGAAATAGACTCCAAAAGAGAAATTGCCCCCCTCAAAAAAGCTGATGATGCCATTTTAGTTGACAGCAGTAACCTGACTATCGAAGAAATGATAAATAAAATTATCGGAATAATCAATTCTAAGTAGAAGCCCTATTTTGAATTCAGTTGCATAAGTCTGGCTATGGCATCATCTCTGGAAATCGAGTTCCTAGATAACTTTCTATAAACTGCATCGGATTGTTTCTTCCTTTTAATCATAAAAATAGGATCAAAGAAACCTGCAATGACTGAAAAGAGCTTAGAAGTTTTTTTTATTTTTTTATCTGAGTTTTCTCTGCATTCGAGCCAACTATAAACACGCACGCCTATTCCCTTAATGTTGGCTATGCCCATTATTCGCATTGAATATCCTTCGGGAATATAATTAGCGAAAGTTATGAAAAGCTCCTCAGGATCAATTTTAGGATCATGAAGCAATATAATTTTATCCAAAAGCGTGTCCGTTTCGGACTTTGTAAGTTTATCTACACATGAATTTTTTAGATGCATCATAAACGCATTTAAGCCAGTTCCGGCTAAAAAATGTACATCTGCATTTAAATCACTAAATAACATTTCAGCAAAGACTTTGCTTCTTACCGGACGGTCACCTCTGTTGTTTATTAGCGTAGCAGTGATAACTTTCCCATCTTCAGACGATGCATTCATCTTCATCGCATCCCAGTTATAAAGACAGGCAGTTTTTTCGTTTGCAGACATACCTGAAATAAACGATATTTTCTTATCGTTAACTACAACAGGAGGAAATTCTTTGAGCACGCCTATATCAGGCATAATATTATCAATTATACCTTTGAGAGCAATATCTCTATCTATTCCAAGCATTTCTCCTAAACGAATGACGAGGTTGATATTTTTGGGATGCTCTTTGTACGGAAATAAACTCTGAATATCTGAAGTCAGAGTAAAGGTTTCAAGCTCATCAACTCTATTGAAAGCCGTTCCCTTCCTGACAGCATCATCTTCAAGAAATGGATACATTTCCTTTTCTGTGGTTATCAATGATGCGTTACCTGGTATGAAATTAGTCATGGATTCAGCTATATTCCATCCGGCCGGCCCTTGAGCATCCTCATGATCTACATAGGTATTGGTGATGGTAGAGATGTCATCTTTCATCCATGAATTTTGCATAACTTTTACATACCTTGGAGCTATTGCCATACACTCCCAAAGAAAAACTTCAGTTCTGAATTTCGAAGCAAGCCTGACAAACTTTAACTGTTCGGATATCGTTGCCTTTTCATAGGGTCTAAATATAGGAATAACTGATGCCGCACAAGCTGAATCTGTATATGTAAAAGACGCTTCACTCCCGGAAGTTTTGCTGAATACAGAACATCCAATAGACAAAAATAGCGCCGTCTTAAGCCGTTCCACGCTGGATTTTCCTCTGGTTCCCCAGCCACCGATACATAAAGGGAATGATTTTCTTGCCTTCCTGAAAAGTATATTTATGGAAATATGCCTGGAAATGAACAGCGCAAGAAATGCAATAATAAACAGTCCCAGCTCATTGATGGTATTTGTGTAAAGAGAGAAAAAATAAGACTTTAAATCATCGGCTAGATTTAATAATGTGGATGGCGCTAAAAAAGCAAAAGAAAAAAACCTTTTTGCACTTTTGGATATGTTAGAATTAAAATTATCATCCCTAAAATAGGGTTTAATACAAATATCGAAACCCATCTTTCTAAAGGCGTTTATGTAAGATGAGTCTGCTTTATCGCGCAAAGCTGAAAGTTCTTCAAAATTGAATGTGATTTTAATTTCAGATAAAAATCTTTTAAAAAAACTTCTCTCCGGTTTTATGATTGTAACGCCATCGGGCGAAAAGATTTTGTAGGATTTATTTGACTCAACAGCAGACAAAAAATCATCAATAAGCGGAAGAAATGGCCTTGAAGATGAATCAAGTTTTATTAAAACAGGCTCGCCTGGAATTCCTGATTGAGCCTCTTCAGATAGAATACATGACGCCGACCTCATCCTCCCAATAAAATGCCTGCCAATTGTGTTCTTAAGTGTTTGCCTTTTTGATGATGACGGATGTAAAAATTCATAAATAAACCGCCAAAATCTAAACTTAAATAAAGCGTCTTTAACAAGTTTGACTCCCCCAAAAGCCGTTCGGACAAACTGGATTGAAAAGCTCTCCTGTGAAAGAATGCTAAGAACTCTGCCTAAAGTTTCTTCATCGTAAGAATCTATAATTTCCTTATCGACCTTAATTCCGACAGATCGCTTTTTAAAGTTGAGCAGACTTTTAAGTCTGTAATACAAACTGGAAGTTGATTCGTCGCACTCCACCCACAGCCTTTCCAATGCCATTTTGGATAAATTACAGACAGCTAAAGAACTTGAGGTATCTGCTAATTTCTCAAGAGTTGGAATAACCTGCTTCAGTCTCTCATTGAATAGGCCAATATTCTTTCGTTTCAATTCTATTAGATATTTCTGAACTGACTTTATGCTAAACAATAAAACCTTTTCATCTCTTGACGACAATGCCTCAATAAGTTTATTGTAAACCGCCTTACCATCTCTAAGTTCAAGAGACATAAAGAGGCTTTTTAATGCTGAGCAAAGAACTGAAGTTTCAGCGCCTGACACAACTTTTTCATAATATAACAAAACCGTTTCTTCATTATTAAATAGATGAATATTTTCGGCAACACCCTGCAAAATAAAAGGTTTTTGTTCATAGATAAGTTTATCAATTAAAGCTATAGCCCTCTCGTCTTTGCTGATTAATTCAATTAATAGCGGAACTAACTTCTTTTTTAGAAAAATTGACACAGTTCCATCTTCTTGAACAACCCTTTGAGCGACAGTAAAAAACGATTCCAGCGAGATGTTTTTTAGCAAAGAAATAGTTAGTAGTCTGACTTGAAGGCTCTCTTCGGTTTTTAATGATATAAATGTATATATATCTATTATTTCTTTTGCCGTAATTCCCTTATTATTGCATCTATCCAGACAATATAAAATGTCGCTTTTAAGCCTTGACGGAATATTAGCCTTTAGTAACTCAAGCCCATTTTGAATGAAATAGTTTTGGTCAAATCCGGCTATTTCTGGCAGTGTCGGAATTATTCTGAAGATAAATGAAATATCCTTATGAATATGAAAAAGTTCTCTGCTGTTTGAGTCTGTAAAACTCCTTGCTGACTCTAAGCCTTGCTTTAATCTATTTGATAAATGCTCAGCAAGTTTTGATGGATGTATAGCCTCTATTTCTCTTATCATTCTGGAGTAGAGATATTGCCAAATAAGAGGCTGCTCTTTATTAAAGCTATTTTTGATGTTGTGCTTCATCTGTCTTTCTCTACAGCTTCATTGAGATTCTTAGAAAATGAATAAACAAATTCTTTGCTATTTAAAAATTTATTGCGCAATAACTTATTCATCTCAAAATGGACAAATATCTTTGCTGATTCAGACTTTGAAAAACTTTCTCCTGTTACATTGCCTTGAGCCGAAAGTTCAGCTATCTCATTGTCATAAGGATGAATAAGTACGGGCAATTGAATAAAACTTTTAATTGCCAGAGATAACTTAAGGAATTTAGGCGACGGTTCATTGGTTCCCTCGCTTAGAATTGCCGCAGGCGTGCCTAATCCGATCTTATGCTTTTCCTCGTTAAAACCATGAAGTTGAAGCATGACACAATTATTTAGAGAACTCTTCAGAAATGCTCTGGTGAATGCGTGGAAAAATGATCGTTTATTATGCGCCATATCCGAAGAGCCCGGCATAGAATTTGGAGTCTGATATCTATGAACTGTATTCCAGGCGCCGGCTGAATAATATCCCGTAAACATGAGTTTCATTCCTATTGTACCTGTTCTGTCGTCAAAAAATCTATGCGGCATCTCCAGGACTGTATTTTTGTTCTTTGAATTTCTGCAGAACACATAAAAACCCTTTCCATCTTTATGATTTAATTCTTCATAAACAATTATATATGTATTTTTTTTAACTTTTATTTCTTTTAGATCAAACCCAAGTTTATTGAATTCATCAATCATAGTTTTATCGACTTCTTTTAAATTAAAAAGTTCACCGAAAAGCGCTTCTGCTTTCTTTACATTTTTTTCTGCAGGCGGTTTAAAAGTTCCACCTGCGCTTTCGAGATATAATTTAAAAAATTCTGATTTTATATTGGATTTTGACTTCTGTTTTGCTGAATTTCCAGATTTTGCCAGCTGAAAGGATCTCAATTTTGCAGACGGAAGATATCCAGTCCTAGAAATCTCTAATGAATAGTTGTTTTCATTTATGACGGACAAATAGCGCCACTTTTTAGAAAGTGCGTTTTTAATTTCGCTGACATCTAAATCGCTATAGGTAAAAGCACTATTTTCTGCAATTTCTTTTTTCTTTTCAATAGGCATTCTTAGCCATTGATTTTCTTCATTGGTTTTTGATGATTCTGAATCCCTGGCCACCTTTAATAGAATATTTTTAAGTTCTGAATCTTGAGAACTCCATTTTAATTTAAGAATTGAGGCCTCTTTGAGTTTTTGTAAGGGCAAGATTATTTCATAATTTTTAGTCAAGTATTTATTGGCATCTACAAGAAATGGGTCTGAAAGAATTCTATTCGAACCCTTTTCTTTATAAATACGAACTTGACCTGCCTGAGAATAAGAATTCGAATAAATCACAGTTTGCTGTGTATTTAAAATCTCTAAATGAACTACATATTTAAAAGAAGCTTTGTCTGACATGTAGTACATTGCATTTGAAACTATCTTAAGAAACTTCGAACTTTTTGGAATTTTGAATTCGGCCCATCGTTCTTTAACCGGAGCGTAGGCATTCTGAATGTGAGTAGAATCATTAGAATCAACAGCCTTGGAGTTAAAACCTTTACCAAAACTGATTTTACCCAGAGCAGGGAAAAAGAGCCATGCCGCCAAGCCCATCACCAATAACCCAGCGCACAGAAAAGCAGTTTTTTTGATATATCTATACATAAAATGGGCTTGGATAACTTTAATTATTCAAATGATATTAAACGGCAAATCATTTAAAGCGAATTCATTTTTCCAAAAGTTAAGCTATAATCTGTAAAAAATATTTTTCATTGCAAACTTTTTTAGGAGGGAAAATGGTTCATCTATCCCAGAGTCCCAGCGTTGGCGATCACAAGCTATACTTTAGAGGAGACACTGTCCTTTTTAAACTTATGCTCGACAAACCTATAAAAGGCAGAGCATTCCTGAGAACAAATATAGGCAGAGCCTCAGTTAAGCGCAAAGAAATTATAAGCTATGTTAAATCCCAGAAAGCCATAAGCGCTCAGGACTGGTATGATTTACCGATGATGAAAGTGTCAGAGACTGAATTTTCAGTTCATCTGGCGCTTGTCGAAGTTGGGCATTTTGAGGCTATGTCGCTGTTTATTCCCGAAAATGAGATAGAGCCAGTCTGGCCCGGAACTGAAAATGTTTCAATCAATGTAGAACCTGCCGAATATTGCTGTGCAAATAGCATCTACTGCGCTTTTCCAAGGCAGTTTGGTCCAAATAAGAATTTTCCTTTTTCACAGCAAATTGATGGTTTTTCAATTGAAGAAATGACTAAGTACGACAAAGAAGGGTTCACCATAATCCCACCTTCTGGCACATTCAGAGACCTCATAAAAGAGCTTGACTTCATCATTGAGAACCTAAGTTGTAGAATAATTCATATCTTGCCTATAAACCCCACCCCTACAGTTTATGCAAGAATGGGCAGATACGGAAGCCCTTATGCTTCTCTTGACTTTACAGATATTGATCCATCACTGGCCCAGTTCGATAAGAAAGCTACTCCGCTTGACCAGTTTATCGAACTTGTTGATGCTATTCACAAGCGGAATGCAAAACTCATTATAGATGTGGCTATCAACCATGTAGGATGGGCGGCTAAACTTCACGAAGAACACCCTGAATGGCTTCTCAAGGAATCTGATGGCACTATTGTTTCGCCAGGAGCCTGGGGCGTGACATGGGGAGACTTGACAGAGTTAAATCATAAACATCCTGAACTTTGGGAATATCTTGCAGAAATGTTCCTTATCTGGGCATCAAGGGGCGTCGATGGTTTCAGATGTGACGCCGGATATATGATTCCATTTGAAGCTTGGGATTACATAATAGCGAAAGTCAGAAATGAATTTCCTGATATAATATTTCTTCTTGAAGGTTTGGGCGGCGACCCAAAAATTACACTCAATTTACTTAACAAAGCTAATATGAATTGGGCTTACTCTGAACTTTTTCAGAACTACAGCAGACAGCAGATAGAAGAGTACATCACAAATACTTCACACAGGACAAGCCTCAGAGACGGAATCATGTTCCACTATGCTGAGACTCACGATAATAAAAGACTTGCTGACACTTCAAATATTTACGCCAGAATGAGGACAGGACTTTGTGCTCTGTTATCTGATAATGGAGGGTTTGGTTTTACCAATGGTGTTGAATGGTACGCCAAGGAAAAAATTGATGTTCATGAAGCGTGTGCTCTCAATTGGGGCTCAAAGGAAAATCAGATCGATTTCATCAGAAGGCTGAATGCTATCCTGATTTCACATAAGGCTTTCTACAGAGAGGCTCAAATCAAATTCATTGATTCAAGAAAAGATAAGATCTTGATGTTTATACGAAGTTGTGAAGAAAATAAGAATAAACTTCTGGTAATTATTAATCTGGACTGTGACAACCAAATTAGCATCGACCTTAATTCATATGACTTAAATGAACTAGGCGGCGACTTTTTATTTGATCTTATATCTGAAACAACACTTGGCTCTAATGCTATTATCAAGCTCAAACCCGGCGCTGTATTCTGTTTTTGCATTAATCAGGAAGATTATTCAAAAGTGAAAGAGTCTGAAATGAGAAACATTCTTGTTCCTGACCGAATTGAACTCCAGCGAGCAAGAGCAAGCGTACTTGATATTCTCAGATGGAAGAATGGCACCATCGTCGTTTCAGGCCTGGATTTGGAAAATATTGAAAAGAAATTCCTCAAAGATCCAGAGGAATTCTGCAAGTCACTTTTCGCAAAGAATGAACCTGTTCCTATTATCCGCTGGACCTGGCCTAATGATGTCAGCAGATCATTGATAGTGCCTCCTAACAATCTTGTACTCATTACAGCTAAGCACAGATTCAGATTTACACTCAAAAATGAAAAGAAAGTTCTTCTTTATCGAGGAAGTCTTAGAAATTCAAAAGGCGAATATTTCTTCATAATAATTCCTCCAAAAATAAAATTAACTGACCATAAGACACATAAATTTTCTATCTCGATTTACGGGCAAGGAAAAACTATCAGAGATTCATCTGAAATAATTTATCTTCTGCCTGATGTCCCAACATTGAAAACTAACCTCTTTAATAGGGAAATCAGAAATAAATCAGGAACTTTTCTTGATTGCAATGCCAGAGGCGGAATGGCTCATATAGCCATTGAATGGGGCAAAATAAACAGCAAGTACGAAGCGCTCATTGCTGCCAACTTAAATGAAGATGTCCCCGTTGACAGGCATATTATGTTTACCAGATGCAGAGTCTGGATGCTTCATCAAGGCAGATCTGTAGAACTAAAAACTGATAATCTCGAAAAATTCATACTCAATGTAGATGGAGGCGGCACATGGACTTTCCATGTACCTGTAGGCAATGGGCAATATGTGGACTTAAGCATAGCTGTAGTAATGCACAACGGCAAAAATTCTACTTCTTTAAACTTCTACAGACATCCTGACAACAAGTTAGACTACTTAGTATCTGATGATTCACAAATATATATGGTAATACGCCCTGACATTGAGGATAGAAGTTTCCATGGCAACACAAGACTCGATGAAATCCTTTTATCCAAGTGGGAAAAATCTATTACTTGTTCCAGCAAAGGTTTCTTATTTAAACCAGATGAAAATAGAGAATTAGAACTTCTGGCAACAAAGGGAACTTTTAAGCGCAGCACCGAATGCAAATACTCAATCGAGCACGAAATTGAAAAGGATAGAGGAATGGAGTCAACATCGGATCTTTTCAGCCCAGGGTATTTCCATATAGATATGTACGGCGGCGAACATGTAGAGATCATTGCACAGATAAATACAGATAAGGAAAAAATAGATATTGTCGCAAAAGAAAGCATCAATTTCAAATATTTTCTCGAACCTTCAGAAAATAATGTGGATCATGTTTTAACCAAAGCAATAAGGGAGTTCATTGTTAAACGCGATGATCTTAAGACCGTTATCGCAGGATATCCATGGTTTCTCGACTGGGGCAGAGATACTCTTATCTGTGCAAGAGGTTTAATTTCAGCAGGATTCATTGAAGATGTCAAAAAAATACTTTTGCAATTTGCCAAATATGAAGAGAATGGGACTTTACCAAACATAATTCATGGCGAAACTATCGGTAACAGAGATACTTCTGATGCTCAATTGTGGTTCTTTGTCGGATGCAGTGACTACTGTAATGCAGTTGGAAACAGAGATCTGCTGAAAGAAAAAGTTGATGACAAGAAGACTCTATTCGATGTTCTTAAATCATTAGCCGATAATTATATTAAAGGCACTTCAAATGGCATAAAAGTTGACGAAGACTCAATGCTTGTCTATAGCCCTGCGCACTTCACATGGATGGACACTAACTATCCTGCAGGCACACCAAGAGAAGGCTATCCAATTGAAATACAATCCCTCTGGTATTATGCGTTGAATTTCCTCTCGGAAATAGATGAAGAAAAGAATAACTGGGCTAAAAAGGCAGAACAGGTCAAAGCATCAATACTAAAATATTATGTGTCTGACTATTTCAATACACTAGGCCAGAAAACAGGGCGTAGATATTTATCGGATTGCCTGCACTGCAATGGATTCAAAGCCGCAGCAGAAGCAGAAGTTGACGACCACATAAGATGCAATCAGCTCTTCGCCATAACTCTTGGGGCTCTGGATGATTTAGAACTCTCAAAAACTGTTTTAGAAACAAGTTATGACCTGCTCATACCGGGAGCAATTAGAAGTCTGGCTGATAGAAAAGTCCGTTTTAAATTGCCTATAAATGGAAATGACGGAGTAGGACTCAATGATCCTTCGACTCCTTACTGGGGGCAGTATTCAGGCAATGAAGATACAAGAAGAAAGCCTGCTTATCACAATGGCACAGCCTGGACCTGGCCGTTCCCGTCATACCCAGAAGCCTTCTATAAAGTGTATGGGAAAAGCGGGCTTAGTCATGCAATAAGCGTACTTGCTTCAGCTTCAACACTTTTTGAGAATGGATGTCTGGGGCACCTTCCTGAAGTTCTTGACGGAAATTTCCCTCACAAACAAAAAGGATGCGATGCTCAGGCCTGGGGAGTAACAGAATTCTACCGTGTCTGGAAAATTCTACATCCGAGTTGATTCAATATTTTATGAATATTTTATTTGTTTGCACAGGAAACACTTGTAGAAGTCCTATGGCAGAGGGATTTTTTAGGCATCTGTGCAAAGTAAATACTCCTAAAAAACTCATCAATATTCAGTCTGCAGGAACAGGAGCAGCCGACGGCTGCGGAGCATCAGAAAATGCCATTAAAGTTTTGGACGAACTTGGTATTAACCTAAGAAACCATAGAAGCCAGAAACTAACCTCAACGCTTCTTGAATGGTCTGACTTAGCTATAGCTATGACCCAAAACCATTTTTCTAATATACGAAATCTTGCCTTACAAATCGAAAAGAAACCTGAGATAAAACTCTTAAGCGAATTCTCAGATAAGTCATTGGGAATATCAGACCCCTTCGGTGGAAATTTAGAAATTTACAAAGACTGTTTTTGTGAAATGAAAAAACATTTGTGTAATTTGTATGCTAGAATTGAGAAGAATTAACTGAACGATATCTAAATTTATCAAAATAAGGAGCCTTTGGTTATGAAAAAGATTGAAGACCATTTCAGCAAAAATATGGAAATTCTCATATCTACCGACCACGGCGGGCTTGAGATGAAGAATTTCCTGGCAAAAAAATTGCAGGAGGCAGGTTACAAAGTTAATGACATTGGCCCAAAATCCTTTGACCCTGCTGATGATTACTGCGATTACGCTTCAAAATTGGCTGAAAAAATTTCAAAAGGCGAAAATGAATGTGGCATTCTTATTTGCAGAAGCGGAGTAGGGATGACAATCAACGCCAATAGATTTAACTATGTCAGAGCTGCGCTGGTTTTAAATGAAGGTTTTGCCAAAGCCTGCAGAGAGCATAACTGCGCTAATTTACTTGTACTTCCCGCTGACTATATTGACCTTGAAAAAGCTCTTTTATTGGCAAAGCTCTGGCTCACTACTCCTTTCACTAATGAAGCCCGACATGTAAGAAGACTAGAGAAAATTGAAAAAAATTCCTATGACGAAATTGCCGCAATTAGAAATGTGGACCCTGAAATAGCCAAATGTATTGATGAGGAAAATGAAAGACAATCAGATGGGCTTGAACTCATCGCGTCTGAAAATTTCGCAAGCACAGCAGTCAGAGCGGCACAGGGAAGCGTTCTTACCAATAAATACGCTGAAGGATATCCTGCAAAGAGATATTACAGCGGCTGTGAGTTTGTTGACAAAGCTGAGTCTCTTGCAATTGAAAGAGCATGCAAACTTTTCGGAGCAGAGGCAGCAAATGTTCAGCCTCACTCTGGAAGTCAGGCAAATATGGCAGCCTATTACACACTTGTTAATCCCGGAGATACAGTTCTTTCCATGGATCTCGCACATGGAGGGCATTTGACTCATGGGCACCCTCTCAATTTCAGCGGAATGTTCTACAAAATAGTTCCTTATGGAGTTTCAAAAGATACTGAAACTATTAATTACGACAATGTCGAGGCTCTAGCTCTTGAGCACAAACCTAAAATGATTATCGTCGGAGCAAGCGCTTACCCGAGAATCCTTGACTTCCCGAGAATGCGCCAGATAGCAGACAAAGTCGGAGCAAAACTCTTTGTTGACATGGCTCACATAGCAGGTCTTGTCGCTGCAGGATTACATCCAAGCCCAGTTCCTTATGCCGATATTGTTACATCAACGACGCATAAATCCCTCAGAGGCCCTCGCGGCGGATTGATTCTCTGCAAAGAAAAATATATCAAAGATGTTAATTCCAAGGTGTTTCCTGGAATGCAAGGCGGACCTCTTATGCATGTAATTGCTGCAAAAGCTGTCTGTTTTCATGAAGCTATGTCTTCCGAATTCAAGAATTATCAGAAACAGATTGTAACAAATGCCAAGAGACTAGCCAAAGAACTTACTGACTGCGGTTTCAGAATCGTGTCAGGCGGCACAGATAATCACCTCATGCTCGTTGATTTGCGCCCAAAAAAAGCTACAGGCAAAGCTGTAGGCATTGCCCTTGATAAGGCAGGCATAACAGTCAATAAAAATATGATTCCTTTCGACCCGGAAAAACCATTCGTTACAAGCGGAATAAGAATCGGAACCCCTGCCATTACCACAAGAGGTCTTAAAGAAGAAGATATGGTTCTTATAGCTAAATGGATAAATAGAGCTGTGGAGCACATGGATGACGATGCAGAGCTTGCAAAGATCTCGGTAGAAGTCAAAAAATTCATGATAAAATATCCAATGCCGACTTTCTAATAAATTTGCCTAATTCAATCATCAGGGTGTATCTTCGGATATACCCTTTTTTATTATCAATGAAAACAGATTTGATTCAATGGAAAATTTCTACGATGTTATAATTATCGGAGCCGGACCATCGGGCGCAGCAGCTGCTATTTCTCTGGGCAGAAACTCTAATAATCTCAGAATACTTCTTGTCGATAAAGCAATTTTCCCCAGAGATAAAGTTTGTGGCGACGGTTTGACCGGCGACTCTATAAGATGCTTGAAAGAACTTGGAATTTGGGACAAAATCAAAGAGCAAGGTCATTCAATGGATAGAGTCGAACTCTATCCGTTTCAAAGCGACAACTACATTAATCTTGAAGCCAATGTCGTAACCATTCCAAGAAAATGCTTTGATTTGCTGCTATTTAATGAAGCCTTAAAAAATGATAAAATTTCATTTAAAAATGCTGCTTTTTATGGAGAAATACGAGAAAAGAAAGGCGCATATCAAACATCCTTTATAGACTCAATCTCGGGCAATAGAATCATAATAGATTCTAACTTTGTCATAATAGCCACCGGCTGCCAGGCGGATAAACATCTTTATTCAATGAGAACTATTCCTTATACCCAGCCCGATGCAGTGCTAATAAGAGGATATTATCGCGCAGAATGGGATTTACATAACCCAATAGCTGTTTTTCTAAACTTTTCAAAGAAGGGGTATTTCTGGGCGTTTCCAATGGGCGATAATTTGTTCAATGTGGGATGTGGCTTTAAAAGCACTCCGAAAGCTAAAGCCGACCTAAAATTTATTCTTAACGAAAATATCGCTAAATTGAATTCTAAATATCATACAGAGGGTGTCTGGCAAACCGATCCAAAAGGCGCCTTCATCAGAAGCGGATTAAAAAACTATAAAAAATTCTCTTATAGCAATATTCTTTTTGTAGGAGAAACTATTGCCTCAACTTACCCATACACTGGAGAGGGAATAGGAAAAGCCCTTGAAACTGGCATCTTGGCATCATTAAGCATCCAGGATGCGCTAAATAAAAAAGGCAGAAAAGCAGCTTTTTATTACAATAAATCTATTGCCAAAATAATTATTCCAATGTACAAACCGTATCGTATGGCCGAACACATTTTTGTCCATAGATATATCTCAAGCTTTTGTTTCAAGCTCCTTTATAAAAGTAAAATAGCTCAGCTTTTTGTCTCCAATGTTTTAACCGAAAAAGTTGTTCCATCGTCATTTTATATAATTAGAGGAATATTGAAGCTGACATTCAAACGATTCAATCGTAAATGAAAATTCAAAAATCTACCTTTCTTGCCTCAGTTGGTTCTGGGCTGGAATATTATGACTTTACCATTTATGCCCTTCTTATTTCATACATAAGCCATAATTTTTTCCCGGCTGAGGACAAATTTGTTTCGCTCATAAGCTCATATCTTATTTTTGCACTTGGCTATGTAGTTAGACCTATTGGCGGGATTATATTCGGAATTCTTGGCGACAAATTTGGACGCAAGAAAATTCTCGTCATCGTTATGTTTTATATGGCTATTACTACAATGCTTATGGGTGTGCTACCTACTTTTCATGACAAGATAGGCGGCATAATCTGCACAGTAGCTTTTGTCTTGTGCCGTCTATTCCAAGGCATTTTATTCGGAGCTGAACTTCCTTGCTCTCTGACATTTATATCAGAACATACAGGCAACAACTACAAAGGACTTAATTGTGCCATAATGACTTCATTTATCACAATAGGTGTATTGTTCGGCAATGTTGTGATATTTTCGCTTACTTCAATGTTCTCAAATCAAGAGATGATGATCTGGGGTTGGCGTATTCCATTTTTTCTTGGAGGATTACTCGCTCTTGCGGCATATTATCTTAGAAAAAATACGCTCGAAACTCCCTCCTATATTTCCAGAAAAGAAAAATGTCTAAGCTTCAATTACTTCGTATTTGCAAAAGGCGTTTTAAGCGGCATTGGGATTCTGATTCTCCCCTCAATTTTGATTCTTTGCTACCTGATTCTCCCCTCAATTTTTATATCAGTATATAACTGCAAAGCATCCGATGTCTTTATGGCAAGTTTTCTTGGCTATGTTGCTTCTATAATTTTTGTTCCGATTTTCGGGGTTTTAGGAGATAGAATAGGACGAAAAAACATTTACAGAATTGCTCTTTTATTAATCTTGCTTTTAAGCTACCCTGCAATGATTTACCAGGATATAATTACTTTGTGGGGGCTGATATTTTTTATGGTTATTTACCAGATAATCATATCCGTTATGGCAGGCTCTTATTATCCCATGCTAGCTGAAAACTTTCCAACAGAAGTTAGATATACAGGCGTAGCCGCTGCTTACAATATATCTATGCTTATCGCCTCATTTTTCCCTGTTTTAGCTGCTGCATCGATGAGGCATTCACATAACTTCAGCACAATTTATGTGTGCGTACTAGGTCTAAGTATAATTGCTCTAATGGCAAGCTGTTTCGTCAAAAAGTTCGAAAACTAAATTAAAGCTTTCCAACTCTTTTCAGGAAGCCTAGAACATCGCCTGCATTATTGCCATTCTCTTCTACCATTCTTCTTGCTTCATTCATCTTGTCTAATTTGTGGCTCTGCAGTACAACATGCTGGTCAAGTGATTTCTTTATTCTGTTTCTCGTGTACTGATCAGAAACCTTCTTGAAGTCTTCGACAAGTTCTCTTGGTTTCCTTGAATATAGAAGTGACACTGTAATCTGAGGTTCTTTGAGTTCAGGATTGTGAACTATGCCATACATAGGAGTTACATTGTCAACTGAAAAATAATCCAGAATATCATAGAATTTAGAAATTTTATCAGCAGTTGGCAATTCTATCAAGAACATTGCTTCAATAGTTCTTTCAGGGAAGAGAATAAGCGAATTGAAATTAGCCTTAAGTTGTTCTTCAAATGGCTGGTCTGGATTCCAGTTAAACTGAGTAAAATGATTGAAATATGGCTTGGACTTGTAGAGATCAAAATCTTCAAAATCAATGTGTCCATCAAGAAGTTTATACATTTCACCCTTAACAGGTATAGCCAAAAATGAATTTAATGAATCTGCGATCATTTTATTGAAGCTGTGTTCAGGTATCCTTCCTTCAAATTTTAGTTTATTAGAAAAAAGAACAATGTTTCCTGTATTTCCGCTGTCTATCGCCGATGAAACAGGTCCGCCAAGAAATTCGATTGTATTTTCAACATATTCATACGATTCACGGTTTAGATAAGGAAGAATCAGACACAACATTGTTTTGTCTTCGAGTTTTACAGCCTCCTCAAGCTTCGAAAGATGATAAAGAATTTCTGTGCTTATTCCATTCCCTGTTCCACCTCCTGTTGAGGTAAAAAGAATATTTCCTTTAATAAGCTGCTTTAACTTTTCAGATATAGATGTAAACGCTTCTTTTCCAATTTTAGGATTCTTTCCTGACCCTCTCAGTTGTCCTCTTGCGGAATGAGTTACAGCCAAAATCTTCTGTTTGGCATCGACTTTTGATAACTCGAGTTCTGAAACATTAACTATTGCGCATTCTGCATCAGATGAAATTGAAGCCAGCTTACTTCCGGCTCCACCAATACCTATATTCATTTTGACCCCTCCAAAAACAAGGATTTTTTAGGTTTATAATTTGTATTAGAAATCAAGTATTCTAGCGCCTTTGCGCCGTGCTTTGTTATATAGAGATTTTTCCTGTTTCCATCTCCCGAAATCCCTACAAAGCATAAAGAGTATAAAGAATCAACAAAGCTTACGGCGCTCTGCTTTGTTCTCGTTGCTCCAATATACTTAAGATCATCAAAAACATTTGTAATGTTGTATTTGATACCTTTTTCTTCAGCTTTGGCAGTCCAATAGAGAACAAAAAAATGTGGCTCTTTTAATAAAGATGCCTGCTCTTCAAATAAATCATTCATTTTTTATGTTGCCTAACTTGGTTAAATATCTGCTATTGGCACTTTTCTAAAACTATAGTCAATACTTTTTATTTGTCAATAGAGTCAACTTAAATAGACTAGATTAACATATAGTAAACTATAATATAGTTTACTTCTTATTATAAATGCAATAATATCGCTTTTTTGCTACCACTTTATAAGCTATTATTGTGGCTATTTATATTTGTAGTATAGTGCAGTGTTCTTTTGTTATATTTTTATATCAAAATATCCTTAATTAAGAGTATTGATATGAATTTCTACGCGGATACAATTAAGAAGCATTACTAACATTAAAAGAGCAGGTGAACAAGGATGAAATTAGTTGATGTGAAACTTTTGGATAGTTTGACTTCCCAAGCAAAAATAGCGCCCAGAAAAAGATCTCATTACAATCTTCATTCAGATCTAAACGAAGCTACCCACAGGCTCTGTATAGCCGTAGAACAAGGCAGTTATGTACGACCGCATAGGCATTTTATAAATACACCTAAATGGGAACTTCTGACAATATTACGAGGCAGAATAAGTGTATTGACTTTCGACGAGCATGGAACTGTTTCAGGAAGATATAATCTGGAATCTACAGGTGATGTAAAATCGTTAGAACTTTCTCCTGAAACTTTGCATACCTTTGTTTCTATGGAAAGCGGAACAGCCGTGCTGGAAGTCAAACCTGGTCCATACATTTATCCAGACGAAAAAGACTTTGCTTCATGGGCGCCAAAGGAAGGGGAACCAAATGCTGAAAAGTTAGAACTTTGGTACAGAACAGCAAAGATTGGAGATAAATTTAAAGATTAAAACATACTCAAAACACGGATTTTTTAGAACCTAACCCACCACTTATATTGCCCAAATAGGCCGATTAAATATGCACATCCATTTTGAAAAGAATTGCCCTTACTGCAGTCTGATTAAGCCAGAAGGGAAAAAAACACATGTAATTTTCAGAGATGAATTAGTTACGGCTTTTTTATTTCATATGCCTGTAAATATCGGTCACTCTATAGTTATCCCAAATAGCCACTTCTTGAATCCTTCTTCTTTATCTGAAAATGTCGCAGGCAGAATGTATTGCATTGCATCAAGAATAGGAGTGGCCTGTAAGAGGTCTTTAAATTCAGATGGGTTTAATATCCTCAGTTGTGACGGATTTTGCTCAGGTCAGGATATTCAGCATGCTCATATTCATCTGATTCCTAGATATTTAAATGACGGATGGAACTTGAATTGGCGGGCATTGGAAAAGCCTAAACTGGATGAAACACTAAGGGCAATACTAATGAAATTCAAAGCTTCTGAACCTCAAATCCAGGAAAACAAAACAGAACTTGACAAATAAAAATTTCCTGTAATTTACTGAAACTATTTTTATGTTATAATTTTTATGCGATTTAGATCTGTCAAAACCATACCAAGAGAATTCTCAGGAGAAAAATATGGCATTAGAGGAAAAGAAAGTATTTGTATTGGATACTAATGTAATACTGCATGATAGTTCTTGCATCTACCAGTTCCAGGAGAACGACATAGTTATCCCAATTACAGTTATTGAAGAGCTAGATAAATTCAAAAAAGGCAATGATAGTTTGAATTACCATGCAAGGGAATTTCTAAGGGCCCTTGATGATCTAAGCGGAGATAAACTCTTTGAAGAAGGGGTACAGATCAGAGCGAACAGCGGCAAAGTGATGGTAAAGCTTGAAATGCCTACAGCTAAGGCTCTGCAGGACAACTTCAGCATTGATATACCCGATCATCATATTCTTAATACCGCCTACTGCTTTTCAAAATCCCTTCCAGATAGGAAGGTCATATTGGTTTCTAAGGATGTAAACCTCAGACTCAAAGCCAAAGCAATAGGTTTAACAGCCCAGGATTATAAAAAAGACCAGGTAAGGAATATCTCGACTCTCTATAAAGGAAAAAGACTTGAAGCAAATACTCCTGAAAATATTATTGATAAACTCTATACCGGTAACGAAGAAGTAAGCGTTGAAGAAATGGGGTTCCTTGGCGAGCCTCTCTATCCAAATGAATTCCTTATTCTCAGAAATGGCAAAAAGTCAGCTCTTGCTACCTATGATGCCTCCACCAAGATGGTAAAACACATTGATAAAATCCCTGCTTATGGCATTATCCCAAGAAATGCGGAGCAAATATTTGCTCTTCATGCGCTGTTAAACCCAAAAATCAAGCTTGTAAGCATATCGGGGAAAGCTGGAACAGGGAAAACTCTTCTAGCTCTGGCAGGAGCGCTTGAACGGAAAAAAGATTTTATACAAATTTACATGGGCAGGCCTGTTGTACCGTTGAGCAATAAAGATGTCGGATTCCTTCCAGGAGATATTAAAGCTAAACTAGATCCTTATATGCAACCTCTTTATGACAATCTGGGCGTAATTCAAAATCAGCACCCGGACACTGATGCTAAAAATTCTAAAATTAAAGAATTCCTCGATGAAAAAAAATTAATAATAGCTCCACTTTCATATATAAGAGGCAGAAGCATTGTTAAAACATATTTCATTGTCGATGAAGCTCAGAATCTTACGCCTCATGAAATTAAAACTATTATTACCCGCGCTGGAGAAGGGACAAAACTCGTTTTTACAGGCGATATTTACCAAATAGACCATCCTTATCTGGAT
>Ga0194039_1000069_pt1 | contig 65358 bp, 51 predicted proteins | sample JunL228m_MetaG_FD_148679 | JGI IMG/M metagenome (GOLD analysis project Ga0194039, IMG submission 148679) | Anoxic zone freshwater microbial communities from boreal shield lake in IISD Experimental Lakes Area, Ontario, Canada - Jun2016-L227-8m | ecosystem: Environmental > Aquatic > Freshwater >...
CCCCGCCGCAGAACGGTCTCAAGTGATTATTAATGCCCCCCAACGATCACCAAACGCTTTCCGAGTACAGAGTGCCATCTCTTTTACAGAGAGAAAAGCGCGACCCTAACGGGATTCGAACCCGTGTAGGTTTACTCTAGGAAAAGCCAAAAAGAGGCTCTTTCCCCGCCGTTTCCCCGCCGCTGGCGAGGGTAAGGCCAGAATTTTTCCCAAAAAACCAGCGTCCCACAAGTTTGTGGAAGTTGCTTGGAGTGATCCACCGCATAGGTGGTGTCAACGTCCCCAGAAGTCCCTTTGGCACAACCCCGAATTGGGGCTTCCTGCAGGCTTTTTTTCGAATGCCTGTAGAAAAAGTGGAAATCAGAGCATGGCTAAACCCAACACAATTGGGATGAAAGCCAAAATACCAAAAAACCAAAATACCAGAACTGATTGCGGTGTGAAAATTGTACGTGGAGGAATGCCTGTGTTCATGAGGCGCAGGCAGCAGATTAAGGATGGGAAAGAGTATGTGTCATGGCGTCTCGAATGGCGGGAGGGAGGCAAGCGCAGGAGTACGTCGCGCTCAAACAGGGAGAAGGCGCACGCACTCGGCGTAGACATTGCAACTCGCCTGGGAAAAGGTGAAATACGGCAGAAAATTCTGAGTGGTATCGATCTTTTAGTATACGAACGCTCAGTCTCAATTTGTGCTCAGTCAGATGGCACAATTCTTGATGGAGCCCAATTGCTAAAGGCGAACAAAAGCCCCATCCCAAAATGCACGGTAGCGGAGGTACGGGCTAAATTTCTTGCCAGCAAGGCCAAGCGCTCTAAGCGCCATCATGAAAGTCTAACCAATGACACGAAATACCTTACGGATAAATTCGGTGATCGTCTCATCCTCGATCTCCATGTCCTAGAGTTGAACGAATGGCTGACCACCATGTCGGTCGGTGGGAGAACCAAACAGAATCGCTGGAAAAACAACCGTACGATGTTCCTTTGGGCTCAACGTCTCGGTTACTTACCCGAAGGGGAGACCCAGATTGAAAAGGTTGACGAAGCACTCTGGGCAGAAGAGTTACGCGAAGATTGGGAGGAGGACGAAGGAATAGATGATGTTTGTCTGCTAACGCCCGAGCAACTCAGGGCATTGTTTGATGCTCTTCCCAAACGGCTCATACCCGTTCTTGCACTAGGAGCTTTTGCGGGATTCCGGCGCTCAGAGGCAGCAAGATTGCACTGGCGCATGGTGAAGGAAGAGCACATTGAGGTGCCCCGCATCATAGCGAGGAAAAAGAAGAAGCGGCGCCTCGCTCCCTACTTTCCTGCCTGCACAGCCTGGCTCGAGCCCTGCCGCAAAGACACAGGGCTAATCATTCCTCATCCAGATTGGTTCAATCAGGTTACAGCTATTGCAAAAAGAATCGGAATCGACTGGAAGCAAAACGTGTTGAGGCACTCATTCATCAGCTACCGACTCGCCTTGACTCAGAATGCTGATCAAGTGGCGTATGAGGCAGGAACCTCCAAGGGAAAAATCGATAGCAACTACGATGAGAAGGCTTCAAGGAAGGACGCTGAGAAGTGGTTTGCAACCTTTCCACCAATGCATAACCCGCTGCCCGCCGGCGATACGGTCAATCCAATCGATGGTGAAATTCCCGAGGGTGTTAATCATGCCCCTAAAAGCAAAGAAAATGTGGACGAATCAAACCAAACACAACCAAACAAGATAATATGAAACCAAAAACCAACAGGTGCCGCAGACTTGGTGCTCCAAAAATCATCAAGCCTCGTGAGTTCAAGGTGCTGCTTCAGAAGGCCACTCCACAAACACTGCCCGCCTTCATCCTCGCGGGCTTCTGCGGTCTTCGCTTGGCTGAGATCCAAAATCTCGACTGGAAAGACGTGGATTTCGAACGAAAGCAAATTTTGGTCTGCGGAGGGAAATCTTCATCACTGAAGCGTGCGGTGTCTCTGCCTGATGCTGCTGTTGCATGGCTGACTCCATTCGGCAAAAGATCGGGTAGGGTGATGGATGGACTTTCGGCGGCTACACTTACTGCCGAGATGCGTTGTGTTTGGAAGGAAGCAAAGTGCGCTGCAACTCCCCACAGCCTGCGTTACTCGTCGGCGGCTTACTGGCTTTCGCTAGACGGTGAAGCAAAAACGGCCAAGGAATTTGGTTTTTCGCTCATAATGCTGGTCGATCTCTTCAATAATCTTGTCAGAAAAAGGCGGGCCAAAGCGTGGTTCTCCATCTTTCCTCCAATCCAGCCCTAGGGAGAATTCTTGGGGTATTTGGGGGTGAAACTCTCCCTACCTAGAATGGTGCTCCTCTCAGCTGAAGCGGCAATTTTCATGGTGCCGTTGCTCGCATCCGTCATCTACGGAAGATTTTTTTGAAATGAACCGTAACATGTACTTTGACGTACAACCTGAGTCTGGATAGAAGCCAGAGGGTAAACTCCAATAACCTTTGGACGCGCTAGCTTTGGTAATCGACCCAAAGACATCGGGATTATGGTGGCTGGAATGGGTACGAAATTCAAAGAAGGGTGTGCTTTATGTAGTCGATCAAAAGGAAATTCAATGTGACAATATTGTCATAATTGATATGGGGAAAAGTTCTCATGAAAGAGATTTAATCGCTGCAACCCAGTATGAGTGATTGAGTTGCGTAGCGGATTCTCTGCGTGATCAAAATTTAAAAACACAACATCTGGTTTCAATGGGTCTTTTCTAGTAGACGAAATCAAGAGTAACATTTAATTGATTTGGTGATTTTCGGTTCTCTGGGTCTCTTTCCTCACACAAACCATGAAAAAACACTTCCGAATCTTTGGGACACTGATAACGGCCTTATTATTAGATATTTCAAGCTACCAGCTCCAAGCTCAAACGACCAATAGCAACAACCTCACGGTTATGGGCTATCTGGATGTGACCAACAACATTGCATTTGGAACAACCTTTATCAGCGGAATCAATGATTCAGCTGTTCTGCTGAGTTACAGCGATACCAATCAGACGGTGGGACTCATTTCAACCCGCCCCTCCTCTGTCTTCCTGATACAGGACAACGCTCTTGGCACACCGGTCAATAAACTCCAACTCGATGGCAGCAATTATTTAAGCCTCTATGGAACCAACGGGAGCGCAGGAATTTTACTCAATCCCAATTCGGGTGGAATCACATTGGCTGGAACTGGTGCTGGACTGACGCTTTCCGACGGAACGGTACTCAGCAACTCAAACAGTCTTCACAGCTCAGCATTGTACGATGCTAATGGCAATGCTCAGGTTAGCTTTGGAACCAATGGCAATCTGAATATTGGAGCTCCCATCTCCTTAACAGGCAGCGGAGCTACTTTAGGAATCACGTTTAGTTCTGGTAACTCATTAAATTCACAGAATGTAGCATTCTTGAATCAAGCGCTTCAAAATTTGGGTTATCGTCAAACCTCAAATCCTCCAGCTTACGCTTCCAGCATCCCATCTAATTTTACAATTACGCAAGTTGTAGCAGATGCAGCAGGAAACTCCTATCTTACGGGAACCTTCAGTGACAGCGTGCAAATTGGGGGGAGGACACTAACGAGTGCCGGAGCTACGGACATCTTTATCGCGAAGGTAAACGGAACCGGTGCCGTGCTATGGGCAAAAAGTTATGGAGGGGCAGATACTGACGTAGCTACCGGCATTGCGGTGGATGGCAATGGTAATGTGTATGTGACAGGGTATTTTTATGGAAGTGATCTGGAATCCTACATTTTGAAGTATAATGGATATGGGGCGTTTCAATGGAAATTTAATGTTGGCACGACAGGTATTGCATGTGCGGCCGGTATCGGGGTGGATGGTAGTGGCAATGCGTATATAACAGGCTTCCTTAATGGGACTATTACCAATGCTCCCGGTTCAGCGACAAGCGTTGGAGAACCCGAGACATTCGTGATGAAAATTAATGCGAACGGAGCCCCTCAGTGGGCTATTGATTTTGCTGGAGATTACAATAACTCCCCCACGGGAATTGCAGTAGATGCCAGTGGAAATAGTTATGTGACCGGTGAGAAGATGGGTAGTTTCCTTAATGTTTCCAATTATGATAACCGAAGAAGTGTTTTTCTCGTGAAAGTCAACGGAAGTGGGGCTGTGCAATGGAAGCAGCTTTTTTCAGAAAATAATTTTGCAGTGCCAGGAGGAGTTGTAGTAGATGGCAGCGGAAACTCTTATATAACAGGAGGTCTCTGCGGCAGTCTTGGTATATATAATCAAACAAATAATAGTTATACCGATTTGGTTTCGACGCCCACTCAGGCTGTGGGCGGGGTGTATCTGGTAAAAGTAAATAATAGTGGAGCCGTGCAATGGGGAAGGCTATATGGAGGTAACTCGGGAGGGAATTCTGTTTCCGGAATATCTGTTAGCAATGGAGGGAATATTTATTTGATAGGAAACTTTACTGATCCGGTGAGTAACGGTCTTCCTCGGACTCTAACGAGCAATGGACAAAACGATATTTTCGTAATCAAGGTCAACGGTAGTGGGGTTGCACAATGGGGCGCAGGATTCGGTGGAGCTGGCTCGGATACTGCATCAGGTATCGCGGTTGATGGGACTGGCGCGCTGATTATTGCAGGATATGCCCCTAGTAATTTTGCGATGGGAAATCAGGTCATGACTGCTGGATCATTTATTTATAGGGGGCCGGAAAACGCCTTGGTTTCAACCGTCCTGAGTTCTACTGCAGGTTTTTCGTGGGGAGGCTCAATAGCTTCTTCCGACGGAGCAGTTGCCGCAGGAGTGCATGCCGTAGCTTCCTCGGAGGGTGCCGTGGCCTTGGGTGGTGGTGAAAGTAGTGGAGGGTATAGCTTCTCCTCAGGTATCGCGACCAAATCTGATGGATATGGTTCTGTTGCCTTCGGCGTGAGTAATAGTGCTACGGGGCAAAGCGCAATGGCTTTTGGAACAGGTGACATTGCATCTGGCAACAGTTCAACAGCTTTTGGATCCAGCAGTACTGCCTCGGGTGATTACTCTACAGCCATCGGGAATGGAACCAAGGCACAATCCTTTTCCTCCTTTTCTCTCGGACAGTACAACGTCGGACTGGTAACGAGTAGTAATACCCCTATTTATAATGGTGATGGTGATGCTATTGGATCCTACAACGGTTCCACTGGCTGGGTTGCATCAGATGCCGTAGTTGAAATCGGCAATGGGACTAGCGGATTTCCCAGTAATGCTGTGACTATCTTCAAGAGCGGCGAATTACGAACGCAGGGACTCATTCAATCGCAAGCAGGCGTTCGTGTTCCACCAACTGGTGATCTGAGCATGGGGGGGTACACCAATGGAGCAAATCCCGCCACGCTCAATCCGGCGACAGGGTTGCTCTATCCTTCTGGGAACTAAACGGGCAAGGGCGACTAACCCAATGCTTTCTCTATCACGAAGTGCATAACCTTTACCATGGGTTCTAAAAAAGCACTGGTATTTGCTGTGGTCTGCGGACTTACGGCTATTTTTGGACTGCCTGTAATGCAGGCACAGCACTATCCCATTCCTAGTAATGCCCCGGCAGGTTATCCAGTTTGGTGGTTCACCAATGGTACGATTATTCCGAGTAATCCCACCAATGCTGCTCCAATATGGCCATCTAGTTACCCTGCTTCCGACGATTACAGCGTCATTAACCAAGGACAGCTCAAAAACATTGCCACAGCGGCCAGTGCACACCTCCAAACCTATCTCCCTGCTGCCGTCCTCAACCTCTCCAACGCCCTTGCCCTTCAGACACTCGTCTCAGCCTGGACAACCAACCCCAGCACCAATGCGGACAACTATGCCGTGGTCAACCAAGGGCAGCTCAAGGCACTGGCGGGATCCTTCTACGATGTTCTGGGATCGGGTAGCTACACAGCGGGTATAGGAGTCCAGCCAACCAACTGGATAAGTGGCAGCTACCCCTGGAGTACCAACACCAATTCCTCTGATCCCTACGCCGTGGCCAACATCGGTCAGGCAAAATATCTGTTCAGCTTTGATCTAAGTGCCCCCACCAATCAAGTGCCTCCTTGGTGGTCTACATACTACGGTCTCACCAATGTTGTTCCTACCGCTCAGACTCCTGCAGGTAACGGTCTCACCTTCATTCAAGCTTTTCAGCAGGGAGCCAACCCAACCAACTATTACAGCCAGGGTACCAACACGATCACGCCTGTAGTCACTATCGTAAGTGGTAACAATCAGAACTCACTTGCCGGAGTGACCTTCACCTCTCCGCTCATCATTCAAGTCAACGGAGGGAGTGCTCTTTCCAACGCTCCTGTTACTTTCACTGTCAGTTCCGGGAGTGGGTTGATCGCCACAAGCTCTACGGGCAGCCCTACCTACTCCTCGTCTGTATCTCTCCGGACAACAGCTAACGGACAGGCTCTGGTTTATTTGCAGGATGCCAATGTCGGCTTGGACACCATTACTGTCACGGCTGGCACAGCAATTCCGGTTCTTTTCAGTGAAACCAACCTGCCTGCTCCCGTTCAGTTCAGTGCCGCCAACGGAACTTACTACAGTCCCCAAGCAGAAACCCTTATCTCCGCCACCGCAGGGGCAGCCATTTATTACACGACTAATGGCAGCACTCCAACGACCAATTCAACTCTGTATACGGGAGCTATCAACGTAAGTGCTCCGACGGTGATCAATGCTATTGCTGTGAAAAATGGAATCGTGAGCACAGTCGGTAGTGTCACGCTGAATGTTATTAATCCTGTGCTCACCATTGTTAGCGGCAATAACCAGATGCTATTCCCTGGAATCACAGCTCCTCTCGTTTTTCAAATATCGAATACAAACGGCCTCGCGCTGACTAATCTACCAGTCTCCTTCAGCGCCAGTGGTACAGGTTTAATTGGAACCAACAGCGCGGGGCCTTTTAGCTCTAGCAACCAAATCCTATCCGACACGAACGGTCAGATTCAGATCTATGTCTTAATGCCCACGCCGGCAACGAACTTTGCTGTTACCGCAACAGTAGGGCCTACAAATGCCCAAACTAATGTCGTCTGCAATGTCAACGCAGTTTCAGGTCTAGCCTTGTGGTTTAAAGCTGATTCAGGTTTAGCAATAAACGGTAATAATGTTACGGCATGGACTAATTTAGCAAATAACACCGTAGTAACTCAGGCAACCACCACTAATCAGCCAACACTAACTACTAATGTAGTGAATGGTTATCCTGCTCTTCAATTTAACGGGAGTCAGTCGCTTGCTAGCACCAACAATGCGACAAATTATGCCAATCTGAATGCGGGTATGACGATAATTACCGTGGCGATGACTACAAATAGTTCATCCACTGGGCAGCAATATGGACTTTACCTAGGATCTGGTGGTACCGGGTCAAATCGAGCAATTGGTTACTACCAAGGCCGTGAGCTCATAGATTCAGGTGGAGGAGTGTTTGCTCAAGGAATTTCCATCCCCAACACAAATACTTTTGTTATTGAAGGGTGGACGCTCAATACGAACCGTACGGCAGTCACATTTTATCGCAATGGAGCGCAGGTAACGAATGGTACGCTCGCTGGAATGCAAAATCTGGGAGCTGGTGTCGCGATTGGATCCACTTGGCAGGGAGACATCGCGGAAGTGCTTGTTTACGATCATCTGCTGAGCACCAACGAGATGGCTCAGGCTAATCTCTATCTTGCAAATAAGTATGGATTCCCTATTTCGGCTCCAGCGCCTTCGATTACTCCAAATGGGGGGTCAAATGCCACTTCCATGAATGTGAGCATTACGGGCAACCCAGCACCGTCAGTAATTCGCTATACCCAAGATGGCAGCACGCTGACGAGCTCATCACCCATCTATTCAAATTCAATCATACTGACTCAGAGTGCGCAGATCAGTGCTGGCATCTATCTGGATACCAATCGCATTAGCCCTGTTTCTACGGCACAGTTCTATGTGGCAGATACATACAATCTCGGAATCTCAGATGCCTGGCAGAATCAGTATTTTGGAAGTGTTACAAATCTCAACCCGAATGCACAGACCCCAGCAGGAAATGGACTGACCTACCTCCAGGCATATCAACAGGGAGCCAATCCGATTAATTACTACACTCAGGGAACCAATCCCATTATTCCGACGCTGAATATCATCAGTGGTAATAATCAGACCGGCTTCGCAGGTTCCATTCTCCCTCAACCGCTTGTTGTTCAGGTTCTCACGCCAGACAGTTCCGGATTGATGACGAATGCTCCAGTTACTTTTAGTGTCATCGGTGGTGGCTCTCTCAGCTCGGTCTCTACTAACAACCAGAGTAGCATTACACTTCGAACAGATGGGTATGGGTTTGCTCAAGTCTCTTATCAACTGCCGACAAATTCTTCAAGTACCAACCAGATCACTGTTACAGCTGGTTCGGCTCCAGCACTATACTTCTATGAAGCTATTAATTCCACAAATGTTCCTGCAGTAAACCTCCAGATTTCAGGAGGAACTGTTGCCCCTGCGACCATCAACTTCTCTTCAACTATTACTTCCCCAAGTTCTGTCACGAATGTTTCCTACTATGAAGGAACGACCCTTCTGGGGAGTAGCACGGTAACACCATACGGATTGACCCTTTCCAATGTCACTGCAGGAATACACATCTATTCCTCCATCGCTCAGAATGCCGCAGGATACACCGGAGCAACCAATGTGAATTATGCAGTAAGCATACCGCCTAGAGCTTGGGCAAGTAGTCAGTTTACAAATATTTATGGAAATAATGTGACCCTAAGTGGAACTAATTTCATTTTATATGCAAATACCAATTATGTAGATTCGATAGATCAGCTACAGGGTATTGGACTTCCTTCGACAAATGTATTTAGCACAAAACCGTGGTTTCAACAAATTACGCTCCCCGCTATCTCGGAAATCTATTTCTCTTTTACAAATGGATTTTATTACAATTACATTCTAAATTCGGCTCCTTTAGCAGCCTTTGGTTCTAGTGCAGGGGGATCGCCCCTGTATACTAATAAGACCTACACATTTGCTTTTTGTGAGGGTGGCTTGCCAATGAGTGGCTATACCAATTTTGTTGTTAATACAAACCAATCATCAAATAGCTATAATGCTAGCGACTTTCAGATCCTAGTTTACGATGCCAGTAAATTTACTAACGGAGCGACTGGTGTTCAACCTATAGCTACTAATTACTTTTCTGTTCCCCATCAGGGTGATAGCAATTGGGCGTCATTCCAATCTGGCGGATATATTTTCACTAATACCTACACAACGAATGGCGCTACTTTAACTACAACAGTTGCCTACAATGTTCAAGGATCAGGCTCGGGTACGAATTTTGGACCGGCCACAAATTTTGGAGGTACGGCACCTATTTCAGCTGTTTCACCTTTCATCATGACACATTCTGCTTCCGGTACTAATAACTACTATATAGTTAACTTCCGTGGTGTAGGATATATACAAGGACTTATAAGTAATTCGTTTAATGCTGAACAATATCCTTTGACTGTAACTAATATGGCGAACTTTTATAATGTAAACGCCCCTAATTTTAATGGAGCAACTTACAATTATGGGTATACGCTCGATTTTACGAATCGTCCCCCTACAGTATCTACAGTTCTGAGTATACCGAGCTTCCAAGGAATTCCCCTGCCTGCTGCCTATGCAGGGATGTCGCTGGATGAGCTTTTGAAGATCAGCACTCCAGTAACCAATCAATTTTCCACAAGTGATATTGTGAATCCTAATTTTACGAATCTGGACAATAGCCCTGAGCTCAGGACAAATCCTGTGCTTGATAAGTTCATCTCTGACATGGGAAGTAATCCTATCATTCTGGCTAATTTCGTCATGAATCAAATTCATCTTTGTGATGGAATAAGCTACAATGATTCCGGAGCAGTAAGTGATACCTCCATCAACGAAGGAGGTTTTAACCGCAGTGCTGAAGCGACCTTCCTTGAACGAGAGGGAAACCCAGCCGAACAGTGCTCTCTGCTGATCTATTTCTTGCGTCGTTGCGGTGTTCCTTGTGCCTATGTTTTCCCTAATCCAGATACTCTTCAGATGCTGGATGCTCGGATGAGTTCACTCCTGCATTTCCAAATCAGCGAAATGCTATCCAATACAAATAACACTCCGCAAATTCTCCCAGTCAACTACCCTTGGGTTGCTGCTTACGATAGCACTAGTAAGCAATGGGTGCATCTTTTCCCCTGGATGAAGGATACTCAGATCACCGAGGGAGAGGATATTAATAATTACTTACCTGCGGGTTATAATACGGGTCTTGGTTGGGTGCAGCATTATATCAATGCTGATACCAACATCATGAATCTCAATTCGAATAATCCTACTGATGATACCGTACGAACTCTCTATCCCCTTTATGTGGCTAAACAGCTCGCGCAGTATGGAATGACCACTAACGATGTTGGGGTTGCGATCATCGACCGTCCTCACAATTATACGAGCTGGAGTAATTTCCCTCAGCCTTGGGCCTTGGTCACCAATAGTTCTTATCCGAATATACTGACCGAGACCAATCTCATTACCTCTTTGGGCTCAACCAATGTACTTCCTGGACTCGGTTCGAGTACCAATGCAGCTGTAAGCAACCTTTTTGATACACTACAGGTGACCCTCGTTAGAAACGGTACGAATACGGCCACTCTTCTGGATACAGGAGTGTTGAGAATGGTCGATCTTCATAATCGACTCTTCTTTATCAATACAGCTGATGCGACAAACAATAGTAATAGCATGAGCTTTTACATGGAGCCGCTCGATGATGGGACGACAAATGCGGGTACATTTAGCAACCAGACCACAATACATAACGCTCAGTTAATCAGTACGAATCTGTTGGCTTCAGATAATGCCAATCTTGGATTAAATATTACCTATACTCGTCATCTTCAACTAACGAATAGTAATTTAGGTGGATCATTTTTAGGGGTGGGTGAGAGTCAGTCGATTCCTTTCAGTAATCGACCACTCATCAAAGGAAATGCAGCTGTTCTCTGCCTTGACTATGGGCGCGTCACCCAACAGATGCTCAATGTTACAGCCCAAAAATTTTGGACTGCACAGCAGAGTGGCAGCGTGACTACTAATATAGCCATTGGCACTCAACTTCAACTCATGGGGATGAATTACTTCAAGCACGTCTCCGAACTGCGCGATACGTTGGAACCACTACATAAAGTTGTAATCCCGTCGTTCTTTGGAGTTGGGCTAGCGAAGCTTAGTCCTCAACTCACAAATGGTAGCGTTCTCCCAAATGGGGGTGCGGTCAATTTACTCTATCCGGCGGTGGATATGCTGACATATGCAGCCGTTTTGGTAGGGAATGCGAGTATTATGCCGAACAGCGGCCTTTCCCCAGTTGCCGTAATCAGTGACTTTGACACCTTGGCTATTGCCGGCGACTCTGCTGAGGAGCATACGGTACTCAATAATTTTTATCAGATGACAAACTCAGCATCGACTGTGCATCTGTTACAACTGGCTGCAAAGAGTACCAACGGGAATGGCATCATAGCACTGACAAGTCAGAACATTAACAACCTATCAACTAATCTCTACAGCTTTAATGGGACTAATAGCTCCCTTCAGACATGGGCCTCCAATGCAGGATTGTGGGGTGCTATTTCAAATGCCTTATCTACCTATTCTGCAACGAACACCGGTGCTTCACCCTATTCCCCTTTTAATATTGTTTACCTGACTCCCACTCCACAAGTCTGTGCGAATAACACCTATACTGGAATGGGTGCTCTAATACTTAATTGGGCGGGTGATCGCACTGCTTCAGCTCTGATCACCGGGAACCAAGCCTACCCCATCAATGGAGGATATGGAGGGCGCTTAGCGGCCACTGATACAACAATAGCCGTGCAGAATTATTTTGCCTCTATCAATTTGGATTCCTCTGGCAACGCAAGCTACACGCAATATATCCCGAGTGACAGTTTCCCGACGACAACACTGAATGGGGATAGTTCAGTTCAGAGCATCGCCACTGGGCTTGCAGAATTGGCGACTGCTCCAAATAACACAACCGTCAGTGCCATCGCTTCGCCAGATTACTTCAGCACGCTTCAGTCCTACAATAGCTTCACCGCATCTCCTGTCTCTCTTACTTATTCGGGCTCAACCACCGCTCAGCTAGCTTCAAGCTTGGCGAGTTCCGGGTTTTCAGGAAATGTCAGCTACTTTGGCAACTGGGTTGGGCAATTTGCCCAGAGTGTTGCTGATCCGGTTAATGTTTTAAGCGGTGATTTCTACATCAATGATGCCGATCTGACACTCCCTGGGCCGATGCCGATCAAATTTACTCGTAACTATGACAGCTTCAATCTGGCGAATAACGAGTTCGGGTATGGCTGGAAGATGGGATATTTTGCCTACATCACAACGGCTACCAATCTGCCCCTGAAGTACGCAGCTGAAATGGACGGAAGCGTGATTGCTTACAGCCAAAGCGGCACAAACTCCAATATCTGGGTACCAACCCCCGCCAACAATCCCACCCTAGCCAACCAGCATGGGGACGCTGCGGGATCGATCTATAACCTTTTCAACAATAAGATGGTGATTACCACTTATGCGGGGAATACCAATTATACCATCTTTGGAGCGGATGGGAGCGTCCGTAAATTTGCTGTAACTCAGTATCCGATTGGTTCAGGAACCAATACTATCACCCGCCAGCGTCCTTATCTGCAAACATGGACTGATCCTCAGGGTAATAATCTCTCCTTCAGCTTTGGTTCCAATACCAACAATACTGATTACGGCTTCCTCAATAGGATCAGTGCCAATAATGGGAATTTCCTCCAGCTCGACTACGACACCCACGGTCACATCACTCAGGCCAATGCCGCCGATGGGCGTATCCTTACCTACGGCTACGATAGCTACGGCGATCTCATCAGCGTCACGCGTCCTGACAACTCTATGATTGGTTATACTTATCTGCATACCAATGGAACGGGAACCAATACCGCTGTCTACTCCACTCACCTACTCACCCAAGAAAACAAGCCTGAGGGCCGCCAGCTAGTCAATACTTACAACAACGCGACCAATCGTCAGGTAATGAGTCAGATGTCGACGGTGGGTGCCAATGGATCACTTGTGAATAATGCCACCTTTGCCTATAGCGGCAATTCTACAAACGGCACCACCACACTCACTGATGCTCTACAGCATGTTACGACCTATACCTACGCAGGTGGTCAGATCACGCAGGTCAATTATCCAAATGGCAGCAGCAGTTCCATGACTTGGTACACCAATGCGACATCAAGTGGGGCCTACCCTCGCAGTCTTGCAACCCGCGTCGACAAGCGTGGACTGACCACTACTTACTCCTATGATGCTAGTGGTAACCTGACCAATACCACCACTACAGGCAATATAACCGGAAGCAGCAGTAGTAGTGCGGTCAAGGCGATCAAGTACAACTCCTTGAATCTCCCCACTCAGATCACGGAGCCAAATGGGAACACCGAAACTTTCGCCTATGGGAGTTCGATTTCACCATATCTTGTAACGCAAGATAATCACTACGCTGCAAGTGGAGGACTTGTGAAAGGCACTGCCACGACTTATGTCAATTCAGGTAGCACCAGTGTCTATGCAAAGGGACTTCCCGGCACTGTCACCCAGACTGGTATTGGTGCAACTTCTGTGGTCAGTTACACATACGATAATCAGGGGCATCCGGTGATAGAGCGACACACGACCGGTACAGGTGATCCGGCAGTAACCTATTCCCAAGCTTATAATCTCAGAAACGAGCTCGTCAGCAAAACCGATGCGGCAGGTCAACGCACAAGCTATGCGTATGATGATCTGGGGCACCAGATCTGGCAGCAAATCGCTGATTTCAAGGGGAACACAGTCGATTGGCACTACAACTACTACAACGAGAATGGAGAAATCGAGTGGAGTCAGGGGGCTCGTTACAATCCGACCGACTACTCGGAGACCATTTATGATCAGGCGGGCCGTGTGAGCCAGACATTGGTCTGGAACAGCCAGGCTACGGGTGGAGGAGTCACCTCGGGTAGTGTCGCTACAACCACCTACACACACGATGCCTTTGGTAATCTGACCCAGATCGTCGATCCGATTGGGACGACGACCGTCATGACCTATGACGCCATCGGTCAGATGCTTACCCGTAAGAAAACCGCGGCAAGCGGCGGGACAGTCTCTACGGAGGGCTTTGCCTACACCCCGGGTGGTGATGTTTCCACTTATACTAACGTGTTAGGTGGCGTCACGACTACGAGCTACACCCAGACTGGTTTGCCGATAACCCATAGCAACCCTGATGGCACGAGCCAATCCTTGACTTACCTTGTAGATGGTCGTCCTTCGGTGATTACCCTTCCCAACGCGAGCACACAGAATCTGAGCTACAATGATTCAACTGGCACTGTCACCAGTGTCTTGACCTCGGGCACTGGCAACATCACCACCAGTCAGACAATTGATTTTCGCGGTAATGTGATCAGCAGTACCGATGGTGCTGGGTACACACACACGACGACTTACGACGCGCTAGGCCGACCAAAGGTTGAGTCCGGCCCTGCTGGAGGCTCCGGCTACGCGCAGCAAACGATCACTCACTCCTACGATGCAGCAGGACTGAGCCGGACTGATGTTAATGCTCTCGGCGAAACGACCATAAACAGCTTCGATGCTATTGGTCGTCCTACAGAAGTGGACAAGTACTCAACGGGTGGAGGACTCGCCCATACGACCTCTTACCAATATTCACCTGATCATCAGGCCGTCACCATGACTGAGGGCAAGTCTGCTTCAGGTTTCGTTCCTGGAAGCACCACTGTTTTCAGTGATTTCCATGGCAAGCCCGTGCTCACTATCAAGCCTGACGGTGCTACGATCATCTCTACCTACGACGCCAACGAAAATCTCCTCTCCACAACCGATGAGCTGGGACATACCACCACCTACGCCTATGATGGATTGAACCATCTCACGAGCCAGAAACTTCCCGATGGAGCCGCGACTTCGTTCGTTTATGACGCTGCTGGCGACCTCTTGAGTCGTGCGATGCCAGGCGGGCTTACTTGGAGTGCCATCTATAATAGTGCTGCCCAGAAAACCTCAGAAAAACTTGCCGGGGGAGGCAGTACTACACGCACCTACTCCTACTCTTATAATACCTCAGGAGGAGGTGCTGGACAACTGGCATCCATGACCGATCCGAGAGGGATTGTAACCACCTATGGCTACGATGGATTTGGCAGGGCAACGAGTGTGGCCGCAGTGGATTCCAGCACCAATCAGCTCGGAGTCACCCGTACCTACACCTTTGACCCTCGCAACCTGCTTACTGGAGTCACTCAGACCTATCAGAAGGCCACCCTCAGTCCGACAACCCAAGTGACCCGGACACTCGATGGCTACGGAGCCATCCTCGCGGAGCAAACCTACATCGGTGGCACCCTCAAGGACACATGGTCGCTCGCCCACGATGGTGCGGGACGCAGAAGCCAGCTCACAGAACTCAATAATTCCAGCCTCCCATACGCCTACAAGTATCAGGCAGACGGAAACATGGTGGAAGCCGACTTCAACCAAGGCAGTTACTATTTCGGTTATCACAACGATGGACGACTCTGCAACCGCACGACTCCTGCCAAAGTTCAGAACATCACGCTCGATCCGGTAGGTAGAATCATTGCCTCCAGTCAGAGCATCAGTGGTACCAACGAACTCTCCGAAAGCATTTCTTGGAAAGCCAACAGCACACAGGCTTCCAATGCGATTAGCCGCAACGGATCCTCCAGCCCGTCTGACAACCGAGGTTATGGGTATGATGCTCGCAACCACCTCACCTCAGCAGGCTTCAGCCCCTCCTCTGGACTTGCGGGCTCTGCAAGCTACAGCTTCGATGGTGGCAGTGCGGGAGGACTCGGATTGCGAACGGCAGTCACCCTTGGTGCCGGACTCACTGGGCAAAATACCCAGAACTACAGTGGCCTTGCTCAGCTCACCAATGAAACCGTTACCGGTTCCCTCGCCAGCACCCTTGGAGTCGCTGGAGCCCTGCTTGGTTCTCCTATCTCCCAGAGCTATGATGCAGCAGGGAATGTCACGACCCGTACTTGGGCCTCCACGACCGACACGCTCACTTGGGACGCTTTTGGACAGCTAGTACAGGATGTTCGCACTGGAACAGGTGCGTTTACTTGGAATGCTGTCTATGACGGACTCGGTAGGAGACTTCAGACTACCCAAGGAGGAACGACCATCCAAAGCTCCTATGATCCAGAAGTAGAGTTCCTTGATCTAGCCACGACCGTCAATGGTACGCGGTTCTGGAAAGTCGTCGGTCCTGACATCAGTGGTCACTACGGTGGGATGCAGGGGACAGGAGGGATCGAAGCGGTTTATAATGGGACAACGGCGACTACGAGTTTCCTCCTCTCTGATACCTACGGACATGCTGAAGCGACGCTTACTGGTTCGACCTTTATCTGGAACCCTTCCCTATCTGATGGATATGGAGTTCTGCCGGGTTCATCGGTAGCGACGGCATTGAGTGGCTCCACAGCCAATCTGGCAACTGTGCTGGGCTGGAGAGGGAAATATATTGATCCTACAGGGTACTATTACCTTGGGGCACGGTATTATGCTCCTGATAGCGGGAACTTCCTATCCCCTGATCCCCTCGGCCATGCGGCGAGCATGGATTTGTACAGCTATTGCAATGGCGATCCCGTCAATCAATTCGATCCAGATGGACGATTTACCCTTCCTCCGGGTGCGCTACCAACCATAATGTGTCACGGAATGAGTGGGCTTGGTTATTCTGGGAACCCAAATGATTTTGCGGGTTTGTCGACAATTCCAGGCTCTGGTCCAAATGCACAGCAAGGCTATCAAATGCTTGAGCATGCAACCGTCAACGCTGCTATCTTTTTGGGAGGAGCGGCAGTGACCTATGGGGGAGGCGAATATATTGCGGGACTTTACGAGGCGGGCTCCTTCGGCAGTGGGACACTCGGCACTACCTTGTATGTGGGAGCAAATGCTATGTTAGGAGGCACTACCAGTGTCGCGGCGAGCGCCACAACACAGTTGGCGAATACGGGTCAGATCAACACGGGAGAATTAGCAGTTTCGGGATCTGCCGGATTCTTTTTTGGATCACTATCGTCGGGAGCCAGCCTTTTGAGGAGCGCGATAGTAGAAAAGGCTGGGACAATAGAAAGTCAGGCTGCTACCCTAAACTCTGTAGGCAGCTACTTGGGGTACTCAGCGGAGGAGATAAATAGTGCTGACATATTGGCAGAGCAGACAGCCTCACTTACTCCTGTTCAAACGGGAGCAATCTGGACGTATGATACATTTGGTGCACCCGTTCTACAAAGCCAGGCTGAAAATAAAATCAGCACACTGTTCTCGGCTGGAGAAAGTTCTTCCAGCACAACTCCTAATCGAGATCCACTTTCCGCTCAGAAGGCAACCTGGAAGTAACTCTGGTGCCACAGAAGAAATGACTTTTAAATGAAAACCCCGAAATACAATCCAGATTTTCCCACAATGCCTATTCTGATTTTTGGGATAGTGATGGGTTTGTTTGCAATGACTGTTGGTATATACACTATCTCTATCGTGCGCGAGGCGTTGGCAACAGGACGGATATACTCTGTGTTCATCATTATGGATGACAGGACGATGATTTACAGGACTGATTCCCCTGAAGCGTATTGGGGAATGATAGGGGTTTTTTCCAGTAGCATTGTGCTGGGGATTGGTATTGGAATATTCGCGCCAATCGGCACAACTATAGCTTACATAAAGAAACTTGCTCGGCAGAAGAAAGAGCAATAGCGGCAACCAATAGCATTGGCTGTACCAACCTATTTTTGAAATGGTGCCAAGGACAGCTTCTTGGAAGCAGCGGCCGCTATTCATGCAGGCATGCCTCTCATTCAATTGAACATGTCAACACCCGGGCCCACCGACATCCAGTGATCGTCCCCGGCAACCAAGAAAATTCATGGCGGTGTATTTCACCGAGAAATTCCTTTCAAACGGGTTAGACATGCGACTGCCTTGGCTCTGTTATGAAAGATCCAATTGTAGAAGCGCAGAATTGTCAAATCGACCTTATTTGATTCTGTAGGTTCGTGAAATGACCCACTTAGTACTTCCATATGCAATGCTAAGCAGCATTTGGTGTGTGAACATTTTCTGACGCGATTTCTAGCTGGTCACAGCTAGCCATGAAGATGTGGATGGTGTCTGTGGAAAGTCCGATTTCTATCTCCTCAGCGAGTAATTACTTGAACTGCCGATAGGTTGTCCCCAAAGCAGCAGACAACCGATTTAGTTAAGTGAGAAATTGGAGGGATGTGGATTCATATCAATGCATTACTATATATTGTGTTTTAGAAGGAGAATTATAAGAATTAGACGCTATATGTAGATTTTCCTTCCTTTCTGTTTCTTTTACTTTAAGATCGTATCAAATACAGAAAAACCTCTCAATCCACCATGCCGGCCATCACGGCCACAGAATGACCAATTTTTCTAAAATACGTTAGACCAAAACAAAACAAAACATATGGCACTCATAAATAAAGCAGACCTAAAATACACATACTCATGGAGTGTTATATCTCCCGATGACCCGAAGGTCACAGGGATCCCCGACAGCACATTATTGAATCGAAACGAGGGCTATGAGGTTCTTGCATTCATCAATCGTCTTGCTAAAGCAAGCAATTGGGTTGAGAAGAGTCCGGCTCTGAAAGCGGAACGCTTAATAAAAAACTATCTTCCAGGAGATACAAGAAGTCATGCGCATGTATGGAAATGGTTGGTAGATAACTGCAATAAATATCAATAAGAAAGGGTCTGACCATTTACTGGATCGAACGCCATTAGATCTGATGGTTTGCATGGGTGTACCATGCATGGTCTCACTCAGTTCAAGCCGTTAGGCACAACCAATCAAAAACTATGATACCAAATGCGTTACCAAAATTACCGACTGATAACCTATACAAACATGCCGCTCTTGCAGGTGTTACTATATGCCTGTTTTGTATCGGAGCATTCGCATACCAACTGAATACATTAACATCAATGCAAAGACGAGTTACAGAAGCGTCTGATATTGTCGTATATGCAAATCCAAATGCATCACAGAAAGAAAGAGAGCAAAAACAGGTGAATTTTGATCGAGCATTTAAAGCCTTTGACCAATATCAATATTTATTCGATATATATATGGGAGTCATTGCTGCTGGTATCATTACTGGTGTACTCCTCGCAGGGTATGGCTACCGTAATTGGTATGAAAGAAGCCAAAAATATCAGGACATAATTACGAAGTGCCAAGCTGAAGAAATACAGCGAAAAATACAGGATCCTAACAAGTCATCGGAGCGAACGCTAAGCGTTCGGATTTCCTGCTTGGGTTTACCGATATACGCGTCGCTCAGTTCAAATCGTTAGCCTATTATGATGATCGCACCGCGTACAATTCATTCAGGAGTGCGATCTCTATGTCAAAAAATTGGATGTATAGGAGAGCCTATATGGGTCGATGTTTCGCCAGATAGAGATGGAGAGATAAACGAGTGCTTCTTAAATGTCAGAAAATATATTGGGAAGCATGGCGGATCTATTCAGCACGGTTGGTGCATTTGGGAGAAACCAGGACTATTCATTGAGGGAGAGTTCCATGGGGTTTGGGTTTCCCCGGAAGGTGATTTCTTGGACATAACTCCCAAGAAGGAAAACGAGAATCGAATACTGTTCCTGCCTGATTTAAATCGAGTTTTCGAAGAGAAGACTTATAAAAGACTGGACAATGTAAGGTTAGCTATATCCCCACATCCAGCAGTCCAAGAATTTCTGCGAGTCGCTGCTGAATTTCATAAGTTTAAGGAAGATAGCACCACCCCTGAGAACCCGAAGATGATGAGCATGAATTCAGACGAACTTCATGCTCATCAAATTAGAATGGCATCTGCCCAAATGGCGATGATGCAAATTCCAATTGGTAGAAATGAAAAATGTAGATGCGGCAGTGGAAAAAAGCATAAGAAGTGTTGTGGACAAATTAAAGGCTAACCAAGCGCTGCAGCGAACGCCCTTCTGGCGTCGCAGAGCCTTTTCCGTTCGGAAAAAATAAGATGTTCGCGACCACACCTTCCAGCATAGGCAAAAGCGTCTTCCTGCTTCGTGACAAGCTTGGGCTCAACACCGATCCCGTATTCGTTGATGTTAGAGATACTGAAGGTCACAAGTTCAACGACTGCTACTTCAACGTAAAGCGCAAGATCGCAAAAGATGGCGGAAGCATCCTTTACGGATGGACTGTCTGGGAGGCTCCCAAGAAGATGATTGAGGCGGAGTTTCACGCCGTCTGGGTTTCAGATGGTGGCGAGTTGGTAGACATTACGCCTCATGCCGACGGTGAGAGGCGCATAGTGTTCATTCCTGATCATACTCGCGTCTACACCAAAGAGCCTGTCGATAACGTGCGCTTGTCGCTCTGTAACGATCCGATGGTTCTCGCCTTGATCGAGCAGAACGAGAAGATGACCGAGCTACGTCGCAAGTATAACGACGGGACAGGTGAGTCGCAGATTCCCATTTATGAGGTAGAGGAGATGATGGGGGTGAGTTTTCCGAAGGTTGTTCCCCCGACGATAAAGACTCTTTCGACCATGAAGATACGTAGGAACGATCCTTGTCAGTGCGGTAGCGGCAAGAAGTATAAGAAGTGTTGTGGATCTGCTTTGTGATGTGCGCGGTTTTTCCAGACGCTCTACTTCAAATCATGAAGATGCCGCGTCACCCCGACCATAAAGTTAACCTGCCAAATCAAGCGCTGCAGCGAATGTCCTTCGGTCGTCTCTGATATTTTACGTTTGCCTTAATATGCACCATATACGTCCGAGATTTATCAACACGGGTGGGATACATGGGGAATTCACCATCGAAGATTACGGAATATTCCTTCAGCTGAAATCTCTTTCTCATGTTCGTGATCTTTGGGAAGCTACCGTTTCCCAATCTCTAATTTTAGATAATGCTCACAGCAACGAGCTAGAAAAGCTCTCTAACACACCAAAACCTGGTGATCCTGAATTGGTATATTTATTAGAGGAACGACAAAGAATATTATTGTTATCCAACGACACATTAATTAAAGCAAATATCTTTTCTCTGGTATCAGCATTCTTTGAATATGGAATGTCGGAAGTCTACAGGCTCGTATTTGGTTCACCTCCACCATCCGCTCGTCCCGATCTTGTTAGAGACATCATAAATCCCCTCAAAGCAAATGGATTGGTCGGAGAACCTCCCGATTATTATAAGAACAATGTACTGGCGCATCGCGATTCAATTAGAAACGGATTTTCTCATGGTCGTTGGAGTGAACTTCCTCAAGCAACAGTACATATCGATCTTTATGACACGTTTATAGGCACGATCGCCTATTTTTCAGAAATTGAGAATCTCCTGTTAGAAAACGGATACAGCTGATTTCAGAATCTACTAACAAGGCGATACAGCTATCCCCTAGCTGTTATGTTTTATCCACCTGTCACTAATTGCTTGATCTCTCAGTAACTTATCGCACTTACTCTTTCCAACTATGAGCCTCTCATCCTTCACCAGCGCCTCCCTTAAGACCCTATCAAAACTCGTCGACAAGAAAGACTCACTTGTTGCTGAAATCAAAAAGATCGAATCCGAGATCGAATCTGTCTTGACCGGCAAACCAGTAAAGTCAGCCAAGACATCGGGCAAGCGCCGTGGTCGTCCCGCCAAGAAGGGAGCAGCAGTGAAGAAAGTTGTTGCTGCAAAGAAGGCACCCAAGGCCACCAAGAAGCGTGCTCCTCGTGGAAGTATTGGAGAGAAGGTACTGAAGGCACTCGAATCAGCGGGGGATGCTGGAGTGAAGGTCACCGAACTAGCCAATACCCTGAAGGTCAAAGCAGCCAACCTCCATGTTTGGTTCGCTACGACCGGCAAGAAAAACCCTGCAATCAAGAAGGCGAGCAAGGGGCACTACAAGTTGGCGGGGAAGTAAGGTTAAAAAGCACCGGGGGGCTTTCCATGTGTATGTGAATCCGTAATAGAATGCGTTGATGCCTTGTTTTGTTTCAGTTGGTGAGACCGCGTGCAATGCGCCCCCATACCCGGTATGGAGAAGAGTACACGCTGCGTCCGGCAAACCCAGAAGTCCTTCTCGACGCTTGCAAACCCAAAACCTTCTCTACCTGCTGAAAGGCTGCGAGGCGTCTACTCTCTGGCAATTAAAGGAAAGCCTTCTTGGGGTTATGGATGTCGGTTCCGTGAGTGGACGGAGGGAATCCGCTATCCATCTGTAGGCATGGGGGGAAATCCTTCCGGATGGAGGCTTTCTCCGACCGAAGTTGCCTCCCACTACTTTCCAGATGTCGAAGACATTGCTTTCACCGCTATCAACGAGAGATAAAGGTGAACCGCGCTGCCTTGGGAAAAGCACGGTTCTTCTTTCCAATCAGTTCGCCGCTTAGGCGGCGTCGGTGACTGATTGCCTGTTCTCGGCGTAGGATTTCTTACCATTTGCAAAACTTCGGTAGTGTGCGAAGTGTAACACACTACACTTTGCTCCGCAAAGTCGCGTGTGCCCCCAGAGGGGGATCCGCTGCTCCGCAGCGTTACTCCCAGTGTTCCGCATACGAGGCATTGCTGAGCTTTCATTCAGACTACCATGACCTCCAATGGAAATCAATTCGCCATTTTTCGAATAAAAAAACTGCGAACTCCTGAAGAGATTTCCAAGGTCGGCAACCATAATGACCGCCGCGGCCTTCTCCCTGCTAACGTTGACCGCTCCCGTGTCGAACTGAATCGCTCGTACATAAAAGACGATCGGTCCCTTCTTGACCGCGTCCGGGCCAAGCTGGACGGCAAGAAATATCGGCACGATGCGGTAAAAGCTGTCGAGATTGTCTGCGGGTTCTCCCCAGGCTGTGAAAAGTTCATTCTAGTGGAGGAATGGGCAAAAGCTTCCATCGATTTCATCAAGAGGACATTCGGTGCTGAGAATCTCGTTTCCGCTGTCCTTCATCTCGACGAAAAAACGCCACACCTGCAATGCGTCATCGTGCCCTTGATCGGTGAAAAGTTGGCGGCAAAGCGGATTTTCGGCACACGCCAAAAAATGCGGGAGTTGCAGACTTGTTACCACGAAGCCGTTAAAAAGTTCGGCTTGATCCGAGGCACGAAGGGAAGCTCCCGCCCGCACCTTTCCATGCAAGAAATTTACCAAGGCACGCAGGAAGGAGCAGAGCTTGTGAAAAAGACTTTGGACACCATTCCAAAGAAATCCCCTTTGGAAACATGGAAAACCTACAGTGAAAAATTGCGGGAGCACATCACTACTGCACTAAAACCGTTGGCCGCCGCAAAAACCGCTGCCACACTTGCCGCTCTTGAAGTTCAATCCCTCCGCCGTCTTGTCGAAGAATCCGAGTCCGCCAGGAAGGCCGTAGCATACCGGCTCCGTTCCCTCAACCTTGTGGAAGTCGCCGCACGCTTGCTCGGTTACGAAGGGGCAAAGAAAGGCAAAAGTGTCATTTTTGAAGACGATGCCCGCAAGATCATTATTATTGGCAACTCATTTCAAGACGAAAAATCCACTGCGCGCGCCGAACGTGGCGCTATTTCGCTCGCCCGTCATATTTTGCAGGTGGACTTTGAAACGGCGGTAAAAACCCTCACCCAATACTTTCCTGACCAACTGGACGATTTGCTAGCAGAGGCTATTTTTACAACCGAGAAGAAGCTCGCCTGCGATATTGCGGAGTCGAGTCAAAAATTGATCGACCCAGAAATTGAGATCCAGCGCTTCGCTTCACCCGATGCAAGCAAGCTTCCTGAAGTCCGTCAGTATCTCAGCAAGGTAAAAAAGATACCCACTGCTCTCATTGAGCACCTGGTAACTTCAATGAGTCTTTGGGCTAACAAGTGGGGTTCGGCATGTTTCCCTAAAACAAATAAGCAGGGTAATCTCGGTGTCGCGACCGAATCCACTACATGCGGCACCATACAATCTCTTGGAGCGAAGGAGAGCTTTTTCACGATAGGCCTCATTAATGAGTCAACAAACGTGGCAATCGTTGCGAGCCCTATTGCTGCTCTTAACATTTATGCTAGTACAGGGCAACCGGCTATAGCAGTTGAATCAGCGGCTCTTGCTCACTGCGCATTTGAATTTCTACGCAATTACGGCGTATCAAAGGTCACGTTACCAACAAGTCAACCCGGGGCTGATAAACGGTTAAAATCTCGATGCAAGGAAGAAGCTGATCTTGCGGGTTTCGAAAGCACGGCTAGCCAGCAACCCTGCTTGAACACTTCCGCGGTGCAGGTCGGAACGATCTCGAAGGAAACAGTCGATAAATTGAGAAAAATGTTAAAAAGCCTCGACAGTCCTGAGATGTGGTGATGATAGCACTTGCGATAAGCTGCAACGATGTAAGCTGAGGTTGCCCTCCCCACATAAGGATTTTCGGAGGACGAACCCTTTGTCTGAAATGCGCGCGTCCAAGAGGGTAGAGGCATGCGTGGAAAAATTTCAGTCTATTAAAACGAAGCACCTTTTCCAAAAAGACTGATGTAAACTGGAGGTAATAAATCTGCCTAGAAAAGTATGCCGCAAAAGTACTTATGCTTGACGTAAGTACTTTTGCGATGTGTTATAAATGCATGTCTGAAACTTCATTCCTTAGTCCATCTGCCGCACTAAAGCATTGGCTAGATCAAAGGGAATTGACTGCCTACCAACTTGCCAAAGATTCACTTCTTACGCAATCTACGATTAGTGAAATTCTTTCTGGAAAGCGGCGGGTAACCACAGAGACTGCAACTGTATTAGGGGCTCACTTTGGGAATGGTGCCGATTATTGGTTGGCAATCCAAATGAAGAGTGACTCAATTAAGGCTGATATTCATAATGCTCTACGTTACGAAAGCGTAGGAGAACTTCCTATAGGAGGATTTAGTGTGAAATGCTATGTGCTTCCCAATGAATCCTGCGTTATTTCTGCAGCTCATTTTTTTATGTTTTTTGGGATCAACTCGGCAACTATTGGCCCTAAACAACTTGCTTCATTAATTGATAATCCGTACCTGAGATCACAGAAGATGGAGGCAGTTAGAAAAAAGCTGCTTACCCCACTGAATATTGCTGATGAACGAGGAGCCTCTACTTTATGTTATGAAGGTGAACTGGTAATTGATTTTTGCAGAGCAATCCTTGATTTAAGAAGACTAAAAGATGCGCTACCAAAATGGGCAGAAGAGTATGCAGAGCAGGCTGAAATCATTATCACCTCCGTTGCCAAAGTTGGTATTGTAGCTTTGATCCAAGAAGCTACGGGGTATCAAGCTCGTAGACATAGAAATGCGCTACAAGAGCTACTTGCTGCGTACTTTGTAAAAGAAAAATACGGAAAATGGACAAAGAGATTCCCCGACTGGTTTTACGAGGAGATATTTCGACTAAATGGATGGGAGTGGAAATCAATTACTGATACAAAGCGCCCTCCGTTAATTGGTAAGATTACGAAAGATATTGTTTATGCCCGACTAGAATCTGGGGTCATTGACGAGTTAGAAAGACGAAATCCAATGCTCTTAAGAGGATCGCGTAAGGTAAGACATCACCAGTGGCTATCTGAAGAAATAGGTCATCCAGCTCTAGATAAGCATTTTTACGCCCTAAGAGGACTTTTCCGATCCCATAAATCGTGGAGGAAATTCATGCACGCGCTGCGTTTAGCTCATCCCAGAAAGAACGAGATAGTTCAATTGGAATTGGATGATTACTCACACGACCATTAATTTATAGATGACGGATCGATCATAATAATTCAGATTAAAAAAACGAAAATCAAACTGACCAACTACTAGATAATTTGCTAAATTGCCTAATTGGGCGGCTTGATATAAGCTTCTAATTTGTAATCTCAAAATACTCACCCTAATGTATGCAGTCTTTCTGAGTTAAGTTAGCAATCAAATATATCCAATAAAAAATATGAGTATAACAGCCGAAAAATTTATCGAAGCAGTTCAGCGTTCGTTGCCAATACTAAAAGAACTCCCTAAGGACTTAAAAGAAGTTGTAAGTCGCATGTTAACAGAAAAAGGAGATGTAATTGATAGGGAAAGACTCAATATTATACTTAGCACATGGAAAATAGAACCCGTAAATCGTCATTTCTTTAAGTATTATTTTAAAGAACAAATTAAAACTACTGATGAACTTCTTGATGGATTTCATCATTTTATGAGAGATGCTCTTTGGCATTTTGGAGATATTAGGCGCGGCTTTTCAGTGCTCTCTCAACTAGAGAGTATAGATAATTATATTCAAAAACATCAATTTGATGTAGAAGAATTTAAAACTCGTCTACCATGGTTGTTAGTTGATAACATTGCTCCATTAGATAGAGGTTTTTTAGGTTATGTTTCAGGCCAGCGTACCTACTCTGAACATAAAGTACTCTCCATCACAGAAACAATTCTTAAAGTAATTGATGATAATAAAACTGAATGGAACGGTTTTGATGTTAATACCTTGAAACAAAAGATTGCCGAAAAAATATCACATGAAGACTTAGAACAAAGCAAAAAACTTCTTGATATTAATGAATGTAATAAAATTGATTTATGGTCATTAGCCGAGTTAAACAAAAATAAGGTAGCTGTATCGAAAACCTTATTAAAAGTAGAGGAAACAATTAAAAAGATTGAAAAACTAAAAATGGTTGGTGAAAGAAACCAACTCCATTATTTGCGAAATATCGAGACGATTGATGTTTATGTCGCAACCTCTATGCGGGATGATAGAGAATACGTTGAAATGGCAAAATTTGTAGAAGAAGTGTTCCAGGAGCAGAATATTGCAAAGCTAAATCTTCGCTACTTTGACCCAACTCTTTGTTATTGTGAAAGTCGTGTTGATAAAGGAGTTATTGAGTGTCTTCTTGTTAGGACCGCTAAAGTTACAGTTTACTGTGCTCAAGATGGTGATACGTTTGGCAAAGATTCAGAACTTGCTGCTACTCTATGTCAGGGGAAGCCAGTTATTGTATATGTACCACAAGACGAGCAAGACAAAGAGAGAGGAGAAAGACTTAATAGCCGTGCTAAAACATTTAAGGAGTTTCACCCACTGGGATTACAAGTTGGTATTCAAGATGGTGTAGCAAGAGGAGTAATTGTTGTTAGAACTCCACAAGATTGCTCGAATATTTTATTACAAATACTAACCAATAAACTTGATGTAGCTGTTCATTTTGAGGAGCACGGAATAGTAATGAGGGAAAGAACTACGGGCTCAGTTGTTAGAAGTATGACAGGATGGGGAGAATTAGCTCACTGTTTTTGGAGCAATTTTGGAATTTCAATAAATCCAAAGTCCGGACTACCTGAATAAAGCAATCTAGAGATCTCCGATAGTCTCCACGGTTAATACCTATGTTCACTTTACAAGTAACATTACTTTGAGAGTGTTGTGGGGGTCAGGTCACGACCACACCACCCAGTTTTCTCTATGAATATCATTATAGGAGAATTTATTTCCATCCTAGGTTCCTTCCGAATAAGTCACTTACGTTTGATCAAGTTTTTTAGCTTTTGAAGGACTCCTTGCTTCTCTTTTCTTTTGAGCTCCTTTTGATTTCTGATTTTAGCTTTGTTGGAAGATTCCTCTTCTTTTTTGGTATAGTAATTTTGACGGTCTTGGAAATCTGCCAGCCTCACCCTCTCGATTTTTTCTTCAGACCACTTTTTTGCCCATTCTACCTTGTTCTTGGTAATGAAGTAGTGTGATTTACAGGGGAGCGTCCAACTACCGATGGACGGATCTAGTGAGACCGTCTTCCCGTCGAAGCTGAGGGTCCATCCCACGGGAGAGAGAGGAGTTATCACTTTCTTCCCACAACCACAGCAGCAATTGTGGGCTGCCGAGTGGTATTTGATAGAGATGTAGAGTTTTCCTTCCTCAAGTTCTTTTGGAAATGTTTCCAAGAACTCATGTGTCAATGCGTCTACCCCCTTCATTGTATGGCTTCCTCACAGTGGTCTTCGTTCAACAGTTTGTTTGTTTCGATGAAGAATGTGTTATTGAATTCTTGTTTTAAGTCGGCGTAGAAGCCTAGTAGCTTCTTCCACTTGATCACTGCTAGGATAGCATTGAGGGCGTTGAGATCAGCTGTCTGGATGTTTTCGCCGTAGTCATTTTTCTCGTCGTTGGCATCTGCGTAGGAGATCCGATTCATCTTCACCACATGGTCCCTTTTTTTATTAGTGCTGACCGTGACCCTCAATGTTCCAGCAAGTGAGCCGTTAATTAGTTTGACACCCATCCCGACGTCAATAAAAGGGATACCAAACTCCTCGAGCTTGGATACGATAAGACGTTTTTGTTCTCCAGAATCCATGGATAAGAATACGAAATCAGTACCTTTCAGTTGCTCGACGTTGGATGCTTCGATCCTTTCTTCGTGGGCTTTAATGCCGCGGTGCATTTTGGAATACTGTGCCGCGAAGTAGACAACTTTCTTGGGATATGCCCGTAATTCCTCTATGGAAGGTGCGCCAGGTGCCCTGAAGGCATTGTGGTTTAGCAAAGTGTCCGCATCATAGATGTCGATCTGCTTGACGGGCGTTTTGGCGATTTGGTCCAAGATGTAGGAACCAGTTCCCCCAACCCCAATAATCACCACACGGTGTTGGGCCAGTTTTTTCGTGACTTCGCTGATCCCGGCGCGGCTTGAAGCTGTCTCCTCGTAGACGAAGATGGACTCCACTTTGGTTGCCTCCACCACCGTCGGCCATTGTGCAGTGACGGAGGGATCGATGGTGTGAATTGGGGTGAGGAGAAACATTATGTATGTTTTAATCTGATCGTAGTAGTTATCGTAGTGGTCGTTGGGAGGAGGGGGCTTCCTAGAAAATGTAGCAAAGTCCTTTTCGTTCCTTCCCGGCAAAAGAGTCAGCATCGGCTGCCCATGTTGGTTGCATGGACAGCATTCGCCGTCGAATTTTACAGTGTGTGGGTCCGGTCTCCCTAGAATGTCTGCCGATAGGTTTAGCTTGGACCGAAGGGTTCCCCTTTTCACCTGCTTTGCGGCGTTCAGATAAGGCACATTGCCTACCATCAGGTCCCCGTCGACAATTTTGATGTCGTAGCGGTCTTCCCTTAGACGTTTGAGGTCTGGGTTAAGATCTATTAGTTGGTGCGACATGTAAGATCGTTCCATTCTTTACCTTCACGAAGTGGCCGGGGGATAGTGTCCCTTCGGGGTTCCGTTCGGCCGCGTCCTCATATCCTACTGTCACGTCGGGGTCTGCGCCGGTGGGGCGAGGTTCACCTGACAGTTCGACGATATAGTCGAAGCTGAGCAGCCTCCGATGGACAGTTTTCGGCTCCGTATTCACGATGATATGGTAGCCGCTGAACACCTTGTCCGAGATATGAAAGTGGTCTTGGTCACCCAGAATGAAGATTTCCGAATCTCGGAATACCGGTTCGTCGTTCTTGTCGCCCCTCGCGTCCCTGTAGAGCTGTTGCTCATTCGGGACTTTCCAGAGATCATAAAGGACGGCCCCGGTAGTCACCTTGGGGGAAACGAACCGCTGTTCGTCCATATGTACGTGTACCTCCCGGTGTTTGATGTGGAGGTGGTCACCGTGTTTGATTCCGGATTCTTTTGCGCTGTGGTGCCGCTGATGCGGTTCTGTGCACCCGTTTTGGAACAGATCAACCTGTTCGTGCTGCTCATTGACGATCTGTTTGATCAGATCAGCGACCAATAGTTCTTCTGCAATTTCGAAAGCTTCGGGATTGGTCGAACCTAGCTTCAGTACATGTATAGTGATATTCATATAAAGGCATTGTAAGCTGTGAAAGCTTACGTGTCAAGCCTACTGCTCAGAATCTTTTGTTTTTTTCTCTCGGGTAGATCTCATCCAACCGGATCCTTGCAACAACAGGGTTCACTTCGAAGGTTTCGGCCACTTCCTTTTCGGCTTTTGCCCTGTGTGCTTCCTTGATGTTTCGGCCAAACTCAGTCTCATCCGTGAACTGTTCTGACAGCTTTGTAAGCAGTATTCTCGGGAGGAGAAGTCCTCCGATCGCGCGGTTAGCCTGCCACTCCCACCATTGTCCGTTGTACTTGGGTTGTTTTTCCATAACCGCTCCTATGTCCGAGGAGCGGCACATAAAATTGCGGGGGCGTTCAGTTGCTGGCTCGCGCCGTCCGAAGAGATCTCCGGTTTGTTCTAGGATGAAAAGTTTTTGGTGGAGGAGCCCGTGTCCGCCTTCGTGTGCGAGTGTTGAGCGGACCCGGCGCTCAGCTGTTTCTGTGCCTTCCTCTTCTATCCACTGTGCAACAGTAAACCCCGTTACGGCACCTTTAGAATTAAAGATCGTGGAGCCCATAATACCCGGCCCGAGGTTGTTGTAGTCTACGACGACTTGAAAATATCTTTCTAGGAACAGGTCGATCTTGATGGGCTCAGGTCGGTCAGGAAGGAGTTTAGCCGCTCGAAGGGCCTCAATGCAGATGTCGTCGATCTCTTTCGGTTCGTACACAAGCCGAAGAGGGAACGTACCTTCTTTCGTTCGATACTCCTTCATTTGGAGTCGTCTAGTCGCTCAAGAATTTTTGCGGGGTTTTCTCCGCTTGAGAGCTTTTCCTTGAGCGTGCGGAACGCCATTCCTGCCTTTGGGTCCGCGAACATCATTTGGCGAATGCTTTCTGCCTCGTCGCGGAAGTCGTATTGCGAAAGCTCTTCAACGAGTATCCCGATCTCCTTTGCAAGGAGTTCGATTTTGTCGTGGGAAGGGAATCTGCGCCCTAGTTCGATGTCCGATAGGAAGGCGCCAGAAACCCCGATTTTTTTAGCGAGTTCTCTAAGGGAGATGTTTTTCTTTTCCCTTTCCTCTCGGAGTTTGGAGCCGAATGAGGTTTTCGTGTTCATTCTGTAAGCTTACGCCTAGGTGGAGTAATTTCCAGTTATTTTAGGAATGTCCGCCTTTACTCAAAAAAGCTTAGGGTAAAGTCGATGCATTAAAAATAGGTAGTTACCCGTGAATAAAGGAATCATCGCTTCATCGTAGAAGATGTCGCGGACACGCTGATCGAAGGGAAAAATATCTCTCGCAACTGGGCCTCATATTGCCGTATTAAGCGAAATGATTTTAGGACGAAACACAGATATTATCTTCGTCTTTAAACCTCCGAATGAAACGCTAAAGATGCAGTGATTTGTTAAAGACAGAATCTACTTGATCGGTTCAGTTTAAACCTCACGCACCCTTTCCCACAAAACGGTGCGTCGATGGAGAGTATCAAGTGAGGAGGATAATAACCGCGTACCGATGAAGTTGCAGGCTGAGCCCCTCTGTCGAGGGACTCGCCTAGCAAGCAAAAATTTCTCTGATTGTCATCTTGGCAGTCAGTTTCTGAAGAGTTTCTGAAGTTTGGCTGTCTGGGTGGCGTTAACTAGGGGGGCAGATGCCTATCCCGCAACAAAAACAACACCAATGAGAACACCAATCGAATTCGCGTCTACTGATGCGAACAACACAAACACAGACGCCACACCTTGGACCCAACCAAAACGTAGCGTTTATCAAGATAAGATACTAACGGAGACCTATGAAGATCGCCGCCTTAGGTTGCCCATAGGGTCAACCTGGTTGAGAATACTTCCCGCCTTTCAGTCCAGTCCTTTCGGCTGGATGATGGCCGTTCATGCCATTAACTTCGAGGGAGGTCGGTTTGCCCATCCGAAAACCCTCCGTCGCAATGCACGAAGTGTCTTTGACCACGCTTATTCTTGGTGCTTGGCCAACGCCCGCGAGTCGCTCTTCAGTAAGACGAACAAGAAGGGAGTGAGATTGCTGAGCGACCCACTCGCCGTCTTCTGGTGCTTGCTCGAAGAAGAGGGAAGAACTGTTGCTCGTCTCTTCATCAGCTCAGGGTATGACGCATCCAGAGGAGGGGTCGCAGGTCTTGGTCATCAGATCTGGAAACTCACCCGTGAAGTAGATGAGAATGGCGAACTGGTCTGTGATCCGATTGATCATGCAGCGGGGGTCCAGATCATGATTGAGAAGAGTCATCCCAAAGGAGCCAAGTATCCCAGCTACACTCTTTGCCGGGGTAGGCAATCAGCACCGATCGCTGACTTCCTAGCAAAAATGGATGATACGGAAATCAAGGCTCTCTGTCCCCTGGAGGATGTGATCCGAGAGCTCTCGGAAGAGGAGGAATGGCAGTGTCTTGAAAAAGTGATGGATCCAACCTGGGTCAAAAAGATCAAGGAGAGCCTCAAAAAATAGCAATCAAGGACTGACAATGGGAGGGGGAGGAATTCTCCCCCTCCTCTTGGCTCTACCTCGCACCACCACTTCTCACGAATGGCTTCTGCCTCCTCACACGATCCGGTTAAGAACCACATTCTCGATCACCAAAAACAAGCTTTTGAAAAACTGGTTGCCGTGGGCAATGCATGTTTTGGAATTCAACGTCACACTTTACCAGTTTGGCCTCGCACCAACTCGCTGATTATTGGTTGTAGCGGATCAGGGAAGAGCTTTCTTGCAAGGGAAGTTGCCCAAGAACTAGGGGTGAAGAGTATTCTACTGAGCACTTCCGAGTGGATGCTACTGGGCGCTGGGAACAAAGGAGCCGTCATCACATGGCCAAGCATCGTGAGATTTCTTTATGAAAACAGAAACAGTCGCGGGGTCGTCATTTTTCTGGACGAGATCGATAAAATTGCAGGCGAATCTTCATGGGAGAGTTTTTTGAGGACCGAGATTTTCCGTCTCCTGGATTTGGCAATCCCAGCTGGACTAACAGACGACCTTACTGAATTTTCCGATAGTGAAATTGAAGCAGCAAGAGAAGTACTAATTAATAGAACGCTGATCATAGCGGCCGGAGCTTTTCAGGCCATTTGGGACAATCGCATGAAACCCTCCCTGGGTTTCGTACATCAGATCCAGGCAGATCCAGCACCTTCGTTAAATGCTCTGGCTCAATATATTCCGCGAGAACTTGGAAATCGTTTCCGTTCCGATTTGATCGTTCTCCCAATTCTCGTTGAATGCGATTACCGGTCGATGCTCGAAAGTACTGCCGAAAAAGTTCCCCCCTATCTGAGAGATACCTTCCTGCTTTTGGGGAGGGATCGGATTGCCGAAGCAGTACGTCAACAGCAAGGGTGTCGATTTCTAGAGGAGTTGATGTTGGACACAATTCTGAGGGAGCGTGAAGCCGTGAAGATGATCTCTTCTCAAGACAAATCCTCAGATCAGACCAAATCAGCCATTTTAAAGGCATTGAAAGTGTCATGAACTGTTGTTGATGCTCTCTTGCAAAAGGAGGCGAATTCATCGCCATCGCCTCCCTCTGCACACCCTCCCACGGCTAGGGGGGAACTGGAATCCTGACTGGTTCTGTTCGGTGGTGTGTTTTGCTGCGTTGATCAGCAGTTTTCGTGGATTAGTGTTTCACCGTTTGGAAGGATTTCGAGAAGCTCTAGCTGCTTGCAGTCGATGCAGATGTTGATGCCACGATTCTCCTCAAGTCTCAGGATGCCCTCGCGTGTTGGAGTATGTCCGTAGACTTGCCGGATTCCGGGCATTGGAGTGGCCTCTCTCAGATGGTCATGCCACATGATTCCTCCGGCGGGGAAGTTGCCTCCACGGCAGCGACCTGCTGCTCCCAGGAGGGGGTGGAACTCCTGTTTGCAAGTGACTTCCTCCGCTTTTTGAATTTTCGAGCAGATACCTTTGTGGGTTTCTTCAGGCGATGTCTCTTGGAACCAGTGAGGGTGTAGACCAGCATGGGTAACATGCCAGCCGTGGGCCATGTGGTGAAGTTTCAGAAGCTCCCAATCGGTTGGAGAGAGGACGGAATTGATAGCCTTGTCTTTGACCTGTTCATAGCCGCTGCAGAGGTAAAGGCGGGCAGGCTTTTGGTATTCCCACGGTCTGAGAGTCAGAGCGCCCAAGGGGCTGTAGTGAAGGTCGTGGTTGCCGAGTAGGTGGATGCGGTTGGGATTTCGGAGGGAGCCTTTGAGCCACTTGGCGGTTTCGGTCGATTGTTTGGCATCATCGAAAAAGTCGTCAAAGTAGTCCCCTACAAAGAGGATTGTGTGAGTGGACTCGAAGCGGCTTGCGATTGTCTCAGCAAACAATGTGCGGTGATGAATGTCACCGATGAGGAGATAGGGACGATTTGATGTCATGGGATGTCGTGCCGGTTTAAAGAGTGAATGGGGAGAACGGTGACTTCGTAGATAAAATTGTTTGTAACCACGCGGCAGAATTCATCGATTTCCCGTACCGGCGAGGAATGGAAAATTCCCAAGGCTTGGATGCCATTGCGATCGATACGCAGAACCTCCATGGATTCTCCAATCTCAATTGGGATCATGAGTCTTCCTCGGAGTGTGTATTCAACGGGGAGGGATCTGTGCTTCAAATAACCGATGGCTGGATCCCATTCATCCCAGCTAGCGGGAGGAGAGAGAGGGTTCTTGCTGGCGGAGCGTTTGATGAGGCGGACCATAGATCCGGGTTGAATATGGAATGGGTGCATACCCATACCACGCGAGTGAAAGGCCTTTTGTTTCAGAAAAAATGCACTTTCTTCAAAAAAAGTGAACCAGTGTAGGAGTTACATGCGTGGAAGGTTTATGAAGACACACTGCGCACATGATCTCCTTTGGGTGACTGACCTGCATCTTGAGTCCCTGAACTCCAATCAACTCACAAGCTTCCTTAAGGATCTCAAAACCCATGCCGCTAGGAAGCTCCTCATTACTGGAGACATCTCCCTTGCCTCTCGAGTAGAGAAGCATTTGATCGAACTTTCAACTGGCCTTCCCGGGAAGCAGATATACTTCACCTTGGGGAATCACGATTTTTTTGGCGGGTCGATTGAGGGAGTCGAAACTAGGATTAACCGCCTCTGCATCGGCAACAAGAATCTGACCCACCTGGACGGTAAACAAATCATTCCGCTGAGTGACGACACCTGCCTCATTGGACACCGCGGGTGGGCCGATGGTCGGGCTGGCCTTGGGAGTCGTTCGTGGGCAAGAAACGCAGATTTCTGGATGATTGAGGAACTTCGAGGTTCACGTCATCAGGCTTTCCAGAAAATCGCAGCATTGGGAGATGAGAGTGCCGAAACTTTCCGCAACATTCTGCCGAAAGCCCTCTCCCTCTACCGACGTGTCGTAGTTGCAACGCATGTTCCACCCTTCCGGCAGGGACTCCGCTTCGGTGGAAGGAAGTGCGAACCTTCCCGTTATCCCCATTTTGTAAACATTGCGGCAGGTGGTGCAATCGGTGGTATCGCAAAGGAGTTTCCTGATAGGAAGATCAGCGTCATCTGCGGTCACACGCACACCCCACGCACGGCAAACATCCTCCCCAATCTTACGGTTGGGGTCGGGGCTCCCAGGACTCTCAATACGCTGCCGCTTGCAGCATAAAGTGTCGAATATCTGGGACGCTTCGCGGTGGTGGATGAGCGGCCAGCCGAATGCCTTTCGGCGGCTGGCAAGCAGGAAAGATTTCCATAGGGGAAATGGAAACCCTACTAAAATCGAAACCGACCAACCAACTTATTACGGCCTGGATTGAGCACCGAGAAGCACCCAATCAAAGCAGTCTTGATGCCCTCACGAATCTCTTAAATGAGCAAATCACAACACTAGTACCGTTGGATCGCTTTGGAGGAACAATCCTGCAAGGACACGAATCCGCAGTGAGGCAAGATGCGTTGATCGTTCTGATTGGTGGTTTTTTGGTGGGAAATCAGCGGCTGGTCCAAGTAACGTCAACCCTTGACCACGATCTGATCGCAGATCAGCTGATGCGCTCGATAAATGCAGCAGTCCGTTTCGTTCGGCTGAGAGTCCGCAGAAAGATCGTTGCAGAGCAACGGCGGATGCTGCCCTTTGTTGGTGAAGGGGCCTCAACCCTTCCAACACAAAGCCATGAGGAAGATCTTCGAACGATCGAGCGAGTACTAATAAAGGCTCTAAGGGAACATCGGATTACATTACTTGACCAAAAACTTGCTCACGCCGTGATTTGTGATGGCCAAAATTACAAAAAGGTTTCCCGCTGGTTGAAGATTTCCAAATCGCAGGGATACCGGAGGCTCAAGAAATCTATTAAGATCTTACAGCAGCTGATCGACAAGGAGTGATCATGACCAAAACGCTGATCCTGCCGAGGCATGTTGGAAAAACTGAGTATCTCTTGAATCGTCTCCATGAGCTCCAAAGTGATGCAGATGGTACTCCTTTGCACCATATGGTTCATGCTCTCGGAAAAGATGAAATCGAATCACAAAGCATCGAGAGAGTTTCGCTAGACTCTCTTGGAAATCGGCCCGCTCAGTTAAGGAGATCGGCTGGAAAATGCATCTTCACCGTGCTCGGGTATGAACATGAGGAAGATGAACTTTACCTGATCCCGAACGTGCGCAGCTACTTTCAACTAGCCTCTAGCCTCGATCCACATTGGCTTTTCACGTCTAGGCTTTCGATGCCGAGTGCGACGATGATTGTGCTCAGTTGCTTGAAAAGTTTTACCTGCATCCGTTCAGAATCAACTGTCTGTGTCACTTATCACACTCAACCCGTCAGGGAGCTGCTTGATTCCTGGACTCCTCTATACCGAAAACTTCAGTACCTAGCGCGAACTCCCAAACTTCCTATGCGTAGGGATCTGCGTGCCTTCCGAAAGAGACTTGGGATTCTCTGAGGGCTTCTCAGAGATCCCCGGGGTCAGTCGGGTCAATCCCGTGATCATCAAGGAACTTTTTGAGATCAATCTCCCGGATTCGGTAATCGTTGCCCGGAAGAACGACGAAGCCGATGAGCCGGCGACGGATGTATCTTCTCAAGGTGCTGGTACCGATACCAAGGAATTCGGCAACTTCTGGTATTTTCATGATTGGCTTCATGACGAGTTTTGGGATTTACCAACCCCAATTTCCACAAAATGTTTGGAAAATTTTCCCCGCATTTCCCCGCCGCAGAACGGTCTCAAGTGATTATTAATGCCCCCCAACGATCACCAAACGCTTTCCGAGTACAGAGTGCCATCTCTTTTACAGAGAGAAAAGCGCGACCCTAACGGGATTCGAACCCGTGTTACTCCCGTGAAAGGGGAGTGTCCTAGGCCACTGGACGATAGGGTCAAAGGGGTTGCTACTATTCACCAGCTTGCGCCAGGGTTCAAGATGTATCATCAGGAATGTTCACTTCCCTTGACTCAATGGCTTCCTTGGCAAAGATAGGATGATGTCTTCTGATTACCACGGTGTCGATCTAGTACGCAGGATGCGGCGTAACCGTGCCACTCCAGCCCTTCGTTCGCTGATTCGTGAGACGGCGCTTCGCCGGGAAGATTTGATTCAGCCGCTCTTTGTGCAGGCAGGGGAAGGAGAGACGGAACCGGTTGATTCGATGCCGGGCATCGTCCGACACACGCTTCATTCCGCGGTCGAGGAGTGCCGAAAGATAGAAGGATTGGGAATTCCTGCGGTGGCACTTTTCCCCTGCATTGAGCAATCGTTGAAAGACCCTTCGGGAGCCCATGCCTCTGATCCTGCCAACATTCTTTTCAAGGCGCTCGGCCAGATCAAATCGACATGCCCATCGTTGCTTCTCATTGCGGATGTAGCACTTGATCCCTACACAAGTCACGGTCATGACGGTTTGCTGGCTCCATGCGGAGGTGTGGATAACGACTCCACGGTCGAGGCACTCTCCCGACTGGCTCTGGCCCAAGCTGAGGCCGGCGCGGATGTTGTGGCTCCTTCGGATATGATGGATGGCCGGGTGTGGGCCATTCGGCAGACACTTGATGATTCGGGATATCAGCACACAGGGATTCTCTCCTACGCCGCAAAATATGCTTCTGCCTATTACGGGCCGTTCCGGGATGCAGTCAAAAGCCGGAGTCTTCACGCACCGCTCGACAAGCGCGGGTATCAGATGGATCCCGCCAATGTGAGGGAGGCATTGCTGGAGGTGCGTTTGGATGAAGAGGAAGGAGCTGATATGGTCATGGTGAAACCCGCCGGGGCCTATCTCGATGTCATCCGTGCGGTGCGAGAGGCAACACTGTTGCCGGTGGCCGCCTATCAGGTCTCGGGGGAGTATGCCCAGATCCATGCCGCTGCACAGCTTGGCTGGCTTGATTATGAAGCAACGCGTGATGAATCTCTGCTCGCCATCAAGCGTGCCGGAGCGGACATGATCCTGACCTATTTTGCCGCCGAGGTGGCGGCATCACTTCTATGATGACAAGAAGACATTGGGTGTATTTTGTAGGTGCCTTGGTGCTTGGCCTTTCTGGCTGCGCCGATACACATCACCAGATGATCGTGAGCGTGCCTGATCAGCAAATGCTGGTGCTGACAGATGGAAAGCCTGTGGCACTCTACAGAATTTCGACGTCGAAATATGGAACCGGAGACCGTGAAGGAAGTTATGCCACTCCGCTTGGGCGTCTCTGTGTGCGGCAGAAAATCGGAGAAGGGGCACCGCTTGGGGCGGTTTTTCATTCACGCCGTCCCACCGGTGAGGTTCTGCAACCCAATGCTCCGGGCCGCGACCCGATCGTGACGCGCATTCTCTGGTTGGATGGTCTGGAGTCGCATAACCGCAACGCATTCAACCGCTGTATCTACATCCATGGTACACCGCAAGAGGCGATGCTTGGCACTCCGGCTAGTTATGGGTGTATCCGCATGCGATCCGCGGATGTCGCAAATCTCTATGATCTTGTCGGTCGAGGTGCCCGTGTGGAGATTACGCAAGAGCATCTTGTTCCGAATCAATAAGCGTGTGCCAGTTGACGGATAAGGTGATCTGCGCGAAGCTGGCGGATTGAATTTACCGAAACGACGCTTTCTCATACTATTTTCCCTGCTGATTTCGTTCAGGGGAATGTCCTTTGCTGCAGAAATCTCGCAAGGAACCGAGGGAATTTCTTCCACAAGCACCGAAATTCTTCCCTCCGATCCGCATCACGAGATCATCGTGAGTGTGAAAGATCAGAAGATGCTCCTCATGACCGATGGCAAAGCAGATGGTCTCTATCCTGTATCCACCTCGAAATTCGGGGTTGGTGATCGTCAGGGCAGCTATGCAACGCCACTTGGAAAGCTGATTGTCAAAGCCAAGATCGGAATGGGTCAGCCGCTTGGAGCCGTCTTTAAATCACGCGCGCCAACGGGTGAAGTGCTCAAGCCAAACGCAACCGGTCGTGATCCGATTGTCACGCGTATTCTCTGGCTGGAAGGTTTGGAGCCGGGCAATCGGAATGCTTTTCAGCGCGGCATCTACATTCACGGAACCCCCCAAGAGAATCTGCTTGGTCGCCCGGCTAGTTACGGCTGTATCAGGATGAGTTCCATTGATGTAGCGTCCCTTTGCACGCGCATACCGACCGGAGCCGTGGTGCGGATCATCTCCGATCATCTACCGATCCATGAGTCGTTACTAAAAAGACTCCTAGATGCCAACCGCTTCGTAGCGACGCAACCCGGTACGCCAAAGCCCCTTGGCAAGCAGCAGACATAGGAGGACCCATGTGGCCTGAATGACGAGTCCCTGCCAAAGTTGAGAGCCCTGAACCTTTTCCATCAGCACAGCCACCGGGAAGTAAAGTTCGTAGGGAAACGGGAGAAAGCGAAGTATAGTGCCGGCTGTGCCAGGGACGGCATCAAGCGGAAAAAGCCGACCGCTCAGAAAATATTCAAAGGAGTAAAGAATGAAGACAACGGTCGAAATCTCTAGAATCCAAAAGGCGAGCATGGCAAGCGCGTAAGCGAGTAGGAACTGGATTGCTCCCGCCATGATGGTGCTGGGAAGGAAATAAAGCCAGGTGATGCCATGAGTCGGCCATTGAAGATATTGACGAAACCACCAGAAAACGGCTGCGACAGGCAGAAGTGTGACCGCCGTATAGAGAAGACGCGAACCGATGAAAATACAGGAGCGGTAAGCGAGGAAATCAAAGGGCTTGAGCAGCAGGGAACTGAGTTGGCCTTCGCGGATCTCGGCGGCGATCTGCCATTCATCCTCGGTCGGCGTGACAAGATTTTCAACCAACAGAACAATGAGAAAATAGAAAATCATCTCTCCGAAGTTATAACCCGCGATTTCACCCGAGGAACCGCTAAAAATGGAGCGCCAGATGAAGACCGTGCCGAAAAGGGGGATCAGGCCGAAGAGTGAGCGAAGAAGGAAGTTCCAGCGATAAACAAAGGTATTCTGCAAACCGATCGAGAAGATGGCCCGGTATTTTTCAAAAACAATTTCTATCGCTTGCCGAAGGGGACGCATCTTGATTGTTTAAACGCAAATCCCATTTCACTCAAACATCCTTCCATGACAACCCTCCTCGACTCAATCATCGCAGCTGAAAATACCGGCGTGCTGCTCCCTTCCTCAGCGGAGAATATCCGCAAGATGCTCTCCCGATCCGCATCACCCCTGACGATTGCCGTGATCACGGAACTCGTTGAGGGGAAACGCTGGGATGAGCTGAATAACCGCTTCTTCCGCACACTGGCTTTTGGTACGGGTGGATTGCGTGGAAAGACTATTGGAGCCGTGCTGACCAAGGCCGAAGAAGGCCCAGGCCGTCCGGATGGTCGTCCCGAACATGCCTGCATCGGGACGAATGCAATGAATGACTACAACATCATTCGTGCTACTCAGGGCCTCGCCATCTATTCCCGTCAGTGGCATATCAAACAGAATCGTCCCGGACGCGCCTCCATCGCGATCAGCTACGACACCCGTTTTTTCTCCCGCGAGTTCGCCGATCTCGCGGCAAAGGTCATGACTGAACTGGGCTGCGATGCTCTGCTCTTTGAGGGGCCGCGTTCGACGCCCGAGCTTTCCTTTGCCGTGCGATATAAAAATGCCACTGCTGGGATCAATATCACCGCGAGCCACAATCCGCCCGCCTACAACGGTTACAAAGTCTATTTCGACGATGGAGCGCAGGTAATCGAGCCTCACGCCTCGGCAATCATTGATCTGGTGAATGCCGGTGACGGCGATTCCTACGAGGCCCTTCCTAAAGCGGAGCATGGAGAGGTGATCAAAATCGGTCGTGAAATTGATGAAGCCTACATGGAGCGTCTTGAGAAGCTCATCATTGATCCCGAGCTTTTTCAGCGCAAACCGACTCTTAAGACCGTCTATACTCCTCTTCACGGAGTCGGCGGGGTCATCATCGTCCCGATGCTCCATCGTCTCGGAGTGGAGTGCTGGCCAGTGCCTTCTCAGATGGTGCCGGATGGTCTCTTCCCGACCGTCAAGTCTCCGAATCCAGAATACCCAGAGGCCCTGAGTCTCGGTATGGCCCTTGCCGATGTGGAGAAAGCCGATCTCGTTCAAGCAACCGATCCCGATGATGACCGTATGGGAATTGCCGCACGGGGAGCCGGTGGAAACCTTGTGCTGCTCACCGGAAATCAGATTGGTTCCCTCATGGTTTGGTATCGACTCAAGCGACTCTTTGAGAAAGGAATTTTGAACGAGGCCAACCGTGATCATGCCGTGGTGATCAAGAGTTTGGTGACGACTGATTTGCAAAAGGAGATCGCGCTTGGATTTCGCGTGAAGTGTGTGGAGACCCTTACCGGTTTCAAATACATCGGGGCCAAGCAGCGCGATTACGAAGAGAAGCTGCCGGAGCCGATTCGATCCCGCTATCGCGAGCTGTCCGAGGATGAGACTCGCGATGCACGACTCAAGGACTCCCTCTTCTTCGTCTTTGGTGGGGAGGAGAGCTACGGCTACAACACGGGGGATTTCGTCCGGGACAAGGATGGGAATGCGGCCGTCATCTGCTTTGCCGAAGTTGCCGCCTATGCAGCTTCTGTGGGGTTGACCGTGGTGACACTACTTGATCAGATTTTCGCGGAATATGGATTCTATCTGGAGAGGGGAGAGTCACTGACTTTCGATGGAGCTGAAGGGGCTGCAAAAATCAAGAAATTGGTCGATTCCTATGCGGGCAATCCTCCTGCGGAAATCAAGGGGGCTAAGGTGCTTTCCGTCCTCGATTATGATCAGCAGGACATCCATGATTCCGAAGGCGTATTGATTCCTAAGGAAGCAATGATCGTTTTTGAAATTGAGGGTGGGCTCAAAGTTGCCGTGCGTCCCTCCGGCACGGAGCCAAAGATCAAGTATTACCTCTATGCATCGGAGAAACCCGCATCTGGAATCTTTACCACCGAGGAACTCGCCAAGACCAAGCTGCGTGTGGCTGAGGGGCTGGAGCGTCTCTGGCAGTGGCTGAAGGCCGATGCAGGGAAGAGAGCAGAGTAATCTCCCATCCTTCTCTTTATGCCTTATGTGAATGTCCGAATCCTGCGTAACGGAGTTACTGCTGAGCAGAAAGCACGGATCGTTGCGGAGATTACTCGCACGCTGGAAACGGTGCTAAATAAAAAGCCAGAATACACCCATGTCGTGATTGATGAGATTGATCCTGAAAATTTGGGTTACGCGGGAATGCTCACCAGTGAAATGACTGATTGATAGCTCTCCGATTCCCGACTTCTATAATCCCCCCTCAATGCTTATCTCCACGACCTTCGATATTCCTGGCTATCGCATCATTGCTCATAAGGGAATGGTGCGTGGTCTGATCGTCAGATCGCCCACTATCGCTCAGGGGATTCTGGGTGGACTGAAAAGCATCATCGGCGGTCGTATCGGTGCCTACACGGAGATGTGTGAGCAGGGACGCCAGCACGCCTATGATCAGATGGTTCTCCATGCTGCCCAACTCGGTGCTAACGCAATCATTGGGGTGCGTTACGATGCTTCAGACCTAGGGGCCAACCTATCTGCTACGGAGGTGCTATGCTACGGGACGGCGGTGACAGTAGAATCTCTTTGATTACAATGCTTGTTGCGGAGTGTGTTTTTTGGGACTAGGTTTCAGCTCCTGAGTCCTTCCGCTCCACCGCAGCGCATCGCCTTCCTGGGCGATTATTTGCCAAGGCTTTGCGGAATTGCGACTTTTACGCACGATTTGTGCGAGTCTGTCGCCCGTGAGATTCCCGATGCGGACTGCTTTGTCGGCGCAGTCAATGATCGCCAAGAGGGCTATGATTATTCATCAAGGGTTCGCTTTGAGCTTCTGGAGAAAGATCTCGACTCTTACAGACGGGCCGCTGATTTTCTGAATTTTAACAGGGCCGATGTGCTCTGCGTGCAGCATGAATTTGGCATTTACGGCGGGGCCGCAGGAAGTCATCTGCTTGCCTTGCTCAAGGAGGTACGGATGCCGGTGGTGACGACGCTCCATACCATCCTTCGGGAGCCCAGTCCCGCACAGCGCAAGGTGATGACTGAACTGGCCCGTTGCAGCGACCGACTGGTGGTGATGGCGCAACATGGGGCAGAGATTCTTCGTGAAGTCTATGATGTCTCTCAGGCAAAGATCGATGTGATCCCTCATGGCATCCCTGATCTTCCTTTCATGGACTCCTCGTTTTACAAGGCCGAGTTTGGAGTGGAGGGGCGAAGCGTGTTGTTGACCTTCGGCCTGATCTCTCCCGGCAAGGGAATTGAGTATGTGATCAAGGCTTTGCCCGAAATTGTCCAAAGACACCCGAATGTCGTCTATCTGGTGCTCGGTGCGACACACCCCCATCTGCTGGCGACCGAGGGGGAACGCTATCGCTTGAGTCTCGAACGGCTTGCCCGGGATTGCGGGGTGAAGGAGCATGTCATCTTCTACAACCGATTTGTTTCCCCGGAGGATCTTAAGGAATTCATCGGAGCGACTGACATTTATCTTACCCCCTACCTAAACGCCGCGCAGGTGACTTCGGGTACGCTTGCCTATGTTTTCGGAGCAGGGAAGGCCGTGGTCTCCACACCCTACTGGCATGCTCAGGAATTGCTTTCGGAGGAGCGAGGCGTGCTTGTTCCCTTTCGCGATTCCAAGGCAATCGCCGAAGGAGTATCTGGACTCCTTCATGATCCCTCCCGCATGGAGGCAATTCGTCGAGATGCTTATGCGATCGGACGCACGATGATCTGGCCGGCGGTGGCTCGGCGCTATCTTCAGACATTTCAAAAAGCTCGCGCCGACAGGAAGTCAGGATTTTCAATGCCCCGCGCGGCCTTTGCAGGGTGGACGCTTGGTAGTCGCCCTTCGGAGCTACCTCCACTGCGTCTTGATCATATCATTCGGATGAGCGATGGAACCGGCATTTTTCAGCATGCAATTTTCAATGTGCCGAATTTTCACGAGGGCTATTGCACAGATGACAATGCCAGGGCCTATATCCTCTGCAATCTGCTGGATGAGGTGGGCGGGGAATCACCCGAGGAGAGTCTTGCCGGTCATGCCACCAACTATCTCGCCTTCCTCGCGGCGGCACTCGATTATGAAAGTGGACGATTCCGCAATTTCATGAGTCATGGACGGCAGTGGCTTGAAGTTGCCGGGAGTGAGGACAGTCATGCGCGTGCACTCTGGGCCCTTGGTACAGGCGTTGGGCGTTCCGGTGACGAAGGGCACCGAAGGCTCTGCGAACAGCTTTTTATGAAAGGATTGGGCGTGGTGGCGGAATTCACTTCGCCAAGGGCTTGGAATTTCGCCCTCTTGGGAATCCATGAATATCAGCGACGGTTTCCGGGGGAGAAAAAGACAAGTTTGCTGCGTGGGCACCTTGTCTCAAGGCTCCTGATGCTCTGGGAGGAATATGCCACGGAAGACTGGCTTTGGTTCGAGGCGAGTCTCACCTACGATAATGCAAGGTTCTGTCAGGCACTTATCCTGAGCGGTCAGTCCATGAGAGATGAGGGGTCTCTTGCGATCGGTTTGAAATCGCTTCGATGGCTGACATCACTTCAGAAAACGCAGGCAGGCTGTTTCCGCCCTATCGGTAGTAATGGATTTTACAAAAAGGATGGTGCGCGGGCCGATTTTGATCAGCAGCCACTGGAGGCTCTAGCGATGATTTCAGCCTGCCACGAGGCTTTTGCAGCGACAGAAGATGTTGCCTGGACGCATGAGGCATGGCGGGCCTTTGAGTGGTTTCTGGGGCGCAACGATCTGGGGCTGCCACTATATGATTTCAGTACCGGTGGTTGCAGTGACGGATTGCACTGTGACCGGGTGAGTGAAAATCAGGGGGCGGAATCATCGCTGGCCTTTCATCTTGCACTCGTCGAAATGAACCGTGCCGAGCATCTCATTCCTCCCGCACCGATAGCTGCCTGATCAACCATGATGAATCTCATCCAACTTTGCCGTCATGAGGTGACGCTTCTTCCGGAGAGTGCGCGTGTCATTATCCGTCCCATCATTCCGGCGGAGACTCACCGTGTCACCACGATCATCGGTCGCGCACTCGCACTCACCGAGGAAGAGGTGAGAATGCAACTCGCCGCGGTACTGGCGGAATTTGACGCACGGCATCTTGATACCCAATCAGTTCTGGAAGCACATTTCTTACGGGTTAAGCATCATGTGTTCACGCATCGAAAGCTTTCCCGCGAGAGGGAATTGCTGATCGGAGCGCTATTTTCCGGGGAGTATGCCCTCGAGTCTGCGGCGCTGTTCAATCCCTCCATGGTACCCCATCCGGATCAGAGCAATCTTCCGGAAGGATCCCTCAGGTTTGTATTGAGTCTGCGTGCGACCGGGGAGGGCCATATTTCCTCCATTGAATTCCGCTCAGGTGTGGTTGCCGCTGAGGGAGGAATTTCTTTCGATCCTGTCTCCCGTTTTGTGACCCTTCCGGAAGTGGTTCCTAACCCCAGCTATCAGAAGCAACTCTTCATCATGAAACTTTCGGAAATGGGACTGGAAGAATCGTATGTTGGTGCTGTCATGGGGCATCTTGCGGATGACTTTGCACTTGCTGATTTGAACCAGAGCATCGCCACGATCCTGCGCGAGCAGCAACCGGCAAACCACGAAATGCTGCGGACGTTGGAGAGCGTCAAGTGGCTGGCCAATTCAAACTACGAACTTCTTTTTTCGGAGAAACTGGCGATGAGCGAACGGATTATTTTTCCCGTTTCAACGAATGAGAGCAACGGGATTGAGGATGCCCGTTTTGTCCGCTTCATTGGGGATGATGGAAAGGTCATCTATTATGCCACTTACACGGCTTACAATGGGCGTTCCATTCTTCCCCAGCTCATCGAGACAAAAGATTTCCTTCACTTCCGTATCCTGACGCTTAATGGAAGTGCCATGCAGAACAAGGGAATGGCGTTCTTCCCCCGTCGGATTAATGGGCGTTACGCGATGCTCTCTAGGCAGGATGACGAGAATCTTTTTATCATGTTTTCAGACAGTCCCCATTACTGGAGTGATCCGCAGGTAATTCTGCGCCCTGCGGAAATGTGGGAGTCGGTGAAGATCGGCAATTGCGGTTCTCCCATCGAAACCGAGAAGGGGTGGTTGGTCATCACGCACGGGGTTGGTCCGATGCGTAAATATTGTATCGGAGCTGCGCTGCTGGATTTGAATGATCCCACCAAGGTGATTGGACGCCTAAGGGAACCGCTGCTGTCTCCTGAAGGCAACGAACGCGAGGGATATGTTCCCAATGTCGTCTATAGTTGTGGCTCTATGTTGCACGGCGGAAAATTGGTTCTCCCCTTCGCCATCAGCGACCGGGCATCCGTTATTGCTAGCATTCCTATTGAAGATATTCTTTCAGCCCTACTTGCCTAGGCGGCTTAGAAAAGAGCATCTATTCTCCAGACGCTTCTTGCCTGACACGGCATTTTGCGACTAGGATTATCGATTCCGGGGCGTAGCTCAGCTTGGTAGAGCGCTTGGTTTGGGACCAAGAAGTCGCAGGTTCGAATCCTGTCGCCCCGATATTTCACAGTGAGCGATGGAGTCGCTAAATCCTGCCAGTCAGCCACTCATCTTCCTCGCTTCCCAGTAAAATCTCCTTCCATGGTACTTTGCGAATGGTGTTAACAGGTGTCGGAGCGGGAGCTTTTTTACCTTTTTTGCGTGCCGTGTTTTTGATCGGAAGTACTTTCTTTCTTTGCTTAGATTTTTTAGAGGGACTCATCGTGTGTCCGGTGGATGACGCCGTGTTTTCAAATATGGGCCTAGTGCCCATCACTTTTTCTCTCTGATCGGCATGACGAGCTGCGGAGGATTATTGAGCGGAACAAAGACACGGTCTGCACCCTTAATGTTCTCCGCCTGGAGATATTGGATATAGAGGGGGTTAAGCACGGAGGTAATCACGGAGATTGCTTTGGCTTGTTCGATGGCTTGCGCCGAGGCTCGCGCTCCAGCGGCTTCGCCATTTTTACGCTCGATAAGAACATTTTTTTCAGCGATTTGCTCCTCAACAGCTTTTTGTTCCAGTGTCTGATTCAGGGCGACCTTGCCTGCAATGGCCACGATGACTTGCTGTGGGGGGGATGCATTTCCCATGACGACGGACATGACTTCAAAGGGGGTGTTTTTCAGGAGATCCCGAACCTGTTTTTCAATTTCGTGAGAAATCTGGGGAAGGAATTCATTGACATCTAGGCCGTTGTACTGAGCTACCACTGAACGCGTGATGGTACGGAAGGGTTCGCAAATAAATTGAGTATAGGCCTGTTTGGCGATCCGGTCGGGATCGCCCGTATTTTCCCAACCTCCGAATTCCTCCATGAAGCGGCGCACCGATATTTCATCGGGTTTGAGCCTCCAAACGATATGAGCTTGACTGGACAGTGGGAGTTTATCCTTGGCGAGGATAGATCTGTCTGCGTCAAACGCCTCCGAATAGGTAAAAGGTGTGATCGAGACCGCTTGTCCGAAAAGCCGCCAGCGAAGTCCCGTGGAGGCTGGCCCGAAAATTACCTGCTTGAACTCCCCTCTCCCGAAGATCGGCTTGGAATAGATGTAGCTGGCATATCCGGCGGTCACGCGGACATTGGAGAGATTGGGGGTGAGGAAAAAGAGGGTGAATGCTGCAATGGCTGCAATGGCTACAATGGGAAGGGGTGCTTTCTGCATGGGAAATCAGTGTCCCAGAAATGTTTTATAATCAAGTGTCATCAGCGACCTGTCCGTCTGGAAAAATGGTATCGCTCCATTTTCTCCACCTGATACTGAGAGAGGCATGAATAAGTTTCGTTTGCTGTTTCTTCTGGGGCTCTTCTGCTGTTGTTGGCATTCTTCAGTCCTTGCTGAATCTCCGACAACTTCTCCGTCAGCGACTGTTAGAAGGCTGAAAGTTGCCGTCTATGACCGCCCTCCCTACTCATTCAAGGACCAGGATGGTGCATGGAGCGGTCTGAGTATCGATCTCTGGGAAAAAATTGCCGGACAACTAGGCGTCGCCTATGATTATGTCGAAGTGCCGCTTCCCGAGATCTATCAAAAACTTCATGATGGCATCTGTGATCTTACCCCGGTTAGTGCCATTTCCAGTGAAAGGACTAAGGATGTTGAATTCACGCAACCATATCTCTTCAGTCACGGGGCCGTGGTAACACTTCATAAGTCTTTTTTGGAGACGATGAAATCGCTCTGCTCCTATGTTTGGAATAAGGAAGTATTGCTGATACTTTTCATGATGAATCTAGGGATGGTAGCGTTCAGTTTTCTTTTGGTTCTTATCGAGAGGAAGTATCAACAGGGGCATTTTGGTGGCCCTTCTGCTGAAGGCTTTGGTTCCGCGCTCTGGTTCTCGGCAGTCACCATGACGACCGTGGGATACGGTGATAAGACCCCTCTTTCAGCAGCAGGTCGGATCATCACCTTCTTTTGGATGCTGGTCGGTGTACTGCTTATAGCACTCTTTACCGGCACGGTCGCATCTTCCATCACCACGGCACAGATCCAGAGCGGTCTGGTACGCTTTGATGATATCTCGCGTTTCCGTGTCGGATGCATGGAAGGATCCCGGATGGATCTTCTCCTGGCAAACCGGGGAATTCCTGCCATTCGTTATCCGAATCCCGAGGCCGGGCTTGCCGGATTCGTATCTAAAAAAATCAATGCCTATGCTGGGGATTCTGTTTCCTTAGAATACCTGATAACACACGATTTTCCGGGAAAATTCCGCATGTCGATCATACCCGACTCTGCGATGATGTTCGCTTTTGCTACACGACCGAATCTGCCAGAGTTGGCTCATATCAACCATAATCTTCTTCAGATCACCCTAGCTCCAGATTGGAGGTCTAAGTTGGAGAGGTGGACCGGGCCACTCTCCTTCTAAAATTTCTTCTGCTGGGCCATGGAAAACCAGTCCCCTCCACCGGTGCCAGGTTTTCCGGAGTCCTTCCGCAAGTAGCGGCTCATGTCGCCGTTGCCCCGATCAGAACCGGAGGCGCCTTTGGGTTGGCGGGGTGTGAGATCGACTTTTGTTTTGAGTGAGAGAGCAATGCGTTTGCGTGAAAGATCCACTTCCATGACGGTTGCCTGCACACGCTGTCCGACTTTCAGAAAATCGGCTGGATTCTTCACGAACTCATCGCTGATTTGGCTGACATGAACAAGCCCGTCCTGATGTACCCCTATATCCACGAAGGCACCGAATGCGGTGACATTGGTCACAATTCCGGGGAGTTTTAGGCCTGGTTGAAGATCTTCCATTTTCTCAACCCCTTCGGCAAAACTGAAGGCCTCAAACTGCTCGCGTGGATCGCGTCCCGGTTTGGCAAGTTCGGCCACAATGTCCTTGAGCGTTGGCAATCCGACTTCTGGAGTGACATAAGTATCAAGCTTGATCGCGGTACGCTTTGCAGAGTCTTTGAGCAAGTCCGAGACAGTGCAGCCAAGATCGGAGGCCATGCGATCCACGATGGCGTAGCGTTCAGGATGGACGGCGCTTGCATCCAGTGGATGGGCACCACCGCGGATGCGTAGAAATCCGGCAGCTTGTTCAAAGGCTTTCGGCCCAAGGCCTGCGACTTTGAGTAGTTCGGCGCGCGACTTGAATGGGCCGCTGGTATCGCGATGGGCGACGAGGCTTGCCGCGGTGCGGGAGTTCAACCCTGAGACATAGGAGAGGAGATGACGGGAGGCAGTATTGAGTTCTACCCCGACACGGTTCACACAGGAGACGATTATATCGTCCAGAGATCGCTTGAGAGCTGCCTGATCCACATCGTGCTGGTATTGACCAACCCCAATGGACTTTGGATCGAGCTTTACCAACTCTGCCATGGGATCCATGAGGCGGCGTCCGATGGAGATGGCTCCCCGCACGGTGAGATCGAGGTCGGGGAATTCCTCACGAGCCACTTCGCTCGCAGAGTAGATGGAGGCTCCGCTTTCGCTGACAACCACGATGGAAATGGAGGAGGGAAGCCCGAGTTTTTTGATGAAGGCTTCCGTTTCGCGTGATGCAGTGCCGTTGCCGATGGCGATAGCCTCGACCTTGTGAAGTCGCACCATGTTGAGAATCGCCTCGGCAGCTTCCAGTTCGTCGTTGCGTCCCTTTCCGGGATAGATGACTTCATTGGCGAGGAGTTTACCTTGACGGTCCAGAAGAACGACCTTGCAGCCGGTGCGGAAACCGGGATCGATGCCCAGGGTGATTTTTTGTCCCAGTGGAGAGGCGAGCAGCAGTTCGCGTAGGTTATCGGCAAAGACTCGGATTGCCTCCTCGTCCGCTTGTTTTTTGTAAAAGCCTCGAGCTTCCACTTCCATCGCAAATCCGAGGAGTCGCTTCAGGCAGTCATCACAAGCAAGACGGACCTGCTCAGAGGCACGGGAGTCGCCTTTGACAAAGAGCATGTAGAGACTGCCGAGGGCTTCATTCTCCGGCGGTGTCAGTCGGAAATAGAGGAATCCCTCCGTCTCGCCGCGCCTCATGGCTAGAATGCGGTGCGAAGGGGCGGTTGAGGCGGGTTCGCTCCAGTCGAAGTAATCTTTGAACTTGGCGCCTTCTTCTTCCTTGCCGGAGATGACGGTTGATTTGATGACTCCTTTGTTCAGATAGAGACCTCGAAGCTGTGCGCGAGCGACTGCATCGTCGTTGATTCTTTCGGCGATGATGTCGCGTGCTCCGGCCAGAACCTGAGGCACGGTTTCAACGCTGGATTTTTTGGCATCAACTTCAATGGAGTTGCCGACAAAGGGAGCCGCCTCCGCCTCGGGGTCGATTGCCGGATCCTGCGTCCAGAGAAGATCAGCCAGGGGTTCCAGCCCCAGTTCTTTCGCAATGGTGGCTCGGGTGCGTTTGCGTGGTTTGAAGGGAAGGTAGATATCTTCCAGTGCAGCCAGCGTTTCAGCCATCCCGACTTTGACTTCCAGTTCGGCGGTTAGAAGTTTGCGATCTGCGAGTGAACCGATGATCGTCTCCCGGCGTTTATCGAGAGCTTCCAACTGCTCGATACGGTCGCGGATCGCGGTGATCTTCACCTCGTCGAGTTCACCGGTACGCTCCTTACGATAACGGGCGATAAAAGGGACAGTCGCCCCTTCTTCAAGTAGCACAGCGGTTGCGGCAACCTGACGGGCGGTAACGCCAAGTTCCCGGGTGATTTGAAGGAGATGTTTTTCGATCATGAAAAATGGAAGTGGTGAGACTAAAGGTGACGGACAGGAGAGAAGCAGACCAACCGGGCAGCTAAGCAAGCGGCTTGGGCGCCGGATTAAAAAACCGGAACCAATTCCCGCAGTTTTTTTTCATCGACTCGGCAAAGGAGAGGTAGTTTTCCGTGCGCTTTCCCCCGTGTGGAACCGCGGCAAGAAGTGCCTTAAGCGAAAGTTCCGGAAGCTCGTAGGCAGTCGAGCAGAGGCCGGCTGCGGAGGCATGGTGGGCATCGCTTGAGGAGGTGGCGGCGATACCTCGACGAGCAGCATACTCTGCGGCCTTTTCATTGAAGCTTTTCATCGTGACCGCGGCATTGAAGGTTTCCAGAGCATCCAAGGAGAGTTGATCAAGGACTTCTTCACGAATCCCAGCACGGAATGAGTCGAAAGGATGGGGAGCGATGGCGATGCCACCGCGTTCGTGGATAGCTGCTACCACTTCGATGGCGGGAGATCCCTTCATGTCGGGGAGAGTGGTTCCCAGACAGAGTAGATGCCCGTCTGCCGTCGATATCTCGACCCCCGGTATGATCAAAAATCCGTTTACCGCCGCACCATCCTCACGGATGAGACCCGCGAGCTGGAGATGCTTCACCGCATCACAGGTATTGTGATCGGTGACAGCAATTCCGCTGAGTCCGCGCTTCTTTGCAGCAGCGATCATCGCCTCGGGAGAGGCGCAACCATCCGAGGAGTAATAGGTATGAAGATGAAGATCGAAACAATGAAGCATGCGGGGCAATTCTTGCGGGCGAAGCGTGCTCATGCCAAGCATCCAAACCCAATGGACTAAAATTACTTTGAGACAGGGACTGATAGGGAGTATTGGATCGGGTATGGCGATTGCATTCAAAGAATGGGCACTTGTGTGTGAAGCTCTCGGCAACGGGGAGCAAAGTATTCTCTTGCGCAAGGGGGGGATTGCAGAAGGAGGGCAAGGTTTTGGATTTGAGCACAACGAATTTTATCTTTTCCCGACATGGTATCACGCCCAGATCGAAAAGGTACGATCCAGCGATTGCGTCCTGCCGGAGCAGTCTGAACATTCCGTGGTGGTCAGTTATACGGCAACTGTCGAATGGAGCGGTCGAGTTAATGATCTGAAACTCGTCAGGCGGCTTGCGGATCTTCATGTGCTTCATGAATCGGTTATTGAAGAGCGGTTTGCCTATGACACGGGACAGGGGGGTGAGAGTCCCCTTGGCATCCATGTCGCGTTTGTCAGGATTTATCGCCTGGAACCCCCTGTTCTTTTGCCGATGGAGCAGAGATTCGGTGGTTGCCGCTCCTGGATTGAGCTACCCGAAATCACTCCTGGGGCGATGGTATCCGTCCTCAGTGACGAAGAGAATGAACGGCGCAGGATTTGCTTCTCCCGGGCATTGGGTGTGAGTTTTTAACCCTCTTTTCAAGAAAACTTTCTCCAGAATCACTGCGGAGCTGGATTTTCTTTTTCGCGCCGCTATCATGCCGATCCATGAAGTACATTTTCGTGACGGGTGGCGTGGTCAGTTCGCTCGGGAAGGGGTTGGCTGCTGCTTCTCTTGGAACTCTTCTGGAACGACGAGGGCTGAGGGTGACGCTCCAGAAGCTTGATCCTTATCTGAATGTCGATCCAGGCACGATGAATCCTCTCCAGCATGGAGAGGTCTATGTGCTGGCCGATGGTGCCGAGACGGATCTGGATCTTGGGCATTATGAGCGATTCACTCGATGCGTCCTGACGCGGGAGAACAATCTTACCAGCGGGCAGGTCTATGAAACGGTGCTCTCCAACGAACGCCGTGGGGATTATCTCGGCAAGACGGTACAGGTCATTCCTCATATCACCGATGAGATCAAGCGGCGCATACGCAGCTTTGAACATGTGGGTAATGCCGATGTGCTCATCACCGAAATTGGGGGTACCACGGGGGATATCGAAGGGCTGCCCTTCCTGGAGGCGATTCGTCAGTTTATCCTCCAGGTGGGACCGCAGAATGCGATTATTCTTCATGTCACACTCGTTCCCTTCATTAAGGCCGCTGGTGAACTCAAAACCAAACCGACCCAGCAGAGTGTGGCCAAGCTTCGTGAGATCGGTCTGCAGCCACAGGTACTGATTTGCAGGACGGAGAAATCGTTGGAGCTTGAGGTAAGGGAAAAACTTTCCCTCTACTGCAATGTACCCGTTGATGCCGTGATCGAGGCCATCGATGTGGACCATTCGATCTATGAATTTCCGCTGATGCTTCAGGCTGAGGGTTTGGATGAGAAAGTCTGTATGCTGTTAGGGCTCAATACCCCTCGTGCCGATATGAGCGAGTGGAAGAAAATCGTGACTTCTATCATTGATCCTTCGCGCCGCGTCACGGTTGCCGTTGTCGGAAAATATGTGGAGCTCCAGGATGCCTACAAAAGTATCTATGAGGCACTCTGTCATGCGGGAGGTGCCAATGATTGCGGCGTCGATCTTCAGATCGTCGATGCGGAGGAGATCGAGGCGGAGGGGGCCGAGAAGTACCTCTCCGGCGTGGATGGGATTCTTGTGCCGGGGGGATTCGGGGATCGTGGTACGGAGGGGAAAATCGCAGCTGCGAGGTATGCAAGGGAAAAGAAAATCCCCTTTCTTGGTCTTTGCCTTGGAATGCAGATCGCCTCCATTGAATTTGCCCGTAATGTCTGCGGTTTGGCAGGGGCAAACAGCACCGAATTCGAACCGGCAACGCCCCATCCCATCATTGCTCTCCTTGACGAACAGAAAAAGGTGTCGGATAAGGGGGGTTCGATGCGTCTCGGTTCCTGGCCCACCGTCCTCAAACCCGGTTCGCTCGCCCATCAGATTTACAGTCACACGGAGATCGCGGAACGCCACAGACATCGCTACGAATTCAACAGCGAGTACCGAGAGCAGATGGAGGCCAAGGGATTCATTATTTCAGGGACATCTCCTGACGGTGCGCTAGTGGAGATCATCGAGATACAGGATCATCCTTGGTTTATCGCAGTTCAATTCCATCCGGAGTTCTTGAGCAAGCCCGATTCACCCCATCCGCTTTTCCGTGATTTCATCGCTGCCTGTATTCGTTGACAGCAAGGTCTGCACTTGTTAAGTGCGTCATCCCCCCAATCTCCCCCTTCACAAAATACCGATGCAAAAAGATCTAGAACGGATGGTCGAATTTGAGTTCGTCCGTGCCACTGAAAATGCAGCCCTACACTCCATGCACTGGATGGGGAGGGGAGACAAGGAAGCGGCTGATGCCGCTGCCTGTGATGCGATTCAGGGAATGTTTGATCTCGTCGACATTCGCGGCGAGGTGGTGATCGGTGAGGGAATCAAGGATAACGCTCCGGGGATATTTCTTGGTGATAAGCTCGGACGATGGGGAAAGGATCACCCGCGTTTCGATATCGCCCTCGATCCCATTGACGGCACGAGCAACATCTCCAAGGGGATGCCCAATTCCATCTCGGTCATGGCAGCGGTGCTGGTCCCTGAGGATCGGGAGCGGAGCATGGTGAATATCCCAAGCTTTTATGTGGAGAAGCTTTCCTACGGCGGCCGCATTGCCCGCTGCATCCGTAGCGGCATGATTCCTCCAATCACCCTTGATCTCAAATTTGAAAGAACCCTTCAACTTGCTGCTGATGCACTTGGGAAGAGAATCGGCGAGCTTGTCGTCTGTGTTCTTGATCGTCCCCGCAACCAGATCTATGTCGAAGCCACCCGCAAGGTGGGTGCTTCCCTGCGCTTGATTGCCGATGGAGACATTACCGCGGCAGTTGCTCCTTCCCTGCATGATTCCGGTATTGACCTCTATGTCGGTCGTGGCGGGGCACCTGAAGGTATTTTGACTGCGGCTGCTCTTAAGGCTCTGGGAGGCGATATTCTTCTGAGAATGTGGCCCCGGGATGAAGAGGAACGGACGGATCTGCTCAAGACTCATACACAGGAGGATCTTGATCGTGTCTATCACACCGATGATCTCGTACATGGAGAAAATGCCATCTTCTGTGCCACAGGAATCAGTGATAGCCCGATGTTACCAGGGGTAAAATTAATCGGTAAAACAGCGATTACCCACTCTATCGTGATGCGTTCCCGCAGTCGGACGGTTCGCTATATCAAGGCCGTACACGATTTAGAGACCAAGACGATCCATCTTCATAGCACTCACCGCGAACAGGCACTCTGACGGGATTCTGATCCTCTGTTGCCGAATTCCAGAATTGCATTCCAACCCAACTCGATCCAAGACTTCAACCATGAGCGTAAATCAACTTCAGGCCCTTAAGCAGTTCACTACCGTTGTCGCCGACACGGGTGATTTTGAATCCATCCGGAAATTCACACCGCAGGATGCCACAACGAATCCTTCGCTGATTCTCAAGGCCGTTCTTCAACCGGAATACCGCACACTTCTCGACAAGGCAATCGCGGACAACAGCGGGTACTCACTGAGTGGCTCTGCCCTTCTTCACAAGATCATTGATGACACGCTCATCCACTTTGGTCTTGAAATCCTCAAGATTGTTCCGGGTCGTGTGAGCACCGAAGTCGATGCACGCCTCTCCTTTGACACCGAGGGAACACTCAAAAAAGCCCGTTACCTGATCGGACTCTACGAGAAGGCCGGCATTGGCCGAGAACGCATCCTCATCAAAATCGCTTCCACATGGGAGGGTATTCGTGCCGCCGAGATCCTTCAAAAAGAGGGGATCAATTGCAACCTGACCCTCCTTTTTTCGCTAGTTCAGGCTGTCGCTTGCGCAGAGGGAGGAATTCGCCTCATTTCCCCTTTCGTGGGCAGAATCTACGATTACTACAAGACAAAGACCGGCAAGGAATATTTCGGTCTTGAGGATCCCGGTGTCCAGTCCGTCCATGGGATCTACAACTACTTTAAGAAATTCGGTCATCACACCCAGGTCATGGGGGCCAGCTTCCGCAACACGGGAGAAATCGTTGCCCTCGCGGGATGCGACCTGCTCACCATCAGTCCCGACCTCCTTGCCAAACTGGAAGAGTCGATGGAACCGTTGGCACGCGTCCTTGATCCTGTAAATGCCAACACGCTCGACATCAAGAAGGTTCCCGTTGATGAGAAGAGCTTCCGCTGGGCACTCAACGAGGATGCCATGGCTACCGACAAGTTAGCTGAGGGCATCCGCAAGTTCGGCGAGGACATCGTCAAACTGGAAGACATTATTTCAAAGGCTTCCTAGCCGATTAAGTCATAGATTACTTTAATGAAACGCGCACCCTTCCTCCTCTTTGCAGTTCTCCTGCTGACCCTGCCGATGCTCTCGGCAAAAAATACCGACAGCCCCGCCTCCGTGCCTGTTCTGCTTGGTCTGGAACCGGTGCGCGCTGATTTGAAGCTTTCCTCACTTCAATGTGCCCTGCTGGACTCCCTTCGTTCCGAATACAAAAAGCGGGCCCATCAGATCACGGCCATCGGGATGGCCGATCAGGACGCCGCCCTGCGTGCAAACTGGGATCTTCAGGATCTCCGCAGGCAGTTTAACAGCCGAGCAATCGATGTCCTGAGCCCCTCCCAGCAGGATCGACTCCGTCAGATCGAGCGCCAGATGCTCGGTGGCACGCTCTTGACCTCCGTCTCTGAGCAGAAACTGCTTGGCCTTTCACCCCAGCAACAGGCTTCGCTTGCAGTGATCGAGAAGAACAATCAGTCCACTGCATCAGCGATCACCACGCAGTTTAATAATGGGAAGATTTCTAACTTCAGTAAGGATATCAATCTCCACCGCAACCAGCAGAATTCCTCGAAGAAGATGCTGGCCGTGCTGACTCCAAAACAGAAGAAGCAGTGGGAGATTCTCAGTGGACAGAAACTGGGATTGCCAAAAATTCACGATCCGAACGCCAATTCCAAGAGCCTCTTCGAGGGATATTGAGTTGGAAACGCCTTTTGCGTTCTGGTTGTCCACCAAGCCATCAACGGTAGCGGATCACGAGATACCGCGCGTGGGCGTTGTATAGCGGAGTCGTGGTTGAATTGGCAGTGGCATTCCCATAGCCGTAGCCATAGGAATTACGGTTCCGGCAATTTCCGTTATTAGACTGATATTGATTCCAGTTGGCGTTCTGGGTTGTGCTGTATCCGACGAATTCCCGTACATCGGACTGCTGAATCACCCCCTGGCCACCATGTTCTCTTGCCAGATTAGCGACTGTCGCGGCTCGCGGTCCCATGGTCCAAGGGCCGACGGGTCGGCTGTCGGTGATGACTCCTATCACTTCGAAGGGACGGTTGGGAGCTCCCTCCTGCCAGAGGTCGATCCCATGCAGCGACTGATAGGCCCCCCCCTGCCTTGCTGGATGCCGGTGCCGGAGTAGCTCAGGTAGTTAGTCGAGGAGCAGCCGCTTAAGACGATGAGCGCAATGATGAGAAAAAGCAGTGTTTTCATGGGGTTAAAGAGAGATTGCCCCACGGTGTCTGTTTGTCAAACGCCCCTCATGCTGCTTTGCTCCTTACATGCGAAAATCTGGCTTAGTTCACCTGGTGCCGACCGGCATTCTCTTTCTGATCATTATGGGAGGCATGATGATGAGCGTTCTGGCCTTCGATATGTTTTCCCATCGGCAGGGAAACCGGCCTGAGATTTTTGAAGGAGGTGATCTCTCCGCAATCAAGAAAACATATCCCAGATCATCCCTCCTCCAGCAGGAGATGATGGATTTCTCTGACCGTTACACGATGGCGATCTGGCAGGCACTCGATGAATATCTCCGCACTGAGACCACCCCGCTGAAGCGCTCGGCTGCCGAGCAGTGGAAGGTTCTTTTTTCGGCTGCCTCCATGGAAATTGCTGCCGAACGGGAAACGGCAGCCAGCCTTCTCGATATGGCTGTTTTCATCAATCTCTCAGACTGGGTGGTTCGGAACTACTGGGTGCCGGAGGTGTTCGGCCCTGCTGGGAAGCCGCTGATTGCAGCCCACCGGCAGATGAAGAAGGACATGGATGCGATTCTCTCCGGCGCTCTCTCGCCGCTCAAAAGGGAGCAGCTCTCCTCGGCGATAGAAGCATGGAAAAAGGAGCATCCGAAATCCTGCTATGTCGCGGATATCAGATTGCGTGATCTGGCCACCGTGCGCGGGGCAAAAGATCAATGGAAGGGTGCTTTTCCTGTTCTGGGAGACCTGCGTCACGCTCTCGGAAGGGTCGATGATGCCTTCCAGTACGGAGAGAGGATGATGTTCTATATCGAGCGCCTCTCCCGCATTCTCACGATGCAGACTTCACTGACGATCGCACAGACCGGTGCATCACCCTCGATCATCTCCCTCACACAGAGTGCTGATGCAGCTTCCTCGGCGCTTGAAAAGCTTCCCGGCACGCTCTCAGCCACACTTCAGACCAATGCTTCCACGATCCAGGGACTGCTTCCGGGACTTCAGACGACTCTGGCAGATACCAAGTCGCTGGCGGAATCACTGGAACGCATCCAAAAGGCGAGCAATGAGCATCCGACCGATCAGCCTTGGACTCCCGACAAGACCACGGCGGCCTTGGGGCAGTTTGTGGATGCCTCCCGCGAACTCAATGGGACATTAAAACAACTCAACTCTATGCTGACAGCCGATGAACAGGGGAAGATGCCCGCCCTGCAACTTGTCAACGAAACCCATGCCAAAACCAGGGCGACCATCGACGATATTTTTCAGAAATGCCTGATCCTTCTGGGCGTTCTGCTGGCAGGAATGGCGGGACTTATTGTCATCTTCCGTCGCCTTCCCAAGCGATAAAAGAGAAGAACCTTACAATGAGGGATTAGCCGCTTTCCTCCTCTCTTTTTCTTGACAAAATAAAGTGGAATAATAATTCTTTATTTAACCCCTCTCGAACATGAAAATATCCTTTTCATCGGTTTGCCATTTGATCCCAGTCTGCTTCCTGGTGGTGGCGGGATCTCTGCAGGCCCAATTTGTTTTCGGCACGGACAATGCCACAAACTCTCCCTATGTATACGGACAGGATTACAATGGCCTAAGTGGGGCAACAAGTGTTGCTCTTGGAGATTGGATTAGCAGTGGCGTGACACGCATCACTAATTCTCCCGCGGGAAGTTCCTCTTTCGGAGTGATGGCCACCACCAATTCCGGTGACGTTTCCACAGCGGCAAGGCAAGTTACCAGCGACACGGATTATTATCTCTCCTATCAATTTGGGTACAATGGAATCAACTCCTCCGGGGGTGAATACAGGCTAATTCTCGGCACCATAGGTGCCGATACCTACAATCTGTTTTACAACCCCTCATCTTCCGGAAGTCATTGGCTCTTCAATGACGGAACTGGGAATGTGGATACTGGGGTGACTGCCACATCCGGTGCCCTGCTCACTTACAACTTCACCCGGATCTCGGCTACAGAATATACCGTCTCCTTGTCGGGAAGTGGTTCCTGGAGTCGTACCGCTACTCTCCAAGGAGCCAGTGATCTTTTTTCAATCCAAGCAACGCAGAGTGGCGCGGGCAATGTGATCGGGGTGAACAGCATGGTGGTCGGAAGCGTTCCTGAGCCATCGACCTGGGCTCTCTTCGGGTTTGGAGGCCTTGTTCTTCTGGCATTCTCACTCCGAAGGAAGAAAATATGACATTGGGTAATAATTTCTAATGCCAAGCTTGTCTATCGTGATGAACCGCCAGGTAGACTCTGTCTCAAGGACGCACGCCTGCAATGAATTCAGCAGGAGTTACCTCGCCTCACTCCTCTCGGTAAAATCTCTGCATGAATAAAGCCCCCACCCGATTCTTGATCCTTCCGCTTGCGTTGGGACTCCTTAGCCACTCCCTCTTTGCACAGGTTATTCCGGGTTCAGTTGGTCTAGTTTCTCCCTTTTCTCCCGGTGGCTTCAACACGATTGGCAATGCCTCGGTGACGGGATACGGCTCACTTTTTTCCGCCAATGGAAATCCGATCACTTTTGAGGTTGATGCCGGGGCTGCTGGTCAAAAAATGGATGTCTTTTCGATTGTCTATCCAGCAGCCCAATCGTCTCAATTCAGCGTGGTTTTCAGCTTTATCAACACCAGCCAAGGGATTCCGACATCATTTTTCGGTGTTCAGAACAATTTCTTAAATGGCAATCCCACTGCCCAGTTTCAAAGCGGACGCCAAGAGCCGACGAGCTACACGGTGACCGGCGCACCAAATATTACCTATACCCTTGGGATTGGAACGGATGTTTACAGTCTTTCTGTCCGCTTCTGGTTGAATACTCAGACCAATATTACTGGTGGAAACTATTATCCAAACGGACTTCCAATCACCACAAATGCCCCTCCTAATTCCGTGGCATCCGGCACTCCGGGGTCAACGAATCCTCCGACCACTTCGGTGGTATCAGGTAGTACAGGTGGTGGCACCAATACGGTCGCTAGTACGCCCCAGGCTTCTTCAGTGCCGATCAACCCCGCCACAGGGCAGGTCTATGCATCCAATATCAATCCCTCAAAGCCTCTCAATATTAATGCCTACAACGCTTCGGGGCTGATCGACCATGTGGCCAACAACCAACTCACGAGCAATACCGACTTCAATAATGTCATCACGGTTCTTGCCTTCTTGCCAACCGCTGCGCAGACCGAGCAGGCACTCGACCAGATCCTTGCCGAGCCATATGCCTCAATTATCAGCGTCACAATGGAATCGATCAACAGCTTCCGTCAGGCTTGCATGAGGGCCGCCTGGAGTGGCAAAAAGATCAAGCTTCCGGAGGACGAGCGCTGGAGTGTCTTCACCGATGTCGGTAATAATCAGGCTAATATGACCGGAGCCAGAGACGGTCTAGCAAATTTCAACTACAATATCTTTCAGTCGATCCTCGGAGTAGAGTATGCCGTGACCAAGGATTTCACGACGGGCGTGGTAATGGGGTACGGATATGATCATGCGGGAGGCTTCGAGTACACGAGCGCCAACCTTTACGCAAATAGCGTCAACATGGCCCTCCTCCAAAAATACAATCCCGGCAACTTCCGTTTTGTAGGATTGATGGGCTACAGCGACTTCCAGTACAGCTCGACACGTCAGATCAACTTTGGTTCACCCGCCGCTGGGTTTATCAACCGTCAGGCCAGTGGGCGGTGGCAATCGGATGGCTTGGTCGCCGCTCTCAACGCTGGCTATGAGCAGAAGTTGGGGCCACTTGTCTTTACGCCAAGTCTTCTTTTCTCCTATGTCTACCAACTCCAACAGGGATTCACGGAGACGGGAGCCAACTCTCTGAATCTGCAGGTCAATGCCGCCCAGTCCAGCTCCATGATTCTTGCTCCCGGCTTTCAGATCGAGGCTCCCATCAGGCTCTCGAAGACTCTCATTCTCACCCCCAAGGCTTTTGCCTCGTGGGAGCATGACTTCCTTGCCAATCAGGCGCAGAACCGTCAGGTCAATGCTTCCTTCGCGGCTGTTCCGGAACCGGGATCGCTCACGGTTTTCGGGGTCAACCGGGGTGCGGATGCAGTCAATGTGGAGGCCGGATTGGAACTCACGGTGAATGAAAAATGGGCCGTCTACGCCGGGGCCCAATACCAGTATTGGGGGACTGATCAGGAACTCGGCTATAACGGTGGACTTCGTTACAGCTGGTAGGAAATTTATCCTGCCGCCCTATTTTAGTTCCGGCGGGAGAGGTAAATTCTTGATCTGCTGTACGGCGTCGCGGTGACAGACAAGGATCGCATCTTCGGTCTCCACCACGACGAGATCACTGACGCCGCAGAGAGCCACGGTTCGTTTCCCTGCCACAACAATGTTCCGTGACGAATCAAGCGAGATTACCGAGCCTTTCAGGGTATTCTCGTTGGCATCCTTGCCGAGATGAGCGGGAAGCGCCGCCCAGGAACCGACATCGTCCCAGTCGTATTCTGCAATGGCCGCGGCAACGCTGGAGGCATGTTCCATGATCGCGTAGTCAACGGAGATTTTGGGAAGATTGGGAAATGTTTCTTTCAGAAAGGAACCGACATCCGGGGTATTCCCGAGGGCCTCAATAAAATGAGCCAACTCGGGTTGCTGCCTTACACATTCTTCCAGAAAAAGTGATCCCTGCCAGAGAAACATGCCTGCATTCCAGCCATGCTGTTTTCCTTTCAGAAATTCCTGAGCACGGGCCACATCGGGTTTTTCGACAAAGCGTTGCACGGTCACAAATCTTGTGGTGCCTTGGGAAGGCAGCGGTGATCCGAGTTGGAGATAACCAAAGCCTGTGGAGGCGTAGGAGGGAGTGATTGAGAAAGTAAGGATCGTCGGGTGTTCGGCTGCAAAATCTGCCGACTCAGCAAGCTGCCGTCGAAAGGTTTCCGTGTCATGGATCATCGCATCGGCGGGGAAGAGAGCAACAATGGCATCCTTGCGTTGACGCAGGGCGAGGCCTGTTGCAAGAGCTGCGGCGGGTGCCGTATCGCGCTTGGCAGGTTCGGCGATTATGTTCTGCCTGGGCAGGAAGGGAATCGCAGCGATCGTAGAGTCGATCTGAACTGTGTTGGTCAGAATAAAGATCTGCTCCAACGGGACGATCCCCTCGAATCGGCGGACAGTCTGCTCGAGGAGAGTCTCTTCTCCCAGAAGTCTGAGGAGGTGTTTAGGTGTAACGGAACGACTTGCCGGCCAGAAACGCTCACCACTCCCACCTGCCATGATGAAGACGAAGAGGCGGTCGAGTGAGGACATGGTGGAAGGATGAAACCGGAACGCTTAAACTTGAAGGAAAATTAACCCAGGGCAGCCAGTGACGCGCGGAGAGTTTCGAGCTTCTCGCTCCATTTGACTCGGCGTTGGCGGTGTTCCTCAAGCACGTTGGAGGGAACCTTTTCCACAAAGGAGGGATCATTGAGTTTGCCATCCACCTTGATTAATTCCGCATCGACCTTGGTGATTTCCGCAGTGAGGCGCTTCTTTTCAGCTTCCAGATCGATGAGTCCTTCAAGCGGGAGGTAGATGCTGCCGAAACCGGTCAGCACACTTGGAGTGCCCGATGGAGGAAGCTCCGGAGGGTTTATTTCCACCTGGGATTTGGTAAGAGCCTCAAAAATCGACTTGTCTCGTTGAAGGGCATCGGCCGTCGGGCCTGAGACAATCAAACGGATTTCCTGCTTTGGTGGCATTTTGAATTCTGCACGAAGGTTTCGAACCATGCCGATGGTTTCATAGAGAAGAGGTACCGAGATTGTTGCCTCAGAGACTTTTTTCTCACTGATGCCGGTCAGGAGTTTTTCCTTCGGCGGTTGTGTGTAGAGGAGGAAACCCACCCGTTCACCCGTACCCGAGTCGGAGAGGGGAGCAGTAAACCCCATTCGCTTCCAGAGTTCTTCCGTAATGTGGGGCATTAGAGGGTGTAGGAGTCTCAGTACGCCGGAGAGGACGGAGTCCATGGTCGCGAGGATTGCACGGCGGGCAGCTTCATCGCTGCTCTGCTCGCTATGGAGGATCGGCTTCGCCGCCTCGACAAACCAGTCGCAATAATCTCCCCAGAAAAAATCATAAAGCAATCCCGCGACTTCATGGAAACGGTAGTTGGCGTAAGCTTCCAGCAGAGTCCCATGCATGCTGTCGAATTTTGCCAGCACATAGATGGCTATAGCGGGGAGTTCGTGTTGGCTGAGATCCGGCGCGCCTTCACTCGTCCCCTGCATCTCGCGGAAGCGGCAGGCATTCCAGAGCTTGTTGGCGAAGTTGCGCCCCTCCTCGACGACCTTTTCGTCAAACTTGATATCCTGTCCCTGCGGCGCCACCCTGATGATGCCAAAACGGAGACCGTCAGCCCCGTATTTGGCGATGAGGTCAAGCGGATCGGGCGAGTTACCAAGACTCTTCGACATCTTGCGTCCCGACTTGTCGCGGATGATGCCGGTGAAATAAACATCCTTGAAGGGAATTTCCCCTGTGTATTCCAGTCCTGCCATGATCATGCGGGCAACCCAGAAGAAAATGATATCGGGACCAGTGACCAAAACGCTGGTGGGATAGAACTTGGCATGAGTCGCTCCATCCATCGTGTCGTGAGCCCAGAGCCAAGAGGAAAACCAAGTGTCGAGAACATCGGAGTCTTGAGTCCAACCGTTTTCCGGGGATTTCAATTGGACACGGATACCAGCTTCATCTCCCTCCGGAGGATACCAGACAGGAATACGGTGGCCCCACCAGAGTTGGCGGCTGATGCACCAGTCCTGGATATTCTCGAGCCAGTGGTCGTAGACCTTTTCCCAGCGATCTGGGAAGAAGCGAATCAAGCCGTTTTTCACGGCAGAACGGGCCTCGATGGTCTTAGGGTATTTCAGGAACCATTGTTCGCTCAGGCGAGGCTCCACCGGGACATCGGCTCGTTCACTGAAGCCGACATTGTTCTCGTACGGATCTTCCTTGGTCAGCAGCCCCAGTTCGCGCAGTCGTTCAACAGCCTCCGCGCGAGCCTCGAATCGATCCAATCCCGCAAAGCCATCACCCGCAAGGTCATTGAGCGTTCCATTGGAATTCATGATGTCGATGACGGGGAGTTGATGACGCAGGCCGATCTCGTAATCGGCCTTGTCATGGGCTGGCGTAACCTTCAGGACACCTGTGCCGAATTCAAAATCGACTGCCTCGTCGCCGATGATCGGTAGGAGATATTCCGATTCCAGGGGGAGGGGA
>Ga0194039_1000070_pt1 | contig 65349 bp, 57 predicted proteins | sample JunL228m_MetaG_FD_148679 | JGI IMG/M metagenome (GOLD analysis project Ga0194039, IMG submission 148679) | Anoxic zone freshwater microbial communities from boreal shield lake in IISD Experimental Lakes Area, Ontario, Canada - Jun2016-L227-8m | ecosystem: Environmental > Aquatic > Freshwater >...
CACCCATGCCTTCGCGTGCGCCGAGCAACTGAAGTTCGGTGGCGACGATGTCCACCGTGTTGCGCTCCACGCCGGCCTGGTCGGTGTACTTGCCGTACTTGAGGCGGCCTTCGACGTAGATCGGGCGGCCCTTCTTGACGTATTCACCAGCGATTTCGGCCAGCCGGTCATAGAAGGTGACGCGGTGCCACTCGGTGGTTTCGATGCTCTCACCGGTGTTTTTGTCCTTGCGCCGGGTGCTGGTGGCCACGCTCACGTTGGCGACAGCCTGGCCCGAGGGCAGGTAACGGATTTCGGGGTCGCGCCCACAGTTGCCGACCAGAATGACTTTGTTTACGGATGCCATAAGTTTGCCTCGTTGGTTTGCTGCATTATGCCGCCGACTTTGCCGCCGGTTTGGAACTGCGCCCAGGTGTCGCCGCCATCGGCCAGGCTACCGCCAGCCACAGCAGCATGGCCACGGCGCAGGCGATAAACAGGCCTTGCGGCCCGGTGTTTTTGACCAGCCAGCCGCCGAGCAGGCCACCACAGAAAAATCCCAGCGACTGCAGGCTGTTGTACACCCCCAGGGCCGAGCCGCGCGCACTGGGCGGGGCCACGCGCGAGGCCATGCTGGGCTGGCTGGCCTCCAGAATATTGAAGCCGCAGAAAAACAGGAACAGCAGCACCGAGAGTTCGGTCACCGTAGGCGCGCCAGTAGCGACGCCCAACAGGCCGAGTTGCACCAGTCCGATAAGCGCCACCGCGCCCAGAAACACGGCGCGCAGGTAGCCCCGGCGCTCCATCGGGAACAGCGTGCCGCCCATCACAAAAAACGATCCCAGCACAGCGGGCAGGTACACCCACCAGTGGTGGTCCTTGGCCAGACCGGCCTGCACCAGCATGGTGGGCAGGGCCACCCACATGGCAAGCTGCACCGCGTGCAGCATGAAGACGCCAAAATACAGCCGCAGCAGCGCCGGGTGGCGCAGCACCGCAGCCAGCCCCTGGCCCACGCTCACCTGCGCCAGCTCTGCATGCGCGCGCGGCTCGGGCGGCACCCACCACAGCACTACCGCAATGCCCGCCAGCGCCAGCACGCCGGTCAGCGCAAACAAGCCGTTGAGCCCGACCAGGGAATTGAGCAAGGGCGAGAGCACCAGCGAGATGGCAAACATCAGCCCGATGCTCGCGCCCACCATGGCCATGGCCTTGGTGCGCACGATGTCGCGCGTCTGGTCGGCCAGCAGGGCCGTTACCGCGGCCGAAATGGCCCCGGCCCCCTGCAGTGCGCGCCCGCTCACCAGCCACGCCAGCGTGGGTGCCAGGGCGGCCATGGCGCTGCCAGCGGCAAAAATCACCAGCCCGATGACCATCACGCGCTTGCGCCCAAAGCGGTCGGACGCCACGCCAAACGGGATTTGCAGCACGCCCTGGGTCAGGCCATAAATGCCCATGGCCAGCCCGATCAGGGCCGGATCGTCGCCACCGGGGTATTTGCGCGCTTCGAGCGAAAACACCGGCAGCACCAGAAAAAGCCCGAGCATGCGCAGGGCAAAAATCAGCGCCAGCGACACCGCCGAGCGCCGCTCCTGCGCCAGCAGCGCGGTGGATTCAGGCACGTCGGCAGCGCCGGGCGCGGTAGGGGGCACAGTGGACAAGGCAACAACTCGCAAGCAAGGGGGCGCTCTGACCGAGCGCAAAAGGACGCTTATTGTCTCCGATTCGCGCCGGGTGCATGCTGGGCGGGCGCAGGGCGCGGCTGCACCCGCTTGCGTCTTTCACTATCATGGTGGGTTTCCCTGCACTGCACACCGCTCCCAACCTGGGTATATGACCTTGACTACTTCCACCGACGCCGCCAGCGGCCCCGCCGATCCCCAGGGCAGCTACCTGGCCCGCGTACTGCAACAGCAAACCATCAGCATCCGGGGTGCGCGCACCCACAACCTGAAGAACATCGACCTGGACATTCCGCGCAACCAGTTGGTGGTGATTACCGGTCTGTCGGGCTCGGGCAAATCCAGCCTGGCGTTTGACACGCTTTACGCCGAGGGCCAGCGCCGCTACGTGGAAAGCCTCTCGACCTACGCGCGCCAGTTTCTGCAACTGATGGACAAGCCCGATGTGGACGTGATCGAGGGCCTGTCGCCTGCGATCTCGATCGAGCAAAAGTCCACCAGCCACAACCCGCGCTCCACGGTGGGCACGGTGACCGAAATCCACGACTACCTGCGCCTGCTGTTTGCCCGCGCGGGCACGCCCTACTGCCCCGAGCACGGCGTGGCGCTGCAGTCGCAAACCGTGAGCCAGATGGTTGACGCCGTGCTGGCGCTGCCCGCCGACACGCGGCTGATGATCGTGGCCCCGGTGGCGCGCGAGAAGAAGGGCGAGTTCCACGACCTGTTTGCCGAGATGCAGGCGCAGGGCTATGTGCGCTTTCGCATCAACGGCCAGACCTACGCCTACGAAGATCTGCCCGCGCTCAAAAAGACCGAGAAGCACGACATCGACGTGGTGGTGGACCGCATCAAGGTGCGCGCCCCGGGCGACGCCCAGGCCAGCACCGTGCAGCAGCGTCTGGCCGAGAGTTTTGAAGCCGCGCTGCGCCTGGCCCATGGCCGCGCCATTGCGGTGGAAATGGATGCCGACGACGCACCCGCGCACGGCGGCACGAAAGAGCATTTGCGCGAAGGCGCAAAGGAGCATTTGTTCAACGCCAAGTTTGCCTGCCCGGTGTGCAACCACTCGATCTCGGAGCTGGAGCCGCGCTTGTTTTCGTTCAACTCGCCGGTGGGCGCGTGCCCAAGCTGCGACGGCCTGGGCGTGCAGGAGTTTTTTGACCCGGCGCGCGTGGTTGCCTTCCCCAGCCTGAGCCTGGCCAGCGGTGCCGTCAAGGGCTGGGATCGGCGCAACGGCTACTACTTCGCGATGCTCGAGAGCCTGGCGCGGCACTACAAGTTTGACGTGGAAAAACCGTTTGAAAGCCTGCCCGAAGCCGTGCGCCACGCGGTTCTGTTTGGCTCGGGCGAAGAAGAAATCAAGTTCAGCTACGTGATGGACTCGGGCGCGTCGCAGGGCAAGAAGCTCACCAAGAAGCACCCGTTTGAAGGCATCATCCCCAACATGCAGCGGCGCTACCGCGAGACCGACTCGGCACTGGTGCGCGAAGACCTGGCGCGCCTGCGCAGTACCCAGCATTGCCCGGTGTGCGATGGTGCCCGATTGCGCGCCGAAGCGCGCCATGTGAAGGTGGGCGAGGGCGAGCAGGCGCGCACCATCCACGAAATCAGCAAGTCCACGCTGCGCGAGAGCTACGCCTATTTCCAGGGCCTGACCATGCACGGCGCCAAGGGCGACATTGCCGCCAAGGTGGTGCGCGAAATCGGCCTGCGCCTGAAGTTTCTCAACGACGTGGGCCTCAATTACCTGAGCCTCAACCGCAGCGCCGAAACCTTGAGCGGCGGCGAGTCGCAGCGCATCCGCTTGGCCAGCCAGATTGGCTCGGGGCTGACGGGGGTGATGTATGTGCTTGACGAGCCCAGCATCGGGCTGCACCAGCGCGACAACGAACGCCTGATCGACACCCTCAAGCACCTGCGCGACATTGGCAACAGCGTGCTGGTGGTGGAGCATGACGAGGACATGATGCGCGCGGCCGACCACATCATCGACCTGGGGCCGGGCGCGGGCGTGCACGGCGGGCGCGTCATGGCGCAGGGCGACTTTGCTGCGGTGAAGGCCAACGCGGGCTCACTCACCGGGCAGTACCTGGCGGGCAGCCTGCAAATTGCGGTACCCAAGCGGCGCACGCCCTGGCTACCCACGGTGCAGACGCAGCGCGCGCTAGACGCCTTCAAGAGTTCGCGCCATGCGCCCAGCCCGGCAGCGCTGCGCCGCGCCGAGCGCGAAGCGCAGCACCAGGCCACGCTGGGTGCACTGCAAACGCTGCGCGTGGTGGGTGCCAGCGGACACAACCTGCGCCAGGTGACGGTGGACTTTCCGGTGGGGCTGCTGACCTGCGTGACCGGCGTGTCGGGCTCGGGCAAGTCGACCCTGGTCAACGACACCCTGTACGCAGCGGTGGCGCGCACCATCTACCGCGCCCATGAGGAACCCGCAGAGCACGAGGCGATTGAGGGCATTGAGCACTTCGACAAAGTGATCAACGTGGACCAGTCGCCCATCGGGCGCACACCACGCTCCAACCCGGCCACGTACACCGGCCTGTTTACGCCCATTCGCGAACTGATGGCCGAGGTACCCACGGCGCGCGAGCGCGGCTACGGGCCGGGGCGCTTCAGCTTCAACGTGGCCGGTGGCCGCTGCGAGGCGTGCCAGGGCGACGGCGTAGTCAAGGTGGAGATGCACTTTCTGCCCGATGTCTACGTGCCCTGCGACGTTTGCGCCGGGCAGCGCTACAACCGCGAGACGCTGGAGGTGCTCTACAAGGGCAAGAACATCGCGCAGATTCTGGACCTCACGGTGGAGGCGGCGTTTGACTTTTTGCAGGCCGTGCCAACGATTGCCCGCAAGCTCCAGACCCTGCTCGACGTGGGCCTGTCGTACATCAAGCTCGGCCAGGCCGCCACCACGCTATCGGGCGGCGAGGCGCAACGCGTCAAGCTGGCGCTGGAACTCTCCAAGCGCGACACCGGGCGCACGCTCTATATTCTGGACGAGCCCACCACCGGGCTGCACTTTGCCGACATCGACCTGCTGCTCAAGGTGCTGCACCAGTTGCGCGACGCGGGTAACACGATTGTGGTGATCGAGCACAACCTGGATGTCATCAAAACCGCCGACTGGATCATCGACATGGGCCCCGAAGGCGGCTCCGGCGGCGGCGTTGTGCTGGGCGTTGGCACCCCCGAGACCATCGCCGCCATGGCGCACAGCTACACCGGGCACTACCTCAAGCGGCTGCTTGCAGGGTAGTGCGCGGTAGACACCTTAAATCGACGGCGTTGCCAGGTAGGCGGCAATGTCGATCAGGTCCTGGCTGGTGAGGGTCGAGTATTTGCCCATGCCTCCCCGGTTGGCGCTGATGGCGCCCTGGAGCAGGGTCGGGTTGTTGGCACCATTGAGCACGTTCTGGGTGGCAGGCGGCGTGCCGTGGCAGCTACCGCAGCCGGTGCTGGCGTACAGCGCCTTGCCATTGGTGGCGGAGGGCACGGCTGCCGGGTTGGTGACGGCAAAGGTGCGCGTGACCGTGGCTGCGGCGGCAAAGCTCGCATTGCCTGCCTGATTGGCCGTCACGCTGCAGTTGCCCACGGCAATCGGAGTCAGGGTACTACCGCTAACCGTGCAGATGGTGGGCGTGGTGGATGCCAACGTCACCACCAGACCGGAGCTGGCACTTGCAGTCAAGGTAACCGTGGTACCCACCACTTGCGCGCCGGGCGAGGCAAAGGTGATGGTCTGGCTTGGCAGCACGGTTCCGTTGGAAGCCGCCACCGTAAAGGTGCGCACCACGGGCGCAGCTGCGCTAAAGCTGGCGTTGCCCGCCTGACTGGCGCTCAAGGTGCAGGTTCCAGCCGCCACCAAGGTCAGGCTGGTGCCGCTAACCGTGCAGACTGCGGGCGTACTGGAGGCGATGGTCACCGCCAAGCCGGAGCTAGCCGATGCCACGAGCGCCGGAGTCGCCACGCCCAGGGTCTGGTTGCCGGGTGAGGCGAAGGTGATGGTTTGTGTTTTGAGGGTGCTGCGGTTGCCGATCACCGTGGCCATGTAAGTGGCGATATCGTCGGCCATGGTGGTGGTAACGGTTCCCGCTAGCGTGCCCATGCCGCCTTCGTTCTCCTTGATGGCCGCCAGAATCTTGGCGGAGTTGACGGCGTCGGACACGCGCGCACCGTGGCATCCGGCGCAATTGGCGTCGTATGCGGTCTTGCCCTTGACGGGGTCCCCCGCCGTTCCGGTGCTGGTGCTGGAGTGACCGTCTTCGTGGCCGGAGTGCATTTCGGTTTCCAGGTCGTGCAGGGTCTTGCCCTTTTCCTGCAACTTGGCTTTGAGTTCGTCAAGCACCGCGTCATGCGCGTCGCCCTTGGTGGTCTTGCTGGCCGCAACCAGCGTGGCACCGATGGCGTCGTCGGGCAGGTGCGTAACGTCCACGCCCGCCGCTTGCAACTCGGACCTCACGGCCAGGCTCGCGGTCTTGACGCGGTCTGCGGTGAGCGACTTGAGCTCGGTGGCGCTGAAATTGTCAAAGGCATCAGCCGCAACCCCGGTGGCAGTCAGGTTGGCCACCACCATGTCGGTGACGGGGGTGATATTGACCGTGCCTGCTGCCTGCACCAGCGAGAACAGTTGTTCGGTCTTGCCGGTGCTGGCATCGGTAAATTCCACACGCGCCACGCAGGGCAGCGTGACCTTGCTCACGTCCACACTGAAGCTGCCATCGGCTTGCGTGGTAGTGCTGGCGGTGCCGGTGCTGCACTTCAAGCTAACCTGAGCGTTGGCAATGGCGGCACCGGTAGCGGCCACGCCACGCACGGTGGCATTGGAGCCCGGATTGTCTGCGCCCCCGCCGCCGCAGGCGGTCAAGGTGGCAAAGGCAGCGGCCATCAGGCCGAGTTGAATATGGTGACGTAGATGTTTCATCTGCTAACTCCTGTTGGCGTCAAATGCGCGTTACGGGTTGCGATGGAACATGCAAATGCACTCCCTATGCACCACCGCAAGGTCAATGTAGCGAGCAGTCCTTAAGTGCTGCTTAAGCGCAAAAATAACCCGCAGCGGCGAATGGGCATTGAAAATCATTGGGCACCAACCGCCCTTCAACCCGCGTTGGGAACCCGACGCGGATCGCACAAACCTCAGGCGCGCGGCACTGCGTGCGCGCGCAACCAGTCGGCAAATGCTTCTTCCGAAACGTCACCTGCGGCTACGCCGAGCATGGTGGTGGTGGCATCAAGCTGCGTGGCACGCAGTTGGTAGCCATTGAGGTACAAAAACAAGCCCGTTGCCAGGAATGCGGCGCGCTTGTTGCCGTCCACAAACGGGTGGTTCTTGGCAACGCTCACGCCAAAGCTGGCCGCGTGCGCGGCTACTGGACCTACTGGACCTGGGCGCTGGGTCGTTCGGCCACGCGGTCGCGCCAGGCTTGCAGGGCGGACAGGCCCTCCTTGCCGGGGTTGAACTTGATCAGCCGGGCAAATTCAATGGCGCAAAACGCGGTGATGTCGGCAATGGTGAAGCGCGGGCCGGCGATCCAGGGCTGGCGCTCGAGCATCTGGTCAAACCACTGCGCCACCTCGCGCACCTTGCTCGCCTGCGAATGCCCAAAATCAGGAAACTGGGGCTGCTCCAGCGGCGCCAGCCCCGGGTGCGTGTGGCGCACGCCATTGGCAATGCGCGCCAGCAGATACCACTCCACGCGCCGATCGGTCATCTCGATAAAGGCGCGCTCCTCAAAGTCCACGCCCATCAGGTTGGGCTCGGGGTACAGGCCTTCGAGGTAGCTGCAGATGGCGCGCGTTTCGGTCAGCACGCGGCCATCGTCCAACTCCAGCGCGGGCACCGTGGCCAGCGGGCTCTTGGCGCGGTAAGCCTTGCTCTTGTGCTCATGGGCGTTGAGGTCGAGGTTGACCAGATCGATGCCGGTGATGTTTTTCTCCACCATGAACATCATCACGCGCCGGGGGCTGGGCGCGCGCGGCGATACATACATCTTCATGATCAGACTCCTTCTTGGCGTGACTGTCCGGTTTCGAGCATCAGGCGTGCATTTTCGGCAAACTGGCGCGCCTTGTCAGGGTCTTCGACGCGCAAATCCATGTTCGACGGCGGGCTGAGGATGCCGCGCTGCACCGCCGGGCGCGCACGCAACTGGTCGCGCCAGCGCTTGAGGTGCGGCAGGTCGTCCATGTCCACCCCCGACCAGCGGTGCGTTCGCACCCAGGCCCAGTTGGCAATGTCGGCAATCGAGTAGTCGCCCGCCAGATATTCATGGTCCTTGAGCTGGCCATCGAGCACCCGAAACAGGCGCTTGCTCTCGCCCTGGTAACGGTCGATCACGCTCGGGAGCTTCTCGGGAAAGTAGCGGTAGAACACGTTGGCCTGGCCCATCATGGGGCCAATGCCGCCCATTTGGAACATCAGCCACTGGATTACGCGCGAACGGCCCTTGGCGTCGCGGGGCAGGAACTGGCCGGTCTTTTCGGCCAGATAGATCAGGATGGCACCGGACTCGAACACCGCAAAGTCATCTTCGTCACGGTCCACAATGGCCGGAATGCGCCCGTTGGGGCAGATCGCCAGAAACTCGGGCGTCTTTTGCTCGCGCTTGCCCAGATCAAGCACCTTGAGCGTGTACGGCAGCGCCATTTCTTCCAGCGCAATCGACACCTTGTGCCCGTTGGGCGTAGCGGCGGTATACAGGTCAATCATGGTTTTCTCCCTTTGTGATGATTTTCAGCGGCGCTCTGCATAAAGTCATGGATCGCCACGGCCTGACGGCCTCGCGATGACGAGGGGGATGGCATCGCGATGACGAGGGGGATGGCCGCGCGATGACGGGAGGCTGTCATTGCGACGACGGGGGGCTGTCATTGCGATGACGGGGGAGCTGTCATTGCGAGCGAAGCGCGGCAATCCATGCATGCCGGAATGCATTACTCAGCCTTCAATCGCAGCAGCGCGCGCTGCCTGCAGCAGGTCGCGGGTCTTGACGGCTTCGCGCCGGGCGGCGGCGGCAAAGTCGTCAGTGGCCGAGGCATACAGGATGGCACGCGACGAGTTGACCACAATCGGCGCGACAGTGGTATCCGCCGTACCGCGCCAGCCCGCACGCACGGTGGCCAGCGCATCGCCGCCCTGGGCCCCCACGCCCGGAATCAGCAGCGGCACGGTGGGTGCCAGCGCACGCACGCGCTCGATCTCGGCCGGATAGGTGGCACCCACCACCAGACCAAGCTGCCCGTTGAGGTTCCACGGGCCCTGCGCCAAGCGGGCGATGTGCTCGTACAGCAAGGGCGCGCCTTCCACGCTGGAGAGCCGCTGCGACTGAAAATCGTCGCCGCCGGGGTTGGAGGTGCGGCACAGCAAAAAGGCGCCCTTGCCGTGGTACTTGAGGTACGGTGCCACCGAATCAAAACCCATGAACGGCGAGAGCGTGACCGCGTCGGCCCCGTAACGCTCAAACGCCTCGATGGCGTACTGCTCGGCGGTGCTGCCGATATCGCCACGCTTGGCATCCAGAATGACCGGCACGTTGGGCGCTGTGGCGCGGATGTGCGCTATCAAACGCTCGAGCTGACCTTCGGCCCGGTGCGCGGCAAAGTAGGCAATTTGCGGCTTGAAGGCGATCACCAGATCCGCCGTGGCATCCACGATGGCGGCGCAGAAGTCAAAAATCTTGCTGGCGTCGCCCCGCATCCCCGCAGCAAAGCGGGACGGCTCGGGGTCGAGCCCGACGCACAAGAGGGAAGCGTTATGGCGCTCGGCGGCGCGCAATTGGTCGAGAAAGTTCATGCCCGGATTGTAGGCAGGCGTCAGAGAGCGGTGTCTGCCTGCAGCACCACTTCGCGCGCCAGGCACAGGTCGGCCCAGGCCTTGGCTTTATCGGCGCTGGCGCGCAGAAGCACCTTGGGGTGGTAGGTCACCACCACCGGCACACTGCCATAGTGGTAGAGCGTGCCGCGCTGCTTGCCCAGCGGTAGCGCCGCCTGCTCGGGGTGTTGCGCCAACAGGGTTTGCACCGCAAAGCGTCCCATCGCCAGAATCACCTTGGGTTGCACCAGCGCAATCTCGCGCTGCAAGTAGCGTGCGCACTGGGCCAACTCAGGCGCGGTGGGCACACGCCCGGCGCTCGGTCTGCACTTCACCACCGTGCTCAGGTAGGCACCTTGTCGCCCCCCCGCACCGCGCACCGCACCCACGGCACGCAGCATGTTGTCGAGCAATACGCCAGCCTGGCCGGCAAAGGGTTGGCCCTGGCGCTCTTCGTCCTCGTCGGGTGCGTCGCCCACCACCATCCAGTGCGCCGTGCCAACATCGGTCGCAGCGCATAGCGTGGTCTGTTTGCGACTGGCACACAGCGCGCAGTCCTGGCAGGTGCTGGCGCGCTGGGCCAATGCCTGCCAGTCAAGCGCAGCGAACTCCATGCCGTTGGGCTCGGTGGCGGACGCCACGGACGCGGTGGCAGCCGCGGGCGTAACGTGCGTGGCCTGACGCAAGGGCGCGTGCGCGGGTGCTGTTGCAGGTGTAGCCGCGGTGCGCGTGCTCGCGTGCGTGGCTGCAGGCACAAACGCCGTTGCGGGCAGCCACACCGCTACCCCCATCTGTTGCAGCATGGCGCGTTGGCGGTCGTCGAGTTCCAGGGGCATGGTATTAAAGGCGTAGGCTCATGACCACCGCTGCTTCGCGCTGGCCGTCACCCACCGGATAGTAATCCTTGCGCTCGCCCATGCGCCGGTAGCCGCAGCTCTCGTACGCACGCAATGCGCGCGTGTTGCTCGCGCGCACCTCCAGCCAGACCCATTGGGCGGCTTGCCCGCGCCCCCAGACCGCCAACGCGTCAAGCATCAGGCGCGCCCAGCCCTGCCCCTGGTACGGTGGATCGACCGTGATGTTGAGCAGGTGCACTTCGTCCACGCCCTTCATGGCGACGAAATAGCCCAGAATCTGCGTGCCCGCCACCAGCAACTGGGCCTGGTAGCCCGCGTGCAGCGAGTCCAGAAAATTGGTGCGGTTCCAGGGGTGGCGGTAGGCGCGCTGCTCCACGCGCAGCACTTCGTCGAGCCGATCAGCCAGCAGCGGCTCAAACTGCACTTCCAGCGGGGGCGACTCGGGCAGCATGGGTTCAACCTGTATGCGCGAGGGTGCTGGGTGCGTTCTCAGGCGTTGCCCCTGCCGCTGCGCTTGCCGCCAGTGCCTTGCCTGCCATGCGCTCGGCGGTGGTTTGTGCCACCTTGTCGCGGATGTAGCGCGGCAAGGCTTGCGCGGCGTCTTGCGCCTGCCCGTCTTCCAGCAGAAGCGGTGCCAAACGCAGCATGGCAGCCGCGCTGGGCAATGCGGCAATGCGCGCGCCGCTGGCGCACGCCGCAGGCAGCGCACCAAAGCGTGCGCCGTATTCATCAAACACATTGCCCGCCAGTGCCCACGGCACGTCAGTGGCGGCGTTGTGCGCGCACGTGGCCAGGAGCGTGCCCAGAGCCTCGGGCCGCACCAGGACACCTTCTTGCAGGCAGGTCCAGCGGCGGCCCTCAAAGGCGTAGGTGGCGGCGTACATCTCGTCCATGCGCGCGTCCAGCAGCGCCGTCACCCTGCCGCTTGGTTGCGCCCCCAGCGCGGTCGCGCGCGCGTCCTCGGCCACAGCCAACAACGAATCCACCGCCACCACCGGCACGCCCGCGCCAAACGCCAGTCCCTGCGCCACCGAACAGGCAGTGCGCAGCCCGGTAAACGACCCCGGCCCGGCACCAAAACAGATCGCGTCCAGTTCATCAAGGCGCAATCCGGCTTGCGCCAGCAAGTCCTCCATGGCGGCAATCAGTCCGATAGAAGCCTGCGCGCCCCCGGCAGCGTTGTGCTGCCAGACGCGCACCTGCCCATCGACCGTGCGCGCCACCGCAATCGACATCGCCTGGGTTCCGGTATCAAAGGCCAGCAGCTTCATGCACAAACCTCAGGCGCGCGCGGCATCGGGAGCCGCAGCGCGGGTAGCCGCCACCTGGCGCACGCCAAACAGAATGCCCAGCGTGACCAACGCCAGCCCGGCCAGCAGGTTCCACGACAGCGGCTCACCCAGAAAAATCGCCGCCGCCATGGCCGAGAGGCCCGGCACCAGCGCCGTAATCATGGTGGAGCGCACCGGCCCGAAGTGCTGGATCATCTTGGTAAAGCTGATGCCCGATATCACCACCGAGCCTACGCCCTGGAAGAACATCTGGAACGCCACGTCATGAAAGGGCGCAGTAAAAACCCGGCCCGGCACCGCGTGCGCAAGCAGCAGCACGCTATAGGCCGGAACAAAAACCACAAACGCAAACGCCGTAATGGCGATGGTGGCACGCACCGCGTCGAGCGACAGGCGGCGCACCAGCACGCTGTAGGTGGACCAGACCACGGCAGACGCGATAAACAGCACGTCACCGCGCCAGATGCCACTGCCGTCAAGCGCATTGAGCAGGCTGGCGCCCCCCACCAGCAAATCGCCGCCCACAATCAGCACCAGCCCGGCCGCACGCGCTGGCGTGATGCGCTCGCCCAAAAACGGCACGGCCAGCAGCGCCGTCCACAGCGGCAGGCTGCCGGGCATCAGCACCGAGGCGTGCGCTGCAGGCGCAAACACAAAGCCGTTGTAGGCCAACACCGCGTACAGCACACCACCAAACAGACCCACCTTGATGGTGGTGCGCAGCGGCAGCGGCGAGACGCCCAACAGCGAGCCCCCGGCGGCGTCGCGCGCGGCGATGGTGAAGGCCGGGCTGCCCTCGTCGCGGCGTAGCCGGTCGCGCTGGTTGATCCACCAGCCCCAGGGCAGCAGAACCAGGCTGGCACCCCAGATGCGGGCGTAAACGATGTCAAAGGGGTTGAGCAAACCGCCGCGCGCCGGGTCGGCCGAGGCGCGGGCAATGACGATGAACGAAGTCCAGATCAGCACTGTGACCAGCGCGGCCAGCAGCCCCACCAGTTTGGGAGAGAGGAAAGCGCCGACTGGCTTGGACGTGTGAGGCATCGCCTGATTATCGGGGATGGTGCCGTGCAGGCGCTGTCACGCCGGATAATGCGGCCATGTCCTCCCGCCCCCTTGTGCGCCTTGCCCGAGTGCTGCTTGCCAGCCTGGCGGCCTGCGCGTTTGCCGCCCTGGCGCAGGCCCAGGGTTTGCCCGCCGAAGTGGAGGCCGCGCTTGCGCGCGCCAAGGTGCCGCGCGAGGCGCTGGCGGTGTTGCTGGTCGATGCCCTGGGCAACGCCGCGCCACGCTTGAGCCACCGCGCCAGCGCGGCCATGAACCCGGCGTCGGTGATGAAATTGGTGACCACCTACGCCGCGCTCGACCTGCTCGGGCCGGGCTACACCTGGAGCACGCCGGTGTTTCTGGAAGGCGCAGTGCGCGACGCCACCCTGTACGGCAACGTGTACCTGCAAGGCCAGGGCGACCCGACCCTGGTGCTTGAGCGCCTGTGGCTGCTGCTGCGCCGCCTGCAAGGCATGGGGGTGATGTCGATTGCCGGTGACATCGTGCTCGACCGCAGTGCCTTTACGCTGCCACCCACCGACCCCGCGCGCTTTGATGGCGAACCGCTGCGCCCCTACAACGCCAGCGCCGACGCGCTGCTGATCAACTACAAGTCCGTCGTGATGACGCTCGCGCCCGAGCGCAGCAGCAACCTGGCGCGCATCCAGTTCGACCCACCGCTGGCAGGCGTCCAGGTGCAAACCAGCGTGCCCCTGCTCGCCGGTGACTGCAGCGACTACCGGGGCGCGCTCAAGGCCGATTTCAGCGACCCGTCGCGCATCCGCTTTGGCGGCGGCTACCCGGCCAGTTGCGGCGAAAAGACTTGGCCCGTGGCCTATGCCGACCCGGCCAGTTTTTCTGTGCGCGCCGTGCAGGGGCTGTGGCAGGAGATGGGCGGCAAGCTCGCCGGGGCGGTGCGCCTGGGCACGGTGCCTGCCGCCGTGGCTGCGGCCAAACCGGCGTTTGAGCTCAGTTCCGCGCCACTGGCTGAGGTGATCCGCGAGATCAACAAGTACAGCAATAACGTGATGGCGCAGCAACTGTTTCTCACCCTGGGCCGCGCCAGTGCCCTGCCCGACGGCACCAATGGCGAAGGCGGCGAGCCGCTGCGCAGCGGCAGCTTCGATGCCGCGCGCGCCGTGGTGCAGCGCTGGTGGAAGGAGCGCATCAGCGCCAGCGACGCGCCGTTGCTGGAAAACGGCTCGGGCCTGTCGCGCCAGGAGCGCATCAGCGCCCAGGCCCTCGCGCGCCTGCTGCAGGTGGCCTACGCCTCGCCGCTGATGCCTGAGCTAATGGCGTCGCTGCCGATCAGCGGCGTGGACGGCACGCTGCGCCGGGTCAAGTCGCGCGCCGCCGGTTACGCGCACCTCAAGACCGGGTCCCTCGGCGACGTGGTCGCGGTGGCGGGCTACGTGCACGCCAGCGGCGGCCGACGCCTGGTGCTGGTGGCCCTGGTCAACCACGCCAACGCCAAAGCCGCCCGTCCCGCCATCGACGCCCTGGTGGAATGGGCCAGCCAAAACAATTGACCATGCAAATCATCGATGCCATCGGCTACTGCGCCGCCCTTCTCACCACTGCCAGCTTTGTGCCGCAGGCGCTGCACACCTTCCGCACGCGCGATGTCAGCGGCATCTCGCTGGGCATGTACAGCGTCTTTACCGTGGGCGTGGGCCTGTGGCTGGTCTATGGCCTGCTGCTGCAGTCGTGGCCGATCGTCATCGCCAACGCCATCACCGTGTCGCTGGCGGCAAGCATCCTGCTGATGAAGCTGCGCTTTCGCTGAATACCCCTACGCAGAGTGCGGCGGGGGAATACCCTAATCTCCCGCGACCGGTTTGCGATTTATCATGAAAGCAGCAGATAGCATGAACGTTCTATTTGCCGCCGCCCGCTGGTCACGCGGTGGCTTCCACCGCAATCCGACACTACCGGAACTGCACATTGACCTCATTCGCTGGAGAACACATATGAATTTTTTCAAGTCATCATGGGCTGCGTTAGGCGCGGCACTATTGGTCGCAGCCTGCGGCGGCGGCGGTGATGGCAATCAGGCGCCACGCATCGCGTTTACGTCGATCGTGTCGTTTGGCGACAGTTTGAGCGACGTGGGCACCTACCGCGTTGGCTCGATTGCGGCCGCTGGCGGGGGCAAGTTCACGGTGAACGACGCCACCAACCCCAATACGCCCACTGTCTGGACCGAGTTTCTCGCTGCTGAAATGGGGCTGACCTCCTGCGCGGCGCGGGTAGGCGGCTATGGCGTTGCACCTGTCGCCAAGACGGGGTGCAGAAATTACGCCCAAGGTGGAGCCCGGGTGGAAAACCCCAAGGGTGTAGGCAACGCCACCGGCGCGGGTGACATCACCGGTGCGCTGACACACCCGGTGGTCACGCAAATTGCGAACTATGCGATTGACAACGGCTCGGCCAACTTCACCGACACGCAACTGGTAACAGTAGCGGCTGGGGCCAACGACATTTTCGGCTTGACCGACCAGCTCAAGGCCGATGCCGCCGCGGTCGGTGCTACCGCTGGCGCAGCAGCAGGCGCACAAACTTTTGCAAGTACCCTGATCGCGTCGCTTGCGGCCGGTGCCACCAACCCGGCCACTGCGGCACAGGCGATCGGTGCTGCGCTACTCACCGAGTCGGCCCGCGCGGGTCACACGGATTTGACGGTGGTACAAGCAGCCGTTGGCGCTGCTGAAGTGCAACCGGGCAATGCAGCGGTTGCATCGCCAACGGTCTACGGGCCCATGGTTGCAGCGGCCCAGGCAGCTGCAACGACCGCCGGGACCGCCGCCGGAACAAAGGCCGGCAATGCATACGCAGCAGGTGACGGTGCCGCGGCCGCTGTCACCGGCATGGCCATCGCAGCGACCAAGCTGGCGGGCTATGTCAAAACCAGCATCGTCGGCAAAGGTGCCACCCACGTGGTGGTGAGCAATCTGCCCGATGTCAGCCTGACGCCTATGGCCAATGCCGCCCCGGAAACCAAACCGCTGATTCTGGCCATGACCACAGCCTTCAATAGTGCGTTGCAAGCCAACTTGGCGGGAACACCCGGCGTGGTTCTGGTAGATGCGTTCTCCAACGTGCAAGACCAGGTCAACCACCCGGAGCGCTATGCCCTGAGCAATGTCACCGCCACGGCCTGTAACCTAGCTGTCCTGCCATTGCCCACCTCATTGATCTGCAGTGCCGCAACCACCGTCGCGGGCGACAGTTCGCACTACATGTTTGCCGACGGTGTACACCCCACACCCTTCGTGCATAGGCTGCAGGCACAACTGATTGCCACCTATCTGGCCAAGGCCGGCTGGCTCTAACCCCAAGAACTTTCAGGAGAAAACCACATGAAAAACCAACTGAAGTTCCTCGCACTCGCCGCTGCATTGACTGCAGGCAGCGTCTACGCCCAAACGGCCGGCACCTGGATGGCGCGCGCTGGTGTCGCCAGGCTCACGCCGGCCAACCCAAGCGAAAACCTGAGTGCTCCAAGCCTCTATATCGTCGGCACCAACACCGGAACACAGGTTAATACCGGCGAGGCCAGCCAGCTTGCCGGTGGCATTACCTACATGGTCACCGACAACGTTTCGGTCGACCTGCCGCTGGCACTACCTTTCAAGCACGCCCTCTATGGCGCAGGTGCCACCGAGGGTGTGGGCCAGATCGGTGAAGTGCAAGCTCTGCCAGTCACGTTGTTCCTGCAGTACCGCTTTATGGAAGCCGCCGCAAAGGTGCGCCCCTACGTCGGACTGGGCGTGACCTATGCCTACTTCTTCAACGAACAGGGCAGCGGCACACTCACGCGCTTGACCGGTGGCACACCCTCCAACCCGACCAAGCTCACGGTGGAATCCAAGTTCACTGTGACGCCAGAGATCGGCGTCACGGTGGCGATCGACGAGAAATGGTTTGTCGACATGTTCTACAGCAAGGCAAAGTTGACGACGCAATCCAGACTCTCGACCGGCCAGACCGTCAACGCAGCGCTGGACCCCACGTTCGTCGGCGTGTCCGTCGGCTACAAGTTCTAAGCTGGATCGGCACACCCCACAAGCAGCCTTCGGGCTGCTTTTTTTTGGCTTGATGTGCGCGGTGTCGGGCTTTAAGCCGCAGCACGCTGCAGGCGGTCGAGCACGGCTTCCCAGTCGGGGGTGTCGGGCGGTGTTTCCACCCAGATCAGCTTGACGCCGGCGTCGTCAAAGGCGCGCAGTGCGGCAAACAACTGCTGCGCGGTGCTGGCAGCATCCAAGGGCATGCGTTTGAGCAACACCTGCTCGGGTACGCGCTTGATGCCAACGCGGGCATAGACGGCAATGCTGGGCGCGACTGCACCGCCGTTTGAGGTCGGCTGGCGGGCCGCGTCGCGCAGCAACTCCAGCGCGGTTTGCAGCGCCTGGGCGTCCATCAACCGCACGCGTGCCTGCGGGGCGTAGTGCGACTCCAGCGTGCCCGATGCGCGCGGTGCCTGCATGGCCTGCAGGCTTTGCGCCTGCAATTCTTCGTTGGTCAGCAGCTTGCGCGCGCAGACCTGCTCTACCTGCTCGCGCGTAATGGCACCGGGGCGCAGCAGCACCGGGCTGCCCCGGGTGCAGTCGATGATGGTGGACTCGATGCCCACGTCGCACGCGCCGCCGTCGAGCACCAGCAATTGCGCGCCAAGTTCGCTTTGCACGTGCGCAGCCGTGGTGGGGCTCACGCGCCCGAAGCGGTTGGCGCTGGGCGCGGCCAGCCCCCACACTGGCTGTTGCCCAGGCGCGGTGTGGCGCAGTGCTGCCAGCAACGCCTGCGCCGCCGGGTGCGATGGGCAACGCACGCCAATCGAGTCCTGCCCACCTGCTGCAGCCGCCGCCACGGCAGCGCGGCGCGCCAGAATCAGCGTCAGCGGCCCGGGCCAGAAAGCGGCGATGAGTTGCTGGGCAAAAGGCGGCACGTCGGCACAGTAATGCGCCACGCCCGAAATACCACCATCGTGCGCCGAGACGTGCACGATCAACGGATGGTCGGCCGGACGCCCCTTGGCGGCAAAAATTGCGGCCACGGCGGTGGCGTTGTCGGCGTCGGCTGCCAGGCCATACACGGTTTCGGTGGGCAGCCCCACCAGCGCGCCGGCACGGATGGCGTCGGCACAGGCTGCGATGGATTCGGGCACACCGGCGGGGACGATCATGGCCAGAGCGCGCGCCTCAGAAGGGCGCAATGCCCAGAATTGCCGCCGCCTGTAGCGCAGTGGCGCGCACCTGCTCGACGCTGGCTCCGGTGAGCGTGAGGTGGCCCATCTTGCGCCCCGCGCGGGCTTCGGTCTTGCCGTACAGGTGCAGGTGTGCGCCAGGCAGCGCCAGCACGCGCTCAAAGTCGGGGTTGGGCCAGATGTCGCCCAGCAGATTGAGCATGATGGCCGGGCTGTGCTGGCGTGGCTGCGTCAGCGGCAGGCCCGCCAGGGTGCGTACCTGAAGATCGAACTGCGACAGGTCGCAAGCATCAATGCTGTAGTGGCCGCTGTTGTGCGGGCGCGGCGCAATCTCGTTGACCACCAGCCCCCCCAGCGCGGCAGACAGTGGTGCCGCCGGATCAAGCACAAAGAACTCGACGCACAGCACGCCCACGTACTGCAACTCCGCTGCAATCGACTTGGCGGCGTCCAGCGCGCGCTGTGCAAGCTCGGGCGGCACATTGCCCGCATAGACCTCGGTCACGGCCAGGATGCCATTGCGGTGCAGGTTGCGCTGCAGCGGCAGATTCACACAGGTGCCATCGGCCGCGCGCGCCACAATCACCGAGCACTCCAGTTGCACCGGCAGCATTTGCTCGAGCACGCACGGCACGCGCTTGAGTGCGTCCCACGCCTGCTCCAGCTCGGCGCGGTTGCGCACCCGCACCTGGCCCTTGCCGTCGTAGCCCATGCGGGCGGTCTTGAGGATGCCGGGCAGCAAATCCGCACTCACCTGGGCGAGTTGCTGCGGCGTCTGCAACAGCGCGTGCGGTGCGCAGGGCACGCCGCAGCTTGCAAAATGGGCTTTCTCCAGCGCGCGGTCCTGGGCAATGGCCACAGACTCAGCAGCGGGCGACACCGGCCGCGTGCGCGCCAGTTGCGCCAGCGCCTGTGCCGGAACGTTCTCAAACTCGGTGGTTATCGCGCGGCAGCAGTGGGTGAGTTGCTCCAGCCCGGCGGCGTCGGTATAGGCGGTTTGGATGTGGTGGTGGCTGACGCGCCCAGCCGGACTCAGGGGGTCGGGGTCGAGCACCGCCGTGAAGTACCCCATGCTCTGCGCGGCGTGGACAAACATGCGCCCCAACTGGCCGCCGCCCATTACGCCCAGGGTCAGCTCAAGCGGCGTCTCGCTCATAGCGCGGGCGGCACGTGCATGGCGCGCGCCGCTGCGGTCTGCTCGGCGCGGTAGCGGTCGAGTTGACTGCGCAGGTCGGGTTGGTCAGCCGCCAACAGGGCCACGGCAAACAGCGCGGCGTTGGCGGCACCGGCAGCGCCTATGGCAAACGTGGCCACCGGAATGCCCTTGGGCATTTGCACAATGCTGTGCAGCGAATCCACCCCCGAGAGGTGCTTGCTGGGCACCGGCACGCCCAGCACCGGCACCGTGGTCTTGGCTGCCAGCATGCCCGGCAGATGCGCCGCCCCACCCGCACCGGCGATGATGGCGCGCAGCCCGCGCCCCACGGCACCCTCGGCGTAGGCAAACATGTCGTCGGGCATGCGGTGCGCCGAAACCACGCGTGCTTCGTGCCTGATGCCAAAGTGTTGGAGAATCTGCACTGCGTGCTGCATGGTGTCCCAGTCGGAACTGGACCCCATGACGACCCCGATTTGAATGTTCATTTCGTGTTCGGACCCGAGCGCAAGTTTCGGTCCCGCCTATTGTCAAAGTTGAATTTTACGTTTACACCCCAAGCTATCCCGCCATGATCAATGTCACCATCCAAAACTTCGACGCCGAAGTCATTGCCGCCTCGGCCAGCACGCCCATCCTGATTGACTTCTGGGCACCCTGGTGCGGCCCGTGCAAAGTGATCGGCCCCCTGCTGGAGAAACTCGAAGTCGCCTATGGCGGGCGCTTCAAGCTGGTCAAGATCGACTCCGACCAGGAGCAGCAACTGGCCCAGGCGTTTGGCATCCGCTCGATCCCGACCTGCATTCTGATGTCGGGCGGCAAACCGGTGGACGGTTTCATGGGTGCGCTGCCCGAAAGCCAGATCAAGGAGTTTCTGGACAAGCACCTGCCCTCGCAGGACGAACTCGCTGCCGAGGAAGACGCCCAGGACGCGCAAGCCCTGCTGGCCGCAGGCGACCCGCAAGCGGCGCTAAACAAGCTGCACGAGGCCCTGAGCATCAACCCCGGCAACGACGACGCGCGCTACGACTACGTCAAGCTGCTGATCGAAAACAATATGCTGGAAGACGCCCAGGCGGCCCTGGCACCGGCAATGGCCGCCATCCCGCGCCAAATCCGCTTCGAGGCCCTGCAGCAGTTTCTGGACGCAATCACGTTTGTCACGTCCGACCCGCGCGGCACCTGGGAACCAGGGCAGTTTGACGCCCTGATTGCCACCAACAAGCGCGACTTTGACGCCCGACTTGCCAAGGCGCGCGTGCTGATGGTGGCGGGCCAGTGGACCCTGGCCATGGACGAACTGCTGGAAATCATCCTGCGCGACAAAGCCTGGAGCGACGGCGTGGCGCGCAAGACCTTTGTCGCCATCCTGGAGCTCCTCACCCCACCCAAGCCGCGCACCGACCCCCAGGCCGGCCAAAAGACCGCCGGCGGCATAGAAATCGCCGGCAAAACCACCGCCACCCTGGACCCCCAAACCCAACTCATCGCCACCTACCGCCGCAAACTCAGCATGGCGTTAAATTAACGACCTTGCGGGACAGACCGGAGCGAAGCGGAGCTCTGTCCCCAACCGATTAGAGTGACCTTGCGAGACAGACCGGAGCGAAGCGGAGCTCTGTCCCCAACCGATTAGAGTGACCTTGCGGGACAGACCGCAGCGTAGCGGAGCTCTGTCCCCAACTGATTAAGAAGACCTTGCGGGACAGACCGCAGCGTAGCGGAGTTCTGTCCCCAACTAATCAGCCAGATTGACCTTGCGCAAAAACGCCAGGGCCACGCGCGGGGGGGCGTTGAGGAGTTGGGCGATGTCGTTTACATCGTCGGGCAGGGCTGGGTTTTCCCAGCCTTCGGTGGTGTGGCGGGCCAGGCGCACGGCAAGCACGACGTTGCGCACGCTCGGGTGCGCCATGTGCTTGCCGTCGCAGATGCGCACCAGTAGCGCGGGCAGGTGCCACACCTTCATGAGCGCCTGGCGCAAATCGTCGAGTTCGATGGTGTAGACAAACTGCTGCAAGGCGACGCTGCGCAGGGTCGGGTTGGCGCGCTGCATGGCGCGGATTTCTAGCTGCATGGTGGGCGCGTGGCACCACATCAGCACTTCGGCAAAGTCGTAGAGCATGGCCGCTTGGTGGATGACGCTGGCGTCGGTGTCGCCCCGGTGCACGGCAAAGGCCATCGCAAAATGGGCACCGCGGCGCCCCCGCAGCAGCAGATCCTGCAAGCCCAGCAGCGCCTTGGGGTGGTCGCGCAGGCGGTCCTCCACCGTAGGCTGCGTGCCAAAGCGGCGGAAAAACGGCGCAATGCCAGTCATCACCAGCGAACTGGTCACCGATTCGGGTTCGGTGGCATCACCGGGCTTGCGCAGCGACGCCGCGTGCGCCATGGCTTTGATGGTCATCAGCGGGTCGGCCTGGATGACGGCGGCGAGCATGCCCGCATCCACTTCGTCTTCCATCGCGCGCAATTCCTCCAGCGCAGCCGCCGTCTGGGCCAACACCGGAATCTCGACGCGGGAGAAATAGCGCACCCAGGAGGCAAGGTCGTTGAAGGGTTCGCTCAGATGCACCACGGGCGGTGGTTCGGGCGCAGGCTCAGGGCCAGGCGCGCTCGCATCGTCGGGAGCGGTGTCGTCTGTCATGGGGTGCCAGTCGGAGACATGGCTGGCAGTATCTGCCTGCCTGCACAGCAGGTCAAGGCAGAATTTGTATCAAGCGGCTTCAGCCCAGCAACCGGGTGAGCGCCTCGCGGTACTTGGCAGCGGTCTTGGCAATCACTTCGTCGGGCACGCGCGGTGCCGGTGGCGTCTTGCTCCAGGGTTTGCCGTCCACCTGCGCCTGCTCGAGCCAGTCGCGCACAAACTGTTTGTCGTAGCTCGGCGGGTTGATGCCTTCCTGGTAGCTCTCCACCGGCCAGAAGCGCGACGAGTCGGGCGTGAGCACTTCGTCCATCAGCGTCAGCGCGCCATCCTGGTCCAAGCCAAACTCGAACTTGGTGTCGGCAATGATGATGCCCTTGGTCAGAGCCAGTGCGCTGGCAAACTTGTAGATGGCGATGCTGATGTCGCGCATGCGTGTGGCCAGGTCCAGCCCCACCATCTCGACCGTGCGCTCGAAGGTGATGTTCTCGTCGTGGTCACCCGCCGCAGCTTTGGCGGCCGGGGTGTAAATCGGCTCGGGCAGCTTTGAAGCGTTCTTCAGGCCCGGCACCAGCTTGACGCCGCAAACCGCGCCGTTGGCTTGGTACTCCTTCCAGCCGCTGCCGGCCAGATAGCCGCGCACCACCGCCTCCACCGGCAAGGGCTTGAGCCGCTTGACCAGCATCGCGCGACCCTGCACCTGCGGCACTTCGGCAGCAGTGACCACGCTCTCGGGCGCTTCACCGGTGAGGTGGTTGGGGCAGACATTGGCACCGTTGGGGCCGAGCTTGTCAAACCAAAATAGAGCCATCTGTGTGAGCAGTTGGCCCTTGCCCGGAATGGGCTCGCCCATGATCACGTCAAAGGCGCTGAGCCGGTCGCTGGCGACCATCAGGATGCGGTCGTCGCCCACAGCGTAGTTGTCGCGCACCTTGCCGCGCGCCAGCAGGGTGAGTGAGTTCAGCGAGGAAGTGTGCAGTGCTGCGGGCATGGCGGCCTTTACTGCACCACTTGCGCCAGCTCACCGGCCAGGTACTTGCCGGCCATCACGCTCAAGGACTGGCCCTTGATCTTGGGGCCCTGGCCTTCGCAGCCGAATTCCAGATAACGCTGTTTGCACAGGGCCTGGGCAGCGGCGCGGGCGGGCTTGAGCCATTCTCGGGCGTCGAACTTGTCGGGGTTCTCGGCCAGGAACTTGCGCACCGCGCCGGTCATGGACAGGCGGATGTCGGTGTCGATGTTGATCTTGCGCACGCCAAACTTGATGGCTTCCTGGATTTCCTCGACCGGCACGCCGTAGGTTTCTTTCATCTTGCCGCCGTACTGGTTGATGATGGCCAGCAAGTCTTGCGGCACGCTGCTGGAGCCGTGCATCACCAGATGGGTGTTGGGAATGCGGGCGTTGATTTCCTTCACGCGGCTGATGGCCAGAATATCCCCGGTGGGCTTGCGGCTGAACTTGTAGGCACCGTGGCTGGTGCCGATGGCAATCGCCAGCGCATCGAGCTGGGTGGCCTTGACGAAGGTGGCGGCTTCTTCCGGGTCGGTCAGCATCTGGCTGTGGTCGAGCTTGCCCGCTGCGCCAATGCCGTCTTCCTCACCCGCGTCACCGGTTTCCAGGTTGCCCAGGCAACCCAGTTCACCTTCGACGGTGGCACCGATCTTGTGGGCCATCTCGACCACGGTTTTGGTCACGTTGACGTTGTAGTCAAAGCTCGACGGAGTCTTGCCGTCTTCCATCAGCGAGCCGTCCATCATCACTGAGCCAAAGCCCAGGTTGAGCGCGCCCTGGCAAACCTTGGGGCTGGTGCCGTGGTCCTGGTGCATCACCAGCGGGATGTGCGGCCACTGCTCGGCAGCAGCCAGTATCAGGTGCTTGATGAAGGGCTCACCCGCGTACTTGCGCGCACCGGCGCTGGCTTGCAGGATGACCGGCGCGCCCACCTCGTCGGCGGCGGTCATCACGGCCTGCACCTGCTCCAGGTTGTTGACGTTGAACGCCGGAATGCCGTAGCCGTTGGCCGCCGCGTGGTCGAGCAGTTCGCGCATGGAAACGAGTGCCATTTTCTGTCCTTCGCAAAGTTGGTAAGTGGGGGTAACTTGTACTGACGCGCTGATTTTACCGACCAGGCGGGATCGGGCGGATATCAAATGGAGAACGGCACGCTTTTTGTTGAGGCGTTGGTCTCCGGATGCGCCGGGCCCCTGGGGTCAGAGCCCGATTTCGTTCAGCGCCACCGGTCTCCGACAAGATCGTTGTCCTGAATCGGGATCTGACCCCATGACCCCTCGTTGGCGGGAGCGCGACAGGTTTGGCCGCTGTTCATCAGCCAGCAGGCTGACTCCCACAAAGTGTCTCCAGAGTGGGCGAACCCCGCGCTAGCTAACTCGGCAGATTTTGAGCATGTTGGTGCCGCCGGGGGCTCCCATGGGTTCGCCGCAGGTGATGGCGTAGACGTCGCCGGCTTGCACGATGCCTTTGGACTTGAGGTAGTCCTCGGCGTCGGCCAGCGCGGTGTCGCGGTCGGCGCTGGTGTCCATCAGCAGCGGGCGCACGTTGCGGTACAACGTCATGCGGCGCTGCGTTGCCACCTTGGGCGTGAGCGCGTAAATCGGCACCTGGATCAGGTGGCGGCTCATCCACAGCGGCGTGGAGCCGCTGTCGGTCATGGCCACAATCGCCTTGGCGTCCAGGTGGTGGGCGGTAAACAGCGCCCCCATGGCGATGGCGTGGTCGATGCGCAGAAACGTCTTGCCGGTGAAGTCGGCGTCGATCTTGATCGGATCGCCCCCTTCGGCGGCCAGACAGATCTTGGCCATCTCGATCACCGTTTCCAGCGGGTACTTGCCCGCGGCGGTTTCGGCGGACAGCATCACGGCGTCGGTGCCGTCAAGCACGGCGTTGGCCACGTCGCTGACCTCGGCGCGGGTGGGCACCGGGTTGGTAATCATGGACTCCATCATCTGCGTGGCGGTGATCACCACCTTGTCGTGCTCGCGTGCCATCTTGATCATGCGTTTTTGCAGCGCTGGCACGGCGGCATTGCCGACCTCCACCGCCAAGTCACCGCGCGCCACCATGATGCCGTCGCTGGCGAGCAGGATTTCTTCGAGCCGGGGAATGGCCTCGGCGCGCTCGATCTTGGCAATCAGGCCCGGGCTGTGCCCAAACTCGGCCGCCGCCACGTTGCACAACTGGCGCGCCATTTCCATGTCGGTGGCGTTCTTGGGAAAACTCACGGCCACGTAGTCGGCCTGGAAACTCATCGCCGTGCGGATGTCTTCCATGTCCTTGCCGGTCAGGGCCGGTGCCGTCAGCCCGCCGCCCTGGCGGTTGATGCCCTTGTTATTGGAGAGTTCGCCACCGAGCTTGACCGTGGTGTACACCGCCTCGCCCTTGACGTGGTCTACCGTAATCACAATCAGCCCGTCGTTGAGCAGCAGCACATCACCGGCCTTGACCTCGCGCGGCAATGCCTTGTAGTCCAGCCCCACAGCATGGATGTCGCCAAGCTCCTGGCGCGCAGCGTCGAGCACAAACTTTTGCCCCGGCTCCAGAAACACCTTGCCTTCGGCAAACTTGCCGACCCGGATCTTGGGGCCTTGCAGGTCGGCCATGATGGCCACTTCGCGCCCGGCGCGCTGGGCCGCCTGGCGTACCAGGGCGGCGCGGTCGATGTGGTCCTGCGCGCGTCCGTGGCTGAAGTTCAGGCGCACGACGTTGACGCCGGCTCGAATCATCTGCTCGAGCAGGGCCGGGTCGCTGGAAGCCGGGCCCAGGGTGGCAACAATCTTGGTAGCGCGACGTGGCATGCAGTGGTTCTCCTCTTGGTATTGGTGTTGGTATGCGCCATTTTCACACGGAACCTGGGGCGCAAAAATGTGTTTCAATGGAGCCTGTTCCATTCCCTGTTCAGCCGCCCACCTGCACCATGCCCGAAACCGACGCGCCCGCTGCCGACCTTCTGGAAAGCTCCCACGGCAAACCCAAGCTGCTGGTGGTGGACGACCAGCCCATCAACATCCAGGTGCTCTACCAGGCCTTTGCCAAGGACTACCAGGTGTTCATGGCCACCAGCGGAGCGCAAGCCCTGGTGCTGTGCAAGGACAACCCGCCCGACCTGATCCTGCTCGACATCGTGATGCCCGGCATGGACGGCTTTGAGGTCTGCCAGCGCCTCAAAAGAGACGAGGCCACACGCAATATTCCGGTCATCTTTGTTACCGCGCACAACGACCCCGCGCAAGAAACCCACGGCCTGAGCCTGGGCGCGGTGGACTTTATCGGCAAGCCGGTCAACCCCTCGGTGGTGCGCGCACGCGTCAAAACCCACCTGACGCTCAAGTTCCAGTCGGACCTGATGCGCAAACTGGTGTTTCTGGATGGCCTCTCGGGCGTCTTCAACCGCCGTTACTTTGACCAGCAGTTGCCCACCGAGTGGTCACGCGCGGTACGCAGCAATGCGCCGCTGTCGCTGATCATGGTCGATGTGGACTGCTTCAAGCTTTTCAACGACTGCTACGGCCACCAGTCGGGCGACGACTGTTTGCGCCAGATTGCCGTAGCCCTCAAGGGCAGCCTCAAGCGCCCGGCCGACCTGGTGGCGCGCTACGGCGGCGAAGAGTTCGCCTGCATACTGCCCGACACCCCGTTTGACGACGCCCTGGCCCTGGCCAGCGAGATGGAGCGCAGGGTGCGCGGCCTGTACATCGCGCACAAGGCTTCCACCGTAGCCAGCATCGTGACCATCAGCGCCGGCCTGGCCACACGCACGGTGGATTCGGTAGGCGATGCGCCCAAACTGCTGGGTCTGGCCGATGACCAGTTGTACCTGGCCAAGGAAAGCGGCCGCGGTCGCGTTCAGGGAAAAGTCCTCTAACGTCGACCCTTTTGCCGCGCCTCAGGCGCGCGAGTCGAACTGCAGGATGGCGCGCGCCATCTGTTCCAGCGGCAGCACCTCATCCACCGCGTTGAGCTTGATCGCCTCTTTGGGCATGCCAAACACCACGCAGGTTTCCTCGTTCTGGGCAATGGTTCTGGCGCCGCAGTCGTGCAGCGCCTTCATGCCGCGCGCGCCGTCGTCGCCCATGCCGGTGAGGATGATGCCCAGCGCATCACGCCCGGCGCACTCGGCTGCCGAACGAAACAGCACGTCGACCGAGGGCTTGTGGCGGTTGACCGCCGGGCCGTCGCGCACCACCGCAAAGTACTGCCCGGCCGCCTTGCGCAATTGCAGGTGCAGGCCCCCGGGCGCAATCAGCACCACACCGCGCTCAAGGCGGTCGCCGTCACGCGCCTCGCGCACATTCATCGCGCAGATGCCGTCCAGGCGCTTGGCGTACATGGCGGTAAATTTTTCCGGCATGTGCTGGGTGATGGCGATTCCCGGCGCGTCGGCGCTCAGGCTGGTCAGCACCATTTCCAGCGCCTGCGTGCCGCCGGTAGAGCTGCCAATCACCACCGGCTTGTTGAGTGCCAGCGCGTGCACCGATGCCAGCAGTGACCCCGCCTTGACCGCCGCCTTGGGCGCAATGCCTTCCAGCGCCGCCGGTCGCCCGCGCGGGCGCGAGCGCGCTGCAGTCTTGAGCGTCTGGATCATTTCACGGCGCGAGTCGTCCAGGTACTGCTTGAGCCCCAGGCGCGGCTTGCTCAGCACCGCCACCGCACCACAAGCCAGCGCTTCGAGTGCCACCTTGCTGCCCTCGGTGGACAAAGTCGAGCAGATGACCGTCGGCAACGGCGTATCGGCCATGATCTGGCGCAGGAAGGTGAGCCCATCCATGCCCGGCATTTCAATGTCGAGCAGCAGCACATCGGGCTTGTTCCGGCGGATCATGTCCATTGCCAGCAACGGGTTGGGCGCGCTGCCCACCAGTTCGATTTCGGGATGGCCCGAAAGCATGTGCGCCAGCGCCTGGCGCACCACGGCAGAGTCATCCACCACAAAAACCCGCACACTCATGGCGTGATCCCCTGTTCTGCAAATACTGTTTCCACCAGCGGGTCGCCTGCGCCCACCGTCCATGACACCTTGCGGTAACCATTGCCGCCCAGGCAATGGTCCACCACGTGCACCCCCGCCTGCGCCAGGGCGTCGAGCACCCACTGCACATTGGCGTCGCCCACGTGGCGCGCCGCAAACAATTTGGGGAACATGTTGCCGCCGCCAAACACATAGGCGTCGCAGTGTGCGGGGTTGACCCCGACCGCGCGCAGCCGGGCAAACATCTCGCGCATCGCCACCTCGCCAAAGGCGGTGTTGCGCACGTTGGCGGCACTGGGCTTGCCCACGTGCACGATGTGGCACATCACGCCCACGGTGCGACGCGGGTCGGTCAGGATCACGCTCACGCACGAACCCAGCAGCGTCTTGAGCTGGTCACCGGCCTGGCCCAGCGCCACGTCGCCGGGCATCAGCTCGGCCGCCATGGCATAGCTGCCAGCAAGCGGTGTGGCGCGGGCGAGTCTCTTTACCATGGGTGACAAGGCAGCGGGCCAGCGGTCATGGTGCCTTGCGGAATGCGCCGGGCTGCAGCGTCTGCAGCGGCGTCTTGCACGGCACCCGCCCCTCGGCCGTCCCCAGAAAAAACAGGCCGCCCGGGCGCAGCGTGGCCAGCACGCGATCGACCACGTCGATCTTGGTCGGGGGGTCAAAGTAGATCAGCACATTGCGCAGGAAGATCACGTCAAACGGGCCAAGCCCGTCAAACGGCTTGCACAGATTGAGTTGCCCAAACTCCACCCGCGTGCAAATCTTGTCCTGCAGCTTGGACTGCCCTTCCATCGGCCCTTCGCCGCGCAGACAGTAGCGGCGCAAGCGCTCGGGCGACACCGCGCGCAGACGGTCGTTGGGGTACACCGCCTCCTGGGCGCTCAGGAGCACGCGCTGGCTGATGTCGGTGGCCAGAATCGACCAGTCCGGCCCGACCCGGCCCTGGGTCTGCATATCGGCCAGCAGCATGGCAGTGCTGTAGGCCTCGTCACCAAACGAGGCGGCCGCACTCCACACCGACAGCGGCGTCTTGCTGCGCCGCTGCATCAGCTCGCGCTCCAGCAGTTCGTAGTGTTTGGGCTCGCGAAAGAAATAGGTTTCGTTGGTGGTGAGCAAGTCCACCGCCATCTGGAACTCGGCCGCCTGCGACACATCGTCAAGGATGGCGATGTACTCGGCAAACCCGCCCAGGCCCAGGCGCTGGATGCGCGGCGCAAGGCGCGAGTGGATCAGCGACTTCTTGGATTCGTTGTACGACAGCCCCACCGCCTCGTACATGATGTCGGCGATTTGCCTGAACTCGCGATCACTAAAAGATAGGGCGGACACGGTGCTCGATTCAGTGGAGTGGGTGGGTGAACGAAATGCCTTGGGGGGCTATTTTGCCTGCTGGCGGCGGCGTTTTCATGCCGTGCCCTCGTGATCACCGGCGAGCAGCGCCATGGCCTCGATATCGAGCGCCTGCTCGGGCGCGAGAATGGTCACCAGCAGATCACCCACCCGGCCCAGGCCGCTGATGAACTGGCGCGCAACGCTGGTGCCAAATTGGGGCGCGGGTTCGATCCGGCTCTCGGCAATGTCAACCACCTCGTTAACCGCATCGACCATCAACCCGAGCTCAACCCGCTCGCCCTCCAGCGTTGCGTCAAAAATCACGACGCAGGTTTTCTTGCCCACCTGGGAGCGGCTGCGCCCCAGGCGCACCTGCAGGTCAATCACCGGCACCACCGCGCCGCGCAGGTTCATCACGCCGCGCACAAACGCGGGCATCAGGGGGACTACCGTCACGCTGGCGTACTGGATGATTTCGCGCACCACGCGGATATCGAGCGCAAACACCTCGTCGCCCAGCGCAAACGTAAGGTACTGCGCTTGCTCACCCATGCCGCGCGCCCTCAATACGGCCTGAAGTTGGCATCGTCCGCCCTGGCGCGCACCGGCGCTGCAGTTAACGCCGAACCCAGACGCGGCGGCACGCCACGACGCTCGGGCGCACGCAGCACCTCAGGGCGCCCACGCAGCACCGGCGCGTCTTCCTGCCCGATGTTGAAAAACGCCACCGACTGCTGCAACTGCTCGGCCTGGTCCGAGAGTTCTTCGCTGGTGGCAGCGAGCTGTTCCGAGGCTGACGCGTTTTGTTGCGTGGCTTTGCTGAGCTGCCCCATGGCACCGCCAATTTGCACCACCGACTCGCTTTGCTCGGCGCTGGCAGCAGCAATCTCCTGCACCAGCTCGCTGGTCTTTTGGATGCTGGGGACGATTTCGTCGAGCAACTTGCCTGCACGCTCGGCGGTGGAGACGCTGTTGCCCGCCAAGCCACCAATTTCCTTGGCCGCTTGCTGGCTGCGTTCGGCCAGTTTGCGCACCTCGGCTGCCACCACGGCAAAGCCCTTGCCGTGTTCACCGGCACGCGCGGCTTCGATCGCAGCGTTCAAGGCCAGCAGATTGGTCTGGTAGGCAATGTCGTCCACGATGCCGATCTTGGCGGCGATCTGCTTCATCGCCACCACGGTCTGGTTGACGGCACTGCCGCCTTCGACGGCCTCCTTGCTGGCCTTGGTGGCCATGCCGTCGGTAACCTTGGCGTTGTCGCTGTTTTGCGTGATCGAAGCTGACATTACATCAACCTGCGCGGTAGTCTCTTCCACGCTGGCGGCCTGCTCGCTGGCGGCTTGCGACAGCGACTGCGCCGTGGCCGAGACCTGGTTGGCCGCGCCGGTGAGTGCATCAGCCGCGGCGCGCACTTCGCCCATCACCCGGGTCAGGTTCTCGGCGGTGGAGTTGGCGTTGTCCTTGACCTTGCCAAACAGCCCTTCGTAGTCGCGCTCGATGCGCTTGGTGAGGTCACCCTCGGCAAAGGCGGCCAGGAGTTCGGAGACATCGTTCAGGCCTTGCTCGCTGGTTTCCATGAGCTGGTTCATGCCTTGGCTCAGCATCGCAAAAAAGCCGGTCTTGTCGGCCGTGCCCACGCGCTGGCCGGAGGCATCCAGAATGGGATTGGCCGCCAGCCCGAAGTACAGCGACCCCACCTGGATCTGGGTGCGGTAGCTGCTTTTCAGCGACGACAGCAATTGTTGCTGGTGGCTGGGATTTTTGTGAAAGATGTCGATGTTCGCGCCCATGAGCTTGCGCGCATTAAACTGCGGCAAGACCTTGCGCAACTCGCTCTCGTTGCGCAGCATCATCGCCGTCACGGTTTCGTTCATGTAGATGATTTCGTTGTCGACGTTGGCAATCATCACGTTGGTGCTGCACTTGTCCAGCGCGTTGCGGATGCGCAGGTTTTCTGCGGCAATGCGGGCGTCGCGCTCCTGCGCCAGATGCTGCTCGGCCGCTGCCGCCTGCTCGGCCAGCACCTTGGCTTCCATGTTTTTGAGCGACTGGTTCATGGCGGCCTGCGAAGTCTGGAAACTCCCACGCAACCCGGTGGCCTGCCCCAGCCGGAAAAACTTGCCCTGGGCCGCATACTGCAAGGCCGTGGCCTGCTCCCGGAAACAGGCTTCGAGCTGGTCGAGCATGTCGTTCATTTCCCAGCACAGGCCACTGAACTCGGTGTTGGGTGCAATGTTGGTAATGCGGTTGCCAAATTGGCCTTGCGCCACTTCGCCAGCCAGGGCGCGCACGCCCGCGAGCAACTGCGTATTGGGCACCAGGCGACGCGCCCACACCAGCAGCAGCACGGCGAAGGGCAGCAGGGGCAAAAGCAGGGTCCAGTCGGCATGGCTTTGCCACATCTGTGCTGCCGCGCCCGCAACCAGCAGCGCGCCCGCGCCACTGGCAAAGCGCCCCGATTCAGATTGAAAGAATGAATGACTCATAGCTTGCTCCCTTGTTGGCCAATAGTTCTGTCAAAACGGCCAGCGAAACCGCACAAGCATCCTTGGATCCGGCACGCCGCTCCTCGTCGAGCATCTTGCGATAGAGGTCGGACACCACCCCAATCGTCTGTGGCTTGGGCTTGCGCCGCACCGAAAAATACCCTTCCACCCGCCCCTGCGCATCGAGCGACGGCGTGACATTGGCAAACACCCAATAGAAGCTGCCGTCCTTGGACATGTTCTTGACGTAGGCGAAGCATTCCTTCTGCGCCTGCAAGGTGTCCCACAGGTAGCGAAACACGCCGCGCGGCATGTCGGGGTGGCGCACGATGTTGTGCTGCGCGCCCAGCAATTCCTGCTCGGAATAGCCGGAGTACTCGATGAAGATCTGGTTGCCGTAGGTGATGCGGCCTTTCAGATCGGTCTTGGATACGAGGAAATCATCCTCGCGCATGACCTTCTCATGCGAGGTCGGTACGATACTTTTGTCTTTCATTGCCTGCTCATGAAGGGGAAACTTCACTTTTCGCACAATCAAGATGGGCTTGCAAGCACGGTTACAGCTTGTTTACAACTCTGTGCGTTTCAGCCCCGCGATGGCGAGAGGTTGTCACTGCGAGCGCAGCGCGGCAGTCCATGCAGGCATGGATTGCCACGGCCTGCGGCCTCGCGATGACGGGCGCCGTGTGCCGGGGTCAGGTGCAGAGCTTGGAGACTGCGCTGACGAGTTGGGTTGGCGAAAACGGCTTGACCATCCAGGCCTTGGCACCGGCGGCCTTGCCCTGCTCCTTTTTCTCTTCCTGGCTCTCGGTGGTGAGCATCAGGATGGGCAGGAACTTGTAGGCCGGCAGCAATTTGGCTGCCTTGACGAACTCGATACCGTTCATGACCGGCATGTTGACATCGCAAATTGCCATATTGATCTGGCGGCCATCGAGCAGGGCCAGCGCGGCCTTGCCGTCACCGGCTTCGAGCACGCTGTAGCCAGCGCCGGTCAGCGCCATCTTCACCACCTGGCGCAAGCTGGCAGAGTCATCAATCACCAAAATAGTTTTAGCCATTCCAACCTCGATTAAAAGAAAGTAGTTTCGTTGCTGTCGTCCTGCGCGCACTCCGTGCCCGCAATCTCACTGTGGATGACGCGCTGCTCCGACATCGCGTACTGCGACTCCAGCTGCGCCAGCCAGGCGTCAAGCTCCGGTGCAGGCGCGCCACCCTGGAGGGCGTCTTGCAGCCGCGCCATATCGCCTTCGAGCAAGGCCATCATCTGGCTGATGCGGTCCTGGTACTGGAACCCCATGTACATGCGGTCCACCTGGGCGGCCACCATTTGCGTCTCGTGCTGGAACGGGCGCGCCACCTGCTCCAACACCCCCACCGCACGGCGCACCATGGCCAGCACCTCTTCAATCGCCGCGCGGCCACCGGCCGAGAGTTGCGCATCCTGCAGCAAGGGCGACAGCTTGTGCTCGCACGCCGCCACCAGCCCACTGACACCCCCATTGGTTTGAGTCAGTGCGTCGTTGATCTGTTCAGACTGGCGCTCGGCCATGTTGATGTGCGGCCCGATGTCAGAGAAGGCCTGCAACATTTCTGCCACCGCAGCTTCGGATTGCGCGCGCGAAGTCGCCAGGTGGCGACTCCACACCGGCAAAAGACCGGCGCACAGCGCCACCAAGGCCGAGGCGGCCTGCGGATCGACGGCTTCACCGGAAACGGGTGCTGTTCCTTGTTGCATCGCAAAGTGTTATACGGAAGGGATTGCGGATCGTAACGCCATTTTGACGCACCCAAGCCACCCCGAGCGACTTTCTGGTAACCCTCTGTGACGGGGCAGGGCTCTGGTTTCCCAACGTTGCCCCGCAGAGATTGGGGCTGGGGAAATCGCCGACGGGCCGACTCGCCATCGGCAGGCCACCTCGCCATCGCCATTCGCCACCTCGTCATCGCGAGCGAAGCGCGGCGATCCATGGCTGCCGGACTGCATGGATTGCCGCGTCGCTACGCTCCTCGCAATGACAGCCTCTCAGGCTCGCAATTACGGCCTCTCGTCATCGCGAGCGAAGCGCGGCGATCCATGACTGCCGGACTGCATGGATTGCCGCGTCGCTACGCTCCTCGCAATGACAGCCTCTCAGGCTCGCAATGACGGCCTCTCGCCCTCGCGAGTTGCCGCTTAAGCGCCCGAAGCGCGGCGGGTGAGTATTTCGAAGGCGGGCAGGGTTTTGCCTTCTAGCACTTCCAGGAAGGCACCGCCGCCGGTGGAGATGTAGCTGACCTGCTTCTCAATCCCGTACTTGGCAATGGCGGCCAGCGTGTCGCCCCCACCGGCGATGGAGAACGCGTCGGAGTCGGCGATGGCGTGCGCAATCGTGCGCGTGCCGCCTTCAAAGGCGGGGAACTCGAATACACCCACCGGGCCGTTCCAGACGATGGTGCCCGCCTGCTTGAGCTGCGCCGCCAGGACTTGCGCGGTTTGCGGGCCGATGTCCAGAATCAGGTCGTCTTCCTGCACCTCGGTGGCGGACTTGGTGGTGGCGGGCGCGTCGGCAGCAAAGGTCTTGGCTGTGACCACGTCGGTGGGAATGGGCACGGCTGCGCCGCGCGCCTTCATGGCGGCGATCACGGCGCGGGCTTCGTCAAGCAGGCCCGGCTCGGCCAGGCTCTTGCCGATGGGCAAACCGGCCGCAAGCATGAAGGTGTTGGCAATGCCGCCGCCGACGATGAGCTGATCGACCTTTTCGGACAGGCTCTTGAGGATGGTGAGCTTGGTGGACACCTTGGAGCCCGCCACGATGGCCACCAGCGGGCGCTTGGGCGCCAGCAGCGCCTTGGAGATGGCGTCCATTTCGGCCGCCAACAGCGGTCCGGCGCAGGCAATGGGGGCAAACTGGGCGATGCCATAGGTGCTGGCTTCGGCGCGGTGCGCGGTGCCAAAGGCGTCGTGCACAAAGATGTCGCACAGGGCGGCCATCTTGCGCGACAGCGCTTCGTCGTTCTTCTTTTCGCCCTTGTTGACGCGGCAGTTCTCCAGCAGCACCACCTGCCCGGGCTGCACCGGCTTGCCTGCCACCAGCACGCCATCGACCCAGTTGGCCACCAGCGGCACGGCGCAGCCCAGCAGTTCCTGCATGCGCGCCGCCACCGGCGCGAGCGAGTCGGCGGGGGTGAAGGCACCTTCGGTCGGGCGGCCCAGGTGCGATGTCACCATCACGCAGGCACCGGCGTCCAGCGCCATACGGATGGCGGGCACGCTGGCGCGGATGCGCGTGTCTTCGGTGATGTTGCCTGCGTCGTCTTGCGGCACGTTCAGGTCGGCACGGATGAAAACGCGCTTGCCGGCCACTTGGCCACGCGCGCACAGGTCAGAAAAGCGGATCACATTCATGGGGGTTCCTCGGTTGGACTGGCCCCATTGTAAAAGCGCCGCCACCCAGCCCCGACGGCCAACCCCGTTGGCGCCCTACCAGCCCAGCCCGACGTGCAGCGGCAGATAGACCAGCATGCCCGAGACAATGGTGCCCAGCACCGCCTGCCCGGCACCGTGGCGCCAGAAGAAATAGGCCACGCCCGCTGCAGCGGCGTACAGACGCGCGTCCTGCCAGGTGGTCACCAGCGCCCCCTGCGCCATCACGATCTCGGGAGCGATCACCGCCGCCAGTGCTGCAATCGGGGCGTACTGCAGCCCGCGCTGGGCCCAGTGCGGCAGAGCCCATTCGCGCTCGGAAATGAAGAAGAACGAGCGCGAGACCACCGTCACCACGGCCAGACAGGCAATCGTGGTCATGGTCCACAGGTCGGTCTCGCCGGTAAAAAAGCTCTCCATATCAGGCATCCTCGGCTGCGGGGGCGCTGGGCAGCGCCGGTCTTTCCAGCATCAGGCAGACCGCCACCGCAGCGGCAATGCTCACCAGGATATTGAGCTTGAGCGGCAGCGCGTAGGACACCACGGCGGCGCTAGCGGCCACGCCCGCTGACACCCAGCGCAAGCGGTTCAAGGCCAGCGAGCACATCATTCCGACCAAGGCCAAAATGCCGGCAAAGCCCAGGCCCCAACTCGGGGGAATGAAGTTGGCCAGCACCACGCCAAGCACGCTGCAAAAAGTCCAGCCAAACCAGTTGATACCGGCGTTGCCCGCCAGATACGCCATCTGGTCCACACGCTCGCTCGGGGTGCGCCCGGGCTTGGCAAAGCGCTTGACGAACAGCACGTAGGTCAGGTCGGCCGTAAGGTAGCCGGTAATCAGGCGCTGCCAGCGCGGCAGGTGCATGACGTAGGGCCGCATATGGGCACTGAACACCACAAAGCGCAGGTTGACGCACAGGCCGGTGGCCAGAATCACCCACATCGGCGCGCCCGCAATGATCAGCGGAATGGCGGCCAGTTGCGAGCTGCCGGCAAAAACAATCAGCGCCATGAACAACGCCTCAACCGTGCTCATGCCCGACTTCATCATCGCTACGCCGGTCATCAGACCCCAGGCGGCAATGCCCGGCGCGACACCGGCCATGTCGACAAATCCGCGCCGAAATTCAGGGTGGCGGTAGTGCGAGGGCAGAAAGAACATGAATGCTGCTTACGCCGCCGCGTCAAAGCGCAGCCCGGGCTGCAGCGCCGCGCCACGCAGAAAGTCGGCCAGCGCCAGACGCTTGCCGCCTGCGCGCTGCAACTCGGTGATCACCACCATCGAATCCTGCGCCGCCACGGCAATACCGGCGTTGTCGATGGCCAGGATCGTTCCCGGCACCAACGCCACCGGCAGGGCTGGGTCGGGCAGCGCCTGCGCCGCCCAGACCTTGTAGGTCTCCCCGACAAGTGTGGCGCTGGCACCGGGGAAGGGGTTGAAGGCGCGCACGCGGCGGCAAATCTGCTCGGCGCTTTGGTTCCAGTCGATGGCGGCTTCGTGCTTTTCGACCTTGCTGGCGTAGGTCACGCCGTCCTCACCCTGGCGGATGGGTTTCAAGTGGCCGTCTGCGGCCTGGCTGAGCGCGAGCACGATCAGCTTGGAGCCCAGGTCGGCCACGCGGTCGTGCAGCGTGGCGGTGGTGTCGCCAGCGGTAATGGGCAAGCGGTGCATGAACAGCATGTCGCCCGTGTCCAGGCCCGCGTCCATCTGCATGATGGTGACACCGGTTTCGGCGTCACCGGCTTCAACGGCGCGGTGGATTGGTGCCGCGCCGCGCCAGCGCGGCAGCAGCGAGGCGTGGATGTTGATGCAGCCCAGCCGGGGCCTGCCGTCGGAATGCGGCTGCGCCATGGTGTCAAGCACCCACTGCGGCAGGATCAGCCCGTAGGCGGCCACCACCATCACGTCAGCGTCGGCTACGGCAATCGCCGCACGCGCCTGGGCCGCATCTTCGGGGTATTTGCCGTCGAGGCGCAGGCTGCGCGGCTGCGCCAGTGCCATGCCGTGGCGCTGCGCAAACTGTTTCACCACCGAGGACTGCAGCTTCAGGCCCCGGCCTGCGGGCCGGTCGGGTTGGGTCAGCACCAGCGCAACCTGGTGGCCACTGGCGTGGATTCGCTCCAGCGCGGCCAGCGCAAACTCGGGCGTTCCGGCAAAAATAACCCTCACAGCGCGTCCTCGCGTTGCACCTTGAGCATCTTCTTCTTGATCCGGTTGCGCTTCAAGGGTGAGAGGTATTCGACAAACACCTTGCCCATCAAATGGTCCATTTCGTGCTGGATGCACACCGCCAGCAGTTCGTCGGCCTCAATCGTGCGCAGCACGCCCCGGGCGTCCTGCGCCTGCACGTGCACGGCATCAAAGCGCTCGACACCGTCATAAATGCCGGGGACGGACAAGCAGCCTTCCTCGTTGATGTGCGTGGCAGCGCTGGTCCAGACCAGTTGCGGGTTGATCAGCACCAGCGGCTGGTCGCGCTCTTCGGAAACGTCGATCACGATCAGGCGCTCGTGCACATCGACCTGGGTGGCCGCCAGGCCAATGCCCTTGGCCTCGTACATGGTCTCGAGCATGTCGGCCACCAGTTGCACAATGCGCGCATCCACGCTGGCGATGGGCTTGGCGATCTTGTTCAGACACGGGTCGGGGTAACGGAGAATGGAGAGTAAAGCCATGCTGTTGAAAGAATTGAAGCCGCTATTTTCGCTACTTTTGAAGACCACTTGGCGCTGCGGTCTGCTATAAAGTTATCCGGTCAGGGACTTGAGCGAAGAATTGCGCATTCGGGTATCCTGTCCTTATTGGGGCAAGCACAACGATATGAGGAATCACCTGATGGGCAAACCTACCGCAACACTTGTCTCGCTGGCACTGCTCGGCGGCAGTCTGGTCACCGCCCCTGCCTGGGCCCAGAACTATCCGGTTACCACGCAGCAGCGCGATCAGGCAGCCCAGGTTGCGCAAAAAGGCGTGCCCCTGACGGAACTGGCAGCCAACGCGCCTGAGCGTTACAGCGTCAAGGCGGGTGACACGCTGTGGGCCATTTCGGCGTTGTTTCTCAAAAGCCCGTGGCGCTGGCCCGACCTGTGGGGCATGAACCTGGCCGACATCAAGAACCCGCACCTGATCTATCCGGGCCAGGTGCTGGCGCTCGAACGCAAGGACGGCGTTGCCACACTGCGCATCAAGGATGGCAGCGATGGCGCAGCCGGTGGCGGTGGCGCTAGCGACGACCTGGCCACCGTGCGCGTGTCGCCACGCACGCGCGTCGAGTCGCTTGGCGACGCGGCCCTGCCCACACTCAAGAGCCACATCATTGAAGCGTTCCTGACCGAGCCGGTGGTGGTGGATGAAGCCGGCCTCAAGGCCGCCGCGCGCATTGTCTCCACCCAGGAAGGGCGGGTGCTGCTCACGCGCGGCGACCGCGCCTACGCACGCAGTTCCACCGACGCGCCGCTGCTCGACGACCAGCGCCTGCCCAAGCAGTTCCGGGTGTTTCGCAACGCCACACCGCTGAAAGACCCCACCACGGGTGAAATCCTGGGCTATGAAGCGCAATACGTCGGCAAGGCCACGATGATGCGCGGCGAAGGCACCACCCAGGTGCAGGAAAAAGACGGCAAGGAAAGCAGCGCCATCGTCCCGGCCACGATTGACATCATTGCCGCCAAGGAAGAGATGCGCGTGGGCGACCGCATGCTGCCCGAGCCCGCGCGCGAGTTGCGCACCTATGTCCCGCACGCACCCAAGGTGGGCACCCAGGGCCGCATCCTCTCGGTCTACGGCAGCGCAGTCGTCAATGCCGCGCAAAACCAGGTGGTAGCCATCAACCTGGGACAACGTGATGGCATCGAAGCCGGTCATGTGCTCTCGATCCTGAAAGACGGCGCGCGCGTGGTGGACAAATCCGACGAGGCCCGCCCGCTGATGAAACTGCCCGACGAGCGCAACGGCTTGCTGATGGTGTTTCGCACCTTTGATCGGGTGTCGTACGCGCTGATTCTGGAAATTACCGACGGCGTGCGCATCGGCGACCGGCTCGCCAGCCCGCGCTGAACACGGCGTCCTTTTCACCCGGCAGAAAGTTTGCTTACGCCCTGGGTCTGCCATGAGCATGGAGCGTGATGACCTTGCCGCGTGGTTGCGCCTGCAACTCACACCCGGCGTCGGCAACGTTGGTGCACGCCGCCTGCTGACCGCGTTTGGCCTGCCGCAAGCCATCTTTACCCAACCCGCATCGGTGCTCGCCCAAGTGGTGAGCAGCACCCAGGCCCAAGCCTTGCAGGAGGCGCCACCGGACTGGGCCGACCTGCTGGAGACCACCTGGGCCTGGCTGCAGGCCGCCCCGGCAGAACACCGGGTACTGGCCATTGGCGACGCCGCCTATCCCGCGTCGCTGCTCAACATCGAAGACCCGCCGCTGCTGCTCTACGCCAAGGGTGCCGCCCGCTTGTGGGAGAGCAACGCGCTGGCAGCATCCAGCGCGCGCAGCCTGGCCGTGGTGGGCAGCCGCAACCCCACACCGCAAGGCATTGGCAACGCACGCCAGTTTGCGCACACGCTGGCGCAAGCCGGGTTGACCATCGTTTCGGGGATGGCGCTGGGCATTGACGGGGCCGCCCACGAAGGCGCACTCGAGGGCGCGGCTGCAGACCAGCTTGCCACCATCGCCGTAGTAGGCACCGGGCTGGACCGCGTCTATCCGCGCCAGCACCACGACCTGGCGCACCGGATCGCACAGCACGGCCTGCTGCTGAGCGAATACCCGCTGGGCACGGCACCACTGGCGGCCAATTTTCCCAAGCGCAACCGCATCATTTCCGGGCTGGCGCACGCCACGCTGGTGGTGGAAGCGGCCCTGCAATCGGGCTCGCTGATCACGGCGCGGCTGTCGACAGAACAGGGCAAGGACGTGTTTGCCATCCCCGGCTCGATCCACGCCACCCAGGCGCGCGGCTGCCACGCCCTGATCAAGCAGGGGGCCAAGTTGGTGGAGAGCGCGCAGGACATTCTGGAAGAATTTGGCGCGTTGGACCCCGCCAAGGCGACCGCATCTGACACCACCAATGCAGACAGCGACACCGCCGGCCTGTCGCGCGATGCGCTGCAACTGCTCGACGCCCTGGGCTTTGACCCCACCGGGCTGGACGCACTGCAGGCGCGCACCGGGCTGGACACCGCTGCGCTGCAGGTGGAGCTGATGCAACTCGAACTCCAGGGGGTGCTCGCGCGCCTGCCCGGCGGCCTGTTTCAGCGCCTCGCACGCTGCTAAACGCCGAAAAGAAGGGGAAGTCCGGCAGCGCGCCGGGAACCGGATTTTCTGGGCTATATTTGCACCATGTTTGAAGTACTTGTCTACGTTTACGAAAACTACTATGCCGGCGAAAGCTGCCCAGAGTCCGAGCATCTGGAGCGCAAACTCAACGCCGTTGGCTTTGAATCCGACCAGATCGACGAAACGCTAAGCTGGCTCGATGCGCTGCATACGGCGGCGCGTGGCACCAGCGGATTTACCGGGCCCTTGCAACCCCTGGCGCACGAACCCTGGCTGCGCGAACCGTCACCCACCAGCATGCGCATCTACGTGGCGGCCGAACGCCGACACCTGGGTACGCAGTGCATTGGCTTCATCAGTTTTCTGGAAAACGCCGGCGTGCTGCCCGCTTCAATGCGCGAAGTCGTGATCGACCGCGCCATGGCGGCAGCGGGAGCGCCGGTGGCGCTGGACGATCTCAAGATCATCATCCTGATGGTGTACTGGAGCTTTGGTAGGGAGCCCGACGCGCTGGTGCTGGACGAACTCTGCGAAGACGTCGCGCACCGCGTGGTGCACTAGCACACTGGCACACGCGCCCCACGAGGCGCGCTTTTAGCTCAGCAACAGCGCCGGGTTGGCTTCGAGCTTGGCCATGGCGTCGCGCGTGGCGCGCACCGTGAGCGACTCTTCTTCCTGCGGCAGCAGCAAACCGGCCTGCAAATACGAGGCCAGCCGTCCGGCCTGGATCAAAAAGGTCTTGCCCGAGGTGGCGGCAAACAGGTTGAGGTGCTTGCGATCGCTGCGCCAGGCAAACTGCACCTGCATGATCTGCTTGTTGTGGTCCAGCGTGAACCACGAACCCAGTTCCAGCTCCTGCGCCCAGGCCAGCATGGCGGCGGTAGGCTTGGAGCCGCCGTCGGTAATCACGTCAATGGCCGATGCGTCGATGCCCATCATCATCTCGATGCTCTCGCCGTCCAGCGGCAAGTCGCCCATGCCTTCTTCGCTCAGGAAGTCTTCGAGATGTCCCAGGCGCTGCGCCAGGGCATCGATCTTGCCCTGGGCAATTGCCTGGGTCTTGGACAAAAAGGCGTCGGCCAGGGTGTCGCTCACCACCTTGACGTGCTTGTCCTGCGCCGACGGTGGCATCGACAGCAGCGTCATGCCCGAGCGCAAGCGCAGCAGCAGGTTGGGCAAATCCTGAATCACGCGCGCCCGATCAGCGCGATTGGGCTTGGCGCTGGCCGACCACACCAGGTCGGAGGCGGCCTTCTTGAGCATCAGGGTATCGGCGTGCTGCGCACCCTTGCGCACGGTGGCCACGGCCATCACCTCGGCCCAAATCTTGAACAGGAAATCGCGGATCTCGTCGCGCACCGGCAATTCCTTGAGCATGTTGCGCATTTCGATGGTGTACTGGATGGTGAGCGTTTCGCGCTGCTCGACCTGCTGCGCCACACTCACCACCTTTTGCGCCGGTCCGCGCTCGGTCAGGAACTTGGCCAGGAATTTCTGGAACTCCTCGTACACGATCTGGTACACCTTCTTGCCGGTCTCGGGGTACTGCTCGACCACCTGCACGATGCGCTTGACTTCGGCCTCCATCGCCGCGCCCTGCACGCCGGTGGAGTCAAAACCCATCACGCACGAGCCCATGCGGTCGATCAGCAGCCGTGCCGGGTGGGCGGTGCTGCCCAGAAAGTCGGGGTCTTCCAGCGCCACGCGCAGCACCGGCATCTGCAACCGCGAGAACCAGACCCGGATGCCCGGTGGAATGCGTTCTTCCGAAATGATGGCCTGAAACATCAGCGCCACGATTTCGATCGTCGCCTTCTCAGCCTTGGTTTCGGCCTTGCGCTTGAGGTCGGCCGACTGCTCGCGCAAGCCATCCGCCACCCGCGCCACACCGGCGGGGCTGTAGTCTTCGTACAAGGTGCCGCCGGTGGCATAAACCGGTTGCGCGCCCGCTGCGGACGGTGCCATCGCCGCGGCCAGCGCTGGGGAAGGTGCGTGGTGCGAGGTGCGCGCAAAGTCGCCTGCGCCCTGGTTCACAAACATGCGCCGGATCTGGCCGATCACGCCCTGGGCGCGGCTGCGGGCCCGCGCCAGCGGACTCACCGCCGTCATCATGCGGGTTTCATCCGCTGTGCCATAGCTGGCACCGGAGCCACTCGGGGCACCGCTGCCGCCGGACTGCTTCCAAAACGGCGCCGATGCACTGCCCGGGGCCGAACCTGCCGCACTTGCAGCAGCGTCTGGGGTTTTCTGTGCCGCCGAGCGCCAGCCCAAGCGGCCACCAAACAGGCCGCCGCCACCTGCGCCGCTAGGCACTGCGCCCGATACGCTGGCGCGCTCGGAGTGCGCGCCCTCGGACGCGTCGGGCATGGGTATCGGCTGCGGACCCTTCTCGTGGGGTTGGGCTTGCTCAGGGTTGGGCGTGGAGGGAGCAGGCCGTGGCCGCGATGGCGCGCGCTGCACCGCCTTGACCCGGTCGGTCAGCGCAATCGTGGGCAATACGCCCTTGGCAATCAGGGTGGCGTTGGCGCTTTCGTAGGCAGCTGCCAGTCGGTCCTTGAGCAGCGCTTGCACCACTTCGTTGACCATCGGCCAGGAGTCGTTGGGCATGCCCGCGTTGGCCCACTGCTCCACCATCTGCAGCACCAGCACCTCGGGACGAAACAGGTCGTTGCTGCGCAGGTCTTCGCTCTCTTCGAGCAGCCGGATACGGATGCGCAAGTCCTCAAACTTGGTGCTGACCTTCTCCATCACTGCCAGCACCATGCGCGAGGCCAGAATCTTGTTTTCGACCACCTCTGCGCCCACCAGTTGCAGGCCAGCCGCTTCCTTGGGAACATCCTTGGTAACCAGCGGTGCCGCCAGGCACTCGCGCCAGACTTTGTTGGTGGCTTGCAGCCACAGGGGACGGGCGCGCTTGTAGGACATCCAGACATCGCGGCGAATCTGGTTGTCACGCGCGCTGGAGGGTTCGTCCATCAGCGTCGTGAGTCGCTCCAGCACGGCGTCCGCAATTTCCCCCATGGCCGCGAGCGCCTGCGCCAGAAAACGCTCGCGCACGGCCCTGGCCAGCTCGGCCTTGGGGGACAGGGGTGTATGGGACGCCATGCCCCGAATCTTAAACAGTTGCGCCGGAGTTCGGGTCGTTGGGGTCAATTTCCTTCTTGACCGTGCCCTTGATCAGGTCTTCGCGCTGGATGCCGAGCCACATGGCGATGGCGGCGGCCACGAACACCGAGGAGTAGATGCCGAACAGAATGCCGATAGTCAGCGCCAGCGCAAAGTAGTGCAAGGTGGCACCGCCAAACAGCAGCATCGACAGCACCATCAACTGCGTGCAGCCGTGGGTGATGATGGTACGGCTGATGGTGGAGGTGATTGCGCTGTTGATGATCTCGGTGGTGTTCATCTTGCGAAAACGCCGGAAGTTTTCGCGAATCCGGTCAAAAATCACCACCGACTCGTTGACCGAATAGCCCAGCACCGCCAGCACGGCGGCCAGCACGGGAAGCGAAAACTCCCACTGGAAGAAGGCAAAAAAGCCCAGGATGATGACCACGTCATGCATGTTGGCGATGATGGCGGCCACCGCAAACTTCCACTCAAAGCGCATGGCCAAGTAGAGCATGATGCCCACGATCACGCAGGCCAGCGCCTTGAGCCCGTCGGCGGCAAGTTCATCGCCCACCTGCGGACCGACAAACTCGGTACGGCGCAGACTCACCGATGGTTCGACCGCTTTGAGTGCCGTCAAAACCTGCTCGCTTTGCTGCGCCGAAGTCGCGCCCTTTTGCACCGGCAGACGAATCAGCACGTCCTTGGCCGTGCCAAAGTTCTGCACCTGCACGTCGTTAAAGCCCAGGGCGGCAACACTGTTGCGAATGGTGCCCAGGTCTGCGGGCTGCGAGTAGCTCACCTCCATCAAGGTGCCACCGGTGAACTCCACCGACAGGTGCAGCCCGCGCGAAAACAGGAAGAACACCGCCGCGATGAAAGTCACCAGGGATACCAGGTTGAACACCAGCGCATGCCGCATGAACGGAATGTCGCGTTGAATCTTAAAGAATTCCATGCTTATTCCCCTTGGTTGGCTGCGAGTTGGCTGCCACCTTCAGGGCGCCAGACGGTGCCGATGGAGACGGTCTTGAGCTTCTTCTGCCGCCCGTACCAGAGGTTGACCACGCCGCGGCTGAAGAACACGCCCGAGAACATGCTGGTCAAAATGCCCAGGCAGTGCACCACGGCAAAGCCGCGCACCGGCCCCGAGCCAAAGGCCAGCAACGCCAGCCCGGCAATCAGGGTGGTGACGTTGGAGTCGATGATGGTCGCCCAGGCGCGGTCGTAACCGGCGTGGATGGCCGCCTGGGGCGACGCGCCGCCGCGCAGTTCTTCGCGCACGCGCTCGTTGATCAGCACGTTGGAGTCAATCGCCATCCCCAGCACCAGCGCCATGGCCGCCATGCCCGGCAGCGTGAGCGTGGCCTGCAGCATCGAGAGCACCGCCACCAGCAGCAGCAGGTTGAAGGCCAGCGCAATGCTGGAAATCACGCCAAACAACATGTAGTACACGCACATGAACACCGCCACCGCGACAAAGCCCCAGGTCACGCTGTTAAAGCCCTTGGCAATATTCTCGGCACCCAGGCTCGGGCCGATGGTGCGCTCTTCGATGATTTCCATCGGCGCAGCGAGCGACCCGGCGCGCAGCAGCAACGCGGTGTCGTTGGCTTCCACCGTGGTCATGCGCCCCGAAATCTGCACCCGTCCGCCGCCAATTTCGGAGCGGATCACCGGTGCCGTCACCACTTCGCCCTTGCCCTTTTCGAACAGCAGGATCGCCATGCGCTTGCCCACACTCTCGCGCGTGACGTCGCGGAAGATGCGCGCACCCTTGGCGTCGAGCGTCAGGTGCACCGCCGCTTCCTGGGTCTGGTTGTCAAAACCCGGCTGGGCGTCGGTGAGGTTGTCGCCGGTCAGGATCACCTGCTTCTTCACGATCACGGCCTGGCCGTTGCGCTCGAGGTAACGCTCGGTGCCAAACGGCACCGGGGCGGTTCCCATTTCGGCGGCGCGCGCTTCGGTGCCTTCATCGACCATGCGGATTTCCAGCGTGGCGGTGCGCCCCAGAATGTCCTTGGCCTTGGCCGTGTCCTGCACCCCGGGCAACTGCACCACGATGCGGTCGAGCCCCTGTTGCTGGATCACCGGCTCGGCCACGCCAAGTTCGTTGATCCGGTTATGCAAGGTGGTGATGTTTTGCTTGATCGCCTGGCTTTGCACGTTGCGCGCTGACACCGGCTTGATCGAGGCCACCAGCTTGAACTCAGCACCATCGGCCGAATCCACCGTATCCAGATCGGGGAACTGGTCCTGAATCAAGCGCTTGGCGGCGTCAAGCGACTGGGCGTCGCGAAAGCGGATGTCAATGGTTTGCCCGTTGCGTGTGATGCCGCTGTGGCGCACGTTCTTTTCGCGCAAACCGCTGCGGATGTCGCCCGCGAGCGCCTCGGCTTTCTTGGATAGCGCCGCCTGCATGTCCACCTGCAGCATGAAGTGCACACCGCCGCGCAGGTCCAGCCCCAGGTACATCGGCCAGGCGTGCAGCGCGGTGAGCCAGGACGGTGAACGCGTCAACAGGTTGAGCGCCACCACGTAGCCGGGATCATTGGCGTCCGGGTTGAGCGCCTTCTGGATGGCGTCCTTGGCCTTGAGCTGGGCATCGGTGTCGCTAAAGCGCGCCTTGATCGACAAGCCGTCGAGCGCCACGGCGTCTGCGCTCAGATCGACCGACTTGAGCGCCTCTTCCACGCGCGTAAGCGCCGCCGCGTCGAGCTTCATCGAGGCCTTGGCCACCGACACCTGCACAGCTGGCGACTCGCCAAACAGATTGGGTAGTGCGAACAAACCGCCCACCAACAGCGCAAACACCAGGATTGCGTACTTCCACACCGGGTAACGGTTCATGATGGACCCTGAAACAACAACTTACTTGATCGAACCCTTGGGCAGCACTTGCACCACGGCACTGCGCTGGATTTGCACTTCGACGCCGCTGGCCACTTCCAGGCCGACATAGCTGTCGCCAAGTTTGCTGACCTTGCCCAGCACCCCACCGGCGGTGACGACTTCGTCGCCCTTGGCCAGTGCGTCGATCATGGACTTGTGCTCTTTTTGTTTCTTCATCTGGGGCCGGATCATGACGAAGTACAGCACCACGAACATCAGGACCAGAGGCAGCATGCTCATCAGGGACGACTGCATATCCCCTCCAGCGGCAGCGGCGGGAGCGGTTTGGGCAAAGGCGGAAGATATAAACACGGGAAACTCCACAAAATGGAACAGGGACGGAACCGGCACCCCACCCACCGGCGCACCGTGCGGCCACCGGTTCGGGAAAGGGCAAACAACCGGGCATTGTAATCGCGCACGCCCAAGGCGTGCCGGGGCCCTGACGGCTCGCTGGGCGGCCTAGCCGTGGCCGGCGCGCATCAGCACGGCGCGAATGGTCGAGGCCAGTTCTTCGGCCTGGAATTTGGCGATGTAGGCATCGGCCCCGACGCTCTTGACGTGGCTCTCATTGGTGCTGCCGGTCAGCGACGAGTGGATGATCACCGGAATGCCCTTGTAACGCCCGTCCTGCTTGATGTTGCGCGTGAGCGTAAAGCCGTCCATCACCGGCATTTCCAGGTCGGTGAGCACCAGCGCCACCTTGTCCTGGATGCTCTTGCCCTCGTCGTTGGCCTTGACCGTCAGCGCCTCCATCAGATCCCACGCCTCCTTGCCGGTCTTGGTCATGATGAAGGGCACGCCCATGGACTTGAGCCCCTGCTCGATCATCATGCGCGCCACGGCCGAATCGTCGGCCGCAATCACCACGGTACCTGCAGGCAGGCGCACCGGGGTCACGCCGCTGGTGCTCTCGTCGCTTCGCTGCTCCTGCGGCAGCACGTCGCGCAGGATCTGCTCCACGTCGAGCACCTGTGCCAGGCGGGTGTTCTCGGCGTTGCCGTCCAGGCGCGCAATACTGGTCACCAGGCCGCCGCCGCTGCCCTCGGCCGAGAGCACATGCTTCCATTCCAGCCGCACGATTTCGTTAACCTCTTCCACGGCAAAGGCCTGCGTGGTGCGCGCAAACTCGGTCACCAGCAAAATGCCCAGACCCTTCTTGGGCTGGCAGCCCACCACCATCGGGAGATTGATCACGGTGATCATCTGGCCGCGGATATTGGCCACCCCCATCACCGTAGGCGGCATATTGACCATGGCCGTGACTTCGGGCATGACCAGGATTTCACGCACCTTGAAAACGTTGATGCCAAACAGCTCGCGCCGGTCGGTTCCGGGCGCTTCCCCCAGGCGAAACAGCAACAGCTCAAACATGCTGTTGCCGGTGAGGTTGGTTCGCTCGTCAATATCCCGCATTGAAGTGTTCATGGGTCGGTCCAAGGTGGTCGGGTTAAATGCCTAAGAAGTGCATAGTACCGTGATCCGGGCTAACGTGGCCAGAGCACCCACAATTGCAGGCTCTGGCGCAGGCGTCCGGCCAGATCGGCAGCCTCAGTGCCCCAGCCGGTAAAGTAGTCGGCACGCACCGCGCCGGTGATGGCGCTGCCGGTATCCTGCGCCAGCACCATTTTTTGCAGGTTCTGCTGCGGCCCGCCGGAGGACAGCCACAGCGGCGTGCCATAGGGAATGCTCAGCGGATCGACCGCCACCGAGCGCCCCGGAGTGAGCGCCACGCCCTGCGCACCGCGCGGACCCCAGGCCGCTTCCAACTCGGACAAAGGCTCTTCCTTGAAAAACACCACGCGCGGATTGCTCCAAAGCAATTCCTGGCGGCGCTGCGGATTGACTGCCAGCCAGGCCTTGATGCCCGGCCAGGACGCATCGCGCACCAGCCCCTGATCAAGCAGCCAGCGCCCCACGCTGCGGTAGGGCTGGTCGTTGGTGCCGGCATAGGCCAGGCGCACCCAGCGCACGCTGCCGTCGCCCTCGGTCACCTGCAAGCGGCCAGAGCCCTGAATCTGCAACACCAGCGCGTCAATCGGGTCGGCCAGATAAGCAATGGCGCGCCCCTTGAGCGCCGCCTGCGCCTCGGGCAAGGTGTCGATCTCCTGGCGCGTAAACCAGGGCTTGCGCTGGGCCAGGCCAGCAGGTGCTTGGTACAACGGAACGGAAAATTGGCGGGTGGGCACGCGGCTGGCCTGAAGCAGCGGCTCGAAGTAGCCCGTCAGCAGTCCGTTGGCCTCCCCCTGCAGCGACTCGACCCGGTAGGGCTGAAATCTCTCCTGCAACCAGGCGCGCTGCTGCGCAGACTCGGCAATCGACAGGCGGCGTACATCACCACACAGCGCCAGCATGGGTGCCGCTGGCCGCTCGCAGCTTTTGAGCCAGGCGTTCCAGGCTTCAAACAGCGCGTCGTCGGCAAAGCCGGGCAGGTCGCTCCAGGCAGCAGCAACCCAGCGGCTGCGCGGTTGCTGGATCACTGCGCCGGAAGGAGGAGTGCTGCTCTGCGTGGGGGTCTGCACCACGGGTGGCGGCACGGCTACCGGCGCACGCGGCGGCGCGCTGGAACACGCCACCAGCGAGGCTGCAACCAATGCCAGCACTACAGCCGATAAAGTCCGGGCCGAGTTGGAAGTCATGGATCGCCGCGGCCTGGCGGCCTCGCGATGACAGGGCAGGGTGACCCGGGGGCGCATCGTGCTAAAGCGTTCGGTGCTGCAGGGCGGGGAGTTGGCTGCGGCATTGGGAGAGCAGCTCATGTTTGAGGTCGGCGCAGACCACACCGGCTTCTTGGGCGCGCTGCGCCAGCACCCGGCCCCAGGGGTCGATCAGCAGCGACTGGCCCCAGGTGGCGCGCCCGTTGGGGTGGATGCCGCCTTGCGCCGCAGCGGCGACGAACGACAGGTTCTCAATCGCCCGGGCGCGCAGCAGTACCTCCCAGTGCGCCTGTCCGGTGGTGTGGGTGAATGCGCTGGGCATGAGCAGCAAATCAACACCCTGCTGCGCGTAGGCCCGGTACAGCTCGGGAAAGCGCAGGTCGTAGCACACGCTCATTCCCACGCGCCAGCGGTGCCCGTCGCGCGAGGGCAAGTCAAAGTGGGTCGGCGTGGAGCCCGCAGCCAGCACCCGCGATTCGTCGTACGACTCCTTGCCGTTGTCAAAGCGAAACAGGTGAATCTTGTCGTAGCGCGCAACACACTGGCCTTGCGGATTGAAGGCCAGGCTGCTGTTGAACACCCGGTCGACGGCGGCACTGGCCAGCGGCAGGGTACCCGCCACCACCCACATGCCCAGGGTGCGCGCGCTTTGCGCCATTGCGTCCTGAATCGGCCCTGCGCCAAATTCTTCGCGGATGCCAAGCTTGTCGGCGTCGCTCTGGCCCATCAGGCAAAAGTACTCGGGCAGGATGGCCAACTCTGCCCCCGCAGCGGCGGCCTCTTGCAACAGGCTGCGCGCCTGGCGCAGGTTGTCATCCAGACTTGCGCCAGACACCATCTGCAGGGCGGCAACTTTCATTTGGACTCCTCGGGTTTGGCCGGTTTGGTGCCAGCATCGGTGGGGGAACGGCGCTCGACCTTGGTGACCTGCGGGTCCACCCACGAGCCGTCAACCAGAAACTCCTGGGTGTTGGCCTCAATCAGCGGACGACGCAGGATCACATTGGCCAGAAAGGTGGTCAGCCCCACCAGCGGATTGATGGCCGAGTAGATCAGCGAGGCGCTACCGGCATTGATTTCCGGGATCACCAGCACCTTGATGCTCTGGGTCTCCTTGGCAATGTCGGCCTGGCCTTCCATCAATACCGCAGCGCTCACGCCCTTCATCTGCAGGTTGTTGGTGCGCGCGATGCCCTGTTCGATGTTCACATCGCCGCGCAAAAAGTCAAAGGCAAAGCCTTCGCTAAAGACGTCGCGAAAGTCCAGCGCCAAACGCCGTGGCAGCGACTGCAGGCTCAGCACCCCGAGCAGCCTGGCGATGCCGGGGTCGGTCTTGAGAAACTGGCCGGTCTCGACGTTGACGTTGAACTTGCCGTTGAAACTGGGATAGTCCAGCGTAAAAGGCGACCCCAGCCAGGCCACCTGGCCTTCGATCTTGCCCTTGCCCTTGCGCACCACGTCCACCATGCCAAAGCGCTTGAGCAGTTCGCCCGCGTCGCCAATGTCCAGACTGAAGTTCATTACCGTGCGGCGGCGGTCCTTGATGCTGCGCGCGCTGCCCGGTGCCGACATCGAATTGATGTTGGTCCAGTTGCCGCTGGCCGTGAGCGTGGCCTCGGGCGTGGAAATGTTGAAACGGTTCAGACGCCATTCACGCGCCGCCTCGCGCGTGGCCTGCGCGCCCAGATTGACCGCCTCGATCTCGATGCGCCCGAGCTTCTTGCCGCGCAGCTCAAAGTCCTCCACCACAATGTCCAGCGCCGGGATGCTGGTGGGCTGCTCGTCGAGAATGTTTTCCACATCCTGCGCCGTAGTGGCGGCGATGGACAAACGCGCCAGGCGTGCATACAGGCGTCCGGCCGTCGGACCCAAAGACTGGCGGTATTCGATGTAGCCGTTGAATTCGGTTGCATCCAGATTGGCGCGCCACAACAGTCCGTCGCGGCCACCACCCAGGAGCACGTTGTTGATCCGGCGCCCCTCCACCAACAGCTCCTGCGCGCGGATCACCATGCTGGTGGGCAGATACGACATGGCAGCCACGTTGCTCGCCGTGGTGAGTGAGCGTGCCGACAAGCCGGTGCCCGACGAGTGCGACAACACCTGGGCCCAGGCGTCCAGGTCCACCTTGCCGACGTTGACATTGGCCACCACGCCGCTGTCGGGCAGCGGCGCGGATTCGTCTGCCGCCAGGCCCACACCCATGGCGCCGCGCAACACGCGCGGCTCGGCACCACTCACATCGCGCAGGTACACCATATTGGCAATGCCCCCCACATCCACTTCCATCCGATCCAGCAGCGTGGCACCCTGCGCGGGCAAGGCCGTGGTCTCAAAACGGATCGGCAGGGCCGCGTCTGCCGACTTGGCAAACGGCGGCGGCAGGCTCAACGCCAAACCGGTGAGCGTGCTGCCCACCTTGATCTCCAGCACCTTGCCGCGCAAACCCAGCGTGCCGGTAAAGGCGGTAGCGCCGCTGGCGTACTGACCCAGGCGCGAAAAGAAACCCAGTTCCTTGGCCTGGCGCAGTCCATCGCTACTCGCCACACCTTGAAAGCGCAGCACGGCAGGCATCTTGGCACCCGCCGCACCCGAAGTGCTCGGCCCCACCTGGGTACTCAGGCCCCCGTCCAGTCGCACATCGCCACCCAGCGCACGTGCCTGCACGCCAGCGACGGAAAAACCGGACTCGGAAAAAAGCACCGTGCCGCGCGCACGCGACAACAGCGGCGAATCGGGCGTGATCTGCACCTCGTTGCCCGTGAGCACTACCGAGCCTTGGACCACAGCGCGCTCCGGGGCCGCAATCGGCAAGCCGAGCTTGAAGCGGTACTCGGCGTTGCCTGCGCCAGTGGCCGCAGACAACGCGCGCCCGGTAAGCGCTGCCAGCGGCGAGGTCTTGACCATGCCCAGCGCATCCGCAAGCGGCCCGCGCACTTCGGCCGTCACGGTGACCTGGGCCGCCTCATACAGGTTGCTGACCAAGCCGTCAATCTGCGTCATTCTTAATGCGCCCGCGTTGGCTACGGCCGAGTGGCCGCCCTTGATTTGCAGACCGGCATGGTCGATGGAAAACTCAGCATCCATCTGGGTCAGGGTCGGCCAGGGCAAACTGTCTTTGGGCAGGATGTTGGTCGGGACGTAGGCGTAGCTGGCGTTGTGCAGGTTGGCGGTAACACGGAATTCGCCCGAACGCCCATCGGTGTACGGGAAGTCGCGCAGGTTGCCCTTGACCTTGAACTTCACGCCCGTGCCCTCGCCCGTGAGGACGGCATCGCGCACATAGTCGCGCACACTCTTGCCGATGCCCAGTGGCAGATAACGGTACACCCGGTTGAGCGCGGCCTTGCTCAAGCTGCCCTGCAAGTCGATCACACCCAGTTCGCTGTGGCCCTTGGCTGCTGCGCCGCCAGCCTGGGCAGCAGAGCGCTCCCAATTGAGCTGGAATTCACCTTGCGCGTCGGCGTTGCCAAAGCGCACGCTCGGCATGCTCAGGCTGATGTGCTCACCGTCGACCTTCCACTGCACTTGTGCTGCGAGGTGCTCCAGCGCGATCACCGGGTCTTCAAACTGGGCCGGTGCCTGAACCGCACCGCCTTGCACCGCCACGCTGGCCTTGCCGCCGCTTTGGTTCAAGTCGAAATCGATATCCACGCCCTTGAATCCCGGTCGGGCACCTCCGGCCTGGGCTGCAATGTCGAGCTTTTCTACCCGGCCCTGGACCGCATAGTGGCTTGGCACTTCCAGGGTGCCATCCCAGGTGGCGTGTAGCCGCTGCACCAAGCCCTTGGGCGCGAGTCGGGCAAGCGCGGTGCGTGCCTCCTGCCCCAGCGGCAAGCGGCAGGCAATCTCTGCCATCGCTGCCAGATCGAGGCGGTCGGCCTCCAGGTCGCCGTGGGGGCCACTGCGCGCGTCGCCCTTGAACATGCCAAGCCGCAGGTTGCCGCCGGGCCAGTGCAACCCGTCTGCGGTGTCGAACTCCAGCGCCTGGGTCGAGACCTCGTAGCCTCCGTCGAACTGGCGTGCGCCCAAGCGCCCGGCAACCCAGCGAAAGGCCAGGGCTCCTTGCTGTTGATCGATCCGGGCACGGACATCGGAGAGCGCCAGATCCACCGTGGCGGCGGTGGGCGCGCCCCGATCCACATCAACCCAGGCGCGCAACGGGCCGCTGCCCGCGCTCACGTCCACACCCACATCAACGTAGCTGCGCAGTTGGGCCAGATCGACCTGGGTGAAGTTGGCGTACAACTGCCCCTTCCACCGCGACCAGTTACCCGCGTGCGTGGACAGCAGCGGTTGCTTGAACATCCCCTCAAGCGTGAAACGCTCGCCCCACCCAGCCGGAGGCGTTGCGTCCAGGCGCACCGAATGCGTGTGGTGGCGGTTGCGCAGCACCCAATCCAGATCGGTCAGGGTGAGTGCAGGCGCGGCGCGCATTTCGTCGGTCCAGGTCACGGTGCCGTGGCGAATGGCAAGTTCAAACTGGGAGAACACCCAGTCCAGCGCGGGGCTGTCGGCGCTGGGGCCGCCAGTCAGGGCCAGCCCGGCCACCCACAAGCGGCCGTCGGCGGTGCGGCGCACGTCCAGCTCCGGGCTGTCGATATAGAGTTGCTCCAGCCCGCCCCCCAGCACCGAGCGTGGCGACAGCGCCACCTGCACGCTGGGCAGCAGCAAGGCCACACGGCCCTGGGCGTCGAGCAGTTGCACCTGGGTAAATTCGATTGACGGAATCAGCCCGTTGGACTGGGCCGCAACGCCGCCAATGCGTACCGGTATCCCTACAGCACTCGAGGCTTGCTGTTCAACCCAGGGGCGGAGCTCGGAAATTCGCGGCACAATGACAAAATGCAAGCCCCCCCACACCATGGCCAGCACCACCCAGAACGCCACCAGTAGCCACAGCGCCCAGCGTGCGACAACCGCCACTGTCCTGAGCAGTGCAGTGGGAGCGGAAGTAGGCAATTCGTCCATCATCGGTGGGGTGCATCCATGGAAGGAATTATGACCGGCAACGCAATTCCAACGCTGGCCGGTGCCTCCCGCTTTGCCCAGCGCATACGTCGGCGCTACGCCAACGAGTTGCACCTGCTGCCCGCGGGAGTACCCATCCGGGAGTCGATGACGCAGGTCTATGCGGCGCTGCGCGCCAGCAGTTCCGACGTAGGCACCGCGCTGCGCATCACGCGCCAACTGGTGCTTGAGCGCCTGCTGTGCCTGGACTGCGATGCCCAGGCCAGCCTCACCAGCGTCACCGGCGCAATGACGGTGCTGGCCGAATTTACGCTCGATACCGCCTGCAACCACTGCCTGGAAGCGCTCGACCAGGTGCATGGCGCGCCTTTGACGGAGCAGGCCGAGCGCTCGCAACTGTGCATCGTCGGCATGGGCAAGCTCGGCGCGCGCGAACTCAATGTATCAAGCGACATCGACCTGATCTACATCTACGACCAGGACGGTGAGACTGCGGGCGACGCCAACGGGCGTGGCCGTATCTCCAACCAGGAATACTTTGGCAAGGTGGTACGTGCCATCTACGCATTGGTGGGCGAAGCCACCGAGCACGGCTTTGTGTTCCGTGTGGACCTGGCGCTGCGGCCCAACGGCAATTCTGGGCCGCCTGCGGTGTCGCTGGGCTCGCTGGAGGAATATTTTCATGTGCAGGGGCGCGAGTGGGAGCGCTTTGCCTGGCTCAAGAGCCGGGTGGTTGCGCCCGCGCAGGCGATTGGTGCGGCCGTGGCGACCAATCTGCGCAGCGTGGTCATGCCGTTTGTGTTTAGGCGCTACCTAGACTACAACGTGTTTGACTCGCTGCGCGTGCTGCACCGCCAGATCCGCGACCACGCCACCCAGCGTAGCGCGGGCCGACCCGAGCGCAGCAACGACGTCAAGCTCTCGCGCGGCGGCATCCGCGAAATTGAATTCATCGTGCAGTTGCTCCAGGTGGTGCGCGCCGGGCAGTTTCCCGAGTTGCGCACGCGCCCCACCCGTAGCGCCCTGCAGCGGCTGACCCAGGCCAACCTGATGCCGCAGGCCACCGCCGATGCGCTCGACCAAGCCTACGATTTTTTGCGCCGGGTCGAGCACCGCATCCAGTACCTTGACGACCAGCAAACCCACGTGCTGCCCACCGCCGACGCCGACCTGCGTTGGATTGCGCAGGCCATGGGCTTTGACAGCACGGCTGCGTTCCTGTGCGCGCTCAACAGCCACCGCGAATTCGTGGCGCAGGAGTTTGACGCCCTGCTGGGCGGCGAAAAGCCACCCTGCACCCACTGCAAGCCGGGCAACACCAGCGCCGAGGTGACCGATTTCGACCAACTGCTCGAACAGCTTGAAGGGCCTTTTCGCGAACGCGTGGCCACCTGGCGCGAGCACCCGCGCGTGCTGGCCTTGCGCGAGGCCTCGCGCGAGCGGCTGGTGCGCCTGGTGCAGCGCACCGGGCAGTGGGCCAAGGGCGGCAAGGTCAGCACCGACGCTGCGGTGCGCCTGGCCGACTGGATTGAGCCGCTGCTGCGGCGCGAGAGTTATCTGGCGCTGCTGCTGGAGCGCCCCTCGGTGCATGAGCGCCTGCTGCACATGCTGGGCGCAGCACGCTGGCCCGCGCGCTACCTGCTCAAGCATCCGGGCGTGATTGACGAGCTTGCAGGCAACGCCATGCTGCAGGAGCGTTTTGACCCCGCCGACTTTGAACAGGAACTCGAACGCCGCCGCGCCGCCCTGCGCGCAAGCGGCGAAGACGACGACGAAGCCCTGCTCAATTTGCTGCGCCGTGCGCACCACGCCGAAACCTTTCGCACGCTCTCGCGCGATGTGGAGGAGCGCCTGAGCGTCGAGCAGGTGGCCGACGACCTGAGCGCACTGGCCGAGGCGGTGCTGCGCGTGACCACCCGCTGGTGCTGGGAGCGGCTCAAGAACCGGCACCGCGACGACCCCCGCTTTGCCATCATCGCCTACGGCAAGCTTGGCGGCAAGGAACTGGGCTACGGCAGCGACCTCGACCTAGTGTTTGTCTATGACGACGAGGACGAACGCGCGGGCGAAGTTTATGCCGCTCTGGTGCGCAAGCTCATCAACTGGCTCACCGTCAAGACCGGCGAAAGCGATCTGTACGAGATTGATACCGCGCTGCGGCCCAACGGCAGCTCGGGGCTGTTGATCACCAGCTTTGAAGCCTACGCCAACTACCAGCAGCAGCGCGGCAGCAATACCGCCTGGACCTGGGAGCACCAGGCCATGACCCGGGCGCGCTGCGTGCTGGGCGAGCCCAGCCTGCACGCACGCTTTGACGCGGTGCGCGCGGCAGTGATTGGTGCCGTGCGCGACAGCGACGGCCTGCGCCAGGAGATCGGCGCGATGCGCGCCAAGGTGCGCGAGGCCCACCCGGTGCGCGGCGTGCAGTTTGACGTCAAGCACAGCCCCGGCGGCATGGTGGACATTGAATTTGCGGTGCAGTTTTTGGTGCTCTCCCAAGGGCACCTCCAACCCGAACTGCTCTTCAATGTGGGCAATATCGCGCTGCTGCAACGCGCCCAGGCGTGCGGCTTGCTACCGGAGCCACTGGGCGAACAAGCCGCCAGCGCCTACCGCCAGTTGCGCCAGATCCAGCACCGCGCCCGGCTCAACGAAGAGCCCACCCAGCTTGCCCGGGATCTGGTCGAAGCCGAACGCGCCGCCGGTCTAGCCCTGTGGGCCGCGGTGTTTGGCTAGTAGCCACCCCCCCTTGTCATCGCGAGCCCACTGTTTCGGATGGCCGAAACTGCAAATGGACCATGAGCCGCAGTTTCGTCACTGCGAGGAGCGAAGCGACGCGGCAGTCCATGCGTTCGGAAGTCATGGATCGCCGCGGCCTGACGGCCTCGCGATGACGAGCGAGGGCGGCCTTGCGATGACGAGAGGCCGTCATTGCGAGGAGCGAAGCGACGCGGCAATCCATGCGTTCGGAAGTCATGGATTGCCACGTCGCTGCAGACTTCTAAGTTCTTCCTGACCGCAAGCAGGACTTGCGCAGCGCTAGCTTGCGCGAATTTTTTCCAGCAGCCGGGTGGTGGAATAGCCCGCCACAAAGGGCAGCGCCTGTGCGGTGCCGCCCCAGGACTGCACCAGCGCGGTCTCTGGCAGTTTGGCCATGTCGTAGTCGCCGCCCTTGACCAGAATGTCGGGGCGGATCTGGCCGATCAGTTCTACCGGCGTGTCTTCGTCAAACCAGGTCACCAAGCTGACGGCTTGCTGGCTGGCCATCACCAGCGCGCGGTCGGCCTGGTTGTTGAGCGGGCGGTCGTCGCCCTTGCCCAGGCGTCGCGCCGACGCATCGGTATTGAGCGCAACAATCAGGCTTGCGCCCAGTTCGCGCGCCTGCGCCAGATACACCACATGGCCACGGTGCAGTACGTCAAAGACGCCGTTGGTAAAGACCCAGGGCCGGGGCAGCGCGCGCAGCCGCACCGCCAGATCGTGCCGGTCACAGACCTTGCCAAGCAAGCCCAGAGGTATTTCTTGGGAATTCATGGCCGCCATCCTAGCAGGAGCGCTTAAGAACAATCCACTTTATGCCGATGAAACCTGCCAAGCAGAAGAAAACCGCATAATCGCGCCACACCATGCACCTCGTCCCGGTTAACGAAGATACAGTCCGCGTCGGCCAGCCCCTGCCCTTTGCCCTGATGGACAAGGACGGCGTGCTGCTGGCGCGCAAGTCCTTCATCATTGCGTCCCGCGACGCGCTGGCCGACTTTGCACGCCGGGGCGGTGGCCTGTACATTGACGCCTCTGACTCCGAAACGCACCTGCGCGCCTATGTGGAGCAGTTGCACGTGGCAGTGCGCAAGGACAAGCCGCTGGGCGAGATTGCCAACACCAAGCTCTCCGCCGATAGCCTGGGCGGACGCCGCAACCAGGACGAGCGTGCCGACTGGCTCGACCTGCAGGTGCAGGCCAATTCCATCTTGCGCGACGCGCGTTCGGTCAATTTCATGGAGCGGCTTGAGCGCCTGTGCGCGCAACTCAGCCGCCACAGCCAGAGCAACCCGGACGGAACGCTGTTTGCGCTGATCCACCTGTCGGCCACCGAAGTGCACAAGTACAGCGCCACCCACGCCATGCTGGTGAGCGTGATGTGCGGCTTGGCCGCGCGCGAGGTGCTGTCGTGGTCGGAGCCACGGCAACTGCAGTTGTGCAAGGCCGCACTCACCATGAACCTGTCGATGACCGATTTGCAGGACCGCCTCGCCCTGCAAGCCGAAGCGCTCACCACCGGCCAACGCGCCGCCATTGATGCGCATGCCGCCAAGTCGGTCGAAATGCTGACGGCATTGGGCGTGACCGACGAGGTCTGGTTGGAGGCCGTGCACGACCACCATACCCAAAAGCCCGGCGCGCTGAGCGAGAAGTCGCCCGCGCAGCAGTTGGCGCGGCTGATCCAGCGGGCCGACATGTTTGCTGCGCGCCTGGCACCACGCGCGTCACGCCAGCCGCTGTCCCCGGCGGCGGCCATGCAAGCCTGCTATTTTGATGAGGTGCGCGCCATTGACGAAGCGGGTGCCGCCCTGATCAAGGCCGTGGGGATTTACCAGCCGGGCTCTTATGTGCGGCTGACGACCGACGAGGTTGCGGTGGTGGTCAAGCGCGGCCTCAACACCACCACGCCGCGCGTGGCGGTGGTGGTCAACCGCAACGGCCTGCCCACGGTGGAACCGCTGGTGCGTGACACCAGTGTGCGCGAGTACAGGGTGGTGGCCAGTGTGGCGCACCGCGATATGAAAGTAAAGATCAACCTGGAGCGTATGCTCGCGCTTACCGCCGCGCCCTCAGACCGCACCTGGTAAGGCCAGGAGCGCTGGTTACACCGGCTGGGTGTCGATAAAACTTTGGCGCTGCATCAGCTTGTCGTGCAGGCGCTGCAGGTTGGGGTGTTCGCCACGCCAGTCGAGGCTGGGAAAGCGGAAATCCAGGTAGCCCAGGGCACAGCCCACCGCCACGTCGGCCAGACTCAGGTGGATGCCGGCGCAGTAGGCCTTGTCACCCAACCCCTTGCCCATGGCCTTGATGGCGGCTTGCACCTTGTCCATCTGGCGCGCAATCCAGGCCGGGCTGCGCTGCTCGGGCGTGCGCCCCGGCCAATGCGATTCCAGTCGCGCCAGGATGGCTGCATCCATCACACCATCGGCCAGCGCTTCCCAGGTCTTGACCTCGGCGCGCTCGCGCCCGACCGTGGGGATGAGCTTGCCCACGGGCGACAGGGTGTCGAGGTACTCGACGATGACGCGCGAATCAAACAGCGCTTCGGCCCCTTCCATCACCAGACACGGCACCTTGCCCAAGGGGTTGGCCTGGGCAATGGCGGTGTCAGCCGACCACACATCTTCGGGAACAAATTGGTAATCGAGCTTTTTTTCGGCCATGACCACGCGCACTTTGCGCACATAGGGGCTCGACAGTGATCCTAGGAGTTTCATGGGAGGTGTGGCTGTACTGGAGGGCCCATTCTATCCACAGGTCTTGCCCCCACGCCGGGCATGCCCAAACCCGAGCGCACAACCTACAATGCAGACCATGAATCTCACCACCATTTCTGCCCTTTCTCCACTGGACGGCCGTTACGCCGCCAAGCTCGCGGCGCTGCGTCCGCTGATGAGCGAACAAGGCTATATGCAGCGCCGGGTGCAGGTCGAAGTGGCCTGGTTCATCGCCCTGAGCGACGCTGGCTTTGCCGAATTCAAGCCCCTTTCTGCCGGAGCGCGCACTTACTTGCTGGGCTTGGTAAAGAACTTCTCCGAGACCGATGGCGAAGCCATCAAGGCAATCGAAAAGACCACCAACCACGACGTCAAGGCGGTGGAGTACTGGATCAAGTCCAAGTTCGAGGCACGCCCCGAGCTGGAAGCGGCCCAGGAGTTTGTGCACTTTGCCTGCACCAGCGAAGACATCAACAACACCAGCCACGCCCTGCAACTGCGCTCGGGGCGCGACGTGGTGCTGCTGCCCGCGCTCGACCGGGTGCTGCTCAAGCTGCGCGAAATGGCCCACGCCTACGCCGATTTGCCGATGCTCAGCCGCACCCATGGCCAAACCGCCAGCCCCACCACCGTGGGCAAGGAAGTCGCCAACGTGGTGGTACGCCTGCAGGCGGCCTGCGAACGCATTGCCGCAGTCAAGATTCTGGCCAAGATGAACGGTGCCGTGGGCAACTACAACGCCCACCTGTCGGCCTGGCCCGACTTCGACTGGGAGGCCTTTAGCCGCAAGGTGGTGGAAACGCCCGAGCCGCTGGGCCTGGGCCTGCACTTTCAGCCCTACAGCATCCAGATCGAACCGCACGACTACATGGCCGAACTGTTTGACGCAGTGGCGCGCACCAACACCATCCTGATCGACTGGTCGCGCGATGTCTGGGGCTACGTCTCGCTGGGCTACTTCAAGCAGAAGCTGCGCGCAGGCGAAGTCGGCTCCAGCACCATGCCGCACAAGGTCAACCCGATCGACTTTGAAAACGCTGAAGGCAATCTGGGCCTGTCCAACGCGCTGTTGCGCCACCTCAGCGAAAAGCTGCCGATCTCGCGCTTCCAGCGCGACCTGACCGACTCCACCGTGCTGCGCAACGTTGGCGTGGCACTGGGCTACGCGGTGCTGGCCTACCAGAGCCTGCTGGCCGGGCTCAACAAGCTCGAAATCAACGAAGCCGCCATCGCCGCCGACCTGGACCGCTCCTGGGAAGTGCTGGCCGAGCCGATCCAGACCGTGATGCGCCGCTTTGGCCTGCCCCAGCCCTACGAACAACTCAAGCAGTTCACCCGTGGCGAGGCCATGACGCGCGAACTGATGCAAGGCTTCATCGCCAACCTGGCCCTGCCCCAAGCCGAAAAAGACCGCCTGCTGGCCATGACGCCCGCCAGCTACACCGGCAAGGCCGCAGAACTGGCGAAGAGGGTCTAGCGCCTGCGCAGCACAGGCATACTGACCGCATGGCCACCAAATCCACCATCTTCAAAGCCAATCTGCAGATTGCAGACATCGACCACGGCTACTACGCCGACCATGCGCTCACGCTGGCGCGGCATCCGAGCGAGACCGATGAGCGCATGATGGTGCGCCTGGCGGCGCTGGCGCTGCACGCCTACAGCCTGCAGGCAGTGTGCAATGGCGACGGCACGCTGGCCTTTGGTGCGGGCCTGTCGGACCCGGATGACCCGGACGTCTCGCTCACCGACTTCACCGGCTTGAAGCGCCTGTGGATCGAGGTCGGCCAGCCCGAGGAAAAGCCGCTATCCAAGGCCTGCCAGAAGGCCGATCAGGTGGTGGTGTACTGCTTCAGCCACGCTGCCGAAATCTGGTGGAAGAGCATCGAGAACAAGCTCACGCGGCTGGATCGCCTGCAGGTCTGGCGCATTGCTGCCGAGCGCTCGCAGGCGCTGGTGCAACTGGCGCAGCGCAGCATGCAGTTGCAAGCCACCCTCCAGGAAGGCGTGCTCACGCTCAGTGACAGCGCGCACTCCGTAGACCTGGAGCCCGTGCGCTGGAAATAGCCCGGTCTGCCGACCTCGCGATGAACCTATGACTCGTCACTGCGAGCGCAGCGCGGCAGTCCATGCAGCCCCAAGTCATGGATCGCCACGGCCTGCGGCCTCGCGATGACGAAGTGGGGGAGTGGCCTCGCGATGGCAAATGGCTGTCACTGCGAGGAGCAAAGCGACGCGGCAGTCCATGCAGTCCGGAAGTCATGGATTGCTTCACTTCGTTCGCAATGGCGAAGGGGTGGAGCGGCCTCGCGGCAAAGGGGTGACGCTGCCCTCGCGGCGAAGGGGTGGGAGCTGCCTGGTAATGACGTGGTGCGCACCTGCAGCGAGCGCCCCTGCGGCATGCGCCCGCGCTGCAGTGCTATTCTTCGCCCATGAAACTGATCATCAAATGGTTACTGGGCGCCACGGCGCTGCTGGCGGTGGCGCACCTTTACAGCGGCGTGCAGGTTGAAAGCTTTGGCGCGGCGCTGATTGCGGCGTTTGTCATTGGCCTGTTCAACACCCTGGTGCGCCCGGTGCTGGTGTTTCTGACGCTGCCGGTGACGATTTTGACGCTGGGGCTGTTTCTGTTTGTCATCAACGCCCTGATGTTCTGGTCGGCTGCGGGCATTTTGCAGGGTTTTCACGTCCAGGGGTTTGGCGCGGCGCTGGTGGGCTCGCTGCTGTACTCGGCGCTGGGGGTGGTGATTGACTCAGCGCTCCAGCGCCTGTTCTCGCACCGTTGACTCGATCTGGCGCGTGCGCGTGTCCACAATCGATGCTTCAATGTGGTCTGCCCGGGCCGCCCCCTTGCGGATCAAATCCTGCGCGGCCTTGAGTTGTGCCAGGGCCGCAGGGTAATCACGCTGGGCGGCGCTAACCTCGGCCTGGGCCCGAATCGACTCCACCACCCGGTTCTGCGCGGAAAGGTTGGTCGCCAGCAGCTGCCAGGCCGACGCGTCGAGCGGGTGCTCTGCCACCCAGGTCTGCAAGCTTGGGGTCACGCGCTGGGGGCTGCTGGCCTGGCGCACCTGGGCGAGCAAAAACAATTCGGCGCGGCTGGCGCTGGCGGGCGTCAAAGCGCGTTCGGCCGGAGTGACTTGGCCAAGGGCTTCGAGTGCACGCGCACTGTCGTCCTGCGCCATCCAGATCTCGGCACCCAGCAGCCGCACCAGCCGCGACGCGCGCCCATCTGCGCGCACGAGATCGCGCAACTGCGCCCACAAGGTGTGGGCCTGCGCAAAATCGCGCTGCTTGACCGCGGCAAGGCTGGCTGCGTAGAGCACGCCTGCCTGCTGCACGCCGGTCAATCGCGCAAGCGATTGAGGCTGCGCTTCCACCAACCGGGCACGCAGCGCGTCGACCGTGGTGTTGGACAACACCCGGGCGCGCGCGGCCACCATGCTGTGCTCCATCGTCGAGCGGCCGGGCTGTGGTGCGGTCTGCACCATTGCCGGAGCGATGCGTGCCTGCATGTCGGCCATACGCTCACTGCTCAGCGGGTGGCTGCGCAGGTAGGGAAAGTTGCCCGAGTCGCTCAGACGCGAGGCCTGCTGCAGCTTCTCGAACATCGAGACAAAACCTTGCGCTTCAAACCCGGCCTGGGTGGAAACACCAAAGCCAATGCGGTCGGCCTCGCGCTCCATGTCGCGCGAAAAATTCAACTGGCTTTGCGCCGACACCGCCTGGCCGCCCACGATCATCGCGTTGGCGCTGTCCGGGCTTTTGCTGGCCGCCAGCACGCCCAGAATCATGGCACCCAGCAGCCAGGGCGCTTGCTCGCTTTGGCGCGTGATCATGCGCGAGATGTGGCGCTGCGTGACGTGGCTGAGTTCGTGCGCCAGCACCGAGGCGAGTTCGTCGTCGCTGGTCACCACCGCCACCAGCCCCAGATGCAGGCCCAGATACGCCCCCGGCAGCGCAAAGGCGTTGACCGAGCGGTCGCGCCCGAGCAGCACTTCCCAGGCATAGCTGGCGTCCATGTCCGGGGTGAGTTCGCCACGCAAACGCGCCGCAGCCAGCAACGGCTGCCAGATGCCTTGCACGTATTCCATGATGACCGCATCGTCCACGTAGTCGGGGTCGCGGTACAGCTCTTTGGCAATGCGGTCGCCCAGTTTGCGCTCGGCCGCGAGCGACATGTCCAGGCCGTCGCCCAGATTGGGCAACTGCGCGCCCCCGTTGCTGGCGGCCCCCGGCAGGGTTTGCGGCACGGCTGCGCCGCCCGCGCCAAGCGCCAGGCAAAGCAAGGCGGCCCGCGCCGCGCCGTTGAGATTGATGCAAATGTTCTTCATGCGCTGTGTCCAGGCCGTATGATGCCCGCTGAAGATAAAGGTTCTGTAAATTTTTCCAGCCACCCATGAGCCCACTGACCCATTTTGACGCACAAGGCCACGCCCACATGGTGGATGTGGCCGCCAAGGAACCTACCCATCGCGTGGCCGTGGCCACTGGGCGCATCGAGATGCTGCCCGAAACGCTGGCCCTGGTAGCCTCTGGCAGCGCCAAAAAAGGCGACGTGCTGGGCGTGGCGCGCATTGCCGGCATCATGGCCGCCAAAAAGACCAGCGAACTCATTCCCTTGTGCCACCCGCTGGCACTGACCCGCGTGGCACTGGAGTTTGAGGTGCTAAGCGCCAGCGCCACACAACCCGCGCACGTGGTGTGCAAAGCCACCGCCGAAACCACCGGCCCCACCGGCGTCGAGATGGAAGCACTCACCGCCGTGCAGGTGGCCTTGCTTACGGTGTACGACATGCTCAAAGCAGTAGACCGGGGCATGACCATCACCGGCGTGCGCCTGCTGGAAAAACACGGCGGCAAGTCAGGGAGCTTTGTCGCCCCCTGAAGGGTGGGCCCAGTGCGCATGCGCTTGCGGGAACGCAGCCTTGTAGCGCTGAAGATAAAACAGCGCCTCGTCGTCGCGGCCGAGCATCACGGCGCTTTCAATCAGTTTTTCCACCACGCGCGGCTCGGGCGAGAAGTGCAGCATTTGCTCGGCCAGCGTGAAGACGTGCTCGGCGTTGGCGCGCGTGAGGTCGGTAGTGGTGAGTTCGGCAAAGCGCACCTGGTCCTGAAAAAACCAACTGCCGCGCACTTTCTCCAGCGTGTGGTCGCGGTAGGCGCTGGCGCGCGCCTGCGGCGCCAGGTAAAGCTGGCTCACGCGCCAATAGTCCCACGCCACCGAGCCCAACAGCGCAACCAGCGCCGTTGCCGCTACAACCGGTAGCAGCACCATCTTTTGGTCATTGCGATGCCGCACCCCATTGTCATCACGAGCAACTTTTCCGTCATTGCCAGCGAAGTGAAGCAATCCATCACCATGAAGCCCACCTTGTTTCGTGGCGGAAACTGCAAATGGACCATGAGCCGAGGTCTCGTCACTGCGAGGAGTGCAGCGACGCGGCAGTCCATGTGTTCTGGTATTCCTGCATGGATCGCCACGGCCTTCGGCCTCGCGATGACGAATTGCATCGGCCTCGCCACAAAAGTGGTGGTACGGTACATGGTCTGCACGAGTGGACCACAGCAGCCAAACGCTCAAGCCCGCCGCCAGTTGGAACGGGCCGTACCACAGCGGGTACTCGACCATGCTGTGCAGCAGCAGCACCGCCAGCACGCCCCAGGCCATTTGCCGCGTCGGGTTGGCCTCGCGCCAGGGCTGCGCGCGCCACACCAGCCAAACACCTGCCGCGCACAGCGCCAATGCCAGCGGAACGCCCAACTCCACCGCCAGATGCAGCGGCAGGTTGTGTGCGTTGTCCACAATCTCGCAAAAACGATCGCCGGGGTACAGCGTGACGAAGTGGGCAAAGTCCAGATTGCCCCAGCCCCAGCCGATCCAGGGCTTTTGACCAATCAGGTGCAGCACGTTGGACCACAGCATGCGGCGACTGCCACAATCGGCTTCCTCCTGAAAGCGCCCGAGCAAGCCGCCGCTGTGCGCACCGGTAGCCGCCTGCAGGATTAACGGCAACGCCAATGCAGCAAGCAGATACGCCACCAGCGCCGCCACGCCCACGGCAACCACCTGGCGCTGGTGGCGTA
>Ga0194039_1000071_pt1 | contig 64650 bp, 55 predicted proteins | sample JunL228m_MetaG_FD_148679 | JGI IMG/M metagenome (GOLD analysis project Ga0194039, IMG submission 148679) | Anoxic zone freshwater microbial communities from boreal shield lake in IISD Experimental Lakes Area, Ontario, Canada - Jun2016-L227-8m | ecosystem: Environmental > Aquatic > Freshwater >...
CCGATCCCCGTGGATAAGCAACAACCGGCAGACCCGCAATGACGAAGTGACGGGAGCCTCCTGACGATAAAGGCGTGAGTGAGATCCCGTGACCCGGGAATACGGTCGCATTGAACGAGGTGGTATCGTAATACACCGCGAAGAAATTCCAGTTCGTGATGGTTTTGGACGTAACATCGCCGAGGAACAGCATGTCCTGGTTCGTCCCGACCAGGTAACAACCAAGCCCGGGGATTCCCGTGTCTGTGGGCACGACAGAGACCTGGCCCCGTTGCACGTTATTGGTATTGAATGGCGGACCGGTATAGAACTGGAAGGCCATTGACTCGTTTTGCGGGACCCCGTCCCAGGTGAACCACGCAAACGGGGACCCTTTGGCCATCGTGAGTTTCATCTGCTCATCTGAACCTTTCTTGTTCAGGAGGAAATCGATGTCCCAGTCCCCCATCCGGTCGGTCACGAGGTTATCGGGGAATGCGGTTCCCCAGCCGGGCTCGGTATCGGTTAGGTTTGCTGCGGGAAATACCCGGAGCCCCGATACCCACTGGCCTTTCTGGCTGATTTCACGCGTTTTTCCATCCGGGGAGAACGTGGTAGATCCCGGCGTGCAGGAGTTGGGACCATACTCTGCCCCATCAGCTGCAGCAGGAATTGGCATGGAGAAGACAAGCCCTTTTACCCGACCCTGCCCATCGACATTGGCATAGGTGCTCCGGAACGTGAGACTCAGGGGGTCTGCGTAGAGGGTGGACTGGACGAACGGGGTCCAGCACTTGACAAACGGTTCGCTGTCAGATACCTTGTAAGACCCGACGTACTCAAGGGAGTTATTCCCCCACATGGTATAGCCGGCCCACGAATGCAGCCCATTGATGAGCTGCCCGTCTTTCATGTTTTCCGTTACCGGGGCCTGGTCGGCAAGGATAGGTGTCGGGTTTAAGCACCAGTTGCAGGTGAAGGGGGCGCTTCCCCGCCACTGGCAGTTATCAGGCCGCTCGGTCTGGACATACGCCTTCCCCAGCTGGATTGTTCCGGCAGTGACCACCCCGGAACAGGTGAAACTTACAATAAAAAAGACGGCAAAAAGAGAAATAATCCGTGATCCAATTATTGGAAGCGATCTGGGCATGATACGTAAATCGTATTTTTTCCTTTATATAAATGATGCCATTGAAATACGCATGAACAGGACGTTCATATCCCGGCCCTGGGCCAATAACCGTAAAGGCAAACGTATCCGGGATCTCTAAATCTGCCTGATCTCTATACCCAACCGGGTGATACGCCAGGTCATCAGCCGTGAACAGAGATCTCGTAATAACCAACTCACAATACGGTGACGCGGTAACGTTCGCTCCTCTGCATCGAGCGATTCTGCACCACACGTTACGCCTGAGGCAGCAGCCCTTCATCGTAAAGGGCATACTATTGTCGCAGAGCAGGGAGGATAGTCATTGGGTGAGGGTGAATATTCAGGCTAATTATTGAGTCCTGTTATAGATTTTGAGTTTATTTAAGGCGTGGTTTAGAAATATGGGGCGTGACTGATGGAAACCTGACGAAGCCTTTGAGATAGCATCAGATACCATGAAGACCAAACCTCATGACGATCACGCGATTTCCATGACCTACAGCGTTTCCCTCATCTCAATGGAAGAAACCGAGACCCTGACTGAGCGGTATCTTCCAAAAGTCCGTTACGAGATAAAATCCGAGATCTATGGCTGCTGCATAAAACTTCTCTGCGATGACCATGCACTCCGGGATACCTGGGAGGACAACTTTTACTCGATGTCTCAAAACATCCGTTCGCATGGCAGGCTTTTTGTTTTCAGTGACCCTTCTTACCCGGCTGACACCGTGCTCTTTGACCCGCATGCAAAAACCGTGTTTCTGCTCAATATCCGGTATTATGGATGGATAAAATCCCTCGCACTCAGTCTTTGCGGGGATATCCTCGAAGATGAACATGGTATCTGGTCAGTGCACGGGGCCTGCATGGACATTGATGGAAAAGGACTTGCCCTGGTAGGTGCACCCGGATCCGGGAAAACCACGCAGATCTACGGGCTGCTGACCAACCCGCGGACCCGGATTATATCGGATGACTGGTTCTTCTTCCGGGTGTACGGGGAGGAGATCCTCGGTTACGGTTCGGAGAAGAATTTCTACATCCAGGAAGAGCTTGCTACTATCTGGAAAGAGTTCGGGGAACTGGTTCCCGGCCATGCTTTTGACCCTGACCGGAGGGCTGTTGCTGATGTGCGATGGGTCATTGGAAAAGGGAGGATCCTGCCCCAGACAACCATAAGAACCCTCATTGTCCTCAAGCGGGACCCGGCAGACCAAAACGGCGCACAATCACTCGATCCTGACAAGGCATTGAAACTTTTTCGCGAACATAGCTATTTCAATCCGCACCTTCTTATCCGGGATTCCTTCAAAACACGTGTAAGGGATAAGTTTATCGGAGATCTGATTACCCGGACCCAGTGTTATTGTGTGAATACAACAGGGTCTCCCGAAGAGACCCAGAAACTGATACGTTCCCTGGCAGGTGTAAAACAGGCACAGTAACCCGGTATCTTTTTGATTCCTACACCAGAAGGACGTTTATAGAATAAAAAAACCAGGTTTTGCCATTCCTCGGAATAATAACCAGGTTACAGGGATGGAGTCCTTTTTGGTGCTTGTGAGCACCTCCCGTAATATGGGCGTCACATTCGGCCAGGTGTTGGCATTGCGAACAATCCAGAAGTGTTTTGCATATCATGATATCGTTTGATATCCCGTAAAAGGGCGCAATCCAGATAACCTTCTGGATGAATTGCAAATGTTGTGTCAAATATTAGGATGAACATATCAACACCGGGTCCCTGGAAAAGAATGGGTATCCTCGAAAAGGTAACTTTTTATAACACCCTCTCGAATGCTCAATTGCCCTGCAAAGGGCAGAGGTGAGTGATGCTTTTTATTGCATTGGCAAAATACAAAACGAAGTTGAGCAGGGAAGTTGTAGACCAGAACCTGAAGGATATAGAGGCTGACACGAAAGGACAAGTCCGGTACCTGGGTATCTACTGGACACTCGGAAGGTACGACAGCGTAATCCTCTTTGAAGCACCGGACGAAAAAGTAGCAATGAACCTGGTCTTAAAACGGGCGGACCGGATGGAAATTGAAACGCTCGTGGCCGTACCGGCAGATGAAGGGAGCCCGGCAGGACCAGCCTGACCTGGTGGTTCATTACCTGCCGTATCATCCTTTTTCTTTCGGTCCTCCCGAAAATTCCAAAATGCCGGGGTGGAAACGGGAAGTGTGTACTTCCCGGTACGACTACTAACCGGGAAAATTGTGCGGTGTTCCGGATGTGGGTATTGGATAAAAACAGTTTCCTGTTCCCACAACATCCTGGAAGGGGACCTTTCAGAATACCGGGATAAGACCGGGGTTATCGCCGGTAATACACCTTCCACCGCCACGGGTAACCACAAAGGTATTTTCGATGCCGACAAGCCCGACATCCGGGATCCCCTTCTTTGGTTCAATGGCAAATACCATTCCTTCCTGGAGCGGCTCACAAAATCCCTCAGCAATGACTGGTATTTCGTCGATCCAGAGCCCGATCCCGTGGCCGAGGAATTTCACCGCATGATTTTCGAACCCCATAAAATTGGCCAGGAACTCAGGTCCGAGGTCTGCCATGACTGACCTGTAGATCTCCTGGGGGATGGCGCCCGGTTGTAACATTGCTGCCAGCTGGTGCTGGATCTCCACGCATTGTTCATGCACCTGTATTGCGTCCTCCGGGATTGAATTGCCGAACATGTACGACATCGTCTTGTCTGTCTGGTAGCCCTGATATCCACACCCGATGTCGATGACGACAAGGTCACCGTTCCGGAGTTTCCGCTCCCGGCATCCCATCAGCGGGGTGGAAGGGTGCATTCCGCTGATCCCTCCCGGGGTGTTCACGCAGGTCGGGGAGATGGAGCTGGTGCCAAACCCGATCTGGCCCAGCAGCATCTCATTGAACATGCCGAACCGGATGATCCCCTGGTGCCCCTCCTCTACCATGAGGGTGAAAAGGTCGCACGTGAGGGAGACCTCACTCATGCCTTCAAAAAGCATACCGGGTACACAGTCTTCCAGCACGTGACGGTGGATCCTCCCGGCCTGCTCCATCAGGGAGAGCTCGTACGGGCTTTTCACGGACCTGACCGCACCCACCTGTTCATCGACTCCCCTGATATCAGTGAATGGCAGGTACTTCTGCAACCGCTGGAGTTGGGCAAAGGTCATCTGGTCTGTTTCCAGATACACTGAAGACGGGAGATCGCCCATACCGGCTGCCACATCACGATAGCTCTTCATCTTTCGGATATCAGAAAAAAGTGATTCGTTCTGCGCCCGCTCGAAACTCTGGCGGACCCAGAACACCGGTTCTCCACCGCTGGGGATCAGGAGGAGACCGTCCTGCATCGTCCCGGTGAAGTAGTAGAGGGGTATCTTTCCAACAATGGCCGCAAGCTCCCAGCCCGGGCGTGCATAATCCATCCTGGCCCGGAAACGGTTCATACGGTCTTCGAGTTCCCGGAATGGGACGTTATCCTGCATATGCATACAATGTCTGAAGATAGTCATGCATAATGGTTCCCGCTCATTCGTCCCTCACCGGTCCCACTCTCCCGGCTTTCCAAAACGCATCAACGGTTATCATGATCAGTAAAAATCTGTTACACACCAGTTTTTTAGCTTTGTTACAATCCCCCTCAAAACTATCTTGCAGATTTTGTAATCTCAAAATCAGCCACCCTCCAGGGGCTATACCCTGCCGCTTTGGCGACCCCGTTTGGGATAGGAAATGTTCTCCCGAATCTCTGAAAATTTTCGTGAATTCTACCGTTTAACCTGTCCAAGGACTATCTTATCCAAAAATTTTCCTGAGCACATACAAAAGCATTAAGGATCGATTCCATATTACTAAAATAGGATGTTAAAAAAAAATAACATGGTCTGAAAACAGGCGAAAGATAGCGGGTATTTGAGAATCACGGTCAATGCTAAAAATAGCATGCCATAATGAACTATTGTGGGGGAAGCCAAAAATGCGGGATAAAAGATTTATTGCAGAACACCGGGGGGGACCGTTGAAAAAGGAACAGCACTACCTGTTAATCCAGTGGGCATGCGGCTGTGCGGAAAATGTTCTCCCGCTCTTCGGTGAAATAACCGATGAACGACTAACTACTGCACTCCATGTGGCGAAAGAGTGGAAATCGGGAAATGCTTCAGTTGGTGACGCGATGAACGCTTCAGTAGCTGCACATGCTGCGGCAAGAGATTCTTTGAATCCGGTTTCAATAGCGGTAGCTCGTTCCGTTGCACAGGCTGTCGCAACTGCTCACATGGCTGACCATTCGTTAGGTGCAGCGTGGTATGCTTTGAAAGCCGTGAAATATGCAGGTAAATCAATGGATGAAGAAAGAAGATGGCAGGATAAACAATTACCCCCAGAGATTAAGGATCTTGTCCTGACTGCAAGGGAAATCAGAAAGATTTAAACAAATAATTTAACCGGGTTCTTTAGAAATCCCGTTCCTATTGAAAAGATCCGACCTGTCTGATAATCAATCCGGATCTTATCCATCATCGACTCCGTAGAGAATATATACCAGAGTTTTGATCTGTTTATCGTTGATAGTAATTGGCGGGACAATCTCCCTTTTTCGTTTATTATCATCAATCCTGTCTGGCGGGTAATCCCCAGGTTTCGTTGGAGGAATAATGAACAAAATCTTAAAGAGCGTCTTGCTGGTGCTGGCGAGCGTGTTACTCGTCGGGGTCATCGTTTTTATCGCCTGGGGGATGACCCCCCTGGGTCCTGACGATCAGGCACTGGCAGCGATGGAACCGGGCGGAGGTATCAATGTTCAGGATAACGGAAATTTCGTAACCTTTTCCCCGATCGCGAATCAACCCATTACCGCTCTCATCATCTACCCCGGAGGGCATGTCGATTATCGTTCTTACGCCCCAATTGCGCGCCAGATTGCCAGTCGCGGCTACCAGGTCTCTATTGTCAGGATGCCGTTATCTCTGCCGGTATTTGGCGTAAATAAGGCAGATGAGGTGATCACTGCATTTCCGGGTATCAGGTACTGGGTTATAGGGGGTCACTCCCTTGGGGGATCGATGGCGGCTTCGTATGCCAGGGATAATTCCCACAAGGTACAGGGGTTGTTTTTATGGGCGTCGTACCCTCCGGGGAGCGATGACCTGTCGACAACAGACTTAAAGGGCCTTTCAACCTACGGGTCGAACGATATGGTTCTTAACATGGGCAGCTTAAATTCGACCCTCGTTCTGCTCCCGCCGGGGACTATCAGGAAGGTGATCGAAGGTGGCAACCATGCCCAGTTTGGCAATTATGGTCCGCAACCAGGAGACGGCGTCGCAACGATCTCTGCCGAAGACCAGCAGACGCAGGCGACTGACCTGACGGTGCGATTGGTACGGGCTGTTGAGGGAGAATAATTTGGAGTCCTTTTAAAATCGTTTTTTAATTCCACCTGGCGGAGATCCGTCCCAATAGTATTGTTAACCCGCTTCAGTCACCTCTTGTCCCATTCGGGGCAGGAGAGAAAATAAAATGTCCGGTTTCACAAAGGAAACGTAACAGCTTACCTGCTGACACAACAAAAAAAATGGTACGCGGTGGATAATACAGGGATACCTGACATAACCCTTGGTCCTGGAGGCTATAATAAGCAGGGGAATTAAACCTGATTGTCGTACTCATGTCACAAATCTTCCTGGCCCCGGTCCCGCCTTACAATTTTGATATCAGTGCCCGTATTTTTTCAAGGGGTGATCCATCCATCAGGATCTACGATAACGGGGTGTACCGCCAGGCACTCGATATCCAGGGCTATCCGACCCTTATCGAAGTCCGTTCAATTGGGACAACCGATAACCCCCGCCTGGAAGTGACCGCTACCCCAGGATCGGACGGGGTCATGCCGGAAGATGCTGTTATCACGGGTATCGTTGCATCAATGTTCAATATTTATGACGATTTGGCTCCGTTTTACCACGCGGTAAAGGAAGATCCGGTGATGGCTGACCTCACCCGCCAGTTCCACGGCCTGAAGTCCCCGACCACGCCGACATTGTATGAGGCACTCGTCGACTCGATCATCGAACAGCAGATCTCGCTGAATGTGGCACACAGCCTCCAGGTAAGGCTGATAAAAAAGACCGGAAAGCGGCTTGACACCGGGACAGCATTATATTATTGTTACCCATCGCCAGAGGCCCTAGCTGGTGCCCCCGAGACGTTGTTCCGCGAATGCGGGATGACTACCAGGAAAGGGGAATACATACGGGAATTATCCGGCTCTATTGTTTCCGGGGATCTCGACCTTGATACATTCAGGGGATACCATGATACGGACAGGATCATCCGTGAAATGATGGAAATCCGTGGTATCGGCAAATGGACCGCCGAACTCACGATCATCCGGGGCATCCACAAACTGGATGCGTTCCCTGCAGATGACGTGGGGTTACAGAGGATCCTCTCGAGGTTTTACCGGAACGGAAAAAAAGTCTCCAGCGAGGAGGCCCGCCTGATTGCAGCCGGGTGGGGTGCATGGCAGGGACTTGCTGCCTTTTATCTCGACCTGGCCGAGTACCTCGGGGTAGTCCCCTGACCTGGGGCAATGCGAAGTCCAGGCTACCAGGGCAAACCTCCATTCCACGCTGGGCCACGGAATCCCGGACAATAATTGCCCCGGAATTACCAGATAAAAAACAACAGGGGCACCGGGTGGCAGGATGCCTTGCTCCAGGGAGGGGGACCATCCTGAATTATGCAGCCTGCATTGTTCCCTGCGATATCCGGACTTTTATTATTGAGGGACTGTCCGGTGGCTACATGATAAACATATTAAAACAGGATGTCGAATATAATCGACAAATAGTGATGTAGGGGTTGCTTATAATCATACCCAGGTATGCTGCTGTCATGTTATTTCTGGCGCTCATCGTAGCTGGTGCCCAGGCCTACGAGATCGCGATCGATGCCCCTACTTCAATCCAGGCGGGAGCCCCCCTTCCCGTTAACGGGACCACAAACCTGGCTGATGGTGTGAGTATTACCATTGCACTGTCAAATGCTGACTACAGTACCATTGGCATAGAAAAGAAGGACATTGTTGTCCAGCATAGTGATGAAAACAAGTCATTTTCGGTGGTATTTGATACGACCGGCCTGAAAAAGGGGCAGTATAAGGTAGAAGTATTACCAATATCGGGCTTTTCGTTCCTTGGCAGTTCGGTTACCATTCGCCCGGTGACACTCATTGACCGCTCTGATGAACTGGTAATCACTCCCCCGCTCAACAAAGAATTCGACGGGTCGTTAACTATTGCAGGAAACGGCCCCCTGATGATTAATTCAGGTTTGGATGTCGTGGTGACCAGTTCAAATGGTACACTGCTGTTTGGCCCGGAATTTATCGGTACCGATTATATGGGGTACTTTTCAAAGACCTTCACCATCCCTGAGCCGGGAGATTACCTCGTACATTTCTCAGATGCCCATGGATTTATCGGGAACATTACCTATACCATATCAAAACCCAGGGAACCTCTGCCGGTCCTCGTCCTGCCGGAGGTGACCGGAACGCCAGCCCTCCCACAATTGCCCCCGGTATCTGCCAGGGCCTCAGCGAGCCGGGAGACCCCGGCATTTTTCGCAGTTATTGCCAACCCGGGGCCGGTCCGGATCTCTACTTCCACCGGCATCGACTGGGTGATTGAGTACCTCGATAGGAGCGGCACCATTCACAAGGTCCACGAGGCGGGTTCCCAGTACCCCGAGTCGGTAACGTTCCAGAGTGACGGGGGCACGACCTGGGTGAAGGTGTACCCCTTCAAGTACGGGGATAATAGTACCGTCACGCTCTATGCAGAGAATGCGATGGATGTCCAGACAGCAAAAAAGGGTGTGGACTTCTTCCCCACAACGTCTGCGACCACTTCAGTGCCGGGGGGTGTCCAGACCTCCCCGTTACCATTCGTTTTATTCCTCGGGGCAATAGCGATTGGGATCCTGGTTCTGTTGAGAAAACGGGAATAAAAGGCACGAATCCTGGTTGTGGGTTCAAACCGTTCGTTTTTAGTTGTTCCTGCGGTTCAGATGCTCTTCAAGGCTCCAGAGGAGTTGCCAGGTCCGCTTCAGCATAACTCTCTTTACCGACTTCGAACGGGTTGTCAATGTCCCGGATTAACAGGATTAGTGAGATCAATAAGCTGGTAATCACCGTGAAAACAATCAGCCCCTCGTACTAGGGATCGAGTTGTATGATCATCATGATAAAGATGACACCAACTGTTGCCAGCTCTGCGATCGCATAGGCTGAAGGGATAAAGGATGTATGCATGATAATCTCCACCCGGCCTGATATCCTGTCAACGGTGGAGACCTCATTTCCTAGCTTTACCAGGAACTGCGGTAGGACGTTTTTTTCTGCAAGGTCTGCGATATCGTCATTAATCCTTTCCATGGCGGTATGAATTTCGCTCATCTTTCAGGTGTTGTTCCTGAAATTGGTAGTTATCACACCCAGCAATTCCCTGGCAATGGTCCTGCAACCCGCGAACTACCTGTTTGTCTTCGAGCTGAATGAGCCTGCTGTCCTGTTAGAGGTTCCTTATTGCCGATGCAAGTTCACCCGGGATCCGTTCACTTTCCTTGAAGTCAGTTAATGTCCCGGCAAGGATAATGGCAATTGTGAATATGGCTGCCCCCACAAAAGAACCGATGATGGTAGTTACCGTAATTAAATCGAGTTGTAATGCATCAACAGCGATTCGCACTACGAGAAGTAACAGAGCGATGATGATGGCATTTCGTATCAGCCCGTATTTTTTCCTGATCTCGCTCATAATGAAATCCCCGGTTTCCAGACCGTATTTAGCCTGATATTCCTAAATAGGTAGCAGATATAAATGGAATTATGATGGGTATCCTGATAGTTGTCTGGAAACCCGGGCTTTGTTCGAAACCCTGCAATCTGAAAAAGAGAGGGGATACGTTGAAAGGAGTGGGTTTCACCCCTTCCCCGCCTTATACCACAAATGATTTTTTTATCAGCCCGTCTTTCATGATCGAGATCTTTCCCCCGCTTTGAGAGACCACAAGCCCGATCGCGTTGGTCATCTGGCTGATCCCTGCGACTGATGAATGCCGTGTGCCATAGCCTTCCGGAATTTTCAACGGTACGTTATCTATAATGAAATGGCGACCGGAGGCCTCGATAAATCCATCTTCTCTTATCACAAATGCCCCATCCATCGTGGCCAGCCCCTTGATTACTTCGGCATTACCCGGGTTCGTGATCAGCCTGTTCCCTGTATCCTGGCCGGCAAATGAATTGATGGTGCATGCCCTCGAATGGGCCATGACCGCATCCGTGTCCCCCAGTACAAACGAGGTGCCGATCCGGTGCCCTTCATGCCCATCCCGGGAGATCTCCACGCAGAGATGAAATACGTAGTCGAAGACCTCTTCGTTCACCCGGGTGCCTTTCAGGACTGAATACTTCCATGGGTCTGCACGGATCTGCCGCGATTCCCCCTTCCCCTGCCCTGTAATATCCTCGCCAAGGCAGAGCATTCCTGATAGTTTTCGCTCTGTGTCAATAAGCGGGAGAATTTTCCATGCAACCCAGAACATCTCCCCTGATTTTTTCCTATTCTCAAACGCATGAACGGTATACCCGTCCCTGCAGAAGACCGGGTCGTTGATCATCGCAATCATTTCACCCGCATACCGGGAATGTTCGGGAACAATGGTACCGATAAGGTTCCTGCCGATGACCTCCCCGGCCCGGTACCCGAACGCTTCCGCAGCACGGGAGTTGGCATGGGTAATGGTCCCCTCGTCATCCGTTGTAATGACAATCCCCGGGACCCGGGCGATGGCGTCCTCAAATGACCCTGATCTGACCCACTCCGAGGGAAAAACCTGTCCGGCTTCACCGCATTCCCTGTCCGGGTCATCTTTTCGCTCGACAATCATGAGGTGGCCTTTCATCGGGTCAAACCCGTCGAGCCTTTTTACCCTGATCGTGCAAAGGACCCTTTTACCTTCTTTCGTTCCTAGGTGTTGCACGGTGCAATGCCACCCGGACTCTTTCTTACCCTTAAAAATTGTGCGGGAAAACTCCTGGTAATCCCCGGGTGAACAAAAAAGGTCAGGTAATTCCATAGACCTTTGGGGGCCATTGGAATAACCGAGGAGTTCTGCCAGGTGCTGGTTGATTTTGCGTATTTCACGCCCCAAAAACACCGCGATCCCAATCTGGGACCCGTCGAGTACGTCAAATATCTCCATGTTTTCCAGTTCATGTTCCTGTGACTGGAAATGTTCCCGGACGTAACCGGTGATGTACCCGGATGCAGCAGTGAACAGGTCATTCCTGTTACGGAAACCTGACAGGTTATATTTTGTCGAGCTTTCCCGGGTCTCCACCAGAAGTGTTGCATCCCGGAGATACCCCTGCCGGTTTTTTTGGGCGTCCACGGGAGTCATATCCACGTAGAGCAATGATGTACCGGTTGTTTTTGCCGTATCCCTGATGTTGCAGGTCGCCTGTTCCCTTCCACAGACCAGGACGAGGTTGTATGACCGTTCCGTCATCCTGTTTACCGCATGTACGGGAGAAAAGGCCCTGTCAACATGTATTCCGGGCAGGCTGACCAGCGAGGATAACAGCACCGTATGGAATGCCTGGGAATTTTCAATGAAGAGGACCGATGACATGGTAAGAGATCACGCCGTTGCAATCAAACGCAAATATCTGATAGATTGTCAGACAGATAAAAATGTATTGGATTTACCGGGAAATAACGGCAGACAGCCGTCGTACAGGGGGCCGATGCCGATCCTGTTCACCATGGTTGCATGGTCGGTAGTAGTAGCAGTTCTGTCATGCAGGGCCGGTGGAATAGTAATCCGGGACCCCTTGCAAGCTGAACACTCCAGAGACCTGTGGCCTGTCCCCAGTCATAACCCCTTGGTGTTTAAAGCCGCGGGGTGGAGCACCGGGTGCGTGAGTCACATTTTTTTCGGATCCGCAAAAAATCTGTGAGGTGGATGTTAGAAATCAGTACCGTTGGCCAAAAATCCGGGGCTTAACTGGGTTGTTTTCTCCAGGACATCTCCCATTTTTCCCCCGCGGGCCTTTGGGTTTTTCTAAAAAGAGGACATGGGTTTATGCCTGGTCTGCCTGGAGGCAACCCCTGCCTTTACCGGTAATAGAAAGGTGCGTTTCAGTATTTGCCCTTCCTTCGAAGAGGTACCTCCTCAGCACCAGCTGGTGGACTCTTGACCGCACATCATACTCCCCGTACTCGGGGATCATCCGTGAAACAACATGGCTGATTTTACAGCCTGGTACATCTGACACTTCTTGTAAAATCCGGAGATAGGTGGTGTCTGGCACGAATTCCTTCTGGCTGAATAATTCCCTAATTATGATCATCCCTGGATATCTTGCATTTTTAGGAGAGAACAAAAGAGCAAACCGGCATTTTGCCTTTATATGAATTTTATCTCTCTCTTTTTCATATTATTACCATTATACTTCAAAGGAGTAATACCTATGTGTAGGTGCCGATATGGCGGGTACTGCTACCGGGAAAAAACTGCAAACCAGGTACCCGTGGGGTCCCGGCCGGGAATACCCACTGCCTTCGTGAGAGATCAAGACTCCCCGCATGATTTCCGGACTTGCAACGATACAAAACACAGGACCCGTGGAATTCCTTGCCATTAACAGGAATCCCCATGGTTTTAGTGGGCCGGGTCATTCTCTATTGTTACGTCCGGTCGTGAAATTCTAACGTCAAAGGTTCGAATTGTCAGGGGTAAAATATAAAACTCCCCTTTGCGCCAGAACCAGGGAGTTATACGGGCAAACCAAGGGGTAATTGAAAAAATCTCATTAAATATTATGGCGTTAAAGAATGTGTTGTGCCTGGAAGATCCAGGGCACAACAATGCAGGAGGAACCCTTACGTGATGACCAGTAAACGCGTTGGCAATGTCATCATCAGCATTGCTTTGCTGATATTGCTGACCGGTAGTGTCTCAGCTGATATTGTCCAGGCGGGAAGTTCTATTGATGCCACATTCACCTCGGTCACCACCCACCTTGATACAAAGATCGTGGGTGATAACCCGGACTCCCCGTTAGTCCTCAACTATGACGTATCAGCAAAAGGCATTACACGACCTGACGGCACAACCGCACCAATGAGTGGTTCGGCAGTGGCCTTTATCCGGGTACACATAACCGGCGGTCGGGATGGTTCCGGCCGCGTTAGCCAGGACCTCACCTATAGCGACACTACAAAAGTCAGCGGCCTGATCAGCAGTTTCCAGAAAACGATCGCCTACAGGGGCGGCAGTAATCTGAACTGATTGTTCAGGAACAGGACAGGGGATCCAGGGGTTTCATATCCTCCGGAACCCTGTTCTTTTAATGCAGGGTGAAGGCCTTTTTTCATCCCAGGGTTAGTGTCATTCAATTATCATGCGGACTCCGAATAACCACGGTTATTCCCTCCAGGCCGGATATGCCGTACGTGTCCTACACAAGTTCCATATAAATCCTTATCGATTTCACTCCGGGCCATGACGAAGCGGGTCAATGGCGGTCGATTATTGTAGAGGTCTTGTCCCTGCCTGATCAAACCGGTGACTTTTATGGTGAGCTTCGCACTATCTTCACCAGGTAGTTATGATTGCAAATCCCGGCCAGATCATTATCTTCGAGCTCCCCGTGTACTTCTACCTGGGGATCCTCACCTTTATTGCACTTATATCGACTGCAACACTTGGTATGCTGTTCGTGAAGGGGAAGTATGGCGTCCAGTTTTCCTGGCATATGAACCTTGCAAAGATTACGGTCCTCATTGCAATTATCCACGGGGCCCTTGTTGCCTGGGGATACTTATTCTGATAACAGTAATTTTTTACCCAAAAATACTCGTTTAATAAACTGTACTTACTCCTGCGAAAATCAAACCCCTAACTTCCAACGGTCCCAAAAAGACCTCCTTAGTACCCTGTGGCATAGTAATACCCGTCATCAATCCTGACATGGACCGGGACCGAGAAGAGGTTGCTGATGTTCGTATCAGCCAGGACTTCGTCTTTTGGGCCATCCATGCAGAAATGCCCGTCTTTCATCAGGACCACCCTGGTAATTTCAGGGATGATATCATGCAGGTTATGCGTTACAAGGATAATCCCTGTCCCTGCACGGGATATTTTCCGGCATGTGGTGCGGAAGGCGTGGAGCGCGTGTAAATCCAGGCTGTTGGTCGGTTCGTCGAGGACCAGGGTTTTAGGTCCGTGTACCAGTGCCCTGCCGATTAGTACACGCCGTGCCTCCCCGGAGGACATTTCCGTCATTTGTCTCCCTGCCAGGTGCCCGATCTCAAGAAATTCAAGGATTTCTCCCGTTTTTCGTTCCATCCCGCTGGTAACGTGGTGCCGGAACAGCCCTATACTGCTGAAAAATCCTGATAATATCACTTCATGAGCAGTCATTTCCCTGGAAAATGCATGGGCAAGGTCATTTGAAACAATCCCGAACGTGGAACGCAGGTCAAAGACATCCCATGTTTCCCTGCCACGGACCCGGAATAGTACTCCATCCTGTACCACTGGATAATATTCCCGGTTGATAGTTTTTATGAACGATGATTTCCCGGCACCGTTAGGCCCGAGAATGGCAATGTTCTCCCCCTCTTGCAGTGTAATAGAAAGGGAATCAAGTATTTTCCTGGTACCGTTCATCACGGTAATATTTTTGAATTCGATGAGCGGGATGTTATTCTGGGTCATAATTTGGTATCAGGTTGCGCCAAAGGTAATTCTGGTAATTCTCACCGGGAGATATTGTCCGCAGGCGGTTACGGGGAAGTTACGTGGTATGAAAACGGTCGCGGGAAAAAAGGGGTTACGATTTTTTGGGCTTATCTTCTTCGTTTATTTTTCTGGTTGGCAGCAATTTTTTCTTTTGCTGTCAGTGGTGCTACCTTGTTTCCCGCGACCGGGGCTTCTGCAACCGCTGATTTCGCATCAACACTTTCAGGCTTTTTACCCTTGCCTTTCTGGCTACCCTGATCTTTCATACAGACTCATACGGTGCAGGGATATATATATATATTCTGGAAAGTCCGGCATTTACGCAGTTTTAAGAATTTAATGTTACAATGTGCGGCGATTCTCTAATCCCCCACTGGATCGACTTTAGTGTCCGGGTAAAACAGGCCCGTCTTATGTCACCTGTGATCCCTGCTGCGTATAGTCGGGCGAATAACAATGATAAAAAAGCGTTGTGTACCTGATACTGCACAGGAAAAATTTCAGTGTTTACCTCGTTTCGTCTTTGCAGCGTTTTTATCTTTCATTGAATTGATTTTTTGTTGATCCAACTGATTTGAAGCTTTACTGGGTGCTGCTGTTACGGGACTATCCGTTGCCCTGTGTCCTTTTGTCTTTTGCTCGCCCTGCTTTTTCATGGCGGTAACTATGAGGGCAGGGTGTATATAATTACCCGAACTACCCGTGTGGATTATTACCGGGTTTTTCCTGGGAAAACGATACAATATTTCGTTCCCTTATCCCGGGTCAGCCTAATGGTCCCGTCGAGCTGTTCGGTCGAGAGTAAACTGACCAGTTTCAGCCCCAGGCTTTCGGTATTATTACAATCGATCCCCTCGGGAATTCCCACACCGTTATCAGCATAGGACAAGATATAGTCCGAACCTGACCGGTGGAACCCGATGGTTATTGTCCCGGTGCGGCCGTCCGGAAATGCATGCTTAAAGGTATTGGATACGAGTTCGTTCACGATAAGCCCGCAATGGATCGCGGTGTCCACATCGAGCAGGGTTTCATCGACCTCAAATATTGTTGTAATGGTCTTCTCTTCAACGGGGTAGGTATCAAAAAAGGCATCGACGAGTTTTTTGATGTACGCATGGAATTCAACCTTCGAAAGATCGTGCGAACGGTATAATGTCTCGTGGATCAGTGCCATGGTACGGATACGGTTCTGGCTGTCACGCAGCGTGTTGATGCTGTTTTTGTCTTTCATGTACTGGATCTGGAGTTCGATCAGGGCCGATACGACCTGGAGGTTGTTTTTCACACGGTGATGGATCTCCTGCAGCAGCACATCTTTTTCTTCGAGTGTATGGCGGACTTTATCTTCTGCTATTTTACGGTCGGTGATGTCCCGGATTGACTCTACTGCCCCGATCAGCATGCCCTTTGTATCGTAGAGCGGGGATGCAATAAACCAGAGGTGCGCTCCCTTTCCACCATAGAGAATGGGGAAAAATGCCTCGGAAACTAATTTATCGCCTTTTTTTATCACACCTGGATAACACTTCTCTGCCTCAGTTTCGCCCTTTGACACAAGATCAACCAGTATCGGCCGCCGTGTCCCGTAAAATGGTAAGGCATACTCAAACCGGCCTTTCCCGATCATCTGGTCTGCAGGAACACCCGTCATATCTTCAATCGCCTTGTTCCATGCAATCACGATGCCGTTCAGGTCGAGGGCGAATGTCGCATCAGGCAGGAAATTGATAATGTTAGACAGGCGGTGGTCTGAATTCATCATCGCCTCCTCTGCATTGTTCCGGTCCCTTATTTCCGATTCAAGTTGCCGTTTCTTCTCCGAAAGTGTGGAGACCTGGCTCCGGATTTCGCCGAGATAAATAAACAGCGCGACCAGTATGGTAACGAATGCGAGCATCCGGATGATGATACCGGCAGGACTCCCTCCGGAAAGCCCGCCATATGCTGTTAATAAAAATGAAACGGCAAACAGAAAAAACCCGGTACCGAAAACGAGTGATAAATGGTTCCTGTTTTCGTAATAGATAAACATGCAGATGATAGAGATTGTCACTGACAGAATAACACTCATTATCGTAATCGCGTCAAGGGTAACCATCATGTCCAATCCTGCCCTTTTTCTCTCCCTATTCCCAGGTCATGAGGTCACTGACCTCCCGGTCTTTCTTTTCGGCACCATGTTTTATCAGGGCCAGTTTGATGGTGGTCTTCAATGTGGAATCACTGAACGGTTTGACAATATATCCGAAAGGGGAAGTTTTCTGGGCCCTTTCAAGCGTATGTTCATCTGAAAATGCAGTAAGGTAGACAACCGGGATATTGTAAATGCCGTAAATTGTTTCTGCGGCCTCAATGCCATCTACCGGCCCTTTCAGGTGGATATCCATCAGGACAAGGTCTGGTTCAAACTCAATTGTCTTGGTAATAGCGTCCTGTGCTGTGGATGAACGTCCTACTACCCTGTAACCAAACTGCTTCAGCCTCCCCTCGATCGTGATCGCAATAATGGTATCGTCTTCGACAACGAGGATTTTTTCCTGACTGGTCACAGACATTGTTGTATGCCTTTTACTGCCTCAAATTATTTGAAATGATAAGGAGATCGAGGGTCCCCGGCACCCGGGGTATCCGTGGGATCGGAAGACGAAAAGGCTCCAGGCACAATTGTCAGTGTATATACCGGGTGAAAGCAATTATCTCTTAAAAGTAAGCAGTTCTCGTCTGGGTATGGGATGCACCGGAAGCCCCGAAGTTCCCCTGCGCCTGCCTGCTGCCTAACCAGGTGCAACCTGGTCCCTGGTAACCCGGGGGTGACTGTTGCAAAATGAAAATTCGGGAGATCGTATAAAAAATGTTGAAAAAAGTGATCCTTGTTGCGTTTATTATTCTCTGTGCAATTGTTACATGGTTTGGGAGCGGGTACATTCCCGGGGAACACCTGTACCAGGTCTCCCTCACGCTCTGGACGATCGCGGTTGTATACCTGTTTGCGTCCATCCTGGCATGGGAGTTTGCGCTTAAGCAGATTGAAGATAAATTAACCCGCTATTCACTGAATAAAGCCATTAGTATAATCTCCGCACTTGTCGTCATTCTGATTGTTATCAGGATATGGGTCCCTGACACCCAGTCACTCATCTTCCTCTATGGTCTCCTGGGTGCCGGGATCGCCATCAGTCTCCAGGACGTGTTCCGGAACTTCGCTGGTGGTATCCTGATCATAACCGGGAACTTATACCACGTCGGCGACCGGATTGAGGTGGGGAATGAGATCGGTGATGTTATGGACATAGGCATCATGTATACAACGATGATGGAGCTCCGGGGATGGATAGACGGGGACCAGCCAACCGGTCGTCTGACCAAGGTCCCGAATGGGAAGGTAATCAGTAACGAGGTCCACAATTACACACAGGACCACTCGTTTTTATGGGACGAGATCAAGGTACCCGTGACCTATTCCAGCGACTGGAGAAAGGCAAAAGACCTCATCCTGGGTATCGTGCAGCGCGAGACAATGGTAACCGTGGCAGAAGCGGAGAGGGAGATTGAGCAACTGGGAGAAAAATATTACCTCCCGAAAAGAATGGTTGAACCGGCTATCTATCTTACCCCTACCGATAACTGGATCATGTTCCATGTCAGGTATGTGACAAGGATAAAAGAAAGAAGGGCTTTCCGGACGCGTCTTTCCGAGATGATCCTTGAAACGATCCAGGAACATCAAACTATCAGTATCTCCTCCTCGACCCAGACCGTGACAGTTATACAGTCCGGGAAGGACTCAGGTCAACTATAACATGATTTATCCAATTTTTTTTACTTGTTATCTGCAGTACTGCCAGAAGATATCGTACCTATTTATGTAGATCAATGGCGAGATATCGGTTATGTCCACTGAGCAGCGGGGCCGTCATGCCGGGTTTTATGTAATCCCTGCAGGAGGTCTTATCGGCCTCGGGATTGGGATAATCCTCGGTTACCAGTTAACAGGGTTTCTGGCAGGCCTTGGGCTGGGATACCTTGTTTTCGTAGGTGGTCCCCGAACAGATCAGGCATACCAGGACCCGTCTGGTAGCCATGTTCCGATTAACGGCTCCTACCTGGTCAGATTGGTTATTGGTCTCTATATTATTGTCAGCGGTTTTGCAATTATCTGGGTCCCACGCTCCGAATGGCCGAACATCCTCGCAATATTTTTAGTCCTCACGGGGGTTTGGTTTGTCGTCCATGGGTATAAACGGGGAACGTAATATCAACGGGGTGGCTCTTGTTACAGCCATCCCGGTTGGTTATGGCACCATTGCGCCGCCAGGGCTTTTCAGTTTCTAAAAAAAACAACGGGGGACTCCCGGGTCACACCTGGTTTTTAGAATACCTTGTAATGCAAAGTCCAGACCGGCAGGTTTTTTATATCATCGTTTAATCGTCTAATGCGGAGGGACCCGACAATTGGCGAAGATTTCTGCGAAAATTGATACGGCTCTTGTTGATGAGATTAATTCTGACAGGAAAGATAAAGGCCTGAAATTATCTGACTGGATGGTGTTGGCGATTGAAACGTACCTTCACCCACGAGTGCAGGATAACGAAATTGCAAAGGAAATAAGCCAGTTAAAGGAGTTTTCCGCGGAACTCACTACCGCACGGGATACGGCCGTTGCGGAATCCAAAAAGCAGAAAAATACCCTCAGCCACCTCGTGGAGGAGCGGGATCTCCTTATTGCCGATTTGAACCAGCACAAGAATATCAATGACCAGCTCCAAAAAGAGCGGGATGCACTAAACGCAGAAGTTACCCAGGCGGGAAATAACGTCTGTATTCTTCGGAACGAACGGGACCTTCTCGTCGCTGACTTGAACCAGCACAAGAACTTCAGCGACCAGCTCCAAAAAGAGCGTGACACACTGACGTTTGAGCTGGCTCACGCCCATAACGGCAGTGACCTCCTGCGAAATGAACGGGACCTGCTTATTGCCGATTTGAACCAGCACAAGAATATCAGTGACCAGCTCCGGAAAGAGCGGGATGCAATGAGTGCAGAGCTGAACCAGGCCCGAAATAACCACGGCCTTCTCCGGAATGAACGGGACCTCCTCGTCGCTGACTTGAACCAGCACAAGAACTTCAGCGACCAGCTACGGAAAGTTAATGATGGTCTGAATGCCGAACTCTCCCGGGAGAAATTCGGCAACGCAGCATTGCAGCGTGAACGGGACTCATTCATCCCTGAACTCGCGCAGTTGAAATCCAGTTGTGCTGCACACCAGGCCGAACGCGACAGGCTTACGCAGGAAGTAACGGTCCTCCAGAGTACCTGTGACCTCCTGAAGGGTGCCCGGGACCAATCAGAATACGAGCGGAATAAGTTTCTTAATGAGCGGGAAGACCTTGCAAAACAGACCCGCGAGTTGATGGTGGAAGCAGAGCTCAGCAAGGCGAAAAATTTCATTATTGACGAATTACGAAAGGACAAGGAGTTCCTCCAGGGAGAGTTCCGCAAAATGAGCGAACGTGCTCCCCTGCAGCTGGCGCCTGCCCGTGAATCTTTCTGGAGCTGGATCTGGGGTGAACGATAGTCAGCAACCCCCAGTGTCCCGTCATATTCCCTGCCCTTTCCGGCGTGATCCATACTGAGGACACTTCAGCCCTGTTCAACCCATATGAACGGGAAGATCCCCCCCTGGTCATTTAAATAATGCCATTGTAAAAACCTCCCTATTCCAGGGGCATTCACGCATGTACGCGGAAGTCCTGGATCATGTCAAAAAAAGGGAATTCCATAGACAGGTGTGGGTTTCACCCCTTCCCTGCCCCAACCCCCTGAAGTGACATCCTGTGGCCAATGGTTCACCTCGAAGTTTCAGTGAGAAAAAAGAACCTTCTCTATAACAGCGGGGTCGTTATAGCGACTGAACTTGAGCCCCGGGATTGTGAGTAAATTCCAGGAAAACCTTAAAACTATTAGATTTTATTGATTCTACTGCCGAAATAGCGGCTCCCGATAAGAATAGTTCCCTGAGCCCGCATTCTTTCGGATTGTGTCCCTGATGGAGCCAGTCCACCCCACCGACTCCTGGCCGTCCCATGTCATCGACGAAAATCACCAGATGAAAACCCTCATTAACCAGCAGGTGCCCAGGTTTAAATTGTGGAACTATTCATTTTGAGACATGGCAAAGCAGAAGCACGTGCAACGGGCAACCAGGATGCTGACCGGGCCCTGACCGTGCAGGGGGAGGAGGAAACTAAGAAAACTGGCAGGTGGACGGTAACGATGGGTTATACCTTCGACCTGATTGCGACCAGTCCCCTGAAAAGGGCTATGCAGACTGCACATATAATTGGCACAACCACAAAACAGGAACATAAGGTCCAGGTATGGGACCTCCTTTCGCCAGGGGGTGACATCGATGCACTTTCAAGGAAAATTGCTGAGATTGGCGGGGACAGTTCAGTCCTCATAATCGGTCATGAACCAATGCTGTCAGTTTTTATCGGCCGAACCATCTCCATGGACGGCACGGCATCAATCGTCCTCGCCAAGGGAGCCTTTGCCAGGATAAAAAATGTTTCCTGCCATGGTGACCTTTGCGGGGATCTCCACAGTCTCATTACGCCAAAACAAATCTTTCCGGGTAACTAATTCCACTGGTTCCCGGACGATTTTTCAGGAAGGCAGAAAACCCGGCAATATTTCCCTTGTTCGTCACATAAAATACCTTTTTTAATGAAAAAAAATAGATAGTCTCTTCAGGGACCATCACAGATGAACAATAAAAAAATACTTATTTTTACAATTTTCCTCGTGAGCCTGCTTATGGCAGGGACCGTATCAGCCACAGGATCATATTATGGCAATGTTGCAGCCGTGAACGGGGAGTCTGTAAAATCGTCCGGGGTAACGTATGCTCTCCTCGTCGGGGTGTCCACGTACAAGGACCCTTCCAACAACCTGGAAGGGGTACAGTATGATGTGCCGCATATGCGGGATATGCTCATCAATGACTGCGGTTATTCCTCCTCGCGGATAACTACCCTGCAGGACAGCAAGGCGACCAAGGGCGCGATCCGGTCTGCACTTATCCAGATGAGTTCCCGTGCAGGCAAAGACGATACGCTTGTATTTTATTTCAGCGGGCATGGCTACGTATACCCCTCATACTACGGGACGTCGTACCTTGAACCGTACGATTCAGCGCAGGATTCTGTAAGTTATGATATTTCAAGTTCAGAACTGAAACAGTGGCTGGACGTGATCCCGTGCAGGAATGTCCTTGTTATTATTGACGCCTGCGAAGCCGAGGGTATGCTGAAGGCCGGGACGAAAGAACTGGTCACTGCCTCACAGGTACAGGCAGGGCGTGATACCGCTTCAGAGTCAGACCGGTTTTCACAGAATTTCCTTGGCCAGTTTGAAATAACGGACCGCGTTGCACTTAGTTCATCAGAGCAGCAGAAAGGTCTTGCCGGTAACCAGTATGTCGCCCTCGTCTCCTGCAGGTCAGGGGAGGGCTCCTGGACCAATGCTGTTTCCGGCAGCTGGTTCACCACGTACCTGGCTGAGGGAATTAAGACCCCTTCAGCCGATACGAATTCCGATAACTGGGTTTCGGCAGAAGAAGCTTTCACGTATGCCTCCCCGCTTACAACATGGAAACATTATGACCAGAACCCGGTTCTCTATGACGGAGACCCGTCCAATGACCTCCTGATGAACCATTATAGTCCGTTGACCGTGGGGATTATTTCTGCAGGCTCAAGCCCTTCGGGTGCGCGGATCTATCTTGACGGGACTGATACGGGATTTAATACACCCGCAACCCTGAACAGTATTTCCGCGGGGATCCATACGCTCGTCCTGAAAAAAAGCGGGTATAACGATTACCCTGCAAGTGTTACTGTAACTTCCGGGCAGACGTCGAGTATATCGGCAACTCTGACGGTCCAGCAGATCCCCGGGTCAATAAATATCAAATCAACACCAACCGGGGCGACGATAGTACTGGACGGGGTGACCAAAGGGACAACCCCTGCGACGCTTTCCGGAATACCCGCTGGGATTCATACGCTCGTCCTGAAAAAAAGCGGTTATAACGACTACCCTGCAAGTGTTACCATAACATCCGGGCAGACGTCGAGTATATCGGCAACCCTGACGGTCCAGCAGACCACGGGGTCAATAAATATCAAATCAACACCAACCGGGGCGACGATAGTACTGGACGGGGTGTCCAAAGGGACAACCCCTGCGACGCTTTCCGGAATACCCGCGGGGATCCATACGCTCGTCCTGAAAAAAAGCGGTTATAACGACTACCCTGCAAGTGTTACCATAACTTCCGGGCAGACGTCGAGTATATCGGCAACCCTGACGGTCCATCAGACCACCGGGTCAATAAATATCAAATCAACACCAACCGGGGCGACGATAATACTGGACGGGGTGTCCAAAGGGACAACCCCTGCGACGCTTTCCGGAATACCCGCGGGGATCCATACGCTCGTCCTGAAAAAAAGCGGTTATAACGATTACCCTGCAAGTGTTACCATAACTTCCGGGCAGACGTCGAGTATATCGGCAACCCTGACGGCCCAGCAGACCACGGGGTCAATCTCCGTGAGTTCGGGGCCGTCAGGTGCAGCAGTCTACCTCGATGGGAAGAGTACAGGTTTGAAGTCACCTGCGACACTGACCGGGATATCAGCGGGAGGCCACACGGTCAGCTGCAGCATGAGCGGGTATACCGATGCGTCCCAGGGCGTCACGGTGACTGCCGGCCAGACCGTTGATGTGGTGCTGAATCTGCAGGCAACCGGTACGACTACCGGTTCGATTTATGTTACCTCGCTGCCATCAAAGGCATTAGTATACCTGGATGGCAAATACCTGGGTGTATACTCACCGACGATAATCAATAAAGTAGCTGCCGGGACTCATACTATCCGGCTTACGAAATACGGGTACAAAGACTATACCCAGAGTGTGATGGTGAGTTCCGGGACGACCACCACAGTTTCCGTAACATTAACCCGGTGATGGCAACCCGGTTTCCCTTTTTTTTAACTCCGCAGGGTTATATTAAACCCGGGATATCGCTCTGTACCCCTCGTATCTAACGCTAACTTCTGAATATAAAAATGAGGTTAAATCCTACCACAATCATCACGAGTGCGAAGCTCACCCAGAGCATCATCCCCTGGTTACTCAGGAATACTGCCCAGAGTAAGGCAACAAAGCAGATCAGGAAAAAAATTGCCCATGTCCTTACGTTCATCGAAGAAGAAGAAAGCGGGTTGGGACTCTTCCATGATCGTGTTGATTTTGAAGGGGCTGGTTCCCGGGATGGCCGCTCCCTGGCATGTTTTACAAGTCCGAGGAGGAGGAAACCAAGTGCGACCAGGGCTGCAATGGCACTGGTGTAATACATGAACATGAAAACCGGTTTATCAGAGACCGACGTCAGCAACCCTACCAGGACAAACCAGATGCTCCATTCACCAGGGTAGAGCAGTCCACGCCAGTCCGTCCCGTCCACGGAGTCATCCGGCCCGGATCTCCCTGTATTATCTGCTGACGGGATTCCTGCGGTAGCATAACCTCCATGTTCAGAAATGGGGGGGCTCCGGGATATCTGGGGATTTCGTATCCTGGCTCCGGATAGCTCCTGGGATTTTTCAAAACATGCCCTGCTGTCGTTTTTATTATTCATCCTGTTGTAGGCCATGCCCAGGTTATACCATGCCTTGTCAGAACCGGGGTTGATCTCCAGGGCTCTTTTGTAGCAGATGATCGCATCGATATAATTGCCGGTTTTGTAATATATGTTACCCTGGTCTCTCCAGAAATCAGAATCCTGTAAATTTTCCATGTATCGTCCCGGGCCCCCGCAATACCTATGCCGGTTTAGGCCCGGAATATAGAAAAAGATTCTGATTTGCAATAGAAAACAAAATATCGGAAACCCTGCGTTTTTTTTTGGTAGGAAGGGGAGACCACCTGCAGGTGGGAGTCGACCTGGATAGTATAATCCTGGATTGCCAGTACCAAAAATAACCGGGCATCACAACACTGCGGGTCTTGGAATGGAGTAATTTTAGACTTTTGTAATAGCAATACCCCGGCCAGGCTCAGTTTTTTAGGCGAGCAGAACAGCCATGATCCCCGGCTACATCCCGATAGCGGAAATGACAAGAAATAACCCTTTTATATGGATATATTGATAAAGGAAATTACGAAAGGTTCTGGCGAGTCCCGTGATCCATGTTCCAGTTGTACCCGTAACCGCTTATGTACCTGCTGCAGGTAACCCCGCTGGTAGTTCCACCGGGAGGAACCTGCATGCCCGCCCTGATCGTATAACCGTTGATGAACGTACCCTGCCCGTGACCAAGGGCCGGGTTTTCTCGTACGCTTTATCCACCCCTGGAGGTTAGTCTGCCGTGAAACCAATAACACGTGTTCTCATGGTGGATGATGAACCGGGAATTCTTGAAATTGCGCGGGACTTCCTGGAATCTGATGGGGATATCAAGGTAACGACTGCTGAATCTGCCAGCCAGGCACTGAGCAGGTTGAAGGAGGATACCATCGATGTTGTAATTTCTGATTACCAGATGCCTCCTGGTATGAACAGCATCGAACTCCTGAAAAAATTAAGGACCGAAGGGAACAGTGTCCCGTTCATCATTTTCACCGGAAGGGGCCGGGAAGAGGTCGCCATGGAGGCCCTGAATAACGGTGCAGCCTTCTATCTCCAGAAAGGAATTAATATCGAAGTCCAGTTTACCGAGCTCCGGAACATGATTGTCCAGGTCACCGAGCGGAAACGGGCAGAGCATGCACTCAGGGAGAGTGAAGAGCGGAACCGGATGATCGTTGAACATGCCCCGATGATCATTTATACTGCCAGGTACAGCGGTGATGACCTGTTTCTCACTTCATTAAACCCTGTATTTGAAACCATGACCGGCTGGTCCTGCACGGAAAGCAGGGAGAAATCACTATGCTCTCTTATTCACCCGGATGACCGTCATCTCATCAGGGAAATGATGCATGCAGGTCCCGGTGCAGGCGCGCCCCATTATGGTGAGCTGCGGATCAGGACAAACCAGGGGGGATATTTTATCGGGGCGTTTGTTACCACGCCGCTTGTGTCGTCGGGCACTGTCACGGGGGAACTCGGCATCGTGCGGGATATTACGGATGAACGCCGGAATATTATTCTCCTTAAGGACAAGGGAGATGAACTCCTTGAGAAGAACAAGGAGCTTGAATCCTTCTGTTACTCTGTATCCCACGACCTTCGTGCCCCGCTCCGTATCATAAACGGGTATACGGAGATCATCAAACGGCAATCCGGAAGCACCATGCCATCCGAATCAAGGCAGGCGATCGAGCGGATCAAGGTGGCCGGGAAACGTATGGACCGCATTATTGATGACCTCCTGCGGCTTTCCCGGGCAGGAAGGACTGCGCTGGTCATGGGGGAGGTGAACCTCTCTTCGCTTGTCATGACTATTCTCAATAACCTGTCAGGCCAGCAGCCGGGGAGAAAAAAAGTGTTCCAGGTATCGGAGGGGCTCATTGCCAGCTGTGACCGTACCCTTATCCAGGGCGCACTCGAAAATATGCTTGATAATTCGTGGAAATATACCGGAAATAACAGCGAGACGAGGATTACCTTCGGTTCAGTACGGAAGGAAGGAGAGACGTGGTATTTCATACGGGACAACGGCGCAGGGTTTGATGCAAAAAATGCGGGGACCCTGTTTTTGCCCTTCTCCAGGTTCCACACGGAATCAGAATTTCCCGGGAACGGTATCGGGCTTGCGACTGTAAAACGGATTATCCAGCGTCACGGGGGGCTTATTACCATAGAAAGTGAAGTTGGAAAGGGGACAACGGTACTGTTCACCCTCCCGGGTCCAATGAAGGGTTCGCCAACGGATACGGGCTGATGCCTTATTACCTATGGGGGAATAGAATTAAATTAGATGAAAACCCGGAAGGGTGACAACCAATATGGAACGGTGAGGAGATGGATGCGGAAATTAATATACTGATTGTTGACGATTCGCCAGACGATGTGCACCTGCTTGTGAATGAAATGACCGTGGCAGGCCTGAAAGTCCGGCATGAACGGGTGGATTCCGAGCGCCAGATGCGTGCTGCCCTGGAAAAGGGGACGTGGGATGTCATTCTCTGTGACTATTCAATCCCAAACTTCGGGGCGCTGCCCGCATTAAAACTCGTGAAGGAGATGAAAATCAGGATCCCGTTCATCGTTATTTCAGGTGTAATGGGTGAGAAAACGGCCATTTCCGTGATGAAATCAGGTGCCCATGATTTCATCACCAAGGGCAACTACACCCGCCTGGTACCAGCGATAGAACGTGAAATGGAAGAGTACGTGGTGCGCAGGAAGGCTGTCGAGGAGGCGAAGAAACAGAAGCAGCTCGCATTTACGATGATCATGCAGAACCCCATGCCGTTGATCATCTTCTCGACAAACCTGGACATCAAACTTGCAAATGAATCCTTCCTCACACTTTGCGGGTGGTCCGAAGAACGTCTCCAGAAGATGAGCATGAAGGAGTTCAAGGTCCTGGAAAAGAGTGGGCACGGGATCAAGGAAGCAATCCAGACAAAGAAAGGTGTTATCGGGGACGTAGTGGTCGAGTTCCCTACCGGGATTAAGTATCTCGAGCAGCACTCCATCCCCCTCCTCGATAAAGAGGGAGAGATCGTCAGCATGATGGCGACGTACCAGGATAATACCGAAAAACGCAAGATGGATCTGGCAAAAAAAGAACTCGCAGATTTCACCGATGTCTATCTCGCCACTCTCTCCTCGAACCTCGGGATGCTTGCAACTGGAAATCTCGCATTTGATCTCAATCTTGCACCCCCCACTGAAAATACAAGCGAAGCGCACACCAATTTTGCCGGGATCAATAATAACCTGAGTGATGTCCAGGGTGCCCTTACCCACATGATCAATGATGCCAACATGCTTGCAAAGGCTGCTGTTGATGGAAAGCTTGACACCCGGGCCGATGCTACCCGGCATATCGGAGAATTCCGCACGATTGTTGAAGGTGTAAATGCGACCCTCGATGCAGTTATCGGACCCCTGAATGTGGCGGCAGAGTATGTCGACCGTATCAGCAAGGGCGAGATCCCGGCGAAGATTACTGACAAGTACAACGGGGACTTTAACGAGATCAAGAACACCCTGAATGCCTGCATTGACGCTATCAACGGACTTGTTGCTGATGCCAACATGCTTGCAAAGGCCGCAGTTGATGGAAAGCTTGACACCCGGGCCGATACATCGAAACACCAGGGAGATTACCGGAAGATCGTTGAGGGTGTAAATGCGACCCTCGACGCAGTTATCGGGCCCCTGAATGTGGCGGCAGAGTATGTCGACCGTATCAGCAAGGGCGAGATCCCGGCGAAGATTACTGACAAATACAACGGGGATTTTAACGAGATCAAGAATAACCTGAACAACTGCATCGAAAATATCAGTGCGCTTGTTACTGATTCCAACATGCTTGCTAAGGCTGCGGTAGAAGGAAAACTTGATGCACGTGCCGACGCTACGAAACACCAGGGAGATTACCGGAAGATTGTTGAAGGTGTGAATGCTACCCTCGACGCAGTCATCGGGCCCCTGAATGTAGCGGCAGAATATGTCGACCGTATCAGCAAGGGCGAGATCCCGCAGAAGATCACCGACAAGTACAACGGTGACTTCAATGAGATCAAAAATAACCTGAATGCCTGTATAGACGGGCTCCAGGGCCTCGTGGAATGTGACAAGGTCCTGCACCATATGGCGATGAACGATCATACCCTGAGTGTAGAGGGAAAATATGTCGGTATTTTTGCCAGCATGGGTGAATCGACAAACACCGTTCGGGAGCGGCTCCGTACCGTGACCCGGCAGATAAACGAGATTGCCCTGGGTGACACCCAGCACCTGGCAGAACTCAAACGGGTTGGCAGGAGAAGCGAGCAGGACCACCTGCTGCCCGCAATTATCAACTGTTTTGAGACCGTCGACCGGATGCTTGAGGACTCCAAAATGCTCACGAAAGCCGCAGTCGAAGGAAAACTCGATACCCGGGCTGACCTTTCCAAGCACCAGGGAGAATATAAGAATCTGATGAAAGGGATTAACGATACCCTTGATGCAGTCATCGGACCTTTGAATGTCGCAGCTGAATATGTAGACCGTATCAGCAAAGGGGACCTCCCCCAAAAGATCTCCGACAAATATAACGGGGATTTCAACGAGATTAAAAACAACCTGAACAACTGTATCGATAATATCAATGCCCTCGTTGCCGATGCCAACCTGCTTGCAAAGGCCGCCGTGGAAGGGAGATTAAAGACTCGTGCGGACGCCACAAAACACCAGGGCGATTACCGGAAGATCGTCGAAGGGGTCAACAGCACGCTGGACTCTGTCATCAACCCCGTCAACGAAGCGATGCGGATGGCAAACGAGTTTGCAAAATGCAATTTCTCAGCCCGTGTTGACGAAAACCTCCATGTGGAAGGCGATTTCATCAGGTTCAAAGAGGCACTCAATAACACTGGTATCGAGGTTTCAAAGGCCGTGAACATGATCAATAGCCAGGTCATGGAACTCGCATCGAGTGCAGAGGAAGCAAATGCCAGTATCGAAGAGGTAGCGTCCGGTGCGGAGCACATTGCAAAGAACGCACAGGGTGTCAGTGAAAATGCAGAACGGAGTAATGACGGGATCGGCCAGGTATTACGGGCGATGGAAGACCTCAACCAGACCGTGACTGAAGTTGCCCAGAAGGCTGAAAAGGTTTCCCGGCTCACCGAGAACGCGAACACGCTGAGCATGAACGGGACCGAACTTGCAGAGCAGGCCGAACGTGGGATGGTAAGTATTACCAGCTCGTCCAATGAAGTCGATAAGATTATTGTCGATATAAAGGCGGAAATGGACAAGATCGGAAAGATCGTCGGCCTTATCAGTGACCTTGCGAACCAGACCAACCTCCTCGCCCTCAATGCTGCAATTGAAGCCGCACGTGCGGGAGAAGCCGGCAGGGGTTTTGCCGTGGTCGCCACGGAAGTAAAATCACTCGCCCAGGAGTCCCGTGCCTCTGCCGAGAATATTGCGGACATGATCGGGACGCTCCAGAAGAAGTCCATGGCTGCCGGAGAGGCAGTGGCATCATCGAACCGGGAAGTAAAAGCCGGGAGCGAGGCACTCAGTCAGACGCTCCGTTCATTCAAGGAGATCGTCCATTCAATCGAGGACATCAGCAAGAATGTAGTGGAAGTCGCAAGCGTGAGTGAGGAGCAGGCTGCTACAGTCGAAGAAGTGACTGCCAGTGTCAACGAAGTGCAGCAGCTGGTACATGGGACTGCAAAAGACGCAATGGATGCAGCTGCCGCCGCAGAGGAGGCCTCGGCCTCCATCGACCAGATCACCAAAGTGGTGGGCAACGTGAACACCATCGTCGATAGTGTTTCGAGAGAGATGGCCAAGTTCAAGGTGTGAGGTTTGTTACTCCCCGGAAAAACCGGGTGTTACAAGGTCGTATCTCCCACGGGTCCGCTCCGGGGTAAGGGGTGCGGATCCCGTACCCATTTTTTGTTATCCGTCCTATCCCTTTCCTCACGACCCGGTTTTGAACGCAAAGGGCGTGTCGTTTCTTTCATTCATAACAATTGTTTCAGTGTGACTATGTTGCAGAACCCTTTAATCGAATTCTGAAAGGATTGTAACCAGGTCCTCCGCAGCCAGGAGGAACATTATCTTTATTGAAATACACAAACGAGGCGTTCACACCCGGACCCTTGAAAATACCTTTTCAAAATCACTTCATATTGGGGTTCGTTCTCTCATGTATAGTGGAAATCCCGCATATTTAATAAAAGAGGGAAGAGGTTGACAGGAGGGGATTTCACCCCTCCCTGCTCCACCCACGGTACTATATTTATCTGGGATGGTTCTATTGGGGCATTCAGGAAAATTTCAGAGATTTAAAAAGATTATTACCTATCAGATTAGAAAAGGTTTCAAAAATAGCCTGGAAATTAACAAATGCACTATGTATACCCCTGTACAGAATTATTTGGGCGAGGAAAGTCCTGGCTGGTAATGGCCCGGTATTCGCAATGCAACTCTGCCTGGCAATACCATAGGTATATTTTGCTGGCTTGGGATTATGAGTATATCCAAGACTTCATCAGGCATTCGACTCCCCCACTATCTGTCGCAACCCTTCTGATGGGGAATTGGATTATTACGCCCGGGTCATTTTAGGACCCTGGTGTTCGTTCCAAGAACAAACAATGGAGGTGGTTTTCCGATACCTGGCATACCAGTTTATGAATCCAACTCCTCCCTTCACTCCTTTCAAACCCTTTGGAATTTAACCACACGAAAAATAAACCTTACCTGATACCGACCCGGAGTCAGAGATCTGCCCCCGCCGCAAAAAGGACGGGATGATTAAAAATCCCGTCCCATGTCCACCCGGACTAACAGTCCGGGTGTCGGGCCGGGCTCTCTTTCACCGGTTGCACGTCCCTTCTGAATATACCCGATACACCCTGAAATTACCGTAAATATATAAATTTCTTGCATTTTTTCCAGGGCTGCCCTGCTATGGAGCATCGATGATAAAAATCTCCTGGTCATGGAATAGACCGTGGCCAGGTGTGCCTGCATTCGGACCTGCACAACCTACTTATACTATTCTGCTACTATCCCCTTGTTACTCAAGGTGGATTTGATGAAAAAGTGCTTACAACCAGCTTATGCCATAGCTATCCTGTTTCTTCTCATTTGTATTTCGGCTCTTCCTGTCAATGCACAGGCAGAAATTATTACTGTCTGCCCGGCAGGGTGTAATTTCACGAGTATTCAGGACGCGATTAACCACGCTGCAGACGGGGATACCATCCAGGTTATGAGTGGTTCGTATAACGAGGTCATTACTATCAACCGTTCGGTGACGCTCGTCGGGATTAACAGCTCCGGGGAAATTCCCCATGTCGGCAGGTACACGATGCCGGTTGCGGTCACCATAAGCGCACCCGGTGTCACCTTTGACGGGTTTGATATCCATGGTGCCGGTGAACACGAGATAGAAATCACTGCCAGTCATGTTTCGGTCAGGAATGTGATAATGGGTATTCACCGCCCGGTGTATGAGGGGGATGCCATTATCGAGGGGACCGGGCTATCGGATGTCACCATTGCAGACTGCATGATGCAGTCCACCGGGGGCTACGGTATCTATTTCCAGGACACCCAGGGTCTCATCATAGAGCGTAATGTTGTCATGGTGAACAACCAGAGCACGGATGTCCGCCCGAAAGCGATTGCCGCAATGTTCTCACCGTCTGAAGCTGATTACTCTGGTTTCAGATTTGAGAATAATACCGTCAACGGGGGGCCGATCGAGTCTTCTGTAACCTGGCCTGAAGAAGAAACCAAAACCCCCTCTATCCACGATCTCCTTATCCGGAATAATACGGTCTCTGAAAGTCCAGGTTCCGGAATTTTTTTGGAATCCTTACCTGAATACACCGGAACCGGGGGGAACATCTACCGCATGTCGGATATTGCCATTCTGGATAACAGGATTTCTGATTCTCAAGACGGAACCGGGATTTTTGTTGGTATGGCTTCTGACGGACTGATTTCCGGGAATACCGTGAAAAATCAGAAGGAATATGAGGCTGGTATAGGACTCGATACCTTAACCAGGTTCAGTGTCCTGGGCAACACGATTTCAGACTGTACTGGGGATGACATGATCGGGCTATCTCTCTGGGGTGTGACCTCGTCAAAGGTATCCGGGAACCGGATGGACCGGAACACGTATAATTTCCGTTACGTAACGGGCGAAAACCAAACCCCTATGATGGATATTGACGGGACAAACCTCGCCGACGGGCGCCCGATCCGGTATTACGAGGGAATGGACCACTTTTCCGTCGACGGAAACGAGGCAAACGGGGCAGCGTACTATTTCGTAAACTGCCGGGACTTCTCCGCTGCCAGGCTTGCCCCATCCCACATGTATGAAGGGATCATGTTCATTAACTGCCAGAATGGCAGCCTCACCCATTCAAACGTGGAACATTGCGTGTCGGGAATTTCGCTCCTCCTGTCATCTGACTGCATGGTATTCACCAACAGGCTGGCGGATAATATGGGTGGCATCCGGATGTCAGGGTTTAACAATTCCATGGTCTGGCGAAACGAGGTGTTAAATACCACTGAAACCGGGATACTGGTTACCGGTATCAACCATGACCTCAGGGTTGCCAATAATAACGTTCGGGATAATTACCTGGGTATCATGGTGAGCATAAATCCCTTCATTGCACAAAATTACGGTATTGTCCTTGACGGGAATGAAATTCTTGGAAATTCGAGGGGATTAGCCATTCGCGGAACGAAAGGCGTTACGATAACGAAGAACATCATTGGTGATTCAACAGGAACGGGCATCCTGGTCCAGTATGCAAGAGATGCCAGGTTCAGCCAGAACCAGGTCCGGAATAACTCTGTCGGCATGGAAATCATGAACCGCCCGTTCGGGGATCTCGTGACTGGAAACAATACCTTCGTGGACAATTACTTCAATAATTTCAACCAGGTGATCATTATCTCACCAGAAGACCCGAAGGGAAGCCTTCCTGATGACGAATTGAAAGATTTACCCGCTTTCGATGAGATAAAGGCATCCGTAGGCATGATCGGGGAACGCCCCACAAGCCAGTTCAATTACTGGAATGTAACGAAGACTGCCGGAACGAATATCGTTGAAGGACCGTTCCTTGGTGGCAACTACTGGGCATCACCTGATGGCACGGGTTTTTCAGAGACCCATCCTGACCGGGGCGACGGGTTCTGTAATGAACCATACGTCTTTGATGACCGGAACACCGATTATCTACCCTTGCATACCTACACACCTAAACCAACATTCTACGCGGATTTCACGGTCTCACCAGTAAACGGGACTGCACCACTGACCGTCCATTGCCTGGACCAGTCCGTTGGCAACCCTACCCGTTTCTATTACAATTTCGGGGACGGCTCAAATGTGACCGGAACAAACCCGGTTCATACCTACCGGTATCCCGGTACCTACACGATAATCCTGACGATAACGAAGTATAATGCCACGACCAGTTCCCTGCAAAGCAGCTCCGCGGCTAAAAAAGATGTGATCAATGTGACCATTGTACCGGTCGTTCCGTTCGTGGCAAAATTTACCGCGTCCCCGGTTAACGGGACCGCCCCGTTAAAGGTTGCCTTCCATGACGAGTCCGGTGGGAACCCGTCGATGATCACCTATGATTTCGGTGACGGGATAAACGCAACAGGCGGAAACCCTGTCCACACATACCGGAGCCCAGGTGTATATAACGTCACTGAGACCCTCATCAGGGTAGATCCGGCCACGGGAATAACCCTCAGCAATTCTTCGGTCCAAAAAGGCTTCATTACCGTATCAGGATAATCAATTCCTTTTTTTCGGGGAAACGCCCCGGCCGGAACATGCGGTCGTTATACCAAACCTGCAGGAAAATCAATGGGAAAGGTGTTAAAACCCGTACTGGCAGGAAATCCGGCAAACCAAATTTTCTCTCAATTATGTAGTGCCGAGGCAGGTGCACCGGTGAAACGGGTCGAAACAGTTCACTCCGGGAATAGATTATTGGCGTGATGAACCGTATAGTATAATGAATACCTAAAAAATCGTCATCTTTCTGTTCCGGTGCCCTATGATCTCACTTCTGTACGTCGATGATGAACCTGATCTCCTTGATGTCGCACGGTTGTTCCTCGAAGATAATAAGCTCTTTAAAGTAGATACCGCCTCTTCTGCGGCCGAATCTATTACCAAAATGAAGGACACCCGCTATGATGCCATCATTTCAGATTACCAGATGCCGGAGATGGACGGGATAGAATTCTTAAAACATGTTCGGGCAGAAAGCGATATCCCGTTCGGGCTTTTTACCGGGAAAGGACGCGAGGAAATAGTTATTGAGGCAATCAACCACGGGGCTGATTTCTACCTCCAGAAGGGTGGGGACCCGAAAGCGTTGTTTGCAGAGCTTTCGCTTAAAATTAACCAGTCTGTCAGGCGGAGGCAGGTCGAGGTCCAGTTACAGGAAAGCGAAAAACGGTACCGTACCGTGATCGAGACGGTGCAGGACACGATATACCAGTGTAATAACCAGGGGACGGTTACCATGGTCAGCCCGAGCTGGGTGAAACTTCTCGGGTACGAATCATTCGGTGAATGTATCGGGAAAAATATCGCTGAAGCATTCTATTTCGACCCATTGCAGCGGGAGGCCTTCCTCAACGAGGTCAACAGCCGTGGGTTCGTAGAAAATTACCCGATCACCATGAAACGGAAGGACGGGAGCCCGGTAATTGTTGCCACGAGCAGCCATCTGTATTACGGAGACTCCGGGGAAGTCCTCGGGGTTGAAGGTATTTTCCGTGATATCACCCGGCAGCACGAGGCGGAGAGGCAGCTGGCTGAAAATCGTGAACACCTCGAGGCGGTCCTCCAGGGCACCCCGATCCCAACGTTCGTTATCGACAGCGACCGTTGCCTGGTGTCATGGAACCGTGCGATTGAGGACTATACCGGGATTAAAGCAGAGCACGTACTTGGAAAGCCTCTTGCAGGCCAGGCATTTTACAAGTCAGACCGCCCCTCCCTTGCGGATATGATCGTGACCGCAGACGTCGCCGGGATCCCGAAGTGGTACGGTGATAACGCTGCACCCTCCCCGCTCATCGGGGGGGCATATGAAGCGACCGGTTATTTCCCATCGATGAAAGGTGGGACATGGCTCTTTTTCACGGCAGCCCCTGTTTTAAATTCTGAAGGGAAGATCATCGGGGCGGTTGAGACCCTGCAGGACATCTCTGTTCAGAAACGGGCAGAAGCTGAACTGCTCCGGAAAAACGAAGAACTCTCTGCTTCCTACGAGGAGCTTACGGTAACCGAGGAGGAATTACGGCAGAACTACGAGGAACTGGCGATGAGCCAGCAGATGCTGCACGAAAGCGAGACAAGTTACCGGAAACTCGTTGATAATGCCATCTCCGGGATCTACCGTTCGACACCGGAAGGCTCCTACACGGAAGTCAACCCGGCATTTGCCCGTATATTCGGGTACGAATCTCCGGCCGATATGAAGGCCGCAATCAGTGATATCCGGCAGCAGGTCTATGTCCACCCCGGGGACCGGGACAGGATCCGTGAACTGGTCGAAAAAGACGGGTATGTCAGAAATTTCCTTGCAGAATTTCACCACCGGGACGGACACCAGATCTGGCTTTCTGTCAATGTCGTGCCGGTATATGACGGGGAAGGAATGATCCTCTATTATGAAGGGACCACTGAAGATGTCACCGGGCGGAAGCTTGCGGAAGAGCAACTGAAACAGAAGACTGATGCCCTGTCCGTTTCATATGAACAGCTCTCGGTTGTTGAAGAGGAGCTCAGGCAGAATTATGATGAGCTCCGGAAACACGAGGTCGCACTGAAAGGCGAACAGGAATTACTGCATGCGACCATCGAGTCCACCAATGCCGGCATTCTTGTGGTTGATGCGAAGGGGAACGTCACCCATTACAATACACGGTTCGGCGTAATGTGGGGTATTCCCGATGATATCCTCGCCAGCCGTGACGACCACCAGATCACGGACTATATCATCGGGCAACTCGCAGATCCCGGTGCCTTCCTTTCAAAAATTCATGAATTGTACGGGTCCGCTGAACACGTGAGTGATTGTGTGGAATTCCTCGACGGCCGCATTTTTGAGCGGGAGTCCCTTCCACTGGTCCACAACGGTGCAGTTTCAGGGCGTGTATGGAATTTTTACGACGTTACAGAGTTGAAGCGGGCAGAAGAGTTACTGATGGAGAGTAACCTGCAGCTCAACCTGATGACGAACATCACGCGGCATGATATTCTTAACAAGATCCTGGTAGTCCTGGGATATGTGAGCCTTTTAAGGTCAAAGACGACAGACCCGGTGATGCGTTCACACCTGGACAAGGTGGAATCTGCTACGGAAGCGATAAGGGCCCAGATCGTGTTCACCCGGACATACCAGGAGCTTGGTGCCCGTGAGCCTGCATGGCAGGACCCCGGTGACCTTGTTCAGCGGCTGCAGGTCCCGGCGAATATTTCGTGTTCGGTGGAACTACAGGATATTGAGATACTGGCGGACCCCATGCTGGAAAAGGTCTTCTACAACCTCCTCGATAATTCGGTGCGCCATGGCGGGAATGTTACACGGGTCAGGGTATATTCATCGAAACAGGAGGACCCTGTGACCGTGTTCTGGGAGGATAACGGTACCGGTATTCCCGAGTCGGAGAAAGAGAAGATCTTCGAACGAGGGTACGGGAAAAACACCGGGTTTGGCATGTTTCTTGTCCGCGAGGTACTAAACTTGACCGATATCACCATCAGCGAGACCGGGACCCCCGGGCAGGGTGCACGGTTCGGGATGAAGGTACCAAAAGAAGCATACCGTTTCAGGAAATAAACACGGGCTGGATGAATTTTTTATCGGGTTTACTTTTTTATTTGTTACTACCATGGCCCCATGTGAGAAATTCCGGCAACAGGGTGGTTTTTCGTCATCACCCTGATGAAAACGGCTAGACATTTTCTGATGAAAACCCCGGTCATCACCACTACCTGATGCACAATCCATCAGGTTGCAGTTTCAGCGACCTTAATAAGAAAAAAAAGGCAGATGTATACCTATGAGTGAGAGATACAAGTGCTCGGTTTGCGGGAGGGTCTATGACCCTGCAAAAGGCGACCCCTACGAGAATATCAGTCCTGGCACGGAATTTTCCTGCCTGCCTGATGACTGGCGGTGCCCGGTCTGCCGTGCTTTGAAAGAAAAATTTTTTCCCGACGTATCATAACCAGGGGAAATTCCCCGGTTTAATGCTTTTTTTTAAATAATACACTGTTGGCTGTTAAAAATTTACAAAATTATAATTAGTATTTTGGGAGGTCCAAGTCCCGGGCCGGCCGTCATTTCTGTCGGTTGACCGGGATCCCCGATACTTGATTGGATAGGCACGTTCCGGTCTTATACTCTGGTCAGGGAGTCTATTGCAACACCGTACTGCGCGCCGGCATGGTGCCAGGTAAGTTCGATTTCATTACCCGACAATATAATCCCGGATGAATACCCCTCATCTTGTTCTGCCGTAGACAATGTCGTACCTTCGGCTCCGATGACGCCGGCGAAACCTTCAGTTACCGCAGTGCCGTTCGACACCCATATATAATGGCCTGAGAAGATCCGGCCCTGTTGCCCTGTTACGATCATCGTCATCGTCTGGTTATGATAGTCCGAAAAGCCGGTATTTTGATCGTATCCCTGCATTGGGCCGCTCCAGGTGCCGGTGATGTTGGGTATAGCTGTAGTATGGGATACCTGTGGTAATGTCGCTGACTGAGTTGTGGGCGGGGTAATGGCCGTGCAACCGCATGCAAGCACTGCAAGAATGATGACGATAAGAATAGTCAATGTGATCTTCATGATTTAGGATTCTATGGAAGAGAAGATAAAACCTAACATGCTCATCGATTCCGTAGAAAGATTAAACCATTCTCTTTTTTAGGGAATCGTTATAGTGCTTTAATGTAATAGTGAACTTGTTATGCCACGTTTTGTACTATTAGGAAAATTGACCTTCAAGGCCCTCGAGGCAATGGAAAACGCAAAAGATCGGGATATTGAAGGGGAAAAAATCATAAAGGCGGCCGGAGGAGAACTGATCGCACATTACTATACCATTGGTCATTATGATTTTGTTGTCATTGCAGAATTACCCTCGAACGATGCTCTTGTTAACGTGCTTCTCGAGATCGGTAAATGGGGGACTGTCAGTACCGAAACTATGACAGCCCTGACACCTGAAGAGGTATATAAGGTGGCAAAAGCCCGTTGAAAAATATTCAGCTTCACCAATTATTTCATTCTATTTTTCATTTTTTATTGCTTGATTCAACGGACAATTTTGAAAATTCTGCAATTTGTGTCCGCTGACTTCATTGGAACCTATATCAGACCCCCATATCAGGCCACGGGCATAACCCGGTGTGCAATTGCTGAATTTGCCGGTTCGAAACAGGGAACATATGATTTTTTATTTGGTATAATTTTGCATCATCCCGGAATCCAATACCGCCCGGAGATGAAAAGGTTCATGTCATGCCACCTCCTTTATCAGTTCATCAGGAGGCGGACTAAAACAATGAACCATACGATTGTTATGTATCCCTGCATGGCGTGCCAGTCCCCGGTATGGCATGATGTACCGGAGGAGATTGTGATATGCAGGTGATCCTCCCTAATCTTCGGAGGATGCTGGTCATCTACAAGGGTGCATGGGGCTGGATTGCCTTATCCCAGGTCTTCATTCTTTTCGGGGCGATCTTCATGCTGCTCATCCCGCTGCAGATCTCAGCCCTTATTGACAAAGGTGTCCTTGCCGGAGATATCAGTGTCGTGGTTGACAGGTCCCTCGCCATGCTCCTGTTCGCGGTCCTTGCCGGGGCATTTTCACTGGCGAACCTTTACATCGCGGCCAAAGTGGGAGAAGGAACCGCCCATTACCTGAGAAAAGAGGTATACAAAAAAATCCAGACGTTTTCATTCGGGAACCTTGACCGGAACCCTGTCGGGGAACTCCTCGTCCGCCTCACGAGTGATATCTACCAGATCAACATGGCGGCCAGCTATTCTATCCGGTTCGCCCTGTATGCCCCGTTTATGATTTTAGTCGCCCTTGTCCTGGTATACATCAGCAGCCCCGGACTGGTCTGGATTTTTGTGGTTGTTATCCTGATCACTGCGGCCATGTTTGGGATCATCTCGTGGCTGCTCCAGGACCAGTACCGGGCCCGGCAGCAGGACCTTGACAAGGTAAATAACGTGCTCCAGGAGGACTTTTCGGGGGTGCGGGTAATCAAGGCATTCGTCAGGAAGGACTACGAAAACAACCGTTTCAAAGGGGTAAATGAAAAATTCAGGGCGGCATCGCTTTCACCCCTCCATACCAGTGCCATCATTCTCCCTGCCATCTTCCTGATCCTTGGGTGCTCCAACGCCCTCGTTATCTGGTTCGGGGGTATGCAGGTCATTGCCGGGACGATGCAGGTCGGGCAGATCATCGCATTCACCCAGTATTTTTTCTTTATCCTGGGACAGTTATGGATCCTCTCGTTCGTCCTTCCGCAGATTATTTCCGCGGAAGCGTCTGCAGGGCGACTGGCCGTGCTTATTGATACACAGCCCCTGGTGACTGATTCACCACGGGGGATTATCCCTGACCCTGCCGGTGTGCAGGGAAGAGTTGTATTTGAGGACGTATCGTTCAGCTACGAGGGAACGGATGGGAAAAATGCGATAAAAAATATTTCGTTTGTCGCAGAACCTGGCCAGACGACCGCATTTCTCGGCCCTACCGGTTCGGGAAAATCTACCCTTGTCAACCTTATTCCGAGGTTTTATGACGTTACATCAGGCAGGATCACGATTGACGGGACCGATATCCGCGAGATCCCGCAGGACCATCTCCGCGGTATGGTCGATATTGCCCTCCAGGAAAGCGTGCTGTTTTCAGGGACTATACGGGACAATATCGCCTTTGCGAAGACCGATATGCCCTATGACCTGGTGGTGGAAGCATCAAAGGCAGCCGATGCAGATGGTTTTATCTCGGTGATCCCCGCCGGCTATGATTCCCACGTGGCCCGCCGGGGTGCGAATTTTTCAGGAGGCCAGAAACAGCGGCTCTCAATTGCCAGGGCGATCGCACAAAAACCCCGCATCCTTATCCTTGACGACAGCACGAGTGCTGTTGATGTCGCCACGGAAAGCCGTATCCAGGCGGCCCTGAACGAGGTGATCCCCGGGACGACCCGGTTTATTGTCGCCCAGCGGATCAGCACCGTCCTGATGGCTGATACGATTATCCTCCTCGACAAGGGGGAGATCGTCGAAAAAGGAAACCACACAGACCTACTGGCCCGGAGCCCCCTGTACAAGGAAATTTTTGAGTCGCAACTGGGTGGTATCAGGAGGGAGGACCTCTCATGACTGCAACTACTACGGATACTCTTGCGAAGCCGGCAGTGCCGGCCGGACCGGGAAAAATTAAGTCCCTGCTCCGGGCGATGCGATATCTAGGTTCACGAAAGGCACGGTTTATATCGGTCATTTTCCTGTTCCTCGTGGGCACCATCGCCTTCATCTCCCTGTCAGTGATGCTCGGGATTGCCGTCAATTCATTGTCTGCGACGACAGATCCGGGGCAGCTCTACCGGCTCGTTGCGGTTATGGCCGGGTTGGCGTTTGTTGCCTTTATCACGTATTACCTCGGGTTCCGGATATTTGCGGATGTTACGCAGACTGCCCTGTTCCTGCTCAGGCAGGACCTCTTTGAACACACGCAGGAGTTGTCGTTACGGTTCTTTGACCGGCAGCCAATCGGGGAACTGATGAGCCGGGTCACCAACGATATCGATGTCGTTACCGCCTTTTTCCAGCAGCCGCTCGGGACCCTGATCATGGGCATATTCATGCTGGTCACGACCCTGGTCGCGATGCTCCTCCTTGATGCCCGGCTTGCCACGATCGCGGCGATTGCCATCCCACTGCTTATGGGGCTCGTATGGCTGCTCTCACGGACGGCAGGACCGTCCTTTGCACTGCTGCAGGAGAAGCTTGCGGACTTGAACGGGCTGATGGAAGAGACCATCGCCGGGGAAAAGACCATTATCGCGTACCGGCAGCAGGCCCAGGTCAGCGGAAAACAGGAAGAGGTGAGCGAGGGGGCTCGGGATACGGCAAGCAGGGCACAGGTCCTCTCCCTCATGATGAACCCGCTTACGGTGCTGGTCACCAATATCAATATCGCACTCGTGGCCCTTGTGGGGTCGGTCATGATCATCCATGGAACATTATCTGTCGGGGTCCTGACCACGTTCCTCTCGCTGACCCTGATGTTCGTCCTCCCGCTGGTCACGATATTTGCGAATTACAATTTCATCCTCTCGGCTGCTGTGAGTGCCGGGAGGATCTTCTCGATAATGGATGAACAACCGGATGTCATCGACCAGCCCGGTGCCGTCGAGCTGAAACCCGTCCTCGGGCATGTCGTGTTTAAGGACGTCAATTTCAGTTACGTCCCCGGCAGGCAGGTCCTGAAACACAACAGTTTCGAGGCAATGCCCGGCCAGATGATCGGGCTTTGCGGACCTACCGGGGCGGGAAAGAGCACCATCATCAATATCCTGACCCGTTACTATGACATCGACTCAGGGCTGATCGAGATCGACGGACAGGACATCTACACCGTTACCCAGGCAAGCCTGCGTAAGCAGATCGGGGTCGTACTCCAGGAGCCCTTCCTCTTCTCGGACACGGTAATGAACAACTTAAAATACGGCCGGGAGGGGGCAACGGACGGGGAATGTATTGCCGCTGCAAAAGATGCGAACTGTGATGAGTTCATCACCCGGTTACCGGACGGTTACAACACGGTGCTCACCGATGGGGGCAGTAACCTCTCCCAGGGACAGCGGCAACTGCTGACTATAGCGAGGGCGATGGTTGCCAACCCGCGGATCCTCATCCTCGATGAAGCAACGAGTAACGTGGATACAAGGACTGAACGGAACATCCAGGCTGCCATCAGGAAGCTGCAGGAGGGCCGGACCAGTTTCGTGATTGCGCACCGGCTCAGCACGATCCGCCCGGCACAACAGATCCTCGTGATCAATAACGGGGAAATTGTTGAGCGTGGCACTCATGACGAGATGATGAAGGCGAAGGGGTTCTATTACGACCTTTACATGAGCCAGTTCAAGGGAAGGATTGCAGAAATTATTCCGGTATAGGCTGGCGCCGGGAATTAACAAAAGAGGTGAACATCGGAATGATCAAGGAAAAAATCATCAGGAAACTTCGTGTTGTACCGGGAAAGAGAATTAAACTGAAAAGCTTTGAAACAGGCTGGGCACAGAACGAGGAGTTGAAGGCATATGAGAAGGGTCCGGTTAAGGACCGGGCAGCAGAGATTCTCGAGTCAGGCCGGGCCAACCTTGCTTCGTCACAGGAACTGCTCTGGGCTGATAATACCCGTTCTGTGCTGATAGTGCTACAAGGCATGGACACGGCGGGCAAGGATGGAACGATCCGGCATGTCATGTCGGGGATGAACCCCCAGGGCTGCAGGGTCTGTAGTTTTAAGGTCCCTACCACGGACGAGACAGAACATAATTTTCTATGGCGGTATAACCGTGATCTTCCCCGCCGGGGTGAGATCGGGGTATTCAACCGTTCATATTACGAAGATGTCCTTGTCGTGAAAGTACACCCGGAACTGCTTGACCTCCAGCAGCTCCCGCCCGGAAAGCGGGGTGAAAAATTCTGGAACGGCAGGTACGAGGATATCAACGCATTCGAACAACATCTCGGGCGAAACGGTACGATTATCCTGAAATTTTTCCTTCATATTTCAAAAGACGAGCAGAAAAAGCGTATCACGGGACGTCTTGAAACCGAGGAAAAGTACTGGAAATTTTCCCTGTCAGACCTTGCTGAACGGGCATACTGGGACGAATACCAGAAGGTGTATGAAACAATGTTTGCCAAAACAAGCACGGATGATGCTCCCTGGTATATTATTCCAGCAGATTACAAGTGGGTGGCAAGGGCCCTGGTGGCGGATATCATCTCCACGCGGATACAGTCACTTGGCCTGGAGTACCCGGTGCTATCGGCAGACCAGATGAAAGCAGTTGAATCCGCCCGGGAACAATTACAACATGAGTGACAACCCGCCGGGCATGAAGGTACCGGGGATACCAGGCTGGACGGACCGCAATTCGCATCTCCCGCACCGGGATGCGGTGCGGTTCGTCATCGCACTTGGGGGAAATGCGCTGCTGCAACGGGGCCAGCCGATGACCGCCCAGGTCCAGCGGCAGAATATCCGGAAAGCGGCAGCGGCAATCGCCCCGATCGCGATGTCCCACCAGCTCATCCTCTCCCATGGCAATGGTCCCCAGGTCGGGCTGCTCTCACTCCAGCAGGTGGCCTACCAGCATGTACTTCACGAGACATCGCACGAATCCTTCGAATCATACCCGTTTGACCTGCTGGGAGCCGAGACTGAGGGTATGATCGGGTACATGATCGAGCAGGAACTCGGTAACCTGCTCCCGGATACGGTACCGATTGCCACGATCCTAACGATGGTTGAGGTTGATCCCGGCGATCCTGCCTTTATGGACCCTGCAAAATTTATAGGCCCGATCTACGTTGAGAAGGACGCAAAAAGGATTATTGCGTCGAAAGGCTGGACTTTTAAACGGGATGGTGAACAATGGCGACGGGTTGTACCTTCCCCAAAACCTGTCAGGATCCGTGAGATTCGGCCGATTACATGGCTGCTGGAACGGGGTTCCATTGTCATCTGTGCCGGAGGGGGTGGAATTCCGGTGATTCCCGGGGATGGTATCGAACAGGGGTTTACCGGGGTGGAAGGTGTCATTGACAAAGACCTTGCCAGCGGGCTGCTGGCGCGGGACCTTGGTGCTGACATGTTCATTATGGTGACCGATACGCCCGGGGTGTACCTCAATTATAACAAGCCGGATGCGATGTTGATTCGGCAGACAACCCCGGCGGAGCTCCGGCTGAACAGGGACCAGTTCCCACCCGGGTCCATGGGGCCGAAAGTCGAGGCCGCGTGTGCCTTCGTTGAGGCGACAGGAAAAACAGCAGCTATCGGGGCGATTTCAGATATAGGAAAGATCTGTACCGGTGAAGCGGGGACAATTGTCGGGCCCGGAGCGGGAATAAAACCTGTTTCCAGTTCCATGGAGCATGTGAGATGACACACTACGGTGTATATTCAGAGGTGGGAAAACTCCGCACGGTGATGGTCTGCCGGCCCGGTCTTGCACATATGAGATTAACCCCTGAAAACTGCCACGATTTGCTATTTGATGATGTAATATGGGTTGCGAAAGCCAAGGTAGAACATTATAACTTCGTGCAGGTAATGCGGGAACGTGGCGTTGAGGTACTGGAAATGCACGACCTGCTCGCACTGGCCCTGGAACAGAAGGAAGGTCGCCGGTGGGTACTTGACCGGAAAATCACGGTGAATACGATCGGGCCGATGGGACTCGATGCAGTACGAACGTGGCTCGATGAGATGCCTGCCAGTGAGCTTGCCGGGCTGCTTATCGGGGGTATTGCTGCCGGGGAGATCCCCTTCCCGCCATTTGCTGACTTTTCAGACTACGACCCCCATGGCCTGTGGATCCCGCCCCTCCCGAACACGCTGTATACCCGTGATACGACCAGCTGGATTTACGGGGGTGTGACCTTAAACCCCATGTACTGGCCTGCCCGCTGCCAGGAAACCCTGCTTACAACGGCGATTTACAAGTTCCACCCCGACTTCCGGGATGCGGGTTTTCGGACATGGTTTGGAAACCCGGACCTCAGTTACGGCCCGGCGACGGTCGAGGGTGGAGACGTGATGCCGGTCGGAAACGGCGTCGTCCTCATCGGTATGGGGGAACGGACAACGGCAAGGGCAATTATGCAGATTGCCATTGCCTTGTTCGAACAAAAAGCGGCAGACCGGGTTATAGCCTGTGCAATGCCAAAGGGCCGGTCAGTCATGCACCTTGATACGGTCTTTACCTTGTGTGATTCAGACCTTGCCAATGTGTACGAGAAGGTCGTGCGGGAAATCCGGTGTTTCAGCCTCTACCCCGGTGAAGGACCTGGATTACTTCAATTCGTCCCCGAAAAACAACCCTTCCTTGATGTGGTCGCCGGAGCGCTGGACCTGTCCCGGCTGCGTGCTGTTACCACCGGGGGTAACTGGTTTGAACAGGAACGTGAGCAATGGGATGACGGTAATAACGTCGTGGCACTTGAGCCCGGGGTGGTCGTCAGTTATGACCGGAATGTCCACACGAATACAAAACTCAGGAAACAAGGAGTCGAGGTCATTACGGTCCCAGGGTCAGAACTTGGCAGGGGACGTGGCGGAGGCCACTGCATGACCTGCCCCCTCCGGAGGGACCCGGTATAATCTTTATATTTTCTGCCGCACAGGACCTTTAAACCCTGGGTCCACCTGCTCGTACGAGGTCTTACCTGTTCACGTGCCCTTCACAAACCGGTATGCTTCTTTTGGTACCCGTATCTCGAACCTTGCACCCATTCCCCCCTCACCGGTTTCCGCGATTGAAATATCGGTGATACTGAGTATCTCCCGGACGAGAAAGAGCCCCATCCCTGTATTTTCTCCAACACCGCGCTCAAAAATCTCCTCCTTCATATCCTCCGGTACCCCGGTACCATTATCCTCCCAGAACAGGAAAAGCCCGTCCGGAATAAGGGCATAATGCACACGGATTTCTGTTACCGTTTTCCCGTGGCGCAACGAATTGTCATAGAGGTTGTAAAAAACTTTTTCCAGCAGGGGATCTGCATAGACCTCGAGCCCTTTAATGTCTGATATGACCCTGGTATCTTTCCCCGGCAGGCCTGAAACGATCGTCCCTACATTCTGCCAGGCCGGGACTTTCAAACCGAGGTCCTGGTATGTCCTGGTGAACTCGATATGTTTCTGGATCTGGCCTGCCGCGTCGTATGAACGCTGAAGATAGTTTCCGAGTGTTTGATCGGTATTTTTGTTCCGGATTATGGAGAGGTACCCGAGCAGCACGGTAAGGTTGTTCAGGATATCATGCCTGGTAATGCTGCCGAGCAGGTTTAGTTTTTTATTGGAGATAGACAGGGCGTCTTCAGCCCTCTTTCGTTCGGTGATATCATGGGCGATAATGCTGAAGATGGCCTCTCTTCCCCCGACCCGGATAACACTGGCATTCACTTCAACATACAGGATATCCCTGTTTTTGGTGCGAAACCGCTGCTCCCCGAGAACACAACCCGTTCCGGCAAGGATCTTTTCACAACAGGTGTCCGCGAAATGAGGTCCGTCAGCAACGATATCCACAAATGAAAGCCCTTTTACCTCGTTGCTCCGGTAACCGAACAGGTGGAGAAATGCAGGGTTCACTTCAAGTATTTTTTTAGTATGGGCATCAAAAAGGACAATGGCCTCGGTTGCCTGCTCAAATAACGCACGGTACCGCGCTTCGCTCTCCTTCAGCAACCGGTCGAGCGTGTGCTTGTAGAGTGCCATCCGGATTGTTGCGTTCAGCTCGCGGTTCTGCACCGGTTTGACCAGGTAGCCGTATGGCCCTGTGAGTTCCGCATGGCTGAGCCGTTCGTCATCTGCGTAGGCGGTTGTGTAGATCACCGGGATGTCTGATGTTGCATGGATCTTTTCTGCAGTTTCAATCCCGTTCATCCTTCCGGCAAGCTGAATATCCATCAGGATGACATCCGGCTGCCCGGAAATGGCCTGCGAAACTGCATCTTCCCCGCTTGAAACCGTTGGGAGAACGGTATACCCAAGGCCGTTCAGTACCCGTTCCAGGTTTGCGGAGATGAGTGCATCGTCCTCGACAATCAGAATTTTTTCAGCCGGCATCAAAAATCACCTAATTTTTATTCCTGTTCCCGAACAAACCGTACTTCAAAGGATGTCCCCCGTGTCGTGTCCATCTTCAGGTCCCCATGGAGCTGGTTCTTTGCGAGGATCCGTATGAGTGAAAGTCCCAGCGAGCGGGGTGATGGTGTGATATTGCCTGGGGGTATGCCTCTACCGTTGTCTGAAGCGTTCAGGATGATAAAGCCATCCTTTTCTTCCATGGACAGGGAAATTTCGCATGCCATTCCCCGCTCTTCCTGGCACGACCATCCCTCAGGAAACGCATACTTGAGCGAGTTTGTTACGATCTCGGTAATAATCAGGCCGCAATGGACTGCGGTATCGATGGGGAGGTGAGTATCACCCATCCTAATATTCCACCTGATGTCTGCCCTTGGTCCGTACGACTGGATGAGGTGCTGGACCAGGTCCTCTGCATATTCTTGGGCGTTGATGCGGGAGAGGGAATCAGAATGGTACAGCGATTCATGCACAAGGGACATGCTCCTGATGCGGGACTCGAGGTCCCTGAACCGGGCAATATTATCAGGGTCTGACAACTGCGCCTTCTGGAGCCCGATGAGTGAAATTACCCTTGCAAGGTTATTTTTTACACGGTGATGGATCTCCCGGAGCAGGATTTCTTTCTCGGCGAGAGACTCTCTGACTTGTGTTTCTGCAGTGACACGCTGTATGGCTGAACCAATCGGGCCTGCAATCTCCTCTATCACCTGCACGGTTTTGAGCGGGACCAGGTTCTCGCGTCGGTCGGCAAGGTGGATGAGGCCGGTGATCCTGTCCCCCTGCCGGAGAGGAACAAGGGCAACTGATTCATACCCCGTCTTATTGCAGACATTCCGGGTCCTGCCCTTATCCTCTTCTGAAACGGTGGAAAGGAATTTCGTGGTACCGTTCATATAAAACGAGCCGCCGTCCGTGAAAAAAGGCTGGGTGGGATCGGTGGTACCCCTGATTACATAGATGCACATGCATTCGTCGGACTTGATCGAGAGCGGGCTCTCGGTTGAATAAAACTCATGTGAGAAACCGGTATATGCCTGGTAGGGTATATTACCCTGTTCATCGAGGAGCCTTATCCCTACCGCTTCGCACCCTGTATAGTCCTGTATAATATGGACATACTCGTGCAGGAGTGCCGGTAACTCCAGTGTCCGGTTAGCGCAGTCGAGCAGGGTATGGGAGAGGCGGAGGACATCCTCGATATGTTTACGTTCAGAAATATCTGCAATAATGCCCCGGAGCCCAACAGGGAGGCCTCCTTTTTCGATTACCGAGATATACGTAATTCCGGTAAACGTATCTCCGTTCCTTAAGCGGAACCGGTACTCGTTTCCACTTTTCCCCCCACGAACTATATCCTCAAGGTTACGTCCTGCCCGGTCAACATCCTCCGGAACTACCATCTGTGAGATGTCAAGCCCTCTCTTAAGATCGCTATGGTCATACCCAAAAAGGGTGAGAGCGAACCTGTTGGCATAGGTAAATCGTCCTGAAAGGTCTGTCTCAAAGATAGTCTGGGGCATCAGCTCGGCAAGGTCACGATATTTCTGTTCGCTATAGTGCAGTTCTTCCTGAGCTGCTTTCAGTTCGGAAATATCACGGGCGGCAGCAAAGATCCCTAAGGGTTTCCCCTGGGGATCACGATAGAGCGTTGCATTGTACAGGACCGATGTTATCGATCCGTCACGATGCCTGATTTCCAGCGGGTAATCCCTGACGATGCCTTTCCTGAACACCTCCTGGTAACCTTCCTTTGCCTTGACCGTATCGACGAAATAGTCTGAGAAATCGGTACCAATCAACTCAGATCGGGAATAACCGGTCACCTTTTCTGTTGCAGCATTCAAATCCCTGATCTTACCGTCATGGCTGATTGTAACAAGCGGATCGAGGCTCGCCTCAATAAGGCTGCGGTTATAGGCGTTCAGTGCAGTCAATACCTCTTCTGAAACTTTCCGGGAGGTGATATCGCGGGCTATTCCACGGAAACCCACGAGTTTTCCTTCAGATCCGATTATGGGGGCGGACCGGATCTCAATGAAGATCTGGTTACCCTTCTTGTCATGTGCGGGGACTTCGAGCGGGGATAAAGAACTTTTTTCCTGAATATGTTCAAGGAAAGCTGTTTTAACAGATGAAACGGACTCCGGTCTTATAAGGGAAAAAAAGGATCCCCCTATGAGTTCTCCGGGTTCATATCCCATCTGCACAATGCTCTGGGAGCTGATATAGGTGAAGTTCCCCTGCAGGTCAATTTCCCAGATCATATCCGGCGATGCCTCCACCATGGTACGGAATTTCACTTCGCTCTCTGCGAGTGCGTTTTCTGCCACCCTGCGATCAGTGATGTCCATAATCGTGGCAAAAAAGCCGCTGACCTCTTTACCGCTGAAATGCGGGGCAAGCCTGACACTGACAAAACGCTCGTTTCCCCTGGTATCCCGGACGTGGTTCTCCATGGATACCGCTTTGCCGCCCAATGCAGCACGGTATGCCGGCAGTGCCCTTTCGAAAACGTCCTTGTCCAGCAGGTCCTCGACCCGGTTTCCGACGAGTTCCTCCCTGGTCCGGCCATACCAGTCTGCATATGCCTTGTTCATGTAAACAAAGCGGAGTTCCGTATCAACATAGGCAATGAGGATCGGGACTCCGTCTATTACCATTGCCAGTTTCTCTTCGCTTGCCCTGAGTGCATCTTCTGCCAGCTTCCGCCCGGTGATGTCCTCTACCTGGGCTGTGAAAAAGAGCAGGGAACCTTGTTTATCCCGGATAGTTATCACCCTGAGTGATCCCCAAAGGATACTGCCGTCTTTCCTGATATACTGTTTTTCTGTCCTGTATACCGGAATTGATCCTTCCACCTGCTCCTGAATATGTTCCAGGTCGATGGCAAGATGATCCGGATGCGTGATATCCTTAAAGGACATCTTCCGTAATTCCTCTTCCGAATATCGGGTCATAGATAAAAAGGATGGGTTGACAGAAAAAAATCTGAAATCCGGCGTGATAAGGGCCATACCCGCCGGGCTGTTTTCGAAGATCTTACGGAACCGATCTTCGCTCTCTATGAGTGCGGCTTCTGCCAGCTTGCGTTCGGTGATGTCACGGGAGATCTCTAAAACGGTAACCGGTTTCCCGTTTTCGTTCTTCAATGCTACATTTGCCGAACACTCAAAGAATTTTGTCTGACCCTGTGAGTCAATCACGATCGTCTCGTGCCGGTGGATTTCTCCATCCTGAAATGCCTTGAGTGCGATACACGGATATGGTTTGCAGGGATCTTGCCGCTGATGGTATACTTCGTAACATTTTCTGCCAGCGAGTTCTTTGCCGAAATACCGCTCGGCAGTTTCATTGGCCCATATAATGTTCAGATCCATATCCATCATACTCATTGGGTCCCCGATCGATTGCAGCATGGCATTGAGTTTCCCTTCGCTCTCCAACAATGCATCTTCCGCTTCTTTTCGCAGGGTGATGTCTTCTGCCGTCCCGATAACCCGGTATACTGTTCCCTGTTCATTTATTACCGGGAAATTCCGGGAGTGAATCCAGCGGATAGTACCACCCGGCTGAATAATCCGGTATTCACGATCAAAGTATGCCCCTTCCTCTAGCTCCATCCGGATGGCTTCCTGCACGGAAGGCAGGTCTTCCGGGTGGACTGCCTGAAGGAAGGAATACGGGTCATCAATGAGCTCCTGGCCGGGCTTTCCCCAGACCTTTTTGTAGGCGGGGCTGACATAGATAAACTGGTTCGACACCCGGTCATGGACGTAAAATACGGCGGGACTATTTTCAGCGATCTGGCGAAGTCGTTCTTCGCTTTCTTTGAGGGCATCTTCTGCCCGCTTGCGCTCGGTGATGTCATAATTCGTACCAATCAAGCTTTTCGGTCTGCCCACGGCATCGCGATCTACGCGGGCGTTGGCGTGAAGATAATGAATGGACCCATCCGGCCAGACAACGCGGAACTGAGTGTCAAATTTCTTTTCTCCACGTATTGCCCTCTGAAGATCTGCTTCGCCCTGAGCGAGATCGTCCGGGTGCAATCCCGCACGCCAGGCCTCGTATGTGCCACTGAATGTATCCGGCGTGATCCCGTAGAGCTGAAACATCTGGTCATCCCATATTAGAAGGTTATTGACGAGGTCCAGCTCCCATATGCCTACACCTCCTGCCTGCGTGGCCATTACCAAGCGTTCGGCGGTCTGTTGGAGTGCTTCCTCCGCCTGCACCCGTTTTGTTATGTCATGGTAAATGGCGATAATTTCGCCACTTTCCAGCCTGTATACCCAGTTTTCCCTCCAGGTGCCCGGGTCACGCTCATCCCTGTAGAGTGCAGTTGGGTAGTACTCAGCCTCCCCTGTCTTCCATACTCTCTTAAAGACTTCAAAGAGACCAAATTCAGTAACCCCGGGAAACACCTGCGATACACGTTTTCCGACCAGGTCACTTTTTTTAATTCCCTCGATTGCTTCTGCCGCCGCGTTGAAATCCTTGAAAATAAAATCCTCACCATTCCCGGATGCCTCATATATCGCAACCGCAGCTGGCATACGGGTGAACAATTCCCTGAATCTCTCCTCGTTATCAACAAGTGATGCGCGGGTACGTTTCAGGTCAGTGATGTCATCCATCGTGACGAATACCTGGTACGGGACCACCTCACCTGGCCTGAACAGCGGGGTTGCGTTGGTCCTCACCCACGTAACAGCGTCCCGTTCAGGGTTAAAAACCCCGACAACCAGGTCCCTCACCGGTTTTCCTGTCTGTAATGCAATCATCGACGGGTGTTGTCCGGGAGCCAGGACTTCGCCGGTTTCTGAAATTACCTTCCATTGAGGGGCATACGAGTCCTTACCAATGAACTGCTCATGTGTGATTCCGAACATCTTCAGCGCTGCCGGGTTTGCATCGGTAAGGGTGCCGTCATTGCGCTGGTAAAAGACCCCCGGGTCCATGTTTTCAAACAAAGCCCTGAATTTCAGTTCGCTATCGTCACATGGTGTACCCGTCTCTGTCCCTTCTGAATGTCGCTGCTCACACCTGCCTTCTGCAACGTGGATATCCCCAGGAATTGGGTTCTCTTTTTGTTGTGACCGCTTGTTGTCGGGTTTCATTCCTGTTCACCTCCCCTGTCCTTCCCACCGCCGGGAAAAAAAGAGGGATCCCCGGGCAATTATCAGGTACCTGTGTGATGAGCGCTGTAAGGCGGAGATAGTGTGTCTGATACGATAAATCGCTCGATCCTGTATAACCGGAACCCCCGGGTCCATGGGGATCCCAATCATTATCCATTATAATCAGGCGATTTTCGTTGACGCTGGCAGAACTGTACCGGTATTCCGGCCCCGGCGCCGTCTCCGACTGGTGATATGTGCGGTTATTCGCGTGGGATGGAAAAAAGTGGTTATTCTCAAGGATTAGGTTTAAAAAGACCGGACCATTATTACCCCGGAATGGGAATGTCTTCAAGGGATAAGAAAATAGCAGGAGGGCCATTATAATTCGGCCGTTCAGGTACTAACGGAAATTCAAAAAAAACGCAGTACCCGCTGACAGATGAGCGGTTATCACCTTTTGCAATAATAATGGTTATCTTATTTGTTGACACTGTTTATTCGGGCAAAGGAACATTTATGGAAAAAACCGACACATCCGAACCTTCAACAGATGGGGGAAAATCTCTTGCAGACCAGGGAATTTTTGAGAAAATCTTTGAACATGGTCTCTGGAACCTGCGGTTTATTGTACTGCTTGGTGTGATTTTCGGCGCACTCTCCGCAATCGTCCTGTTCATTGCAGGCTCTTTAGAAATATACCACATTCTTGTGGGATTTATTCAGGTCACGGAACATCCCCTTACACACGAGCAGATCCTAATTGGAATTATCGGAGCTGTGGATTTTTACCTCATTGGGCTTGTCCTAATCATATTCAGTTTCGGTATCTACGAACTCTTTATTTCTGATATTGATGTCGCACGAATACAGGGAGGATTCGGGAACATCCTTGATATAGAGAACCTGGACGATCTCAAGAACAAGATCATCAAAGTCATCATCATGGTACTGATTGTGACATTTTTTCAGGAGATTCTATCTATGGAATTCGCTACGTTCATCGATATGCTAGCCCTGGCCGTGTCAATATGTTTGATCTGCATTGGAGTGTATTTCCTCAGCAAACACGGAGATTAATTTTTTTTTCAAAAAATCTGCTGATGTATCGTGATTTCTATAGGGTTCCCATGACAGACCAAAATCTGCTTTCCAACTCAATTACAAGACACTTTGATCTTGTCTCTGGTATGTACTATTGATCCAGCCTGGCCTGCCTGGATACAATTCTCCTGGTCGACCCATTATTTTGCTGTCTCTTTGCCTGACTATTCCTGATTACGTTTGTCCAGTCTGCATAGAGGTACGACCTGCCTGATGCCCGGAGAAGAGTTCGCATAAATCTATCGGGATATCGGGAATATACAACCACCGTGCCTTCGTTACGGGCAAATGTTTTCAACCGGTCAATGACACCCGGGATCAACGTTGTATCATCCGCGTAGAGCGAAGGGTCATGCTCGATAACGAGGTAGGTTGCATCGCATTCGTTGATGATCGTGGCCATCTGGTCGGATGTGAAGCCTCGTCTGACAGAAAACTCAAACGAGGTTCTATGCAGGTTCGGGAGTACTCCCGAATAATTGCTGCAAACATAGAGGAAGGGATACCGTCGCATCGTGCCGCTACAACTGTTAAGTCCTGTTTCGAGGATACTGGTGGGGCCAATGATTACGGTTATTGTCCGTTCCGGGATGCAGATATCACCTGGCCATTCGAGGTCCATAAGAGGTGCTACTGGGTTTATGATACAGGTTGATAAGTGCAAGGTGTGTGCGGGATGAAAGTGTGGGGAGTTGATCTCAAAAATATCTAAGGAGAATAGCTAATTACCCTCATTTTTTGGACCAGTTTAAAAGAGGACGAAGATCGGATGAAAAAATCAGAATCTCCCCGTTTCCCCCTTGAAACCGTTTTTTTTAGGACGGCAGCGGGCTACCGGTTCCTGGTGAATTATTTACCCCCATATCGATGCCAATCGGGCTAATCGCCACCAGCGAATTCTGTACCGTTTCGAGCGAACCAGAGACCATATCAACCGAACTGGGGATTGCGATACCCGATGAGTTGCTGCCCGTCATATTGATGGCCACCGGGCTTAACGCTCCCAGGGACTTCAGGGTATTTTCAATGGGTGCAGGCCCGGATTGTTTAACTCCCACTCCCATAAGTGCCTCTGTTGCGACAACCACCGCGATAACAAGCAGGATGGTAATAATCACAATGAAGGCCTTCTGAACAGGGGAAAAATGTTTCAACCCCACGGATTTTGACTGGGTTTTAGGGTCATGTGATAATGTATCAAGAATCTCCCTGCATTTTGCCGCTTCTTCTGTCCTTTGCTGCTTTTGGAGGGTGAGGTAAATATTATACCAGGCATCGCGGTAATCAGGGGCTAATTCTACTGCTTTACCATAGCATTGAAGAGCCTTATCGTAATCCCCCCCTTTAAAAAAGTCATTCCCCTGGTTTTTCAGCTCCGTTGCCTGTTTCTTCATGCCCTTGTACAATAGGTGATAGTAACCTCATACATTAAAGTCATTCGTTATGTGACACTATTCCCCCCTGTACCCGGTTATCAGATATCCGGTTGGATATGCGGGTGGGAATCTGGTTTAAATGGGCATTCGTATAACGGGACGGTACACGGGGGTTTAATTCATTGGAGGATGCACACCGGAGCACAAACGCACCGGTGTCTCCCCGCAGTTGAAGAGGGCACGAGGCACCTTTGAAAATTAAGGCTGGGGGTTAAATTTCCTGGGATAGTTGTCGGGATGAAAATTACCACTCGAGTCTCGTTACACCATACTGGTCAACAACCCCGTGTTTCGAGGGGAATGAATTCCAGTCAACAGTACCCTTGCGGACGGGGTAGTCCCGTTCCACCGCGTGGACCACCCGGGTGACCAGCAACTCTTCGTTCACCTTAAACCAGACGCTCACTTTCGGGTCGAAGTAAATCTGCCCCACCGTATAGGTGCCATCATTATTGACTTTCACAATGACCCAGGCACGGTCCTTGTCGTAACTGGAGTCCGCGGGATCTTTCTGGATCGATGCTCCGACAGGATATTTTGCTTCAATGGATGTATTCGCGGTGGTCTGGTTATTGGCCTCTGTCAGGGGGCCTTCGATTTGCGTGGTCACCTGGGTTCCCGTGGCTGGGTCCGTGGTAGCTGACCCCTGGCCTGCAGGTGCAGGCGTGGTTTGTTGTGTATAGGACGTCTCGGGCCCGGATTTCACATTGGTCGGCTGGATGCACCCTGGTGAACAAACCAGTATAAAAAGAACTGTTAGTAGTGCGATAATGAACATTCCACGCCTTGTTCCGAGCGGCATAGAATATAATCCTGTCCTGCCTGACTATAGAAGTATCGAAAATGACATTTTTCTTTACTGCCCGGGAATGCTGAATGGGCGCATTTTCCCGGGATTGGTATCCTTTTTGGTCCCCCGTAACACCCCTGGATGAGGCGGTAATAAAAAAACGATAGTAAGAGTAAGGGGGTGCCCGGGCCCTCGTGAGCCCGGATTATAGGGGTCAGATACGGAAACAGACCGCGAGGAGAGCCACTACCAGTAGCGATATACAGATATTGGTAATGACCGGGCCCAGTTTCATCGGAGCATCATGAGGTTCTTCTCCCTCCGTCATCTGCCCGGATGATATTCCAATCTCGTGTTGTATGTTCATGATTGACCTTTTTCCTGTATTCAATGGACTTTCTTATTGTTTCACCTGTTCGTTTTCCCAAAAAAGGGAACATAATTATGATTGTGGGGGTGTTCCTTCCCGGAAGAGGTGCCTCGTTGTTACCAGAGCCTTCCTCCTGTTTTGTTCCCACCGGCCCCGCTGGCATGCGATGACCTGGCTGCATCAATCCATGACTTCAGCGCAGCTGTGTCCCCGTTCTGGATAGCGGTTTTTGCTGCGGAAACATCGACCCCCTGCTGCTCAAGGGTATCAATGATTTTTTCCGGACCCGGCCTGTCCAGGTTGCCGGTCTGGTTCCTTGGGTTGGCGTCCCTGTATGCATTGAGCCATGACTTCAGTGCAGCCGTGTCCCCGTTCTGGATAGCGGTTTTTGCTGCCGAAACATCGACCCCCTGCTGCTCAAGGGTATCAATGATTTTTTCCGGACCCGGCCTGTCCAGGTTGCCGGTCTGGTTACTTGGGTTGGCGTCCCTGTATGCATTGAGCCATGACTTCAGTGCAGCCGTGTCCCCGTTCTGGATAGCGGTTTTTGCTGCCGAAACATCGACCCCCTGCTGTTCTAGTTTTTCTATGAAATCTCCCGGTATTCCATGTCCCTGCCCCGGGGTAGTTTCATTTCTGGCGGTTTTCCCGAAGAGATGCGGGGTAACAACTGCTGCTCCGGCAAATCCTACGACCAGCGCAACAACTACGCAGACTCCGAGAGCCCCGATAAATATTCCTTGTTTTTTCATGATATTTCTCCTGTATCGTTTCGGTGCTGGTGCAGTACCCTGCACTCACCTGTATAGAATATCATACATTATGTAATATAAACATTTCCTAATAATGTGTATAACATACTATATGTGAGTTATAATCGATAAGTTCAACCACCTGACCTCTCATACCATGCGGATATGCATCGGGTGGTACGGGCATCCTCGTGAACCAGGGGGTGACACAAGGGCAACTGTTGAAATGCGATAAAAAAGCGTGTTATTGGACCGTGCCGGTGTTTTCTTCGTCCTCGTACGTGAAGACCTCTTCAATAGAAACACCGAAGTATCGTGCTATCCGGAAGGCGAGGTCCAGTGAAGGTACATACTTCCCTTTCTCGATGGCAAGGATTGTCTGCCGGTTGACCCCGATCACCTGGGCCAGGTGCTCCTGGGTAAGGTCGTGCATTGCCCGGAATACCTTGATTTTATTCTTCATCGGTCTCCCAGTCCCCGTATTTACCCGCATAATAAATCCGGAACCCGACGTACAGGAAGATCATCAGGCAGAGCAGGCCGAGCTGGACAAAACCGATCAGCCGTGGTGAAAGCAGCTCCGGAAGAATTGGCGGATGCTCAGTTTGAAACCCCCTGGGAAACGCGGGTGCCCTGAGCAACTGCATTACCGCTCCGATTGAAAAGGCACAAAATACTACCCAGAACACCTGCATCGTCCGGAGGACCGCCTGTTCAGTAATTTTTACATCCCGTTCGTCCTCTTTTAAGTCAGTTACCTGGCGGCGTATCAGGTAAATTGCGGCAACGGCAACGATGAATGCGAGCTCGATCAGGAGTGGCATCCGGATTACATCAGAATACCAGAATAGTCCGACCAGTGCGATGGCGATACAACCGGTGATGAGGTAAAATGTATTCTTCTTCAATCTCTCCCTCTGTTAAAGGAATTATACATCTGGTATATAGAATATGACTATATGTACCTTCCCCGGCGACAGTTCGGACTGGCAGGAAACGGGCCCGTTGAATTTGAGTAAAAAAAACCCCGTGACTGGCGTTCTCTCTAACAACAGCAAATCCATCCATATCTCATGGGAGGCACTGCTTTGAACACCCCTGCAAGTTTCCGGTGACCAAAGAGAATATGACGGTACCATTCATGACAGCCCACCGTCGGATGGGGTGGCTGAAAAAAAGGCCGGAAGGACCCCCTGGGCCATTCCCGGTTCCTGTACCCTTCTTCCCGGGGCTGTCACGTCCCCTAACGGGAAGGAAACGAGAATGTATCGCCTGTTATCCAGGTCCCGGTCTCCGCATTATACCCTTTTTGTACCCCGGAAAATGTCCTGCTGTCTTCATGGACCGTAATGACGATGTAGCCAACTTTCTGGTCCTTCTGTTCGATCTTTCCAAGCGGGTATTCTAACTTCAGTGCCGGGCTAACGTTTGCAGGATCAAAAGCCGGCATTTTTGCCCCGGCATTTCCGTTGACGATCTGCTGGACACCCTGTGCCTCGCCCCGGACATACATGTGGGTGTGCCCGCTGAAATAGGCAGCAACATGGTTGTCTACGAGGCTTTTCCAGAACACATCGCGCTGGGCGGGATGTACCGCGAGGGCGAAATCATTGTCTTCCGGGTCGTCTTCCACCATAAATGCGGGAGAATGCCCGAAGACAAACATAAATGGCCGGGTATCCTCTGCGAGTTCTTTATCGACCCAGCTCTGGTTCACCGTTTCCTTGAGACCATTGTGCGCAATGTAATCGTCGGTGACAATGAATTTTGCCCCTTTGTGCGTGAAAGAATACGTCAGTTTCTTTTCATCCGGTGGTCCGTTCGTTGGCATGCCTGTTGCCACGGTGGCAAGAAAACTGTCGAGAAGGGGAGTAACGTTCCGGGGAGGGCCATCATCGTGGTTACCCCTCATTACATACAATGGGATCCCGGTGCCTGTTGTATAATTATAGATGGGAGAGACGGTCTCCATCCAGTTCGCATGCTGGGCCTGGTAATTATCTGCCACCGGGGACGCAGGGTCCAACTCCCACCCGTTGGTCAGGTCACCGACATAGATGGCAAGGTCCGGCTTTTCTGCCGCAATTGCCTTCGCAACCGGGATCAGGCCGGGGCTGACACCCGTTGTCGTATTGCGATCGGGATCTGGTGAATCCCCAAAGACTGCGAATGTCCAGGTGCCGTTTCCCGGGGCAACAGTGCCGGCAGGGACGGGTCCTGCAGGTGGTGAAGGTGTTGAAGGTGGTGATTGCGTACATCCACCGGCAATAACAAGCAGGACTAAAAGGAGGATTAATGTAATTGCACAGAATCGCATGGATGGCTTATTTCTCTGATTGATAATAAATCTTCGGAAAAAAAGGGATCGTGTAATCCGAACAACTTCCGCATCAGCATATCATGGCAGATCACAATGAAACAGGTGCTTTTCAGTGGTCAAAGATTAGTGGGCCGCTTCAATTAGATTCTCATTCAACAGTGAAGCAGTATGGTAAAAAAGGATGAAAATTTATTTTAAATCCTGCTTACGGGTTTAGCGACTTGAACGGGACTATGTCGTCATATGTCTTGACTTTTCCAACCGTCGGAGCGGTTACCCAGATTTCCACCCTGTTCTGATTGGTACTGGATGGGAATGTCACTTGTTGCCCGACATAAAACGGCGGCAACATATAATTCTGCTGGGATGTCCCATCCGGCTTCGTGAAGGTTACATCCACGCGGGAATCCAGGTTCATACCGTTTCCGCCCCGGAGCGTCACTGCCATGTACGGGTTGGATGTATCCCCGTTACCCTGCACCATGAAATCGAGCATGTAGTCAACCGGGAGCATTTGTGTTGGTCCCGGAGTACCCATCCCGACACGTGGTGTAGTTACTACCGGAACCGGTGTCTGTGCTGGTGTTGCAATCTGACTTGCAGTCGGTGTCGGTGTTACCACCGGTGGCGTTGCATTCTGGGTACATCCTGCTGTTACCATAAACGCAACAACGAGTACCAGGCTTACTACCAGGATTGAAAATTTCATACCTGAATATCGGATAATGTACCGTATAATCCTATCGTACAAAACAGTGGCCTGGCTATTAATTCCGCCTTTTATTCACTCCATTTATGAATTACCTGTATATTTCCGCGTTAATTTTGTTTTTTTATAAAACCCCGGTCTTCGAAGATCTCATTTTTGCCCGGGATAAACACCTTCATCAACTATTGAATTCCAGACGATTGTATTATGTGCATGTTCGACACCACGGCCGTGATGGTCCTCGATGAGATCATCAACGCCCGCAGGACATACCGGATGTTCCGTCAGGAGGTCCCCCCAAAAGTCCAGGTCAGCGAAATTATCCAGGCTGGCCTGGCGGCTCCTTTCGCCGCTGCAGCGGTGGGTGGCAGGGGCAATGAGTATTTCAGGCAGTTCTTTGTCTTTCCGCGTGACAGCCGCGGCCTTGCGATCGCGGGTGGTCTCCTGATACAGAAGGTCCACATGATGGCGGAAGAGCTGGAACATGGGATGAAACATAACCCGGCGTTACGATCAAAGGCAGAATCATTTGCCCGGCGTCTTGAGATGATCCGGGACGCAGGGATTGTGCCCGGGGTAGAGACCGCCCCGTATTATATCGTGGTCGCCGAACGCAAAGGCTTCCCCCCGGTTGAGCAGCAATCGCTTGCCCACTGCCTGGAAAACATGTGGCTGAAGGCAACGGTCTTAAACCTCGGGTTCCAGCTGGTGTCGGTGACCGGACAGATGGGGTCAGACCCTGAGTTCTGCCGGCTCTTAGGGATCCCTCCAGAAGTTTTCGAACTGAACGGGTGCGCCGTCGGGTATTACCAGGAGGAATTGCCGCCGTCTATCCGTCCCCCTGCAGACCTGGTGACGAACTGGGTGGAATAATCCGGTATCCCGGTTTGTTGAAACCCTGCAGGGTCATAAATAAGAAGAGGGAAATACGAACACGGGAGTGGGTTTCACCCCTTTCTGCCCTACTCTCGTTAAGATATTCTTCGGGCAGGGTTTCTTGAAGGTTAATTATATTCAAGAGTATTTTTAGATAGTCTCTATCCCAACCGGGGTCGCCAAAGCGGCGGGCCATGAACCCCGGTAACGTGACTATTTTTGAAATTACAAACTCTGCAACATAGTTTTGACAGGTTTTAACAAAGCGTGCTATGAGCCTTCGTCTCATAGATACGTATTAAAAGCTGGGCGGCATGAGGGTCTCCCAGAGTTTTTCATATCAGCCCATTATTTTCTATTTGTTTTGCAGGCACTGAAAAACACCACGATCGCTCCCGGGCATTTTCATTCCCGGAAAAAAGTGAAAATAGTATCCGGAACTATTTCTTTTCCGGCGTTTCCGGTTTTGGTGGGGCCGCTCCCTTCACCGTCTTTTTTGACTGCTGCCAGCGGTACACACCGTATCCTGCAGCTCCGATAATTATCACCGGCAGCAGGGTGAACAATGCTACGATGAGGAAATCGATCATCCCCACAAGGCCCGAAATACCTTCGTTAATCGTAGTGGTGAAACTGTAGCCTGTATTCCCACCGACTGGTTCTTTCTCTGCCAGGTTCACCGTGATCGTCGAGAGGTCGATCCGGTTATTCAGGTACCGTATCCTTCCCTCCAGGCGGTCGAGACTGGTCTGGACACGATCAATCTGTTCCTGGACCTTTATGATATCCTCCACCTTCTCGCTCTTTTTCATTATTTCATTGTATTGAGCGATCTGGTTCTGGTACGAGGCCTTTTGTGCCAGGAGGTCCACATACTCGGCCGTAACATCTTCACCGTTTGTTGTTGCCGACTTCACTATCCCCAACTCCCTGACTCCTGCGAGCATGCCTTCGAATTCCTTTGCAGGGACTCTGAGAACTACCGTGGCAGTTTTCCGGTCATTATATTGAGTGCTGAATGTTGAAGAAGCGAGATAACCCCCTTTTCCGGCAGCAAGTGCTTTTAAACTGTCAATTGTGGCAGGTACGTCGGGCACTTCAAGGCTCACCTGTGCCGTATAGATGAGTTTCTGGTCTATCGCAACGCCGTGGTCTGAAGAGTCCGGGCCATCGGGTGCAACAGGGGCCATAGTTGGTACCGCGGTCGGTACCGGGCGAGAGGTCCCCTGCCCGATACCCGTCTCATAATTCGTCCCCGGCATTGCGTCATTTGGGGCTGACGACAGGGATTTCTGCTCGCCCCCTCCCGTTAACGTGGTGCAACCTGCTGAGATCATGGCGACGACCACGAGCAGCAGGACAAGAGTTGCAATGTTACCTCGGTTCATAAAGAACATGATACGCGGGTGAATATTTATACTAAGTTATAAATGTGAAATATTTCGCAGTTATACTCAGGGTGTGATTGGAGATTAATAAAAATTCACGGTAATCTGGTGCTAATTTCCACCGAACCGGTGGTGTTTGCCCAGGCATTTCCCGGGGTCATATGACAGAAAGCCGGGCAGGTAGTAACACCGGAATGTCTATTGCATAGGATTATGCAAACGATAGGATGGTACATCATGATTCATGTTCTCTATGTGGATGACGAGCCCGGTCTCCTGGAGATCGGAAAATTATTCCTTGAGAGGACGAATGATATCAAGGTAGAGACAATTAACTCGGCCACGCAGGGACTGGACCAGCTTGACCTCATGAATTATGATGTCATCGTTTCAGATTTCCAGATGCCGCACATGGACGGAATAGAATTTTTAAAGAGGGTCCGTGCGGCAAAAGGTGATATCCCGTTTATCCTTTTCACCGGCAGGGGAAGGGAGGAAGTGGTGATCGAGGCGATTAATAGTGGTGCGGATTTCTATCTCCAGAAGGGAGGGGAACCAAAAGCCCAGTTCGCCGAACTTGCCCACAAGATCCGCCAGCTTGTCAGGAGGACCAGCGTTGAAGGGATGCTCCAGCAGAACGAGACCTGGTTCCAGACGATCATCCGGCATTCTGACGAGATTATCACCCTGCTCAACAGGGACGGCGTGATAATCTACGCGTCCCCCCCAATCCTGCCTATGCTCGGGTACAAAACGATAAGCATGACCGGGAAAAAACAAATGGACCTAGTCCACCCTGATGATCTCGCCGCCGTGAGCCATGAATTTACCCGGGCATTTGAAAAGGATACGGTCAGAAACCCCGTATGCTACCGTATCAGGAAATCTGACGGTTCGTACATGCAGGTTGAATCGGTCATCACCAGCCTTCTTGATGTGCCTGAAATCCAGGGGGCAATGATGACTACAAGGGATATTACCGGATGGAAACAGGCGGAGCACGCGATGCAGACGGTCATTGCCCGTTGCCACCGTGCCGAACACCTGGCCAGGTCAGGTCACTGGGAACATAAAACCGGGACCGGTACGGTTGTCCTGTCGGAAGGTGCAAAGACCCTGATGGGGCTCCCGTCATGTGAGTATTCACTGCCGGATTTCGAAGCCCTCACCCTTCCCGAGTACCGGGAACAACTGGGCCGGGCAAAAGAGGCATTGATATCAGGAGGCCTGCCGTTTATCCAGGAATACAAAATCACGAGAAAGGACAATGGTATCGTCATTACCGTCCAGGCAGTTGCAGAATATGACCCGGAATCACAGCGTATATTTTGTGTTATTCACGAAGTTGCCCGTGATTTGTAATATTCCGGCCTTTTTTTTGGTTACCTGATTGCTCCACCCGGACCCGGTTGACCCGGGACTGATCAAAAGACCGGGTGCGTCGATTTCTTTTTCCCGAAATGTCGGCAGCGTTTCCAAATCAGGCCGAATTGTAATAAAAAGCAAAGGGATTAAATATATAGGTTCTGATGTTCAGTTGTCTTACCGTAACGTAACGAGCATTTCCATTGTCCTGAGGTTACCTGATGATACTCGATTTCCTGATCCAGATATACTACTTACTGTTGCCGATATTACTTATCGCGAACATTTTTTTTGCTGTCACCATTGTATTTATCCAGAGAAAAACTCCCGTATCCGCACTTTCATGGCTTGTCGTGCTGTTCCTGCTCCCGTTTTTAGGGTTCCTGTTATTTCTGATTTTTGGGCAGTATTACCGGAAAGAAAAGATGTTTTCTATAAAAGGTGGATCTGATAACGAATTTGTCAAACTTATTGCATCCCAGGTTGAGGAGGTAAAACTAAAAGGGGAAAAAGGCACCGATCGATGGCCAGGCTCCATTTTCAGGATGGCACTGCTGCTCCTTCAGAATAACCAGGCGTTAATTACACTCAACAACCAGGTTAAACCCTATACTGATGGAAAAGCCAAGTTTGCCGACCTGGTTGAAGCAATTAATGGTGCCCGTGACCATGTGCATATGGAGTACTTCATCCTTAAAGACGACGGGCTCGGTCGTGACATCATGAAAGCGCTTACGGATAAAGCCCGCGAAGGA